>Ga0079226_10000192_pt1 | contig 40253 bp, 37 predicted proteins | sample Poulit2014_FD_76345 | JGI IMG/M metagenome (GOLD analysis project Ga0079226, IMG submission 76345) | Agricultural soil microbial communities from Georgia to study Nitrogen management - Poultry litter 2014 | ecosystem: Environmental > Terrestrial > Soil > Agricultural land | place: USA: Georgia...
ACGGCATTCCAAAAGAGAATTTTGAGCTGTTTTTAAAGGAATGTGAATGGCGATTTAATACGCCTAATTATAAAGAGCAGCTAAGCCAGTTAAAATCAATGGTTAAAGGTAATTTAAACTAGCTTATCTATGTCAGCCCCTATTATTTTTATCTAAAATGGCACTATTAAAGCAATAGTGCCATTTTATGATGGTGTTTTGGTAACTTTACGAAGTTCTAATTCTTCAAATTCTAGAAAATCTTTATGTAATCCTTGAAGTAATCTATCAGTTGTTGAACCTTGTTGGTTTAACTCGATTAAAGCCCAGCCAACTTGGCCATTAACTTCATCTAAATAGCCTTCATCAAGGAGATCAATGACTCTGCCAATAATTGATTTTCCATAGGAATAGAGCAGTTTTTGGAGTCTTTCTTCATGAATGAGGCTAGAAAGAATATGCTCCGTGTTTAAGACATCTTCTGAGCCGTTATCAATTTCAGTAATATTTCCTTGAACATCTTGATATATATTCGTGAGTCCTTTGAGTATTAGAAATCGAGCAAATTGGGGAATATCTTCTTGTAGTTCACTATTGGCCCACGATGAAGGGGTTTTAGCGCCTGCAGCTTTGAGTTGTTCACATAGATCTTTAAATTTGAGGGAGTTCATTTTATCTTTATTGTAGTAGGGCAGTGAGAGGAAATGTTCTCAAATATCTTCCATATTGTATGTCTGTTATTAAATAGATGTCATTAGAGAAGAATATGAGGTTTAGCATAGTAAGGGACAATAAAAAACGAATAGTTCCTATTAAGGAATATTCGTTTTTGAAGTGAGTTTAAGACATTAGAGAGTAACGCTTAGTCCGGTACCTGGCGTTGATATCTTTGTGCTTCATCGTGTGCACGATCATCTTTTTCACGCAGTGAATTGGGACGTAAGAAGGTATATGCGATAAAGCCAGTGAACCAAATTAAAAATCCAAATGGTACAACAATGGTGACAAGGTAAAGACCAATTGTTTTATAGCCAAAAATCAATGCAGGGATTCCGATGAGCGTTCCAAGAACACTGACGATCATACCAGCATAGAAGAAGAATTTATTGAGTGCGAGCATAGTAACCTGCCTATCTTATAAAGGAGCTACATCATCAATTTTACGTTGAAATGGATGATGTTTGAATGCTCCTTAATATACCATAAAACTAATACTCTTTTGAGAGATCAATCAAATTAAACGCCGGTAAATTTTGCTTCACGCGCTCAATATTATTGATGACTTGTTCAGCTGCTGTTCTTGGATTTGTCGCTGCGGCAATATGTGGTGTTAACTCAATGCGAGGATCTTGCCAAAATGGATGATCCACAGGTAATGGTTCTTCTCTAAATACATCGAGAAGGGCGCCAGAGATAAGACCTTTATCTAAAGCTGTTAAAAGATCTTCATCGACAAGATGTTCTCCACGAGCAGGATTGATAAGGAAAGCTCCTTGATTGAGTTTTACAAAGAGATCGAGATTTAAGATATTCATGGTCTCTTTGGTCAAAGGGAGTAAGCAAATTAAGACATCGAGTCCATCGACAAATGTTTCAAGGTTTTCATTGCCGGCAAAGCTCTGTAATCCAGGAATGGCTTTTTGACTTTTTGACCAACCGCGTAGATTAGTAAAGCCATTTTGTAGTAGTGATTGTGCAACTGCACCGCCGAGCTCGCCTAATCCTAAAATTCCAATTTTGAAATCTTCATGGAAATTTCGAGATCTTGGTAACCATTCATTCGCTGTTTGTTGTGCTTGATAGATATGAAATTTTCGGAAAGCTTTTAGAACGCCGTAGAGTGAATATTCACTCATTTGAACAGACATATCTGTATCAATGATACGAGCAATAGGAACATCTCTCGAAAGATCGGGGCATTTAATAATATGATCAACGCCTTGACCAAGAGATTGAGTAAGCTTGAGATTTTTCAGTGTAGGAAAAATGCCGCTTGCAGGTTTCCAAGCGAGAACAACATCGATCTCAAGTGGATCATATGAATCATTTAATCCATAGATTGTTAAAGAGGAATCGACCTTGGCAAACTCTTCACGCCAGCGATCAATTCCTCTTTCAGTATCTGTAACATACAAAATATTCATGCTATTTAACTCCTTTAATGATGAAGCCATTTTCTAAATGTTAGGCTTTCACGGGAGTATAGCATACCGTGTTACGGTAAATCCTCGGTTACTTACGAGTCTCTTTTAAGATATCGCGGATTTCACTTAAGAGAATTTCTTCTTTAGTTGGTACTGGATCGGCAGCAGCTTCTTCCACTGCTTCCACGATTGCTTCATCTTGTTTTTCACGTAGTTTATTCATAACGCGAATTGCAAGGAAGATCGAGAACGCAACGATAATGAAGTCGAAGATATTTTGAATAAACATTCCGTAATTAAGCACAACAGCAGGATCATCACCTACAGCATCTTTTAAGGTGACAGAGAAGTCTTTAAAATCTACGCCGCCTAATAAAACGCCTAAAGGTGGCATGATAATATCCGCCACTAATGATGAAACGATTTTGTTAAAAGCGCCACCGATAATGACCCCGACAGCCAAGTCGATGACATTACCACGCATAGCGAACTCTTTAAATTCTTGAAAAAACTTCATGAGATATTCCCCTTAAAAATAAATAAAATAGTGAGTGATGAAAGGATGACTTCTCTGATTTTTAATGTTTGCTCACAGGGTGACTTTATAAAAATCATGGGAAGGTATTATTTTTCGATTTCTTAAAATAAATAAAATAATATTAATGGATAATAGTATTTGCTTGATTGTTATAGAATAAGCTTGTTTTCAGCATAAATCATAGCATTATTTTGTAAGGTTACTAGTATTAATTGACGACAATTAATAATAATTGACGATATTCTCGAATAAATAATTAGCATCTCTAAAAATGAGCATTTTATCTCGGTTCTTAGGAAAATTTAATTTGACGGAAATGGCGCAATAAGCGAAATTATGAAGGCTAAATTAAAAGGAGGCATTGTTAATGAAAATTGTTGTAGCGTTGGGTGGTAATGCGCTGGGTAATAGTGTGAGTGAACAACAAGAAATTGTAGAATCTACTGTTGTACCAATTGTGGACTTGATGGAAGAAGGACATGATCTAGTTTTAGCGCATGGTAATGGGCCACAAGTGGGGATGATTAAGCTTGCGATGGATACCGCAGAAAAAGCACTAGGGAAAGAAGGTGTTCCAATTACTGAATGTGGTGCGATGAGCCAGGGATATATTGGTTATCATTTACAACGATTTCTACGAGATGAGTTAACAAGGCGTAATATTGATAAAGAAGTTGTCACAATTGTGACCGAAGTGCTGGTGGATAGCGAAGATCCGGCATTTAAATCTCCGAAAAAACCGATTGGTTCTTTTTATACAAAAGAAGAAGCTGATAAATTGGTGGAGGCGGGATATCCGGTGATGGAAGATGCCGGGCGCGGTTATCGTATTGTTGTGGCTTCACCGTTGCCTCAACAAATTGTGCAAATTAAAACGATTAAGAACTTAGTCAATGCCGGAGAGTTAGTGATTACCGTCGGCGGTGGCGGGATTCCGGTTGCGAAGGAAAATGGCAAAACGGTTGGAAAGTTGGCTGTAATTGACAAAGACTTCGCATCAGCAAAGCTCGCAGATCAAATTGATGCGGATCTTTTGATGATCTTAACGGCGGTTGAAAAGGCGGCGATCAATTTTGGAAAGCCTAATCAAGCAGATATTTCTGAAATGACGTATGATGAAGCGCAGAAATATATTGATTCAGGCGAATTTGCGCCAGGTTCGATGCTTCCAAAAATTCGTGCGGCGATGGATTTTGTGAAAAACAATCCTGACAAAAAAGCATTGATTACCTCACTGGAAAAAGCGAAAGAAGGCTTTAGAGGTGAAACGGGAACGTGGCTTCGTTATCAATAATAGGATTTTTATCGGCATCTATAAGAGAAGGAAGTTGGCAATGACAATGCGTAAACCACAGAACTATTATCACGATCATTATGGGTTAACAGAGCCACATACAGATGTGGTGGAGATGGTTGAGAAATATGGTGTTCAGCCATGCAAAGTTTTAGATTTAGGGTGTGGTCAAGGTCGTAACTCCCTTTTCTTGGCAGACAATGGTTTTGAGGTTACTTCTTATGATCTCAGCCCTAATATGATTGATACATTGACCAATATTATGGCAAAAGAATCGATCCGTAATATCAATGTGAAGCAGTATGATATTAATAGTGCAGCAATTGAAGGGGAATACGATCTCATCATTTCTACCGTGGTTTTAATGTTTGTGGATCGTGATTGTATGCCGGCAATTATCCCTAATATGCAAGCGCATACGAACTCTGGCGGTTATAACTTAATTGTTGCGGCAATGTCGACAGAACAATATCCTTTTGATGGTTTTCCATTTACCTTTAGTGAAGGGGAGTTGCAAAACTATTATCAAGATTGGGATATTGTGCATTACAACGAAAATGTGGGTGAAATGCATCGTTTAGATGCCAATGGTAATCGTCTAAAGTTACAGTTTGCAACGATGCTCGCGAAAAAGCCTTAAGTTTAGAATCTGTTTGAAATCATTTAAAATACGATAAGATCTATTAAAGTCTTATCGTATTTTTTATGAGTACTTATATGTATTTATATATTTTATCAATCCTTTTAAAACTGATGCTCGGCTGGGGCGAATACTCGCATGCTTTTATCGATCGCGCTGCCAGCGGCGATAGCAATGATCTTTTGCTAAAATAATGTCAAAAGTAAGTGTGTTTTTTCTAGAATTGATGTGCGGTAGGGAAGAATGCTTGCATCTATTTATTAATCAATTCCATGAATTGAATCAACGCTTGATAAGCTGGAAACTGATAACAGTTGGAGTTTTTAGACTAAAAATTGCATCAAAATGATTTCCGGCAATGAATGTTCTTTACGATTATAATCATTGTTCCTGATTTTTAGTGGGTGGACGTATTTAATGACTATTAGTGATGATGACAAAGATCTTTTTCGTAAAACGATTGGGAAAGTGAAAAAAATCAAAAATCATAACGATCGTATTTTGCATTCAAAGCCGAAGTTGAAACTTAAAATTCGTAAAGCTTTGCGCGAAGAAGCTTCTTTCCAAGATCTCATGAGTGATGATACTGCTTGGATTAATACTGATCCGATGAGTGAGATGCGTTTTGCGCGTGACGGTGTTTCTCGAAAGTTGCTGCGGGCATTATCTCAAGGTGATTTTTATCCCGATGATACGATTGATCTCCATGGTTTAACAGCAAGTGAAGCGCGTGATGAACTGCAAGAGTTTCTATATCATGCGTTAAAACGAAATCTGTTTTGTATCAAGATTATTCATGGACAAGGGAATAGCTCAAAAGGAGATCCGGTGATTCGAGGATTAATCGAGCGTTGGTTAAAGCTTCAGATTGATGTTTTAGCATTTGCCAATCCTCCCCAGAGAATCGGTGGGCGCGGTGTCACTTTATGTGTGTTACGTTCCCAAGATTCATTGGCGCATTTTTAAATCTCATCGGTTTAAAATCTTTGAATAATATTTGCCGTGATGATCATTTCAGGTATGATAATGCACTATTACGAGGTAAGTACGATGCTGCATCCGTTATAGGATGTGATATTTTTCATCATATTTATCGTTTGGGTTCCCTCACCCCAAGTTAATATAAAAGGACAATGATGCGTTATATCTATCTTATCGCCTATGTAATTTCTATTTTTGTGGCGAATCTCCTTATTGATAAATTTATCGAGCTACCGATCTACGGAATGCTCAGTGCCGGCACGATCTTTTTCGCCTTTGTTTTTACGCTGCGCGATCATCTTAATCGTTATGGTTTACGATTTGCGCTATTAGGCATTACGTTGGCTCTGATAATCAATACTATTTTAAGTATCACTTTTGGGATTCCGATCCGCTTTATTATCGCTTCTTTCTTGGCGATATTGCTGAGTGAACTTGCAGATACGGCTGTTTTTGAAAGATTAAAAGAGCGCTCTTGGGCGCTTAAAGTGATTGCTAGTAATGCGGTCAGTGTACCGGTCGATAGTATTGTCATGACCTTAATCACCTTTTTAGGTGTTTTGACGATGAGTGAAATGTTCGCGATTATCTTTGCCGATATTTTAGCGAAATATTTGATTGCGTTAACGGTCATTATTAGACCTGAAAAAATCCGTCTCTTATGGCAAAAATTAACAAAAGGAAAAGAAACGACATGTTTATCCCTGAAACACGAGTAATGAGTTATCAATCGCCGCATCATGAGATAACGATTGATCTTATTGCGAACCGAAATCCACATCTGGAAACAGAACAATGTCATATATTAGCAATGCCAATTCTATGTACGAGAAGTCAAAATCCCGGCGCCGGATCTGAGCTCTATATTCGTTATAAAGCGAAAGGATATTTTCTAGAGCTATTTTCCTTAGATCGTTATATTGCGGCATTTTATCAGCATCAAGATGTGCGAGATATTGAGTATCTAACACAAGAAGTTGCTAAAGATTGTGCTAATGCTTTAGGGCAAAAGGTGATTGTCGAAGCGCATGTGAACTTAAATAGTGTGAAGCAGAAACAGCATATTTTAGTGAAGGCAAAGCCGAAAGATATGTCATAAATTATGAATAGCATCGCCGAAGGATAGGCTTATCAACAATAACGCATTCAACGCTCTTCACTCTTGAAAATAGCGGCTATAATGTTTCGATACTTTAGGGGAAAACCTTGAGAAATTAAAGTTATAAGGATGCATAATGTTAGAAAACGCTGTAGCTCAACAGTCAGATTATCAAATTCTTGAACCCCAAACCGTGCCGATTGCTGGTAATATGATGATTGAAGCATCTGCGGGAACGGGGAAAACTTATACGATTACGTTATTGGTTCTCCGTCTTTTATTGGGATTAAATCCGGATCAAACACCGAAAAAGTTGCCGGAGATTTTAATTGTGACCTTTACTAATGCCGCAACGGCTGAGTTAAAAGAGCGGATCTATTCTCGTATTGTTGATTTGAAACAAGCATTTTTTAGTTTCTTGATGGATTATCCGGTTGAGGATGAAGCATTACTACAGCTCATTGAGCGTTATTTAATGCAGGCAGAAACGAACGCTATCGCTCAAGATTCGGCATTAGAAACGGCCATTAATCTCTTAAATCAGGCGGAAGGTGCGATTGATCAAGCGTCAATTTTTACGATTCATGCCTTTTCTCAGCGGCTGTTAAAAGAGAATGCGCTCGATTTAGGGCAATCTTTTCATTTTGAATTATCAACCGATCTCTCAAAACTCTATCGTGAAGCGGTTTATCATTTTTGGCGTGAAGAGTGCTATCCTCTGAATTTAGAGTTATCGCGCTTTGTAATACACTATTTTGATGTGCCAATGAGTGAAGGCTTTGGGATTTATCGTCAATCGAGCCTTTTTTCAAAGGTGGAAAGTTTGGTGCGAGATCCTTCTCTTATTCAAACGCACTTATTTCAGGGAATAACGTCCTTGAAAACATTATTTGAGAGGCAATTCGCGCACATTGCATCAGTGAAGCAACGGGTTTTACTATTTTCTTTGGCGGATTTTACGCAGCTAATTGATGATGTTGGGCTTAAAAAACAATCGTATCGTGCGGATTTAGTCAAGCGTTATCATGCGGAGCTCATGAGTTGGGCAGAGAGTGAATCACCGGCACTTTTTAGCAATTATGAGAAGTTCACGTTGCCTTTTATGGAGAGCCGATTAGCAAAAAATGGGGATCTTAGTCGTTTGCCGGCAAATCTTATTACGCTCTTTGAAGATCTTGCTGTCATTGCGAGCTTTAAAACGATCAGTTTACATTATGCGGCATCAAAGATTGTTAAAGTTTTAAAGATGCTGAAACATGATGCCAGCGTATTAGGATTTGATGATCTTTTGACGGAGCTGAATCATAAGACTGAATCGCTTTCTGATGCATTTTTACAATCGTTACATCTTCGTTATCGCGTGGTAATGATTGATGAATTCCAAGATACGGATAATTTACAATTAGAAACTTTTCGCCGGCTATTTTTTGATCATGCCGAAATTCCATTTGTAATGATCGGCGATCCTAAACAGTCGATTTATGGGTTTCGCGGCGCGGATATTAATGCTTATTTGAGCATGAAAGAAGATGTCGATGTGATCTATACACTTAATACGAATTATCGTTCGGGTTTATTGCAAGTTAATGCTGTCAACCAACTATTTGGTAGACGATCCTCAATCAGAGCGCCGTTTGTCCATCAAGATATTCCCTTTATTGATATTAAAACGCCGGAATCAGCGGTTAGTACGAAAGTGGTGCAACCTAATATTGTTGAATCAGGTATGACGATTTTGGAATATCTGCCGGCAGAAGCAGAATTGAGTTTTACCAAAAAAGGGGAAGGCTCTTTGAGCAATCCTGAGTTTCGAGCACAAATCTCGCAAGCTTGTGCGAAAGAGATTGTGACACTTCTTGCAGAAGGAATATTAACCACCAAAGATGATTCTCGCAGTATCATGCCGGAAGATATTACAATCTTAGTGCGAAGCGGCACGGAAGCTGCAGATATTCAACGAGCGCTGCGCCTTGCGGGCTTAAATTCGGTCTATCTATCTGAACGCAATTCTGTATTTGATCCTGATAATAGTATTGTTGCGGATCTCTATCTCTTTTTACGAAGTTTGGTCTTTAAGTATGAAAAGACGATTCTCATGCAATCATTAGGATCAGTGTTATATGGTTTATCGGTCACGGAGTATGAAGCGATTAAAAGTGATCCTGAAAAACTCGAAGTGCTGCTATTTGAACGTAATGAACTCAATGAGATTTGGGATCAACATGGTGTATTAGCAATGCTTCGTGCTTTTATGGTGAGAGAAGATCGTTTAGCGAAGTTATTAGCGCTTGATAATGGGGAGCGATTAGCGAGCGATCTCTTTCATTTAGGGGAATTATTGCAACGAGAATCCTTTAATAACAGAGAAGCGTTATTATTATGGTTACACGATAAAATGTTTGGCTTTGAAGAAGGAGAAGGCGCAGAGATTCGCTTGGAGAGTGATTTTAAAACGATTCAAGTGATGACGATTCATAAATCGAAAGGATTAGAATTTCCAGTCGTATTCTTGCCTTTTGGGTTATTTAAAACGCAGGCAAAAAGTGAGGGCGTTTATATTGATCCTGAACATCATCAGCGGCACTTTGTCTTTGCGGGCGATGCAACAGAAGCCGAGAAAAGCTACTTTAATGAGGAGACATTAGCGGAAGATATTCGGCTATTATATGTCGCATTAACGCGTGCGAAATATCATACTTATGTAGGATTTTGCCGCACATTGAAAAAAGAGGTTTATCAAGATAATGCGCTCAGTTACCTGCTCGGTTTAGATGAAAAGAGCGATGATCCTTCGGCAGCATTTTTAGCGAACTTTAATGAAGCATTCACTCATCGAGAGATTTCAGCAGAGATGCTCCAAGTTTCTCGGCATGTTCTATCGGATGAAGTCGTGATTCAGAAAGAACCCGCGCAATTTACGAGAACAATTGCGCCTTTATGGCGATTTACGAGCTTCTCCAATCTCTCTTATAATGCACAGAGTTCTTATTTTACGCCGCTGTTAGAAGATGAGCTAGAATTTGAGGATTCGTTATTGCCGGCAACAGAGAGCCTTTTTCCGAAAGGGGCGATTACAGGAAATTTTATCCATGCATTGTTAGAGGATTATTCGCCGGTAGAGTTGCAAGATCGTGGATTACTCATACGAGAAGTGGAACGAGGTTTTGCGCATTTGGTGCGAGAAGCGCAATTGCCGAAGCTCGTGGATGAATTAGAAGTTTGGCTCGAGGATATTTTACAAGCGTCTTTGCCGGTGCAACAGACATTGTACGAGATTTTATCGAGCGATCGGCAGATTAAAGAGCTGGAGTTTATTTTTCCGATTGAATCCCGGCTGACAAAAGAGGCTTTAAATGATCTACTTTGTCAAAATTTACCACGAGAAAATGCGGAAGGTTTGAAGTTTGAAGCAATTGAAGGTTTCTTACGCGGGTTTATCGATCTCTTCTTTGAAGTTGATGGACGTTATTACGTTGCAGATTATAAGTCGAATACATTAGGTGAACGAAAAAGTGATTATACAAAAGCGCAGATGGAACACTCTATTAAACATGCGCATTATGATCTGCAATATCTGATTTATACGGTTGCAGCAGTGAAGTTTTTACAAAATGTTCAGCCCAATTTTGATTACGAACGTGATTTTGGCGGCGTGATCTATTTCTATTTGCGTGGAATGAGCAAGGATCATGATAGCGGTCTCTACTTTATCAAGCCGGATTATGCCATTATTCAAGCATTGATGGAGCTATTTGATGATCCTAAAGAAGCGCTATTGGAGGAGTATTAAATGACGGATATTACACAATTTGATCTCTTTGATTTGCAGGCGGATGATGCGCCTGATGAAGCAGAGCTTGCCTATCAGCAAGCATCTTTAGCATCTTTATCGGAGAAGAAAAAAGCCCAAACTTTGATGGCGCAGGATCAAACTCAAAAAGAAGCGACTGAAGTGCAATCGACACAATTGCAAGAGGAAACTATGAATGTTCAAGCGGCATTATTGGGGGAATCTCTAGATGAAGAGATTGATTTAATCTCCTTGATGAATATCGTTATTGAAGATAGGGATCGGTTTTTAGAAGATCCTGATCGACTCATGAAAAGCTTTAAATCATTGTTGCAATCCTTGATTGAAGCGCGTTATTTCACACATGTGGATCTCTATTTTGCCGAGTTTATCACGCAGCAAAAAGGCTTCAAAAATGCTCAAGATTATTTAGGATATTGTTTACTCGCCTTATTAGTGAGTAGAGCTTATGGATTAGGACATACGGTATTGCCACAACGTTATCTAAATTCTCCTAATCAATGGTTTATTGAAAATACGCACAAAGAGCGTCGGCAAGTGATTCAAGGCTTGTTGAAAGTTGCATTTGATGTGGAAATTTCACTTGATTTGGATCGGCATTTAGAAACACAGTGTTTAGAAACGCAGTGGCAACCGATTTTAGAGAATGTTTCTCTACCGCTACTTGTTACTAAAAATGGCATCTATTTGGAGCGAAATTATGTACAAGAAGGCGTGATTGTTTCGCTCTTTAAATCAGTGAGGGAGTTGCCATTAACGGATGCCGAAAATCATTATGTGAGTGAGCGCTTACGGCATTATTTTCAAGCTGAAAAGAGTGCGGTTAATTGGCAAAAATTTGCGGCAGCGAATGCTATTTTAAATAATATTTCGGTAATTTCAGGTGGTCCGGGAACCGGAAAAACTACAACGGTATTTAAAATATTACAAACTTTAATCGATCTGCATCGTTATCGTGAGAGTGAGCAGCATCGACCTTTTACAATTTTATTAGCAGCGCCCACAGGGAAAGCCGCGGCAAGACTCTCTGAATCGATTTTAGGGCAAGTGCAACAATTGCAAGAACGTGTGCAAGATACACCGATTGAGATAGAGGAAGCGGTTCGTGCGCAATTAGCGTTGATTCCTTCTGTTGGGCAGACTTTGCATCGTCTGTTAGTGATTCACCCTTTTACTCGAAAACCCCGTTATAATCATTTTAATCCTCTCAATTTTGATGTTTTGGTGGTGGATGAAGCTTCCATGATTGATCAGCAGATGCTAGTTCAATTAATTGGAGCATTGCCGGCGCATGGACGAGTGATCTTTTTAGGTGATAAAGATCAATTAGCATCGGTTGAAGCCGGTGCAATTATGCATGAGCTTTGTGTGTCGGAGAACTATTCACAAGCGCATTTTTCGCGACTAACAGCATTATTAGGTTTTGATGCCGCGGATCATGAAAAGCTGGCGCAAGAGCTCGTTAAGTCAGAGCTGCCGGCATTTAACTATTTGAGCTTTTTAAAGAAGAGTTATCGCTTTAGGCAGGACTCGGCATTAGGGAAATTGGCTACGATTGTGAATAATGCTGATGAGAAAAAGGTTGTGGAGCAGTTTACATCGATAATGGCATTAATGGGTGCCGAAGAAGCGTTGTTGCCGGAAAATCAATCACTAAAATATACGGCGTTACCGATAGAGGAAATGGCTTTAAAACAGTTATTAAGCCAAGCATTTAAGCCCTATGTAACCTTTATAAAGGAGGGGCAAGGAATTGAATTTGCCGAAGCGGCGTTTAAAGTCTTCTCAAAATTAGGCGTTTTAAGTGCCAGAAGAACGGGCGAAAATGGGGCGGTTGCGCTCAATGAGCTAATTCGAAAAACACTGTTTCCATACGAATCTCACCGAGAATTTTTCCATGGATTGCCAATTATGATTACGCATAATAGTGTGGAAAATAATCTTTTTAACGGCGATATCGGGCTGATTTTATGTAATGAAACAGGACAATTACGTGCTTATTTCGAAGGTGTGGATTCTGCTAGAGTTTTCTCAATCCATGCCTTACCTAAATTTGAAACAGCATTTGCGATGACGATTCATAAATCTCAAGGCAGTGAGTTTCAGAAAATCCTTCTCTTTTTGGGGGATGAGCCTTCCGTATTTTTAACCAAAGAGCTTTTTTATACCGGCATTACAAGAGCGAAAGAGTCGGTACAAATTTTTGCCAATGATGCCGTGATTCAAGCGGCATTGAGCGGGCGAGTGGATCGCTTTAGCTTTATTCATGCGCGATTAAGCGAGTAATGTTGTTATTTCAAGGATGTTTAAGGGCATCGCTTGTCAATTGGTTGATAACAAGTGATAATTGATAATCCCTTTCATGGCGATCATTCTTACTTCCTGAGCATCAATATTTGTTGTTGATGAACAGCGCATCTCTATACACCAAAATTGAAGGAACCTATGGCGAAAGTAGACCAGCTTCAAGAGCTTCGTGAAGCTCCCATTAAGAAACTATTATGGAAATATGCATTACCTGCAATGGTAGGAAGTTCGGTTGCTGCGCTCTATAATATTATTACGCGCTACTTTGTCGGAAATGCGGAATACTTGGGAGATAATGCGCTCAGTGCGATGGGGATAGCGTTGCCAGTGATGACGATGATTGCCGCATTCGGCATGTTAGTGGGCGCGGGTGCGGGTAGCCGAATTTCGATCTATTTAGGGAATCAGGATTTTGATAAAGCCGAATCGGTTGTCGGTACATCGTTATTACTGACGTTGATTATCACCTTAACGGTTTCTTACGCGATGTTTATCTTTTTAGAGCCTTTGGTGTATCTGCTGGGCGCTGATGAATTAACGTATCATTATACTTATGAGTTTTTACAGGTTTTCTTGCCTGGCGCGATTTTCTCTAATCTCTGTTTTAGTTTCAATAATATGATGCGCGCATCGGGTGATCCGAGAAAGGCGATGGTTACGATGCTCTTAACATTAGTTGTCAATACGATTTTAGCACCTATTTTTATTCTTTATTTGGAATGGGGATTACGCGGCGCAGCGATTTCGATCGTGTTGTCCATGATTCTCGGCACGATCTTTGTGATGGAGCATTTTTTAAATAAAAAGACATTGTTGCGTTTTCGACTTTCAAAAATCCGTTTGAATTTTCCCATCGTTAAAGCGGTATTAAGTATTGGAATGTCCCCGTTTTTAATGAATATTGTCTCTGCAGCGATTATTTTTTTGATGATTTATCAAATTCGCGAATATGGTGAAGCATTAGGCGTTGCTGTTTATACGATTGCTAATATGACGTTGATGTTGGTGATTTTACTGTTATTGGGTTTAACTCAAGGGATGCAGCCGATTGTAGGATATAGTTATGGTGCTCGATCTTTTGATCGCCTGCGTGAAGCGTTGCTTTATACCATTAAAATTGGGGTTGTGATTGGGACTGTGGCGATGATTGTTGGAGTGTTTTTCCCGGCAATTGTGGTGAGACCTTTCAATCCTTCAGAAGAGCTGGCACAAGCGACGATGAAAGCGATTCGTATTGTGACGTTGTTATTTCCTTTAGTGGGATTCCAGATGGTTGTGACGATCTTTTTCCAAAGTATCGGGAAAGTGGGGCATTCGATTTTCTTAAGTCTTAGCCGACAAATTATCTTTTTAATTCCGGCACTGTTTATCTTGCCATCGCTGTTTGACAGTTTTGGTTTAAAACCATTAGATGGTGTTTGGGCGGCGATTCCCGTATCAGATTTTATTTCGGCATTTACAGCGATGTTATTCTTATGGCTGCAGTTAAAAGAGCTGAAAAAAATGAAAGCACGTTGTGAGGATCTAGCGTAAGGATTAGATTAGCAAGGTTTTGCAAGAGAGTTCTGAAGTCATCAAAGGAGCGACAAATGAGTGATAAAAATCAAAAAAATCCAGATCGTGATGTTAAGCAGATACCACAAAAGATTCGTTCCCAACGAGATCATGCCGGTGCTCAATTAAATCAAGATTTTAAAAAGATGAGTTATTCTCGGATGCTTTTTAGTGGTCTTGGTAATCTTGTACTACTGGTGATCTGTTTCTGGATTCATTGGAGTTTGGGCGCGATTTTTTTAGTTTTTTGGCTCTTTGTTATGCCTTATTTAGATCTTAAACGATTACGCAAACATGAAGCGGAGAATCCACCTATTCTTCCTAAAAGTGAAGACTTTGATGATTCATCACTATTTGAAGATGCATCAAAAGAGGAGAAGGAAGAGGATGATCAATGGAAGTCGTGGGATGATTGGGATGAATGGAAAAAGCCTAAAGAGTAACTTTAGGCTTTTGATTGAGTCGTTGAAGATCGAAGTAATAGGCGCTGGCTATCAATCCTCTTCTTCATTCTCCATATCTTCGATAGCCTCTAGTTCTTCAATGGCGCGTAATTGTTCATCGGTAAGCGATTTATTTGTTTCATCTTGCGGGTTCTCATCTATCATTGCATCTTCAACAAAGGCAAAGCAGTTAGCAAAACCTTCTTCAAAAGCGGGATTATCGAGTTTTTCAGTAATGGCTTCTGAGAGCTTGATATCTTCAGGACCTAATGCTTCAAAAACTAATTGCCCACTGAGCCCTTGAATCATGAAGTTTTCTTCTTCTTTCGTGAGCGCGATATCTAATAGGTTTTCTTCATAAACATCTGAGATACAGCCACAATATTCGGGGTTTGCTAAGGCTTCTTGATTGCAGTAAAGATTATTAGCATCGGCAATACGTTTAGCCTGCGCTTCATCAGCAAAAGAGAGATTAACAATGAGTAGTAAGACGCTGCAGAGTAATGCAAATGTTGATGAACGAAACATGATGAAATCCTTTCCTAGCGAGAAATATTGATGAAACGTAAGGGCAAGTTAATGACTGAATGGCTTCGCTGATTTTCATGGGATTTATGGTAATGGGATAATCAGCGTTTTTAACGATCAGTGTAGAGGGAATAACCCTTCTACGCAATATCAGTCATCAATTTTGATGTTGGGGTGAACGTTGTCATCAAACGAGTTTGACTGCGAGATCGGTGTTACATTATCTGATTAAAAGTGCTATTCAAAAGGTGATGCATCGCTGGAAAGAATGGTTGCACTTTTTTATGAATCTTGCACCAGCCGTTGTTACAGATATTTGGGGTAGTAGTTTCAAAAGTGTTATTGAGTTGTAGCGCTGATTTTAAGGATGATTATTGTTATTGTGCGTGACATAAGCCATCTCCAATAAGATTTAAAGAAGATCAATCGTTTTTAGCGCAATATTGCCTTTATCAACCGCAATAAATTCTTGTGATAAGCGTTCTGCTTCTTGCACATTATGTGTTACATAGAGAATTGGAATTTTAAATTGTTCGGGGATCAATTCTAAATAGGAGAGAATTTCTTCTTTTCTAGCTTGATCGAGGGCTGAGAGAGGTTCATCCATGAGTAAAATATGGGGAGAACTGAGTAGTGCTCGACCGATTGAAATTCGCTGTTTTTCACCGCCAGAGAGATAAGCAATGCGTTTTTTAAGCAGCGGTTCAATACCTAATAACTGAATAATTTGCTGAAAAAGTTCGGGGTTTTTCTCTTTTTCACCATAAAGGAGATTCTTTTTTACGCTGTAATGTGGAAAGAGCGTCGGATCTTGAAAGACATAGCCAATCCCCCGTTGGTGAATGGGGAGTGAGATCTTCTTTGCAGTATCTAGAATAATTTTACCGTTAATTTCAATAAAACCTTTTTTGGGGGTCATTTTCCCAGAGATAAAGTTGAGAAGCGTCGTTTTACCAGAACCAGAAGGACCAAAGATAGATGTAATTCCATATGCCGGAAGCTCTAAGTTGGCTCTGAAAGTGAAGTCTTGAAAGGGATGTGTAATATCAATTTTAATCATATGCAGCGTTTCTTGTCTAAGCAGTAATAGTATCTAAATGGCTATATTTGAATCGATTTTATTTATATCCTAAGCGTTTTTTATGCGCCAGTTGCAAGACTTCTGATAAAAATAGGGCGATAAAGGAAATTGCAATCGCGATAATACAAAGACGCATGGTTTCAGCTTCTTGATTAGGCACTTGGATTAGCGTATACATTGCGAGTGGTAGCGTTCTCGTTTCTCCGGGAATATTGGAAACGAAAGTAATGGTTGCACCAAATTCGCCAAGTGAGCGAGCAAATGCGAGAACGACACCAGCAATAATGCCGGGCATTGCAAGCGGTAATGTGACGGTAAAGAACATTCGAATTTTGGAAGCGCCTAAGCTGCGAGCGGCAAATTCAAGATTTCGATCAATGGATTCAAAGCTGATACGAATTGCGCGTACTAATAGCGGAAAAGAGACAACAGCTGAAGCAAGCGCCGCACCTTTCCAATTAAAACTAAAAGAGATTCCTAAAACTTGATCAAGCCATTTGCCGAGATAGCCGTTTCTGCCCATTGTAATGAGGAGAAGATAGCCGATGACGACAGGCGGAAGAACTAAGGGTAAATTGATGAAGCTATCGAGGATTGTTTTACCTCGAAACTCTTTACGTGCGAGTAGCCACGCAAACCAAATGCTAATGGGAAGACTTGCTATGACGGCAACACTCCCTATTTTAAGGCTGAGAAGAATAATAGACCATTCATATTCTGTTAATAACATTGATAGGAAACCTCAATTAATTTTGGAGTGAAGATGAAGGTAAAGATGGTTGTTTATATCGAGAGATCTCGCTATTTAGTGACGAGATGAATACTACGTTTTTTTTGTATGATCTCTGATATTTTTCTCTTATAAAAAAGAATATTCACATTGAGAATAGGTCAATGTGAATATTGAGAGAATCTAGTTTTAGATATTGAAAATTAGTTTTTGCTAGGTGTCGCAAAACCATATTTCTTAAAAACTGCTGCAGCATCATCACTTAAAAGATAATTATAGAAACCATTAGTTGCTTCATTTGCACGATCTTTCATGATTGCAATGGGATATTCGATCGGTTCATGAAGTTCGCTGGGGAATGTTGCTACTGTTTTGGCTTTATTACTGACGCTTGCATCGGAAGAGTAAACGGCACCAAGATCTGCTTCTTTGACTTCTACTAATAGCATTGCTGCACGAACGTTTTGTGCGGGCGCTACTTTAGGTTCGACCGTTTTCCAAACACCTAGTTTTTCAAAAGATTCTTTTGCATAAAGTCCGGCAGGAACGTGATCAGGATCGCCAAGCGCGATACGAGTATTCGCTAAGGTTTCTTTCCAGAATTCATTAGAACCAAAATCAACGTTATAAGCCGTTTGGTTTTCTGTGTAAGTGATTAATGCTAATTCATTTTTGACGATATTTGTGCGAGTTGCATCATCAATAAGACTTTTTTCTTCTAAATAATTCATCCAACTTTGATTGGCAGAAATAAAGATATCTGCAGGAGCACCTTGTTCGATTTGGCGAGCGAGATTGGATGAAGAGTCATAAAGTGCTTCGATTTGATCTTTATTACCGGTTTCAGCGTAGTTTACTTTAATTTCATCAACGGCGTTTTGTAAAGATGCGGCTGCGAAAACGGTAATATTATCTGCTTGAGCAAAAAGACCGATATTCATTAAAAGTAAGGTTAATGCTGTTTTTTTGAACTTGTTCATAGAATTTCCTTTTTCTATTCGACCTTTATTATTTTGAGTTGAGATAGGCGATATCGCTGTGTTACTTACTCTTTAAGACTGAAATAAAGAGATAAAATGATGTTAACTTACTGTAAGAGAACAGAATATAAAAAGGTATTACCCAAAGTGATTAGATACGGCTTGTAACACGTGTTTAAATCAACTCTTTGCGTAAAAGAGATTGGAAATGAAAAAGTATCCCTTATAAGATAATAGAAACCATTACAAAAACTGAATTTTGACTTTTTAATATGAAAAAATAATTTAAAGGTTGAGATGAGAGTTTTTTTTAAAGCTTTAAGTACCGTCTTATGAGCTTTAAGCGTAATATAAATGCGTTCATGCTCATGTTTATAATGAGTAATGATTGTCATAAAGTTATTAATAGAGAGAGAAAAAGAATGATCGAACAGCAAGCACCGCAATTACTTTGGCAACATTTTGCAAAAATGAGTGAGATTCCACGTGCTTCGAAAAAAGAAGAAGCAATTCGTGCATTTTATCGTGATTATGCAACGTCAAAAGGGCTTGAATTTAAAGAAGATGCGATTGGGAATATCGTGATCAAAAAGCCGGCAACAAAAGGATATGAAAACTCTCCAAAAATTATTCTGCAAGGTCATGTCGATATGGTTTGTCAAAAGCGTGATGCGAGTAATCACAACTTTGATACGGATCCCATTGCATTGCAAATCAAAGGGGAATGGCTCCATGCCACAGATACAACATTAGGTGCTGATAATGGCATTGGTGTTGCTGCATCGATTGCTATTTTAGAAGATGAAACTGCAGAACATGGTCCGCTTGAAATTTTATTAACCGTTGATGAAGAGCAGGGAATGGGCGGTGTTCATAATATTCAGCCAAATTGGCTTGAAGGGGAATATCTTCTTAATCTCGATAGTGAGAAAGAGGGTGTTTGTACGGTAGGTTGTGCCGGCGGGACAGATCTCGTATTAGCGAAAGAGCTCCATTATGATAATGAAGCTCGTGGCATTTTTTATGAAGTTGCTGTGGAAGGCTTAAAAGGTGGACATTCAGGCATCGATATTCATAAAGAGTTAGGAAATGCGAGTCAATTATTGGCGGAAACTTTAGCGAATTATGCGCATAGTTCAGCATTACGTTTAGCAACATTTCATGGTGGTACATTACGCAATGCGATTCCTCGTTCGGCGAAAGCAGTTGTTGCGATTCATGAAGCACATAAAGCAGAGTTCGAAGCACATTTAGTAGCGGCAGGCACGGCACTTAAAGCCCGATTGAAAAATGCCGATGATCATGTGGTAGTGAGTTTTAAATTAGTTGATGCGCAGCCGACGCAAGATGCTGAAAGCTCACAACAATGCTTAAATCTGCTGTTGCTTGCACCTTGTGGTGTGATTCGTAAGTCTGTGGAGTTACCAATCGTTGAAACAAGCTGTAATTTAGGGGTTGTTACGGTTGATGAAAAAACAGGTTTACGTATCGAATTATTAGCACGTTCAGTCACTAATGGTGGCTTAGATATTATTCGAACTCGTACGAAAGCATTGGCGATTATGGTCGGAGCCTTTGTGGAAGAAGGGAATGCCTATCCGGCGTGGCAACCGAATCTTGAATCGGTGCCATTTAAAAAGTTATTAGAAGCGTATCAAGAAACAACAGGTGAAGAGATGGTCGTTTCCGTGATTCATGCAGGGCTTGAAACGGGACTTTTAGGCGAGAAATATCCTCATCTTCAAATGGTGAGTTTTGGACCAACGATTAAAGGTGCGCACTCGCCTGATGAGCGGGCGCATATTCCAAGTGTTGCGCGTTTTTATGATTTATTGAAATTACTTTTAAGAAAATTGAAGTAATTTCAAAATTACGCTATCTATAAGATAAAGCTGAATATATTGTTGAACAGTATATTCAGTGATCCATGATTCATGTTCTTCGGCATAATGTCGAAGAATTATAAGCTCCTAAAATGGCTGAGAGGAAAGAATGAGTAATTTTAAAAAGATTTACGATTTTGATGAAGTAGTTAATCGCCGTAATAACAATTCAGATAAGTGGACTGCCTATTCGAAAGAAGTCTTACCGATGTGGATTGCAGATATGGATTTCCAAGCAGCGGATGAGATTATTGAGGGATTAACGGCAATGTCTCAAAAAGGTGTTTATGGTTATGGTAAGGCACGTCCCGATCGATTGTTGGAAGCAGTGATCTATCGATTGCAGCGCTTATATGGTTGGACTGTTTCTAAAGAGAGCATTGTTTTACTGCCAAGTTTAGTCACAGGATTTAATGTTGCCGCAAATGTTGCTTTACGCCGTAACCAAAATGCGAATTATCTCTTTCACACGCCGGCATACCCGCCATTTTTTGCGATTGAAAATAATATTGGAATGAAGGGGATCGGTGTACCTTTAAAAGAAACGGTTGATGGTCATCGCTTACATTACGATATTGATTTTGATTTGATGGAATCAATGGTCACAGCAGATTCAGAAATTTTAATGCTCTGTAATCCTCAGAATCCTTCAGGTCGAATCTTTACAAAAGAAGAGTTATTAGCGATTGAGGCATTTGCTTCGAAGCATAGTTTAATTGTTCTTTCAGATGAGATTCATGCGGAATTAAATTGGGATCGACCGCATATTCCTTATGCAACATTATCGGAAGATGCAAAAAATCGCGCAATTACACTGATCTCTGCGAGTAAAACGTTTAACTTGCCGGGATTAAGCGGTGGTTTTGCTATTATTGAAAATGCCGAACTTCGTCAAGAATATGAAAAAGCGATGATGGGATTTGTTCCACGAATGAACGTTTATGCGATTAAAGGTTCAGAGCTTGCTTTCGATTATGGCGATGAGTGGTTAGCGCAGTTGAAGCCTTATCTGATGGGTAATAGAGATTATCTTGTGGATGAGTTATCTAAGATCGAGGGATTAAAGTTTGTAAAGCCTGAAGCGACGTTTTTGTTATGGCTGGATTTTGGTGATACAGCATTAGGAGCTGATGCTTATAAGCAATTATTAAAAGCAGGGCTAGCATTAAACAATGGTAGTGCGTTTGGTGTTTCAGGGAATTATGTTCGCCTTAACTTTGGTGCGCCGAGAGTATATTTAGAAAAGGCAATCAAGTTGATTTACTCAGCATTATCTGCAGCATCATAGCTCAATATAAAATATCTTTGATAGATGATTTTAAATCCTTACATAGAGAAATCTGTGTAAGGATTTTTCTTTTTCATCATTTAAGAAGCAAGTTTTATGAAGAAATTTCTATTTTGGTAATAAATTGCGATATTAACAAAATATTGATTAGCGTTATGTTAATAGATGAGTTAATAGTTTATAGTGATTCCCATGACGGGATTAGATGCCCTATAGTTGTTTAGGATTCGTTTTGGTTTTTATGATTAACAAGGAGGTTAGGTGGATTAGGAGTTTTTGAATATTATGAAGAATAAGACACAAGAATTAGTAAATGGGAATGAGGAAGAACAAGACGTTCAAGAATGCGACTTAAAAAATAAAGGTGCATTAGGTTCTGTTCAGGAAGTAACTAATAATCAAACAGAAGCGGTAGATGAATTTACTGAAATCCTTAAAAATAGTCGGAATGAAAATACTTTTAATGAGAATATTCTTTATCGATATTATTCGGAAGTAGGGCAATATCCTTTATTAACCGCAGAAGAAGAACAAAAATATGGTTTAGCGGCAAGAGAAGGTGATCTGCAAGCTTGGCGCTACTTATTTAAAGGTAATCTTCGATTGGTGATTATGATTGCACAGCGATATCAAAATCAAGGAATTGAATTGCATGATTTAATTTCTGAAGGGAATTTAGGAGTTATGCATGCGATTAGTAAATTTGAACCTGAGAAAGGATTTCGGTTTTCGACATATGCTGTTTGGTGGATTCGCCACTATTTAAGTAATGTGATTATGAATGAAGGCCGTACTATCAGAATTCCTATCCATGTGAATAAGGCAATTTCTCGACTACTTACCGTGATAAAAGAGCTTTCACAAACATTAAATAGAGAGCCTACGATTAATGAGATATCGGATAAAACGGGGCAGAGTATTTACGAAATCATGGATTTAATGGCTTATCATGAGTCAACATTATCGCTAGATGCCACTATTCGCTCGGATCAAGAAGGCAGTGATTTTTATCATTTAGTATCTGATGATAATGCAGATGATGCGACAGAAATATTAATAGGCTCAGAAAAACTGGTGATTTTGCAGTCTTTTTTACATCATTTAGAGCCACAAGCGCGTCGAGTGATCGAGTATCGTTTTGGAGTGAATGGTCAATCGAGACAAACCTTAGAAAAGACAGGGGAGTTATTAGGTATTACTAAAGATCAGGTCCGCTATTCTCAAATGAAAGCGTTGGCTAAACTTAAAGAGATTTTTGATGAAAATGGCATAGAACTATGTGATATTTTAAGTTGATATTAAGGTTAAGGTATTAGCTGATCTGACAGGATTGCAATGATAGATTATTTATTAGAGCTTACTATTGAACGATCTCGTATATCCGCTTAAGAGCGTGTTTGATATACGTAAAAATGAAAAGAAATCTCTTTAATAATAAATAGTTGTATGAAATTCTTGAATTTTAAATATTCAGCCCCAATTATTTAATTGGGTGGATAACCAGTTTATGAATAAAACAAAAAGTGTATTGACGACTAATAGAGAGCCATTTGAAGTGAAGGTTTCTCTAAACTATTGTGTTTGTTTTTTCTGAGTATCCGAAATGAGTGAAACATGTTATGATGATCTGCTTGCAGAAAAGCAAGCGGCAGTCGTGTACTTATTAATTGAGGGTATCATTCTAAGTTATGAGCAATCAGTCAGATCAAAAAAAACAAGATCAGCTTAAAAAAGAACAAATTAAAAAGCTTATCGCTTATGGTAAAGAGCAGGGATATCTCACCTATGCTGAGGTAAATGACCACCTTCCAAAAGGGATGGTTGATCCAGAGCAAATTGAAAGCATCATCGCGATGATTGAAGATATGGGGATTTCTGTTCATGAGGAAGCTCCAGACGAAGACACTTTAATGCTAAGTGAATCGTTAGATAGTGATGATGCTGTTGAAGAAGCGGCTGAAGTACTTGCGAATATCGATGATGAAGAGATTGGTCGTACGACGGATCCTGTACGTATGTACATGCGTGAAATGGGAACAGTTGACTTATTAACACGTGAAGAAGAGAAGCAAATTGCAATTCGTATTGAAGAAGGACTTCATTCTTCATTAAATTCTTTGGCGCTTTACGTACCAGCAACTTACCATTTGATCGATTCATATCATGCGGCTATCAAAGAAGAAGGTCGTATTTCTGATGTTGTCCTTGGCTTTATCGATCCTAGTTTTTATCTTGAAGACGAAGAGAAAGAAGATGAAGAAGTGGAAGTTGATGATAGCGCTAATGGTCCAGATCCAGAAGTATTATTAACTAAAATCACAGAGCTTCAAGCAATCGTTGATAAGTTAAACGCGCTTAAAGAGAAAGAAGGTGCAACGAGTAAATCTGATAAGATTAAAGAAGTACGTGCCGGACTTCGTGAGAAGTTTATGGAGTTCCAGTTAGCGCCTAAACTTCAAGCAGAAATGTATGAGAAACTTCGTGAAACGATTGATCGTATTCGTCCATTAGAACGTAAAATCATGCATATCTGTGTTGCGAAAGCTAAAATGCCTCGCACAGAATTCTTAAAAGTATTTCCACGTAATGAAGCAAATAAAGATGTTTTCAAAGATGACGTATTCAGCCGAAAAGCAAAATATGTAGAAGCATTATTGGAATTTGAAAAACATATTTATGAATATCAAGATCGTTTAGCAAAAATTGAAGGCGAGACAGATCTCACAATTTATGAAATTAAAGAGATTAATCGTCAAATTTCAATTGGTGAAGCGCAAGCTCGCCGAGCGAAACGTGAAATGATTGAAGCAAACTTGAGACTCGTTATCTCTATCGCGAAAAAATATACAAACCGTGGTTTACAATTTTTGGATCTTATTCAAGAAGGTAACATTGGTTTGATGAAAGCGGTGGATAAGTTTGAATATCGCCGAGGTTATAAATTCTCAACGTATGCTACATGGTGGATTCGTCAGGCGATTACACGTTCAATCGCGGATCAGGCGCGTACGATTCGTATCCCTGTTCATATGATTGAAACGATTAATAAACTCAATCGTATTTCTCGTCAGTTGCTCCAAGAATTTGGGCGTGAAGCAACGCCTGAAGAGATCGCAGAAGCGATGGGCGAGACTGAAGAGCGTGTGCGCCGTGTATTGAAGATTGCGCGTGAACCCGTATCGATGGAAACACCGGTAGGTGATGATGAAGATTCAAGTTTAGGAGACTTCATTGAAGACGTTTATGCGGTATCTCCGATGGAATCAGCAACGGATGAAGGCTTAAATGATGCAACTCGTGAAGTATTAGACACATTAACAGCGAGAGAAGCGAAAGTGCTTCGTATGCGCTTCGGGATTGATATGAATACGGATCATACGCTTGAAGAAGTTGGTAAACAGTTTGATGTGACGCGTGAGCGTATTCGTCAGATTGAAGCGAAAGCGCTTCGTAAGCTTCGTCATCCGAATCGTTCTGAAAGCTTGAAAAGCTTCTTAGACGTGGATTAATACGTTGATTGAATGATTTAAATCCCCGAGCTATTTCTTGATAACTCGGGGATTTTTATTTAAACAGATAAAACAAGTTTCACAGTTAATGTGTTGCTATCAAGATATTACCCTAGGGTTGTTAGAATATGAAAGTTCATAAGTTTTCCGTTGCGCCAATGTTGGATTGGACTGATCGTCATTGTCGTTATTTTTACCGAGCGATGAGTGAACAAGCGTTGCTTTATAGTGAGATGGTGACAACGGGAGCGATTTTGTATGGTGATCAAGATCGACATCTCTATTTTGAAGAGCAAGGGCCGGTTGCATTACAGTTAGGTGGTTCTGATCCTATTGATTTAGCTAAAGCTGCAAAAATCGGGGAGTCTTATGGATATAGTGAGATTAACTTAAACTGTGGGTGTCCTTCAGATCGAGTGCAAAAGGGGCGATTTGGTGCTTGCTTGATGGAAGAGCCAGCGTTAGTTGCAGATTGCTATCAAGCAATGAGTGAAGCAACAACATTGCCGGTAACGATAAAAACTCGTATTGGAATCGATCATGAAGAGAGTTATGAATTTTTAGCAAAATTCATTGATGCGGTATCAGAAAGAGGCTGCGATCATTTTATTTTACATGCTCGTAAAGCCTGGCTATCAGGGCTTTCACCGAAAGAAAATCGAGAAATTCCTCCTTTAAATTATGATCGGGTTTTTGAGATAAAGCAAAACTATCCGCATCTATCGATTGCCTTAAATGGCGGAGTACAGACGGTTGCGGAATCTGCAGCATTATTAGATAAGGTTGATAGTGTGATGCTAGGGCGTTCGATTTATCATCATCCCTATCAGATGAGTGATGTCGACATCATGTTATATGGTCGCGAGCAAGAGAAGTTAAGTCGCTTCGAGGTGATTATGGCGATGGAAAGTTATATTACGAAACATCTCAATCAAGGTGGTCGGTTAAATCATGTGGCAAGACATATGTTGGGGCTTTTTCATGAAGTGCCGAAAAGTCGTTTGTGGCGCCGATATCTGAGTGAAAATATGCACAAGGAAGGGGCTGACTTTCAGGTTCTTTTGACAGCGTATCAAAAAATGATGGCAGAATAATCCTACAAAAGTATGATAATTATTCGACGATTTGCAGCAATATTCAGTATATTACCTTTTGAGAAGTGATTTATTTAGATAATAATCTACAGGACATCATCATATGAAACAAAGAATTATCGCGTATACTTTACCACTATTATTCATCGGAAGTGTTAGTCAGGCAGCGCCTATTGAGCTTTTTGAACAAGACTATAAAACGATTACTCAAACAGTATTAGACAACTCAGGACTATCGATTTTTAAGGGACGTGATTTAATTATTGAAGGTATTACTCGAAGCGATAATGTTGCCGATTTTGAAGCTAAAAGTACTGTTGTTTTTAATGATAAAGAGCAATTAAAAATAGAGGAAGTGGGTGAAGTTGTCTTTACGAATTATGCTGAAAATAAGGGTGTCGCAACGGTTATTTCTAAGAGCGATTATGCGGTTCACTCAGAAATAAAAGGTGAAGATACCATTTTGATGAAGGCAAAAGGAATTACAACGCAAAGCCAGATTGATCGTGAAAATCTACACTTTAAATTTTCTAGTCAATTCCCAACATTAGAAATGGTGAATCCTGATACGGAAAAACCCGGTATTATTCATATCGAAGGATTGATCGGTGAGGGGAAATATGGCTTTAAAGATAACTTCGAGAAGATTGATACACTTAAAGGTACTTATAAAACCGATAAGATTATTGTAGAAGTCGATGATGGCAGTAGTACGGTAAAAATTGATGTTGCGAATGCACTTATAGATACAGAGTTAAATTATGCTGAGAACCTGCAAAAATCTATTTTTGAATTAAATGATATTGAAGTATTAAGTCGCTATAGTAATGAAACGTCGGCAACGAAGGTCAATCTTGGAAATTTCTCATATCATACAGGTGCTGATATCCGTGAAGATGCGCCAGCTATTTTTGCGGAATTACGAGTGAAAGATCTTAAAATAGTACCGAAAGAGAGCGAGTTAGTCACAGAGTTTGGTGATTTTTCATTTGATATGATTGTAACGCCGTTAGTTGCGGATCTTTTCGAAAAATTATCAGCAGCAGGTATTAATGATTTTAGTAATTTAGATGCTTCATACCAAGATGCGTATGCGCTTTTGAAAGAGTTTTTGACCGATAATTCAGCAATTGAGTTTCAGTTAGATGGGAAGCTAGGGGATCATCATGCGAAGAAATTCTTAAGTATTACGCCGAAGGCAGCGCTTATTGATAAGCTCGCATCGATTGATATTAATGATGATGCGGCAATGGATCAAGTTTTTGCAGGATTAACATTCTTTGAGTTTGTTGAGAAATATATTACGGCAATTGATTTAGATATCACTTCTTCAAAAGCGTACATTTTAGAGTTTGGTAGCAATGTATTATTGGCTTCGGGGGAAGAGGCAACGATGCCGGCGGCACGTAAATCAATGCAAGAATTTTATCAACAAATGCAATTACTTGCGGTGATGTTTAGTGCTGATGCACCATTAGTTGAGTTTACGACAGATGGTTTACGTGTTCATATAGAATATGAGGATCAGGTTTGGATTGTGAATGGTAAAGAGATGGATTTAGAAGCAATCGCAAGCCTATTTAATTAATCAGTTTATTGAGAAAGCTTGTAGTATTCGCGGTAATATTACAGGAATATCTCTTCATATAAAGTATCTATTCATTCTGAGGTTTGATGGATGCTTTGCAAGAATATCGAAGGGAGGCGGAATGTCTCCCTTCTTTTATTAGTCGTTGAATAAAGTAGAGGAAAAAGATGAAAGCAACAATTCAAAATGATGTAAAAGATGCAATGCGTGCGAAAGATCGTGAAAAAGTCACCACTTTGAGAGCGATTTTGGCAGAAGTGCAAGAAGCAGAATTACAGAAAAGAGGTGAAGAGCTTGTTGAGGCGGATTATCTCAATATCTTAAATCGTATGGTTAATCAACGCCGTGAATCCATCGATCAATTCAAAAAAGCAGATCGTGCAGATTTAGTAGAGAAGGAAGAAGCACAGCTTCAGTTCATCATGCCATATCTCCCTGAGCAACTTTCAGAAGCTGAGATTATTACGATTATTGATGCCGCTATCGCAAGTCTTGAAGTAAAAGATATGAGCGGTATGGGGAAACTAATGGCAGCGATTCGCCCTGAATTATTAGGTAAAGCGGATATGTCGGCGGTGAGCGCTATCGTTAAAAGTCGTTTAGGTTAATAGAGGAAATCACGGATTCATGAGTAGAGGAAAGGGGTTTATTCCTAGAGAGTTTATCGATATGTTAATTGCTAGAGCAGATATTGTCAGTGTGATTAATCAGCGTGTACCTCTTAAAAAAGCAGGAAGTAACTATAAGGCTTGTTGTCCATTTCATGATGAAAAAACGCCCTCTTTTACGGTGAGTGAACCGAAACAGTTCTACTATTGCTTTGGCTGTAATGCTAGCGGTAGTGTACTGGATTTCTTAATGAACTATGAGCGCCTTGAATTTGTGGAAGCAATTGAAGCTTTAGCGCAAATCGAGGGGCTTGAAGTTCCTTATGAAAGTCGAAGTCAAAAGTCAGAAGCAACGATTAAACGCCAGAAAAACCTGCTAGAAGTGACGAGTATGGCAGAAGCTTTTTATCGTCAACAGCTGCGAGTTTCTAGTGATAAAGAGCGCGCCGTGAATTATCTACAAAAACGCGGTATTAGTGGTGATGATGCGAAGAAATTTGGCATTGGCTTTGCGCCGGAAGGTTGGAATGGTCTTTTAACAGAACTTAAAAAGCATGATATTCCGGAGAATGAAATGTTAGAAGCAGGATTGTTAAGTGAGTCTGATAATCACCGACGTTATGATCGATTTCGAGATCGTATTATGTTCCCAATACGTAATCGAAAAGGAGATACGATTGGATTTGGTGGGAGAATTTTAGATCAAGGGGAACCCAAGTATCTCAACTCCCCTGAAACCCCAATTTTTAAAAAAGGGGAAGAAGTTTACGGGCTTTACGAGCTTCGTAAATATTGCCGAAATTACAATGAAATCATTGTCGTGGAAGGTTACATGGATGTGGTGATGTTATCGCATTATGGGATTGAAAATAGTGTGGCGACATTGGGAACCGCTGTGGGTCGCCGGCAAATAGAGTTATTGCTTCGTTATACGTCAAAAATCGTTTTCTGTTTTGATGGTGATAGAGCGGGACGCGGCGCGGCGCATAAAGCGATGGATGAATCTTTCTCAGTATTAACGGCGGGAAAAGAAGTCTCATTTCTCTTTTTACCGGAAGGCGAAGATCCTGATAGCTATGTGAAAACTCATGGTAAAGAAGCTTTTCAAAATTTGGTTGATCAAGCTGCGCCGTTATCTCAGTTTTTATTTGAAGCGGCAGAAAGTGATGTAAACATGAACTCATTTGAAGGTCGTTCTCAATTCTTGGAGATTGCTGGTGAAAAAATCAACAGCATGCGTGATATTCCGCTGCGTGATTTTTTGCGTGCAGAATTAGGACGACGAGCGAATCTTGCTGAGAATTTGCTAAATCGTTATGTCAAAGAAGGGCGAAGCAGTAATACTCGCCGGCAAGTGAATTTTAGTAGTGGACAGACCTTAGTGGAGCGCATTTTAATATTGCTTCTGAATGCGCCGACATTAGCAAGAACCTTGCAAGGTTTACATTTTTTATTAGAAAGTGAAGATCGCCAGCAGAACCTTCTCTATGAAGTGATTGCGGCAATTAAGGATTATCAGAATTTAGAAACCGCTGCGCAAATTATTCGTCACTTTGAGGAAGAATCGTGGGGAAATTGGCTTCGTAATTTGGCGATGCAAGAATTGATCATTGATGATGCCTTGCAGGAAGAAGAGCTGAAAGATCTTATGCAGCAGTTGGCAAAAGGGGAATCTCCATTGAAGAAGGTTCTGGCTAAATTGCAGAATAATGAACCTTTAACGCCGGAAGAATTGCAGTTATTACGTCAATCTTAATGATATTTTTATAAATGAAAAAGGCAATATTAAATAATGATAGGAGCGCTGATTAATTTTAGCGCTTTTTTTATATTTTTTGAAAGTGATCCAGATCTGAGAAATTGTATTTTTATAGTGAAGATGGTTTTAAATACCCTAGCTAAAGTGGTCTTTGATATTGCATGGCAAGAGAGAATATTTGTAATGATTGCTGAAACGGATGAACAGAAATGACTATAAAAGTATCTGGGATTGGTAATTATAAGGGAGATATGTAAAATATTTATGGATATTATTTTATAAAAATCGATAAGTTTGATACTTATGTCAATGCAAGTTATGCAAAGTAGAGGAATTTTGATTAAAAGAAGTATTAGTCGTCATGTGTTGTCAGTTTTATGTTTATTGTGTAGTTTCTGGATGGTTCATAATGGTGCTTTCGCTCAAGAACCTAGAAGTAATGCGCAGGAAAGTACGTTATCGTTAAACCAGATTCGTGGGAATCTAGATAATGTTAATGCCAAGCGAGCGAAGGTATTACGAGATCTTGAAAATACTGAAGACTTAGCGCATCGAGAAGATCTCGAAGTGACGTTAGCACAATTAGATCAGCAAAAACGTAATTTTGAAAAAATGTTCGAGAGAACGGCATTGGGCGGTTTAGAAGTTGAGCTTTATCATATTGCAGATAATGAAGAGGAAGAGATTCTACAATATGATTGGCAAAAAGAGCTCATTAAGATTGTTCAGCCTGTATTTAGCTCATTGCAGAATTTAACGGAATCGCAGCGTAAACGAGATTTTATTCGAACAACGCGATCGGAGTTAGAAGAGAACGTGATTGCCATTGATGAAGCGCTATTGCATCTCGATGAGATTGATCGCTCACAGTTAAATGACGCATCATTACGACAATTAAATAAAATTCATAATAATTGGGAGCTAAGGCGCTCTTATTATGAGAATCAATTAGAGCTCATTAATTTGCAATATCGGCAGATGGAAAGAGAAGGATCCTTATATGAAAGGGTCGTTCAAGGTGTTTGGAGCTTTATTACTAATGAAGGAAAGGTTCTCTTTTTTAGTTTAGGAACATTCTTTGGTTTACTCTACCTTTTTTCTTGGGTATTGCGTCGAATTGTCGCGAGGCATGAAAAGAAGGTTCAGTCTTTGCCTCATGTGAAAAAGACGACTTTAGCATGGCGTATTATTTTATTGATTTATGAGATCTTCTCATTTGTTGTTGCATTTTCTGCACTGCTGATTATCCTGCATTCTTCAGGGGATATGGTACTTTTTGGTTTTGCGATTTTAATTATTTTAGCAATGATCATTAGTTTGCGAAATTCTATTCCGGCATATTTTAAGCGATTACGCACGTTCTTAAATATGGGCTTGGCACGTGAAGGAGAGCGGGTGATTTATCAAGGAATACCTTGGGAGATTGAACATATTAATCTCTATTCTGTTTTCTTGTTTAATCCTGCTTTAGATAATGGTCGAGTTCGTCTGACGATTGATTGTTTAGAAGATATGATTTCTCGCGATGTTCCTCATGATGAAGCGTATTATCCGACGAATCAGGGGGATACTGTTTTAATTAATTCGATTTATGCGAGAGTGGTTAGGCAAACGCCGGAAACGGTTTATCTAGAAACTTATGGGACAGCATTTGAGTATGGAACGGAAGAGTTTGCTGCGAGTAAACCAATGAACTTAACGGCAGGATATATCGCAAGCACGAAGTTCATCATAGATGGTATTCATAGCGGAGATGATATTGGTGAGATGATTGAGAGCTTGAAACTTGAAGTTGAAAGGCAATTAGCGAATGATCCTGAGTGCGAAGCATTTGTAAATGCGGTTTATGCAAACTTTAGAGAAATTAATCTTTATGGGGATTTAGTATTCGGAATGAGTATTAGTATGGCAGCTAATGCTGAAGGTTACTATAATGCACTCCCAAGATTGCTACAGCGATGCGGCGTGGTTGCTGCGAAACGATATGGTTGGAAACTCCCTAAGAAATCGTTGGTTGCGGAGCAAATTAATCTTTGATCAATCTTGCGAGATTCATTGACTTACCCAAAGCCAATAACTTGTTATGAGATATTGGCTTTTTTTATGGGTGTTTTTGCCAAAAATAATCAAGATAGTTAAATAAATCGTCAATCAATGTTTAGAAAATAATCAAATTAAATTATAATTAAATGATGGGTTTATATAAAAATAAATTTTATATCCGACTATGTGTATTAGGAAAAGCATTAAAAAATAACAAAAATGAATAACATCAATTTTTGTGTTATTGGGAAGATAAAAATATTTAATTTTTATCTCAAGTAGGCAGATTCAAAAAAAACAGGGCAGTTTGAGAGTGCTGTGAATCATCATGATTAAATTTGCCATTATTAAGCAGTTCAATTAGGAAGTCAGTATTGCGGTATCACAATATTTTGATCGCAATCTAGGGGAACGATTATGAGTATGCAAATTTCTCGTCGCGGTTTTATCAAGTTAGGCGTGATCGCTGGAATCACGATTATGGTTGGAAAGTTTCCTTTTGCAGAAGCGACAGAAGTCAATTCCGGTCCGACCTCAACCGATTGGATTGGTCGAGATGGTAAGGCGAAATTTCGTTGGGATGGAATTCGTAAAGTCACGGGACAGAAGAATTTTGCGCGTGATTTTAGAGCGAAAGATCTTGAAGGTTGGCCGGAGCAACAAGCGTATGCTTTTATGTTGAAAAGCACAAAAGCAGATCGCACTTTTGAGGGAATTGACCTGTCGATGCTGGGTGATGAGTTACAGCCTGACCGACTTATTTTGCAAGAAGATTTGGTAAAAGACGATTTTAATATTCCGCAAGATACGAGTATGGGATCAGGATTTTATGGACAAAATATTCTTGTACCAAAAGGAGAAACACCCCCTTTATTAGGGCATCCTGTCGCGATTTTAATTTATCGAGATTTTGATCGTTATAGTGCCGCGCATCGCCGTTTACAATTTGATGAAGAAGTGATTATCTATGGTGAAGAAACTGGGATTAGACCGCCGAAAAATTACGGTGCTGCGCGATATGTTCGTATTGGCGGCGATTCACCGACCGCGCCTTCGGTCTTTTCCCCTTATCAAGATTCTGCGATAAAAGGGGTTTTTGATGGTAATGAGGTTATTTGGCCACCAGAAGCGATTGCCGCCCCTTCAATGATTCCAAGTTTGTTACATAAAGATCGTGGTGGAAGTTTTATTCGAGCATTAGAAAAGGCCGATAAAAAACCCGAAATTCAACATCATGGGATGAAGCTTGCCGATCAATTAACGGCAGATATTGAGGCTGCGAGCGAGAGTCCAAAAAAAATAGTCTTAAATCGTCAAGGTTTTTCTCAATCGATTGATGCGTGTGCGATGGAGCCTGATAACTGCAATAGCTGGTATGATGCGAAAACTAGGACATTACATATTTTAACGGCGACACAATCACCAGCCGGCGTTGCTAATATGGCTGCTGATTTAGTGAAAAATAGCCAGTTCCATCAGGCGGTTGAAAATATTGTGTTACTGACGGGCTCAACCGTTGGGTATGGTTCTAAGGATTACTCAGTATTTCCTGTTTATGCAATGGCGGCTAGTTTTTATAGTGATGGCTTGCCTGTGCGAATGGCAAATAATCGTTATGAGCAGTTTCAAATGGGGATGAAGCGTCATGCCGTTGAGATGGATGTAACCATTAGTGCTGATCGCCAAAGTGGGAAATTTGAGATTCTCAAAGGTTCTTATAGCTGTAATGGCGGTGGTAGAGCGAATCTGTCAGTAGCGGTTTCGCATGTTGCGGTCCGTGGTGCACAATCGATTTACTATTTTCCGAATTCTGATTTAACGGCTTTAGCGATGGCAACGCCGGCAGTTGAAGCGGGATCTATGCGGGGATTTGGGTCATTGCAATCCATGGCGATTACAGAACTCATGGTAGATGAACTTGCTGGAGAATTGCAGATTGATCCGATAGAGCTTCGTAAAAGAAATGCCGTGAAAGAGGGATATACTAATACACAGGGTGCTATTTTTGCCGGAGATCCTAGAAATATTGAGATGCTAGAAATGGCGGAAAAGCATCCTTTATGGGTGAATCGTCATGTGCGAAAAAAAGCGTTTGAGGCGGAGAATCCTGGGAAGTTATATGGCGTGGGATTTGCGCAAGTTCAGCAGGTTTATGGTTCAAGTGGCGTGCCAACAATTCTCTCTTTGGAGTTTGATGCTGCCGGAAAACTCTCGATGCGTCATTGTGTACAAGAGATTGGAACGGGTGGCACAACGGCGCAGCAAGTGATGATATGGCAAGCATTAGGAAAAGCGCCAGATCATGTAGAATTTGGCGTGACGGATTTTCCTGAACTGCCACTTTATACGAGTTGGGCGGATCAGAAAAAACAAGATCAGCTGGCGAAAAGTGATCCTTTCTGGACACCGGCATTAATTCCAGATATGAGCTCCTCGAGTGGTGTTTATTATATTGGATTTGGTACACGACAAGCAGGGAAGTTCTTACTAGAAAACTCACTATGGCCCGCAGCCAAATCAATTTGGAGCGAAGGTATTGGTGGCGGTACGATGAGTAGTTTAAATGTTGAACTTGCCGATCTTCGGATAGGTCCGGATGGATTAGGGGGCGGAGGTATGACACCGATTCCCTTTGAAGTATTAGCGAAAAAAGCCCATGAAATGGGGCTTATTACCGGTGTTGCTGTGCATGCTTATTCCAGTTGGCAATGGGCAAGAGCTGATTTTGATATTCCAACGATTGGTAATGTGAATCTGCCGTTGGATGCGCTTGCCGTTAAATATGGGGATGGTGCATCAAAGCAGCTAAAAGCAAGAATGACCACGCACGGTTATGATTTTATTAAACGTAAAATCGCCTATTTCCCGGCAACAGATCGTTCCGGTGCGGATCCTACAACTGTTACGCCGGCATCTTGTTTGGTGGAGTTAAATGTCGATACCTTTTCGGGCGCTGTTAATGTGACAAGACATCATATGTTGATGAATCCAGGGAAAATAGTTGTGCCGGAATTGGTTTCTGGACAGATTCAAGGCGGCGTTGCGATGGGGATCGGACATGCTTTAATGGAGGAGTTGCCACTGTATGAAGATGGTCCTGGTAATGGAACATGGAATTTTAATCGCTATATCCTTCCTCGTGGTAAAGATGTCGCGGTATGGAATCAAACAACGGAGTATTTGCCGCCGCTTTCTGAGACTTCTCCTCCAAAAGGGATGGCAGAGTTGGGAATGATTCCAATATTGCCGGCAACAAGTAATGCATTAACGCATGCAACAGGAGCGCGCTTTTATGAGTTTCCGATTACGGCAGAAAAAATACTGAAGGCTTTAGCATCTTCGAAATAATCATCATCCCGAATAAATAATAAAAGAGATGGCAGAAATGAAACACAATAATGAATTAAGTGTGCAGATGACGGAAGCGATGGAGAGTCATCGTGTTCAGGGAAAATACGCAGGAATTGAGAAAAAGCCCTTAACACTAACGATTAATGGTAAAAGTATTGGACCTATTGCAGTTCCGATTAGTATGTTAATGATTGATTTCCTGCATGAATATTTAGATTTAACCGGAACACATTTTGGTTGCGGACAAGGTGTTTGTCATGCTTGTACCGTTGTCTTGTTGAATGATGATGGCAGTACAACAGAATCAAGAACCTGTATTTTTGGAGCGCATTTTTTTGCTGGGAAAAATATTCTTACGATTGAAGGTCATGCTAAAGAAGAGAATGGAGAGTTGCTATTAACGCCGATTCAGCAAGCTTTTATTGATAACTTTGCTTTTCAGTGCGGTTATTGTGCGCCGGGATTTGTTGCCGGCGCAACGGTATTTTTAGATCGACTCAATCGACAACCGATTAGACGTGCTAATTTAGAAACGGCGATTGAAGAAGCGTTGAATGATCATATTTGCCGTTGTACGGGATATGTCCGTTACTATGAAGCCATTAGAGATGTCGCTTTGGCAACACCGGGTTGTGTGATTGATTAGGAGGATGCGCATGAAAAATTTTGATCATTATGGTTATAAGCGCAAGCAGGGTCGATGGAAACGTTGGTTTCTAGGGCTTATTGCGTTAGGAGTTATCGGATCGCTAGCAATTTTGCTCGGAACTTTTAGAACATCGTCGGTTGCCAGTAATGTGGAGCAGCCCTTATCTGAAGCAGAGATGGTGGCACTGATCCCAAAAGGGAGAGAACTTGCGCTCGCCGGCGATTGTTTTGGTTGTCATTCAAGGCCAAATGGTGAGATGGGTGCCGGAGGTGTGGCGATCGCCACGCCTTTTGGTACGGTATATTCTACCAATATTACCCCAGATAAAACTTATGGGATTGGGAGTTATACGCGAGCAGATTTTCATCGTGCATTAAAAGATGGGATTGGGAAGGGGAAAGGAAATCTCTATCCGGCAATGCCATTTGTTTTCACGCATGTGACAACACCAGCAGATTTAGATGCACTCTATGCTTACATGATGAGTATCCCGGCGATGGCGGTCCCTAATGCTAAAAATAGCGGTGTTTTTGAACTTCCTGTGCGCCCATTTATGAATTTTTGGGCGTTGCTAAATTTCCCTGATCGCAAGGTGGTTGAAGATCCAGAAAGATCTGCGGCATGGAATCGGGGCGCATATTTAGTGGAGGGATTAGCGCACTGTGGAGCGTGTCATTCGCCACGAAATGTGATGATGGGGGTAGAGTTTTCGAAATCGTTACAAGGTGGATTCGTAGATAATATGGCGATTCCTGATATCACAGCAGCTGCTTTAGCAAATCATGGTTATACTTTGGCGGATTTAACGCAATATTTAGCAACAGGTGTTTCAAAAGAGGGAACTTCATTTGCAGGCATGAATACTGTAACGCATTTTTCGACAAGCCAAATGCAGGCGCAAGATGTTAAGGCGATTGCGACTTACCTCCTTACGGATCGGAAAGGCAAGTTGCTCTCAGCAGATGTGCTACCAATGCCGATAAATGAAGTCAGTAAATTGATGGATAAAGGAGAATTAGCGCAAGGGCGAAATCTCTACATGGCGGCGTGCGCTGCTTGTCATGGAGAAGATGGTTATGGAATTCCTCATGTTGCGCCGGCATTAAAAGGGAATGCGATTGTGGAGATGTCAAACCCTGAAACATTAATCGCGGTTGTATTGAATGGCTTAGAAACCACAACTTATAGTCATGCAGAACGTATGTATGCAATGCCTGGGTTTAAAGATCGTTTGAATGCTCAAGAGATTGCAGATCTTTTAACGTGGTTAAGAGCGGAATGGGGTGGTGAATCTGTCGCTGTTTCTCCGAAATCGATCGCGGTGATTAATCCGTAATCTTGAAGAATGAATTGATGTTAATATTTTATATAACGCTTGCTAGTATTTAGTAAGCGTTTTTTCATGGAGTGAAAAGGCAGATAGAGGCTTATATTCTCATTTATTGATTTAAAATTGACGCAAAGATCATTCATTTTCTGCATCCACAATCCTCTTTTAAAAGAACTTTTAATGAGAAGGTTTGAATGGATTCTATAATAAATAACATATAAGTTATTACGATAGAAGAATGAATTTTCTTCAATTGGGTAGGTTACTAGATCAGGCGCCTTATGATAATGATCTAGATTTTAGGTAAGAAAAAACCCACTAATAAATAGTGGGTTTTTTTGATTCATTGTCTTAGGATGAATTTTTATTAAATTTGTTTTTAAAGCAAAGCTTTAGATTACTCAGCTGTAACGTTTACAGTGATTTCTGCATCTACATCAGCATGAAGATGAAGTGTTACTGTATGCTCGCCAAGTGCACGGATAGCACCGTCGTTGATACGAACTTCTTTACGATCAACTGGTACACCAGCGTCAGTAATAAGTGTTGCGATATCTTGAGCTGTTACTGAACCGAATAAACGACCTTCTGAACCAGCGTTAGCTGCGATAGTCATTACTAAGCCAGCAAGTTTCTCACCACGAGCTTGAGCTGCCGCTAATACATCAGCTTGTTTCGCTTCAAGTTCTGCACGACGTGCTTCGAACACAACGATATTTGCTGGTGTTGCTTCAGTTGCTAAACCTTGTGGAAGAAGGTAGTTACGAGCAAATCCTGACTTAACATCAACTGTGTCGCCAAGAGAACCTAAATTTTCAATTTTTTCTAAAAGAATAACTTTCATTGTATCTCCCTTTGGACGATTAGTGTTGGTCAGTGTATGGGAGCAATGCAATGTAGCGTGCGCGTTTGATTGCAGTTGCAAGTTGACGCTGATAGCGTGCGCTTGTACCAGTTACACGGCTTGGTACGATTTTACCAGTTTCTGTAACATAGTTTTTTAAGAGGTTTACATCTTTGTAGTCGATTTCTTTAACGCCTTCAGCGGTAAAACGACAATATTTTCTACGACGAACATAACGTGACATATAAATTTACCTTTTTAATAGATTTTGAAAAGAGTTACTAGATTATGCTTCTTCGCTGTCATCAGCGTCTTCAGCATCATCTTCAACTTCAACTTCTTCACGAGCTTCAACGTTACGCTCAGGCTTCGCTGCAATTACAGAAGTTTCTGTTTCTGCTTCTTCTTTATTGATGATGAGATCACGGATCACAGCATCGTTAAAGCGGAATGCGCTTTGAAGTTCTTCTAAGGCTGCTTTGTCACACTCGATGTTCATGAGAACGTAGTGCGCTTTGTGAATTTTTTGAATTGGGTATGCAAGTTGACGACGACCCCAATCTTCTAAGCGATGAATAGCTCCACCATTGTCAGTCACAATCGCTTTGTAGCGATCGATCATTGCAGGAACTTGTTCGCTTTGGTCTGGATGAACCAGAAATACTACTTCGTAATGACGCATTATTCATGCTCCTTATGGATTTAAAAATATTTAAAGTCTTTCAATAAATCCTTGAAAGACAAGGAGACCTAGACCTTTTACAAGAAAAGATCAAAATCAAGCTGAGTATTATACCGATTATTTCCTTTAAAGGGAAGATCGAAAGCGTCTTTAGTCGGCTTTCTGCAGTAAAGGTTCGCCTAATTTAATCGGTTGATACTCTTTGAGGGTTTCATTGAGTTGAAGATTATTATTTTCAGTAATCACAATCACGGTTGATCCCATATTAAATCGGCCCATTTCCGCAGCTTTTTCTAGGATAATCTCTTCATGTGAGTAATCACTATATTTTAAAATGGAAGCATATGGCGGCGTGATAGTTCCTTCCCAAACGGTTTCCATGCTTGAAACGTTAATTGCGCCTACCAAGATGACAATAACTTTGCCATATTCCGTTTCGAAGAGGGAAACGTGACGTTCATTTTCGGCGAACAATGTTGGGATATTCTTTGCTGTTTTAAGAGAGACGCTATACAGTTTGCCAGGGATATGAATGGTGCGTTGTAATTGGCCTGTCACCGGCATATGGATACGATGATAATCTCTAGGTGAGAGATAGATCGTTGCAAATTGACCATTTTTAAACTCTTCAGCTAGATCTGGGTCGGCGATAAGGGCTTCTAAAGTAAAATGGTGCCCTTTGGCGTGAATAAACTCTGTGTTACTCAATTGGCCACATGCAGCAATTTTACCATCTGCCGGTGAAATAATTGCAACATCGCTTAAAGGGCGAGCCTCAGGCTTTAATTCTCGTGTGAAGAAGTCATTGAAGTTTGTAAATTGTTCAGGACGCTGTCTAACACAATCTTGCCACTCAATTTTATAAATTTTTGCAAATTGGCTAATAAATAAATTTTTAAACCAGCGTGTTTTAATTCTAGTGATTTTTCGGAAAAACCATGAAGATAAGCGTTGAAAGGTAATGTTCTTGAGCATAAATATTATGGAGTCCAGATAGAGGAATGAAGGTGCCTAGGTATCAGTGTTGTAATTGATATTGAGATACTGAAAATTTAGCAATGGATATGTTATTAAGAGTGGGTCTACTTAGCAATCCATGCTTGTGCTTTTTGTAGATCTTCAGCGGTATCAATTCCTGGTGGAGGCGTTTCTGTAGAGATTGCAACGGCAATTTTACGATTATTTGCTAAAGCTCTTAATTGCTCTAATTTTTCCATCTCTTCTAATGGTGAAGGGGTTAAATGAGGATATTCATTTAAGAAAGCTGCTCGATAAGCATAGAGACCTATATGGCGAAGATATGGAGATTGCCCACTGATTTTTCCGGATAGCTCCATTTCACTGCGTTGATAAGGGATCGCTGCTCTTGAAAAGTAAAGAGCCTCATCAGATTCGTTGAGAACAACCTTAACGGTATTTGGATCATGAACTTCTTCCCAGTCTTGTATGGGGGTTGCGAGTGTACTCATTGAAACCGCTTTATTTTCATGAAGTGCTGTGACTACTTTATCGATAA
>Ga0079226_10000193_pt1 | contig 39997 bp, 44 predicted proteins | sample Poulit2014_FD_76345 | JGI IMG/M metagenome (GOLD analysis project Ga0079226, IMG submission 76345) | Agricultural soil microbial communities from Georgia to study Nitrogen management - Poultry litter 2014 | ecosystem: Environmental > Terrestrial > Soil > Agricultural land | place: USA: Georgia...
GATCCACGACCCGCTTAATCGGTACAAGAACCTTCATAGGATCCTCGGATTTCTCTAGGTTGACAAAACAAGAAATGGCTTCGTAACCATTTCCGCGCGAAAAGTAGTGCAGTATGTTGGCCTCTGAGAGCTGAGAGGTCAAGACCGAAGCATGGATTATCTCAGATTTGCCTGTCTTTTTCTTGCGTCTACAAAGTCAAAAACTGATAAAAAACTGCCCCTTCCCACTTGACCAAAGAGTATTTCTGGTGTTCTTGTGGCAGCTTCACGCATTGCATTATATACTGCGCACCAAACGCTAACCCGCTTACACCTTGTAAGCGTAAATTTACCAACACTTCGCCTCAAGGAGACTTTTGTGGAACGTGAAGCGATGGAAGTCGACGTAGTAATCGTCGGTGCTGGCCCTGCCGGCTTATCAACGGCCTGCCGCTTAGCTCAAGCTAGCCAAGAGAACGGTCAGGAACTTAGCATTGTTGTGGTAGAAAAAGGTTCAGAGGTAGGTGCCCACCTGTTATCTGGTGCTGTTTTCGAAGCTAAGGCACTTACTGAGCTCTTCCCCAATTGGAAAGACGATGGTGCGCCGCTTAACACCCCTGTTACTGGTGATGACATTTATTACTTCACTGGTGCCGAAAAAGGTATTAAGGTGCCTAACTTATTTGTGCCCAAAACCATGCACAACGAAGGCAACTACATCGTTTCTATCGGTAATGTGTGCCGTTGGTTAGCCGAGCAAGCCGAAGCTTTAGGTGTTGAAATTTATCCTATGACACCTGCAACAGAGGTGCTCTTCAACGAGGACGGTTCTGTAAAAGGTATTGCTACGGGCGATTTTGGTATTAACAAAGAAGGCCAGCACAAAGACAGCTATACACCAGGTATGGAGCTGCATGCTAAGTACACAGTGTTTTCTGAAGGCTGCCGTGGCCAGCTTGGCAAACAGCTAATCCAGAAGTTTAAACTTGATGCTGATGCAGATCCACAACACTACGGCATTGGTGTGAAAGAACTCTGGGATATCGACCCTGCTCTTCACCAGCCTGGTTTGGTGGTTCACAGTGCAGGTTGGCCTCTGACTGAATCAGGCTCCGCTGGCGGTGGTTTCTTATATCACATTGAAAACAATCAGGTGGCACTTGGCTTAATTACGGATCTTTCTTATTCGAACCCGCATGTGTCTCCTTTTGATGAAATGCAACGTTGGAAAACCAACCCCAACATTAAAAAGTATCTTGAAGGCGGTAAGCGCGTTTCCTACGGTGCTCGTGCCCTAGTAAAAGGTGGCTTGCAATCCCTACCTAAAATGACGCTCCCTGGTGCCATTTTGGTGGGCGATAACGCCGGTACTCTTAACTTTGCTAAAATCAAAGGCAATCATACGGCAATGAAGTCCGGTATGCTTGCCGCAGAAGTTATTGCTAGAGCCATTGCAGATGGCCGCCAAAATGACGAACTTACCGAATATAAAGAAGTATTCGAAAAGAGTTGGGTATTCGAAGAGCTGCACACGCAACGCAACTTCGGCCCTGCTCAACACAAGTTTGGTAACTTGCTAGGCTCTGCTTTTGCTTTCATTGATCTTAATATCATGAATGGAAAGCTGCCATTTACGTTGCGCGACTTGACGCCTGATCATGAAACACTAAAGCCTGCATCTGAAAGCAAGAAAATTGATTACCCTCGTCCAGATGGTAAGTTCACTTTCAATAAGCTGGATTCAGTGTTCCTATCCAACACGTCTCATGAAGCAGATCAGCCAGTGCATTTGAAGCTCACTGATCCCAATATCCCCTTGGATATCAACTTGCCTAAGTGGGATGAGCCAGCACAGCGCTATTGCCCGGCAGGTGTTTATGAGGTGGTCGAGGAAGATGATGGCAGCAAGCGCTTCCAGATTAACGCAGAAAACTGTGTGCACTGTAAGACCTGTGACATCAAGGATCCTTCCCAAAACATCACCTGGGTAGCCCCTGAAGGTGGTGGCGGCCCTAACTACCCCAATATGTAGGCTTTAGCCTATAAACGTATTAGAAAAAGCCGGCATGCCGGCTTTTTCTTTATTTGTCCTCGGTAATTTCAACCTGATGGTTCATAAGGCTTAAACATATGAAAGTTGTTGTTCTTACGGGAGCTGGTATTTCTGCAGAGTCAGGGATTTCTACTTTCAGGGATAATAACGGGCTATGGGAACAACATCGAATTGAAGATGTTGCAACCCCCGATGCTTTCCAGAGAAACCCTGCACTAATCCATGATTTTTATAATGCACGCCGCACGCAGCTTGACGCACCTACTATAAAACCCAATGCTGCGCATATCGCTTTGGCCAAGCTTGAAAACTCTTTACAAAAAGATTTTATATTAATAACTCAAAATGTAGATGATTTACACCAAAGAGCAGGCAATAAAAATCTATTCCCCATGCATGGCTCTCTAAGAGAATTTCTGTGTTCATTTTGCAAATATACTGGGGTTGTGAACTTGCCCTTAAATACGGATACTGTGTGCTCAGCATGCTCCAGGAAAGGCGGTATCAGACCTAATATAGTGTGGTTTAATGAAATGCCATACTATTTAGAGGAAATATACGCTGCGCTTACTAGCTGTGATATATTCGTCAGCATAGGCACGAGCGGTAATGTTTACCCTGCTGCAGGCTTCGTGGAACTAGCCAACGAAGCACAAGCGCATACGATTGAGTTAAATTTAGAGCCCTCTAACCAACACTCTAATTTTGCTGAGCATCACCAAGGCCCAGCCACCCAACTGGTGCCGCTGTGGGTAGAAAGTTTTTTAGCATGATAAGATGCAACTCAAATATTATTTCGATTAGTTAACTATTACATAGGCGTTGAATTTTTATGTCTCAAACACAAGTCGATGACGTGAATATCGCATCACAAACCCTTTTAATCACTCCCAAAGAAATTAAAGAAAAACTACCTTTAACCGATAGCGCACGTGAAGCAGTGGCAAAAGGTCGAGAAACGATTCGTAATATCCTAGATCGTAAAGACCATCGCTTATTTATCGTTATTGGCCCCTGCTCTATTCATGATACGGATGCTGCATTGGAGTATGCGCAGCGCCTTAAAAAGTTATCTGATGAAGTGGGCGATGTCATTTACTTAGTGCAGCGTGTGTATTTTGAAAAACCGCGCACCACTGTGGGCTGGAAAGGCTTAATTAACGACCCTTACATGAACAACACTTTCAAAATAGAAGATGGTTTACATATTGCACGCAAGCTATTGTTAGATATGGCAGAAATGGGCTTGGCAACTTCCACTGAAGCATTGGATCCTATCACTCCACAGTATCTTCAGGATTTAATTAGCTGGTCTGCGATCGGTGCACGCACCACAGAATCGCAAACTCACCGTGAGATGTCCTCTGGGCTCTCTAGCCCTGTTGGCTTTAAAAATGGCACCGATGGAAGCTTGGATGTAGCTATCAATGCAATGCTCAGTGTGCGCCATCCCCACCGCTTCCTAGGAATAGATATCAATGGCCGCACAGCCATCACAGTGACCAAGGGCAATCCCTACGCCCATGTGGTGCTGCGCGGTGGCGGCGGTAAGCCGAACTACGATTCGGTTTCTGTGGCGCTTGCCGAGCAGGCATTAGAAAAAGCAAACGTCTCGACCAATATTATGGTGGATTGTAGCCACGCTAACTCAGACAAAAACCCAGCACTGCAACCCTTGGTGATGGAAAATGTTACCAACCAAATTCTTGATGGCAACAAGTCCATTGTGGGTTTAATGGTTGAATCACATCTAAAAGCGGGTAATCAATCCATTCCCGAAAATTTAGATGATTTAGAATATGGGGTTTCAGTAACCGATGGCTGCATTGATTGGGAAACCACAGAAGAAGCCATACGCACCATGGCCGAAAAATTGAGAGAGGTGTTACCTAAGCGTCAGCAACAAGCTTAATGCACCATTAGCCAGCTTCATCTTGAGGCTGGCTATGCTTCCCCTAAGAGCGTTTTATAAGCCCCGCTATGCAGCCACCATTCCGTCTTTTGGTCTTGCTTAATTTCTTCTGCTAAAGCAACGCATTGATAGTAAACATTAGTTTCTAACCGCGCCTCTAATTGATCACGCACTAGCGCATAAGGGATATTAGCGCGCACCTTTAAAGGGTGCTGTGCATCAAGCAAAAAAACATCACCGGTATTGGTGGTAAAACTGATCACAGAGTGACTTGATTCACTAGTGCGGTAAGAGCTCATTTGTTGAATCACAAAAGGTGAATCTTCCACAGTGATTTCTTGCTTTTCCACCGGGGTTACTAAGAAATACTTGTCTTCTTCCTTGCGTAATATCTGCGCGAATAGCTTCACCAGTGTAGGTTTTTTGATCGGCGTGCCATCATGCCACCAAGAGCCATCGCGCTTGATCAGCATCTTGCTATGGCCGCGATAAGGTGGATCCCATTTTGCAATCGGCGGCCGTTTTTGCTCAGCTATATCAGCGATCAGAGCAATAAGCTGTTGTTCGTTCTGCACCAAAGACATTATCGTCTCTGCCCTTTGTTAGCCATGCGCACACCTATGCTGACTAAGAAATCAATAAAATCATCTTTGTCGTCGATATAGGCGCCATAAAACGGTGATTCCATAAGTGCCACAGCACCATGTGCCAAGGCCCATGCCGCCGCTATATGGTATTGTGCTGGTACATCTTCAAGCGCGCCAATAGCAATACGGCTTTCAACAATGTTCGTCAGTGTATTGAGATTAGAAGCGCGAATAGTATGTAGCTGATTCACCAACTCTGGCACAGCTTGATCTTGGATTACTTTGTGCTCTAGGCGATCAAAAAGTTGATAGCGTTTGGGGTCACTAATGCGGAAGCGAAAATACTCGCTTGCTAGCTTGGCTTGATCTTTTGATTCAGCAATTTCCGCAAACAGTTTTGCTAACTCTTCTTCATAATGAATCATTAGCAATAAATAGATTTCATTTTTGGTTTCGAAGTGCTTATAGATAGTGCCCTTGCCTATTCCTACTTTGTCGGCGATCATTTCTACGGTGACTTTATCTTCACCATGCTCTAAAAAAAGCTCTAGAGCCGTATCTAAAATTTCGCGTTCTCGCTGACGAAATTCTTTCACTTTGCGTGTGGCTTTTTCTAGATCGTTCATGCTGTTATTGTCTCCTAACATAATGCAAAGGCATTTGTGCATTTAAACAATGTCACTGCATATGCAGCATTGGTTATCGAGTTGCGCAACGCAGTATAGCAAAAGAATGCTTTTGTGGTGGTTACCACTCATTTGCTTTCCAGTTCTTTTGCTTTACTATCAATAACTTCTGCGGTGATGGCTGGCAACTGTTATGGAACCTCAAGATATCAAATCTCATATCATCCGTTGGTTATACGCTAAAAAAGAATCCCCCACGGCATCGTGGTGTGATTTTCATCAGGCGAGACATCTTTTTGAACCAGCGGATGTCATTCTGGTTGATGGTAACACACTCGCTGACCGCAAAGTAAAAGCTATCTCCGGTAGCCGTTGGTCACAGGTTTACTTATACCTCGGGCGCTTACACGACATTAAAAACACATCGCTTCGTGCTACCGTTAGTGAGCCTCTTGATTGTCAAAGCGATACGCAGCTAATGCTTAAAGTGGATTTAGTTCAAGGTATTCATATCACCACTATTAGCGAACTGCGACAGCAAACCTTTCGTATTTGCCGTCCCAGCGAACTTTCTGCAGAAGATAAACAAAGCGTAATTAATTATGCAATTAGCCACATTAGTGTTAGCAATAAACATGCTTGGTGGCCTGCTGTGCGCTTGTTAGTTGTTCCTTGGGGGGTGTTTACTAGAAAGTGGCGTTTACGCTTGTTTCGCTATTTATCTGGTAGGCGTCTGCGGCGTGCTGTTGGAGGTACCGTTGGTGATGCGTTTTCGTTTATTCAGTTCCCTATTCTTCCATTGGTGAAGGGTGATAACACCAATGAGCACAGGCTTTACCGCCAATATCCCTTTATTTTTTATGCCGCAGATTTCGACCTTTCACCCTATTTCGATGTGATTAAATACCCTTTTATAGGTGAGGCCGAAAAACGTGTTCGCCTGCACGCTTGGGATGGCCACCTAGGTAGCTACGATGGCCATAATTTGGTGCACGAAAAAAGCCCATCTAAAGTAACGCAGTTCAAATAGTTCAAGCATCTTTGCCACTAGCAGCTTTATTAAAAAGCTGATAAAAGTTCGCTCTTGTTTGCTTTGCGACTTCTTCCACACTGATGTTGTGTAGTTCAGCGAGTTGTTCCGCTACTTTTCCCACATAAGCTGGGATATTTGATTTGCCACGATAAGGCACTGGAGCCAGCCAAGGTGAATCCGTTTCTATGAGCAAACGTGAAAGCGGTAGTGCTTGTGCTGTAGTGCGTAATTCCTTTGCATTAGCGAAGGTAAGAATGCCTGATAAAGAAATATAAAAGCCGAGCTCTATGGCTTGCTGGGCCATATCTAGGTCTTCAGTAAAGCAATGCAAAACCCCAGACACTTTGCCCTTTCCTTCTTCCCGTAAAATGGAGAGGGTATCTTCTTTGGCGTTTCGAGTATGGATAATTAACGGTAAGCCTGTGTTTTTAGCGGCACGTATATGAGTCCGAAAAGATGTTTTTTGTAACGCTATGGCCTCCTCTTTCGCCTTAAAATAATCTAACCCCGTTTCACCAATACCTACCACTTTAGGATGCTCGCATTGCTTCTCAATCCAACTTTGAGCTACTGTTTGGGTTTCTTGCACAAACAGAGGGTGCACACCAACACTAGCGCTCACTTGGGGCCACTTTTCAGCAATACTTAAAACCTCTGAAAAGCCATCCTGCTCAACACCGATGCACAGCATGTGCTCCACTCCGGCCTCTTGATTGGCCTGCATCATGGCCTGGAAATCACCGTCAAAAGGGCTTAAATCAACCTTATCTAAGTGGCAATGAGAATCTACGAACTGCAATTTTTACTCCTATAGGGTTTGTGTTGGGCGATCTGATTCCAAAGAGCCCGCAAGGTGAGCTTCAATGGTGCGCTTGGCAGTGTCATCTTGACCGGTAAACTGCACACCTACACCACTACTACGAGAACCTTGAGCGCCTGGCGGAGTGATCCATACCACTGTGCCAGCCACAGGAATTTCACGCGGTTCATCCATTAGTTTTAACAAAAAGAAAATATCCTCACCTAGCGCATACTTGCGGTTTGTGGGCATAAAAATACCGCCTTTTTTTAAAAACGGCATGTACACCGAATATAAGATGGCTTTATCTTTAATCGTCATTGTGGGGATAGCACCACGACCACCTGGCATACGCATACAATTGCTCCTTAGCCTTTGATTATTTTAATATGCTTGCACTATATCTCTTGTTAAGGGAACCCCTAAAAGCACCATCAACAACTGTTCATATAATATTTCTTTGTTTGGGTTTGCTCCAGAAAGCCAAAGCGATAAAGCCCGCAGCACAGCTTCTTGAAAAGCAAATAGGCGCTGAGGCTGCTGCTGAGCCAATTCATCAATGCCTGCCACTAAGGCTTCGTCTCGGGTGGTTAATGCACCTTGTTGAGCTTTTATTACTTGCGCAACCCATTGATACAACGCGGGTAAAAACTCTTGCCCGTCATACTCCGATAACTTTTTAGCAATTTTAGGTAAATGAATTGCGTTTTTCTGGATTGCAGCGATTTCTGAAAACAAAAGCCGACGTTCTTTAAACCATGGTTTTTCACGTAGCGAAATAGCGTATAAAGGTGCATAACGAGCTGATAATAGTAAGCCTTTTGCTTCTGTTTCATCAATGGCATGCTCCTGCAACCAAGCCACGCCATCTGTAAGAGAAGGTGCCACTATGTGCCGCTGTTGGCAACGACTGACTACGGTGGGTAATAGTTGGTTTATTTGCTCGGCAACTAAGATCAATAAAGTTTTGGCGCCTGGCTCTTCTAAGGTTTTAAGCAGAGCATTTTGAGCATTCCAATTCATCCGCTCCGCAGGCGACACCACTATGGTTCGATAGCCGCCTTGCTTAGCGGTATGGTGGCTAAATTCAACCACGTGGCGGATTTGGTCGATTAAAATAGCTTTACCTGCTTCCTCAGGAGCCACTAGAAGATGATCTGGATGACTACCTGCGTTAAATAAAGTGCAGGCATCACAGGTATCGCATGGCAATGTGCCCTTAGGTGAATGACAGTGCAAAAACTGACTAAACGTGAGTGCTAGTTCCTGCTTGCCTAACCCAGTAGGCCCTACAAATAGCAGTGCATGTGGCAAGCGCTCCTGCACTGTTAGCTGCTGGAGTTGCTTGTAAGGTTCATTCAGCCATGGATAAAGCATATTAACGTAACCAGGTCTCTAAGATGGACACAAATTGTTGATTGACGTTGTCTGTGACAGCGGCTAGATCTTGAGAGCCATCAATTAAGCAAAAACGATCTGGGTCTTGCTGTTGTCGAGCCAAATATACGCTTCTTACCCTTTCAAAAAAATCAATTTCCTGTTGCTCGAAACGGTCAAGTGCGGCTCGTTTAGCTGCCCGTGCTAAGCCTTGCTGCACAGGAATATCGAACAATAAGGTTAAGTCCGGTTGCAGGCCCTGCTGCACTAGGCGCTCTAGTGTAGCAATGGTGGCCATGGGAAGTTGCCGCCCTCCCCCTTGATATGCATAAGTAGCATCGGTGAAACGATCGCATATCACCCAAGTACCTTGATGTAATGCAGGTAAAATAACTTCTTCAAGATGTTGCGCACGCGCAGCAAAAACCAACAACAACTCTGTATTAATTGCCATGGCTTGGTCAGAGGGTGTAATTAAAAGATCCCGAATAGACTCAGATAGCGCTGTGCCGCCGGGCTCACGAGTTATGAGAAAGGGTATCTTCTTTTGTGTTAAGCAAGCGGCAATGGTTTCAACCTGAGTGGATTTACCAGCTCCCTCAACACCCTCAAAAGTAATAAATCGTGCTTTCACTGTGATGCCTCTGCAGGGCTCGAGCGGTAATCAGCTCGGCGATTAAGTTGATAGCGGCTCACTGCCTGCTGATGCTCTGCTAATGTATTGGAGAAATAGTGCGTGCCATCGCCTTTGGCTACAAAATATAAACTCTTTCCTGCCGCAGGATGTGCAGCAGCCTCAATTGCTTTGTGGCTAGGAAGAGCAATAGGTGTAGGCGGTAAGCCTAGAATAGTATAGGTGTTATAGGGTGTTGGGGTACGCAAATCGGCGCGTGTAATCCGCCCTATATAAGCTTCGCCCATTCCATAAATTACCGTAGGGTCTGTTTGTAATCGCATTCCTTTTTGCAAACGCCTGACAAAAACACCAGCAATATCTGGTCTTTCACTGGCAACACCTGTTTCGCGCTCAATAATCGAGGCCATAATTAGCATCTCATAAGCAGATTCATAAGGCAGCTCGGGTTGCCTATTAGCCCAACTTTCAGCCAAGCGTTGCTCCTGTGTGCGCAAAGCTCTGCGCAATACATCTACATCTGAGTCGGTATTAGTGTAAAAAAAAGTGTCAGGTGCAAACCATCCCTCTGGATGCTCCTTTTCTTTGCCTAGTTTGGCCATCACTTCGGCATCAGAAAGATCGGAAATGGTTTGTTTAAGGTTTTCCTTACTGCCGAGTAACGCTCTTAAATCCCGAAAGCGTGTCCCTTCTACAATCGTTAAGCTATGTTTAATTACCTCTCCTTTTTGCAGAATCCGTAATATATCTGCAAACGTTTGAGCCGTTTTTACATCATATTCACCTGCGTGAACACGAGAGAGTGTGGGATTTTTTTGTAATTCGATACGCAAGGCTAACTCTATTGCCTTTACTGAGTCAGAAGGAATGATGTTTTGTTGCGCTAGAAGCTGGGGCAAATGTCGCACTGCTCTACCCGCTGGCATATGGAAAACAAGAGTTTCATTATCGGTTGGTGCATAAATTGGCGTCGCTAGCTTTGATTGGCTCCAAAATAATACGCCAACAATCATAGATACTGCCGCAAATAGCAGCAAAATAAAGGTTAAAAATATTTTTTTAATCATGCCACAAGCAATTCCACTGTTGCTGCAAGCGCAATGTTTGCTTGCCCACACATCCCTGCCAAACGCCTAAACGTTTAATGGGTACTATGCCCATAATACTGTTACATGCAAAAGCTTCTATGATGCGATCTACAGAATCTGGTGCTTGTCCAGAGATACGTAGTTCAAGGCTATTTTGTTGGATCACCCATTGCCGAGCAATGCCGTTAACACCAGCGCTCTCTAAAGCAGAGGTCCACCAAAAATCTTGGTATCGAATAAAAAGGTTCATGGCCGTAAGCTCTACGGGTTGCTGCTCTTGGTCACGCAACAAAGCGTCATGCCAACCTTCTCTTTCGACTTCATGGCGAGCCAGCACTTGCTCTAGGCGATTAAGGTGCTTAATGCCTGCTAAGTAAGGTTGTGAGCTTAGGTTAATACTACTTTCACCAACAACAAGGCCCTGTGAATAAAGCTCATAACCTAAGGGGTGAAAAGGAAAAACACGGGGATAGTAATTTGGCTCTGTTATATGCGAGCCGTTATAACCTCTACCGCCTGAGCCGCGGGTCACGATTATTTTGAGCACGCCTGTAGATGAGGTATTTATCGCTTCTGCCAAAATATCATCAAGCACCTCGGCGCAAGCAATAATATTTAAGCGTTGAAGGCCAGCAAGCAGCCGTTGCTTATGCTGTTCCCAGAACGGCGCCTTGCCATTGTGTAACCGTAAGGTTTCAAAGCAACCATCGCCAAAAGCAAGCCCCCTATCGTCGATAGGAGCTTGATGCCAATGAACATTCATAATTTTTTGAAAATTATGAAGCGTTGGTACCACCAAACCCAAAGGAATTAGTCATGGCTGCTGTAATATTCAGATGCTGCGCTTGATGGGGAACAAAGTTAAGATCGCAACCCTCATCTGGGTTATCAAGGTTGATAGTTGGCGGCGCTACGTTATCTTGTATGGCAAGTACTGTGATAATGGCTTCGGCAGCGCCTGCTGCACCCAGCATATGCCCGGTCATGGATTTAGTTGAGCTAACGGCAAGCTTTGCTGCATGTGTGCCAAACACCGTTTTTATTGCTTGCGCCTCTGCCACATCGCCTACCTTAGTGGAAGTGCCATGAGCATTGATATATTGGATATCCTCAGGGCTAAGGCCACTATTTTTCAGTGCATTGGCCATAGCCAACGCAGCGCCCTCACCAGTTTCTGTGGGGGCTGTAATATGGTATGCATCACCGCTCATGCCAAACCCTATCAACTCTGCGTAAATAGTCGCGCCACGTGCTTCAGCGTGCTCTAACGATTCAAGCACAACGACCCCTGCACCATCCGCCATCACAAAGCCATCTCTCTCTTTATCCCAAGGACGGCTTGCTTTAGTTGGCTCATCGTTGCGGCTAGATAAAGCTCGCGCAGCAGCAAAGCCGCTCATTCCTAAAGGACAAGTGGCCTTTTCAGCGCCACCAGCTACCATCACATCTGCTTGGCCGAGAAGTATTTGCTGTGCCGCGATGCCTATGCTGTGAGCTCCTGTGGTACAAGCTGTGGCCGTGGCAATATTGGGCCCTTTAAAGCCGTACATAATGGACAAGTTGCCCGCTGTCATATTAATAATGTTGCCAGGCACAAAAAATGGTGAAACACGTCGCGGCCCACCGTCCAATAACTTGCTGTGATTCTCTTCGATACCCGTTAAACCACCGATCCCAGAGCCAATAGCCACACCCACCCGGTTCTTATCAAGCGCAGCAAATGCATCTAGTTTTGCGTCTTGAACCGCTTGTATGCCTGCGACCAATCCTAATTGAACAAAAGCATCTACACGGCGTGCTTCTTTGGCGGGGAGATAAGCCGACAGATCAAACTCTGGTACTAACCCAGCAATGCGCACGGGGTACTCTTCATTATCAAAATGCGTTACGTGCTGAATAGCACTTTTGCCTGCACAGATATGGTTCCAACTGGTGCTTACATCAGCACCCGCTGGGCTTACTAACCCTAAACCGGTTATCACAACTCGGGGCTTAGTCATCCTCTCTCTCCTCGCCAGCCAATAAGATTAAGATGGCATATATAAAAAAGCCGCAGGGTTCTAGATTATAGAGCCTGCGGCTTTTTAGCTATTAATGCGTAGCATTAAGCGTGGTTTGTTACATAATCAATTGCCGCTTGCACGGTACTGATTTTTTCAGCTTCCTCATCAGGAATCTCTGTTTCAAACTCTTCTTCTAAAGCCATCACTAGCTCAACAGTGTCTAGGGAGTCGGCGCCTAAGTCTTCAACAAAAGATGCGGAAGGCTTAACGTCTGCTTCATCAACACCAAGTTGATCTACGATGATTTTTTTTACTCTTTCTTCGATGCTGCTCATGTTAATACTCTCTCTAGTTGTGGTGTCTTGTGCACCTCAGCGCGCTATTCTAGGTGAAGCATGATTGCCCATGCAAGCCATTAGGGCGCTAGCTGTGGTGCTTATTGTTGCTAAATATAATAAAACGACCAAAAACACAGGTTTGTGTTGCTTTATTAGCCAGTGAACATGCCGCCATTCACATGTAATACAGTGCCTGTCACATAAGCACCACCTTCAGAAGCTAACCATGCCACGGCACTAGCTACTTCTTCAGCTTGCCCTAAACGGCCCAATGGAATTTGGGCCAGCAAAGCGTCTTTTTGCGCTTCTGGTAACGCGTCGGTCATATCGGTTTGAATAAAACCTGGTGCCACTGAGTTTACGGTGATGGATCGGCTACCTAGCTCACGAGCTAAAGCACGGGTCAGGCCATCAACGCCTGCTTTTGCAGCTGCGTAATTAGCTTGGCCTGCGTTCCCCATGCTACCTACCACAGAGCTAATATTGATGATGCGCCCCCAGCGTGCACGCGTCATGTCACGCAAACAAGGCTTAATCACTCGATATAAGGCGCTAAGATTGGTGTTGATGACGCTATCCCACTCTTCTTCCTTCATGCGCATCATAATGTTGTCTTGTGTGATTCCGGCATTGTTCACCAAGACTAAAGGCGCGCCAAAACGCTCTTTAATTGTACTCAAGGCAGACGTTACAGATTCTGAGTCCGCCACGTTGAGCACCACACCGCCTCCTTGTGGCGCCAAACGTGCGTCTATTTTTTGCGCGCCTGCTTCTGTGGTGGCAGTGCCTACGACAATAAACCCAGCTGCTTTGAGCGTTTCGGCGATAGCTGCGCCAATACCACGGCTAGCGCCTGTCACCAACGCAACACGCTGCTCCTGATTACTCATTGTTATTCTCCTCAGTTGTTACATGGACAGTGGTGTGGCCTCAATAATGGCGTCTTTCTTTTCCATAGGCAGCACCACAATCGTTTTGTCAATTCGTTTGAGTAAGCCAGCCAGTACTTTATTCGGCCCGCACTCGTAGGCATGGGTTACCCCTTCTTGCTGTAACTTCTGCACAGTTTCAACCCAACGCACGGGAGAATAAAGCTGACGAATAAGTGCGTCGCGAATCTCATCCACATCGTTTGCTGCAACCACATCCACGTTATTGATGACAGGCACTTCCGGCTGAAACATTTTTACACCAGCGATAACCTCAGCCAATTGCTCTGCGGCGGGCTGCATTAAGGCGCAATGAGAAGGCACACTCACAGGCAAGGGCATAGCACGGCGTGCTCCAGCTTCTTGGCAAGCTGCTATGGCACGCTCCACCGCAGCAGTGTCACCGGCGATAACCACTTGCCCAGGTGCGTTGAAATTTACTGCCTCAACCACACCACCTTGCGCAGCACTTGCACAAGCTGTACGCACCTGATCATCTTCTAAACCAAGGATAGCTGCCATTGCCCCTGTGCCTTGTGGCACCGCAGCTTGCATTAGTTCACCACGCTTGGCTACCAGACGCGCTGCATCGCCTAAGCTAAAAACACCAGCGCAGGTTAGAGCTGTGTATTCGCCAAGGCTATGGCCCGCTAAAAAGTGAGGGCGAAACCCGCCACGCTGCTCCCAGTAACGCCACAGTGCAACTCCCGCGGTTAACAATGCGGGCTGTGTTACCTCTGTGTTGTTGAGCTTTTCTACGGGGCCATTAGCCACCAGATCCCACAAATCATAACCTAGGGCGCCAGAGGCCTCGTTAAAGGTATGAGAGAAGACTGGCTCATCAGCAAAATCAGAGAGCATACCCACAGTTTGTGAGCCTTGCCCTGGGAAAATAAATGCTGTTTTGCTCATACCAAAAAACTCCTTCCTTAAAAATTAAAACGGCATGCTGACAGATTGCCCGCACAACTACAAAAACATTAGGTTAACAATTATTTTGTGGCTCAGTATTGGTTAGCGCCTGCGAGATTAATGCCAACACATCTCTCTTCGCCTCTTGATAAGCCACATGAATGGCAGCTTCAAAACCCTCAACGGTTGCACCGCCATGGCTTTTAATCACAATGCCATTAAGGCCAACTAGAGTGGCGCCGTTATAACGCTGTGGGTTGGCCTGACGTTGCAAGCCTTTAAATATTGGTGCTGCAATGAGTGCAGCTATTTTGCGAGGCCATGAAGCGTGGATCTCGTGTTTAAGCATTTGGCCTATCATGCTGGCTACCCCTTCCATGGTTTTAAGAGCTACATTGCCTACAAAACCATCGCACACCACCACATCGGCCACGCCATCAAACACGGCATCCCCTTCAACATAGCCCACATAGTTTAAGTTGCTATGCCCGTGCAATAACCTTGCCGCTGCTTTGATGGTTTGGTGCCCTTTAATATCCTCTTCGCCAATATTGAGCAAACCAATTTTCGGTGAGGTTTTGGCATCCACAGCTTGCGCCACTGCATTACCCATCAAGGCAAATTGCAACAAGTGCTCTGCGTCTGCTTCCACATTAGCACCCAAATCTAACATGTAGCAGTGGCTTTTTTTGGTGGGGATAGCGGTGCAAATTGCAGGTCTATCAATGCCTGGCAAGGTTTTCAACACCATGCGGCTCACAGCCATCAGTGCACCTGTGTTGCCTGCACTCACCATGGCATTAGCGGTTTGTGCTTTAACCTGTTCAGCAGCCACACGCATAGATGAATTACGCTTACGGCGCAGCGCTGTGGCTAGATCATCGTCCATGCTAATAACATCCGCAGCATGAACGATCTGGATTCTGGTATTATTGCTTAGCTGAAGGGAGCTCAGTTTTTTTTGTATTTCCTGCTGCTGCCCTACTAATAGGATGTGCGCCTGGGGTTCTTTATTTAAAAATGCTGCCACAGCGGGCAAAGTAATATCAATTCCTTGATCGCCACCCATGGCGTCAATGGCAATGGTGATAGGCACTGCTGTTCTCCTCACCCTAACAAAATGTCATAAAAAAACGGGAGCTTAGCCCCCGTTTTTATTAAACACTGTTAGTGCTTACTCGTCATCAAAAAACTCATCTTTGATAACTTGGCGACCACGGTAAGAACCGTCTGGGCCAATGTGATGACGACGACGAATTTCACCGCTGTGCTGATCTTCTGTCAGCGTCGGTGCACTCAAGGCATCGTGCGAGCGACGCATGCCTCGCTTAGAACGGGTTGTGGGGCTCTTTTGAACTGCCATGGTGCTGTGCTCCTAGTTTTAACTATTTAACTCATTAGCTGGCTAGTCTTTGTTTTTTAAGCTTGCCAACACTGCAAAAGGGTTATCGGCTGCTTTGGGCTGCGCAAAACCTTCTGGCTCTGGAACAACAGGCAAGCTAGCCGGACACTCATCATGCAGCGCCACCACAGGAAGTGTGAGTAATATCTCATCTTCCAGCAGCGCTGGCACGCTCATCTTCTCCTCGGTGATTAACCAAGGATCATGGCTCTCAGGAAGAGACTGAGCTTGCTCTTCACTCCAAACCATTATCAAATTCACCGTCGTATGAACCGGAAAGCTCAAAGGCTCCAAACAACGTTGGCACTCTAGCTCTAGCTCAGTGCTAATGCTTCCTTTAACCACACGATTGCCACTAGCTATCTCATGATAGAAATGGAGTTCCACTTCTACCTGAGTTTCTGGTGCACCTTGATAATCTGCCAAGCGCGACAAGCTACTAAGGGCGATATTACCACCGATGCGCGTGTCATGGTCTGCAAATTTCCGTGGCTCTATATGTAACGGTAATTGACCTGAATTCATAGGCGCGTAATTCTATGCATACCTCGGCAAGATGTCAAAGCCTCCGCGCTGACACTGCCACTTAATTGCGTTACCATGCGCTCTCTTTTCACAGCTAACACACAGGTATTTCATGGCAAGTGTATCTCCAACTCTTATTCTCGCCTCCTCTTCGCCTTTTCGACAAGCGCTACTGCATAAGCTTGGTCTTCCTTTTAGCAGCCACAGCCCCAATATTGATGAAAGCGCACTGGCAGGTGAAAGTGCCCAGCAGTTAGTTAAGCGCCTCGCTTATGAAAAAGCGCTAGCAGTGGCTCAAGAATACCCCAGCGCCTTAATTATTGGATCAGATCAAGTTGCTATTAATGCCAATGGCGATGTGCTAGGCAAACCAGGCACTGAAGAAAACGCTATAGCTCAACTTAAGAAAGCAAGCGACACAACCGTGATTTTTGCCACAGGGCTTTGCCTATTAAATAGTGCCACAGGTAAGGCCCAGGTGGAGTGCGAAGAGTTTAAGGTGCATTTTCGTAATTTAAGTGACGAGATAATCGAGCGTTATGTCAAGCAGGAGCAACCGCTGAATAGCGCAGGAAGTTTTAAATCGGAAGGGCTAGGAATAGTCCTATTCAGTGCGCTAGAGGGGCGTGACCCTAACGCATTGGTGGGTTTACCCTTGATTCTGCTCACTGATTTTTTAGCTAACGAAGGCATTGTGTTGCCCTGCCATGGCTAATGCTAGCACCCCAAGATACGAAGCTCTTGGGGTGCCTTATTAGTGAGTTAGCGCAATTCGCTGTTAAGACCTAGGGTTTGGCCAAGCCCTTTGCCTACGCTAACACCAAAACCTTGGAACCAGCGCTCAAACGGGTTGGGCACTATTGTGTAATCCACTACTTTATCGGCCTTGATAATGTCTCGGGCCACAGAACCTGGGCTACCAAACCCATCAGCTAAGCCTAATTCAACCGCCTTGCTGCCAGACCATACCAAACCAGAAAAGAGTTCTGGGTGCTCATCGCTTTGCAGGCGCTCACCGCGCCCCTCTTTTACTGCCTGGATAAACTCATCATGCACAGTATCTAGCATGGCTTGGAAATGCTCTTTTTGCTCACTCTTCATGGGCGCAAATGGATCCATTAGCGCCTTATTATCGCCCGAAGTTAACACGCGCCTCTCAATTCCTAACTTCTCAATAGCTTCGGTAAATCCAAACCCAGCCATAATCACACCAATAGATCCTACGATGCTGGATGGATCCACATAAATTTCATCCGCTGCTGCGGCAATATAATAAGCGCCCGAGGCACCCATATCGGTGATCACTGCATAAACCTTTTTCTCTGGGTGCTTGTTTTTTAATCGGCTGATTTCGCGGTATACATAATTAGACTGCACGGGCGAACCACCAGGGCTATTAATGCGCAGTAGCACCGCCTTGGAATGTTCAGCTTCAAATGCTTTGCGTAATGCCGTGCTGAGACTATCAGCATTGGCTTCAGCGTCATCAGCAATCACGCCTTTTACATCCACCAATGCGGTATGTTCCACGGCAGTGCTGGCATCTGTGGTGTGCCCCATGCGCGCAGGGTAAAAGAGCACTAGCATTAACAACAAATAACTAAAACCTAATAAACGAAAGAAAATGCGCCAACGGCGATCACGCTTTTGCTCTGCCTGTAAAGACATTACGAGCTTTTCTATCAGGCGCCACTCCTTTTCAGTTTGTGGCTTAGGGGTAGGCTCAATATTCGACATAACGCTTCCTTATGGAGGAGTAATAAAACAACAATTAAACGACAGCACTAAGGCTTTGCCAACACCAAAGGTAACAAATCTGATATTCGATCTAACACTGCTTTGGGGCGGTATTGTGCTAGCACTTCGCTGCTGTGGGCTCCGTAGCTAACCCCCACTCTATCTATCCCAATGCGTTGCGCCATCTCAAGATCAAAACTAGTGTCGCCCACCATGATAGCCTGCTCTGGCGTTACTCCAACTTCAACTAAAATCTCTTCAAGCATTAAAGGGCTAGGCTTTGATTCAGTTTCATCAGCGCAGCGAGAAGTATCAAACCATTGACCAAGCCCAGTGTTTGCCCATACACGGTCAAGTCCTTTCCGGCTTTTCCCTGTGGCCACAGCGGTTTTAATGCCTTGTTGGCGTAGTTCTTCTAAAACCTCTAGCGCACCTGGAAACAAAGGGTTAGGTGTCTGTTCGGCGAGTACAAAATAATGGCTATAGTTATCGCGCATGGCTTCTAGTTGTGTTTCTGTGATAGTGGGATAAAGTTCACGAATGGCTTCGCGCAGCCCCAAGCCTATTATCTGCTGATAAGCTGTAGGAACTAAAACAGGTAGTTGTGTTTTAAGGGCTGCTTGCTCCAAGCACTCAACAATGCGCTCGGTGGAATTCATCAAGGTGCCATCCCAGTCAAAAATAACGATTGAATACATATAATTACTTTAACTATCTAAGGTTTAAGTTTAGCTCTGTAATAACAGCAGAAAAGCGTGAGTCTAGAGGCGCTGCCACTTCTATTGCCGTGCCACTAACAGGGTGGCGAAAGGCAAGAAGGCGGGCATGCAACAATAGCCTAGGGATGAGCTTGTGACGGGCAAACAATGCATCGTCGCGTTCTTTATCGCCATAACGCTCATCGCCCACAACCGGAAAGCCACCAAATTGGGCGTGCACCCGAATTTGGTGCGTGCGCCCTGTGACGAGTTCAGCCTCAATCAGCTGAAACTCATCACTGCTCCCTTGCAGTGAATAGTGCGTCAAAGCCGCTTTTCCCGCTTTAGATACCACGATTTTTTTACCTGTTGGCGAATCTTGCCGAAACAAAGGGGCAGAAATACTCATTTGCTTTCTATTGAAACCGCTCGCCAGCAGCCAATAGGCGCGTTTTATTCCACCTTCCTGCAACAAACGCTGTAACTGCTTCAATACTGAGCGTTTACGAGCGACTAAAATAGCCCCCGAAGTGTCTCTGTCAAGGCGATGAACTAGCTCAAGTTGGCGCTCATCAGGAAATAGCACGCGCAAACTTTCTATTAGGCCCAGCTGGTGTCCGCTACCACCGTGCACCGCCATGCCCGCCGGTTTATTAACTATCCACAAAAACTCATCTTGGTATAAAAACTCAGGCGAATAATCCGTTTTGCTCGGGGTCAGCGGGCGCTCTGCTACCCTGACTGGCGGAACCCGAACCACATCACCAGTGTTTAGTCGTTGAGTTTGTTTGGCTCGGCTTTTATTAACCCTAACTTGGCCACTACGAATTAATCGATAAATATGCGATTTGGGCACACCTTTAAGCAGGTTGATAAGAAAGTTATCAAGGCGCTGCCCATCTGCAGCTTCATCAATGCTTAGGTGCCGAACGGTTTGCTGAGTTGTGTTTGTCATGGCGAGGGATTCTAGCCCTTTATGCGAGGCATCGCTAACTTTTCAACATTTGCTTAAAGGCGCTAACTTAAAGCATTGAGCTTTGTCAACATTCTGCTATAGTTGCCACTTGGAGAAGCTTAAGCCTTGTGGCGCGAAGCGAACATTCACTTGTGATGCGTTTTACAATAAACCCATCAATTGCTTAAGACTCACCAAAAGATTCTTAGTTAGCTCGCCTACTTATATTTTAGGCTCGCTAACGCGCAACACCAACATTGTGGCGCTGCCAATAGATCAGGCAGCTATTTAATAACATTGGTGGCAATAGCGCTTTTATTGTGAGAGTAAAGATTTCATCCTCCTAACTACCCTAGTATTTGAGGAGATAGCGACATCAGTGGTTTAAGTTGTAGAAACACTTGTAGCTCTGCGAATGCATCTTTTAACGAGCTTTATTGGCAGCATAACGCTTTTCATTTATATAGCGTTTTAACGCGGCTCGTGAACAGATGCGTTTTGCACAGTTAGTGCTGACGCAGCTCAACACATTGTTGGTTGCTTTTTTATTCCTACCGTAAGGTGCTGTACCACCACAGGAATGTGGTATTTTCATGAAACGCATGCTAATCAACGCTACGCACTCTGAAGAAGTTCGCGTGGCACTCGTTAACGGGCAACGGCTCTATGATTTAGATATTGAACATAGATCCCGCATTCAGAAAAAAGACAATATTTATAAAGGCAAAATCACACGTATAGAGCCCTCCCTAGAGGCGGCTTTTGTTGATTTTGGCGCCGAAAGGCACGGTTTCCTCCCCCTTAAAGAAATTTCTCGCCAATACTTCACTAAAGACCCCAAAGAGATTCAAGGTCGCGTCAATATAAAAGAGGTGATTCGCGAAGGCCAAGAAGTATTAGTTCAGGTAGATAAAGAAGAGCGTGGTAATAAAGGTGCTGCTCTCACTACCTTTATTAGCTTAGCCGGACGCTATTTAGTGCTGATGCCAAACAACCCAAGAGCTGGTGGTATTTCTCGTCGCATCGAGGGTGAAGAGCGTCAAGCGCTTAAAGATGCTTTGAGTGAGCTGAATATTCCTAACGATATGGGCGTGATAGTGCGCACTGCTGGCTTAGGCCGCACCGCTGAAGAATTACAATGGGATTTTGATTATCTTTCGACCTTGTGGAATGCCATCCGCGAGGCGGGTGAAAAGCGCCCTGCTCCTTTCTTAGTACACCAAGAATCTAACGTTATTATTCGTGCTATTCGCGATTATTTACGTAAAGATATCGGTGAAGTGCTGATCGATTCTCAAGAAACTTACGATGAAGCGAGCAATTTTGTTAATTTGGTCATGCGTGATTTTTCGTCCAAGATCAAATTCTATCAAGATGAAACGCCGTTATTTTCGCGCTACCAAATCGAATCCCAAATCGAAACCGCTTTTGAGCGCGAAGTTAAACTTCCTTCTGGCGGCTCTATTGTTATTGACCCCACCGAAGCATTAACCTCCATTGACATCAACTCTTCACGCGCTACTCGCGGTGCTGATATTGAAGAGACGGCTCTGCAAACTAACCTCGAAGCCGCCGAAGAAATTGCTCGCCAATTACGTTTACGCGATATTGGCGGTCTGGTGGTAGTAGACTTTATTGATATGGGCCCTGCTCGCAATCAGCGAGACGTTGAGAATCGCATGCGCGAAGCGCTAGAAGCGGATAGAGCTCGGGTACAGATTGGACGTATTTCACGGTTTGGTTTACTTGAATTATCCAGACAGCGCTTAAGGCCCTCCTTAGGTGAAACATCAAGCATTGTTTGCCCACGCTGTGATGGCCAAGGCCATATTCGTGATGTGAAGTCCTTGGCGTTATCTATCTTGCGCCTAATCGAAGAAGAGGTAATGAAGGAGCGCACAGGTGAAATCCATGCACAGGTTCCCGTGCTCGTGGCCACCTACCTCTTAAATGAAAAACGTGAAGATTTACTCGATATTGAGCGCCGTTATAAAATCCGCACGCTCATTATTCCCAACCAAAATCTTGAAACACCGCATTTTGAAGTGCAACGCATTCGCGATGATCAGGTCACACCCGAAGTAGTCAGCCATGAGCTTGATTTGCTCCAAGGCGAAGATGAACCAGATTTATTCGCCGAAGCCCCAGGCCAAGCGAATCATCAAGAAGCAGCGGTAAAAATGACAGCACCAGAAACAGCACCGCCTGCACCGCAAGAGCAAGTGCCTACTGGTTTTTGGAGTGCTCTTCTTGGTCTGTTTGCAAAATTCTTTGCCCCTCAGGTACACACTGCAAAGAAAAGCACCCAAACAACTACTGCGGATACTCAACAACAGCGTAAGCTACAGCCGCGCGTGGCAAAAGAGAAACCGGCCCCCAAAGCTGAGTCTCAAAAAACCACCCAAAGCACTGGCCAACAAGCTAAAGTAGAAAAAACGCGCACAGATCGCCAGCAGCGTCAGTCTCATACAGACAATGACGAACAACAACGCGGTAAGCGCACGCAGCAACGCCAACGTTCACAAACAGATAACGGCCAAGAATCTAAAAGCAAGCCTGCAAAGGCTCAAGCAGAGCGCAGAACGCAGCGCCAAGATGAACGCCCGCTGCGTGTGCGTCAACGTCCTGAGCCCGTTAAAGCTGAAGTTGTTGCTAACAAGCCCCAACAAATCGTAGAGCAAACAGACGCCAAAATTGCTAGCGCGGCTGTGGTAACAACGGCAACAACTCAGCCGCAAGTCGAGCGACAGCAGGTGGAAACCACCCCAGCTAAAGCAGCTGTAACGTCTGTGGCACAACCTGATGAGGCCAAGCCTTCAGACACAGTTCAGGCTCCCACTCCACAGCCCGTAACGCCCGAGCCTAAAAAAGCAGAGCCACGAGCCGAAGCACCTGCATCCCAAAAAGAAAAGGAAAACCAACCTAAGCAAGCCCTGCCTGCTGAACCTTCTGCGCCCGCTCAAGCCCAAACCACTGAAGTGGCAAAAGAAGAAGTTCAAAGCCCGGCGCCAAAGCAAGCAGTGGCTGAAAGCAAGGAGCAAACTCCTGCTGAAGCAGAGAAAAATGTTACAGCTACCAGCGTTTCCACAATTGAAGAGCCGAAGCAGGCACTTACCATTGGGCCTGTGAGCAAAGCATCGTCCTCTACAGACACCAAACCGACCACACCTGAGGTTGCCACTGAGTCAGAAGCTAGCACGGCACCGCTTACCATTGGGCCTGTTGGTCGCCTTGAGGGCTATGGCTCGCCTAGAGCAGCTAAGCCGACTCCAAAGGCAGAGCCTGCAGCTTCAAATACCTCAGAACAAAGCAATGTCAGCATTGGTCCTGTGGGCCGTTTGGATAGTTCAGGTGCTATTCAGCGCTTGCCGGGAAAATCGGATCCAACGCCGTCGGACCATCCTGTGGCAAACAAAGAAAGCTCAACGGTGGAAATATCAACCGCCAGTTCCACAGAAACACCGGCGAACCCAGCTAGCACTGACAACAGCAGTGATGAAAAAGCCTAATACTCAGCAGGCTTAACAGAACTTGCTACTCGCATGACCCCAACAGTTAAATCAACTCTTGGGGTCATTTTATAAGGGCCGCAACAATGCCAGTAATTCAGATGCCGATCCTAATAACTTAGGGTAAGATAACTCGCCAATTCTTCTTTATTGCCACTATTTAAGGATAAATACTTATGACAAACCCAATGCCTTATGCCCAACACTCGGCTATTAGTGCTGAACAATCACAACGCGTGTTACGCAACACTTATGGCTTGCTTGCCATGTCATTAGCTGTTTCAGCAGCAGCAGCTTGGTTCGCTATGGCTGCCAATATTGGCTTTATCAATCCTTTTCTTGTGCTTGGTGTTTACTTTGCGCTTTTATTTGCAAACGCTAAGCTTGAAAACAGTGCTTGGGGTGTGCTCACCGTATTTGGCATTACAGGTTGGTTGGGTTTTACCACAGGCCCTATTATTAATGCATACACAGCCATGGGCGCTGGCAATGCGGTGACCCTAGCTCTTGGCATGACAGCCACCATCTTTATTGCCATGTCTGCACTTGGCATGATGGTGAAAAGGGATTTAAGCGGTTTGGGCCGTTTTATTATGGCGGGGCTTTTAGTGGCTTTTGTAGGGGTGATCGTTTCCTTGTTTACCACCATTCCTGCATTGCAGATCGCAATTTCTGCCATGTTCGCTTTGCTTTCATCTTTGCTCATTATGTGGCAAACCAATGCCATTGTAACAGGGGGCGAAACCAACTATATCCGTGCCACCGTGACGTTGTTTATCTCTCTTTATAACCTCTTTATGAGCTTGCTACACTTGCTAACCGTGTTAAGCGGTGATGATTAAGACATGCTAGTCAGCGTGCTTGTCACAGCGGGGCCAGATAGCCCCGCTGCTATGTCAGCCCTTAATTATTGCCAAGCTTTAGTGAATATAGGCCACCAGCCTCATTTAATTTTTTTCTATCAGAACGGTGTTTTGCTGACTCAGCAAAACCTGCACTTTGGGCCTAGTGAAAAATCACTTGCTCTAGAATGGCAAGGGTTCGTAAAGCAAGAAAACATTAACGCTGTGGTTTGCACTGCAAGCGCAGTGAGGCGCGGGGTTTATGATCAACAAGCAGCAGCTCAATACCAACAAGTAGCCACATTAGCCCCGTCCTTTGCTCTTGCTGGCTTAGGTACTTGGGCTGAAGCGGTACGTGAATCTCACAAGGTGATTAGCTTTTAGCAACCATGGACAAAAATTGTTTACTCCTCATCAATCAATGGCCACAAACTCAAACTCCTTTGCGCGAAGCCTTAGATATGGCTAGCACCTTGCAGCTTTTTGGCCACAAGGTAAAAGTGCATCTCACTGATTCCGCTTTATTATTATTAGAAGACAACAATCCACCTTGGGATGACACTTTTGCCATGATGCAAGAACTGGGCATTGAATTTACGACCACAGTGGAGTCTTTTATTAATTTTTCGCAGCTTAAGCCCACTGTGCCATTGGATGCACTAAAACCCGAAGACACAAAAAAGCTTATGCAATCTGCACATTTTGTGTGGAACTATTAGCATGGCGACTTTGCATTGGATAGCTTTCGGTCCAGAACGGCTGGATTTAATCCAACAAGTTTCTGCTCTTTTAAGCGAGAATGATGCTGTATTGTTTACAGGCGCAGGCTTACTTCATTTGTTCAATAAAGAGACCGCGCTTGCCAATTGTTGTGAACAAACCTATTACCAAACACAGACGTTGCTGGATCTGAGCAGCAACAGTGCAGCCACTGCTGTAAGCCACGAAGAAATTGCCACACTAACACTTAGCTTTGATAATGTGATTACCTGGCACGCAAACTAAGGGCCCTCATACTTGCTTGATGCGGGCCCTTTTCTTCTATCACCTTTTACCTAAAAATTCCTGACCACCCAAATAAGGGCGTAACGCCTTAGGTACGCGGATACTGCCATCGGCTTGTTGACCATTTTCTAAAATAGCCACCAAGGTGCGCCCTACAGCAAGGCCAGATCCATTGAGAGTGTGGACCAATTCAGGACGCTTGGTGTCTGGATTACGCCAGCGGGCCTGCATGCGACGCGCCTGAAAATCACCAAAATTAGAGCACGAAGAGATTTCACGATAAGTGTTTTGGCTTGGTAGCCATACTTCCAAATCATACGTTTTACGTGCTGAGAAACCTAAGTCCCCGCCGCATAAAATCACTTTGCGATACGGCAATTCCAATGCTTTAAGAATATCCTCTGCGTCTTGGGTTAGTGCGCTGAGCGCAGTATCAGAATCCTCTGGCTTAACCAGCTGCACTAGCTCTACCTTCTCAAACTGATGTTGGCGAATCATACCCCGAGTGTCACGACCATGGCTGCCCGCTTCACTGCGGAAACAGGGTGTGTGTGCCACATGCTTACGCGGTAAGTTAGCAGCATCGATAATCTCTTCACGGTATAAATTAGTCACAGGGACTTCTGCAGTGGGGATTAAGTAGAGCTCTCTTTCCCCCTGCATTTTAAATAAATCTTCTTCGAACTTAGGGAGCTGCCCCGTGCCCTCTAGTGCACTAGGGCCCACTAAATAAGGCACATAGGTTTCTGTATAGCCTTTGGCAAGATGGGTGTCGATCATGAAACTGATTAAGGCGCGATTTAAACGTGCCAAAGAGCCTGTCATAACAGCAAAGCGTGCACCAGAGAGCTTGGCTGCGAGATCAAAGTTCAACTCGCCATCGACAAGTTGCGCGCCCAAATCCACATGATCTTTTACGTCAAAACCAAAGCTTGGGATATCACCCCAGCGGGATACTTCGACGTTGTCCTCATCGCTATTGCCTGCTGGCACTTCGTCGTCTGGAATATTCGGTATATCGAGCATAAAGTCTCGAATTTTTTGCTGCACGACCTGGGCTCGCTCTACTTCTTGATCCAATTCTTGATCAAGTTTGCTAAGGGTTTCAGCAATTTGAGCCTTGGCTTCATCTACTGCCATGCCTGTTTTAATTAACTCACCCACTTTTTTTGCTGCTTGCTTGCGTTCTGCTTGTAGCTCCTGCGAACGTACATCGGCGCTTTTACGCTCCTCGTCTAATGCTCTAAAAACAGCTAAATCGAGGGAATAGCCTTTTTTTGCAAGGCGTTGTTGATAAAGTTCACCGTTTTGACGAAGGTCGCGTAGATCAAGCATGTTAGTTCCTGTTTCAATAATACAAAGCCAAACGATGGCATCATTGTTAAGAGTATTTGCCGAGGGCATAGTATGCGAGCTCGGGCTCTAAGAGGCTAGCGTGTTTTAACTTTTGTTGCGTCGTTGCCAATGACTTTGCTGATTTAAATGGCGTAAACGCTCTAGTTTCTGTTGCACTTTAATTTCAAGCCCACGATCAACAGGTTGATAAAAGTGTTGTTCTGGCACGGATTCAGGAAAGTAAGATTCCCCTGCTGCAAAACCCTCTGGGTAATCATGGGCATAACGGTAATCTAACCCGTGGCCTTGCTCTTTCATCAAGGCCGTGGGGGCGTTACGCAAATGTACAGGCACTTCATCTGTAGGGTGTTCTTTGACAAAGCGGCGAGCCGCATTATACGCCATGTAAACCGCATTGCTTTTAGCTGCTATCGCCAGATAAATAATCGCCTGTGCGATCGCTAGCTCCCCTTCAGGTGAGCCTAAACGCTCCTGCACCTCCCAAGCATCCAATGCTAGACGTAGCGCCCTTGGGTCTGCGTTGCCAATATCTTCACTCGCCATACGCACCACACGCCTGGCGATATAAAGCGGATCTGCTCCTCCATCGAGCATGCGTGCAAACCAATAAAGAGCGCCATCTGCGTCAGAACCGCGCACTGATTTATGCAAGGCGCTAATTTGATCGTAAAAAATATCGCCGCCTTTATCAAAGCGACGCAGGCTGTCTCGAAAAAGCTCTTTAAGAAGCTCAGCTGTAATACGATTGCCATGCTGGCTGGCGAGGTCTGTGGCTAGCTCAAGCAGATTAAGTAAGCGACGCGCATCGCCGTCCACTTGCTCTATCAATCGTTGCTGTAGCTCTTTTGAAAACTCAATATGACTAAGCTCTTCTGTGGCCAGAGCTCTTTGCAATAATTGCGCTAAATCTGTGGGAGTAAGTGACTGTAAGCGATATACTCTAGCCCGCGAAAGCAGCGCATTGTTCAATTCAAATGAAGGGTTTTCTGTGGTGGCGCCAATAAAAATAATGGTGCCATCTTCCACATGAGGCAAAAAAGCATCTTGCTGAGATTTATTAAAGCGGTGCACTTCATCTACAAATAATACCGTGCGTCGCCCCATATTTAAGCGATCTTTGGCGTGGCTGACTTGCTCGCGAATATCTTTAACCCCAGCAAGCACGGCCGATAAAGTCACAAACTCAGCCTCAACATGTTGCGCCAACAATAGTGCCAAGGTGGTTTTACCTGTCCCTGGCGGCCCCCATAAAATCATGGAATGTAACTGCCCTCTTTCGAGAGCTAGGCGCAGTGGTTTGCCCTCGCCCACCACGTGCTGTTGGCCCACATACTCTGATAAATGCTGGGGCCGTAATCGTGCTGCTAAGGGCTGATGCGTTTCGGTGGCGCGACTAAACAAGTCATTATTCATGACGAATGACATCAACACCTTCAGGAATATCAAACTCAAACGAGCTAGGGTCTATGGCCACATTCACTTTGGGATTTATAAATTCAAAGGATGTTTTTTGACCTAAACTATCTTCCAAGCGCATAGCACTAGGCTTAGCACCCTTAAAACTAATTTCTAATACATCAAAAAGCTGCTCGTTGTTTTTCGGCGTAAGCTGATAGCTAATTTGACGTCCTTGGTGGGATATCTCTGAAACGTCAAATTCTTGAGCAATTTTGCTGCTATCACCACTCAACAACAAGGCTGGGGTTTCGCCCACTTCGTTGCCAAGTGGGCGTTCAAGCACCTGCTCTAAGTCCACGTCATAGACCCAAACCACTTCGCCATCAGACACTACCAATTGCTCAAAAGGCTCTTCTGCGTGCCAGCGGAACTGGCGCGGCCGTTTGATTAGCATGTGACCACTAGAGGTTTGCATGCGGCTGCCATCTCGATCAAGGATCACCTGTTCAAACTGCGTATCTACACTTTTAACACCTTGAAGCAGAGCCACTAGATCATCTGTGGCATCAGCGATAACGAGGCCAGGCAGCAAGATTAGGCTGGCTGCCATTGCTTTTATTCCCTTCATTACATTCTATCTCCACCTGGAACTACTACTTCACGTTGGCCATTATGGCCCGGGGCCGACACCACCCCCGCCATTTCCATAGCTTCCACTAGCCGCGCCGCGCGGTTATAACCAATACGCATTTTGCGCTGCACAAACGAAATCGAAGCGCGACGGCTTTCGATCACATGTGCTACCGCTTCATCATAAAGCGGATCGCTCTCAGCGTCGTCATTCTCGCCAGGGGCTTCCATGCCAGGGATGGCTGCATTAATATCTGTGTCCTCTAAGATTTCAGGAAGGTAGTTTGGTTCACCTCGGGCGCGCCAATCATCACATACGCGGTGTACCTCATCATCAGAAACAAAAGCACCGTGCACACGTTCAGGCACGTTAACCCCTACGGGCAGGTACAGCATGTCCCCGTAGCCAAGCAATTGCTCAGCACCGCCTTGATCTAAAATGGTGCGTGAATCAATCCGCGATGACACTTGGAACGCCATACGCGATGGTACGTTCGCTTTAATCAAGCCAGTGATCACATCCACTGACGGACGTTGAGTTGCAAGAATAAGATGAATGCCTGCGGCGCGCGCTTTTTGGGCAATACGCGCAATAAGCTCTTCTACTTTTTTGCCCACAATCATCATCATGTCGGCAAACTCATCAATCACAATCACAATCGAAGGCAAGTGCGCTAAATAAGGGGCTTCTTCTGGTGCCTCGTTAAAGTCATCATGACTAGGCTTCCAAGTGGGATCGGCAATGGGCTCACCCGCTGTATTAGCTTCATCCACCTTGCGATTATAACCAGCAAGGTTCCGTACCCCCAGTGCCGCCATCAGTTTATAACGGCGCTCCATTTCAGCCACTCCCCAGCGCAAGGCGCTCGCGGCTTCTGTCATATCCGTAACCACGGGAGCCAGCAAGTGTGGAATGCCATCATAAACAGCCAATTCAAGCATCTTAGGGTCAATCATAATAAGGCGCACTTCTTCTGGGGTGGCCTTAAACAAAATGGAAAGCAGCATGGCGTTAAGCCCCACCGATTTACCCGAGCCTGTGGTACCAGCCACCAGTAAATGCGGCATTTTACTCAAATCAGCAATCACTGGGTTGCCACTAATATCTTTACCTAGGGCAAAGGTCAGCGCGGACTTAGATTCTTTAAAAATGTTGCTATCGATGGCTTCCACAAAACGAATGATTTCGCGTTTTTCATTAGGGATTTCAATACCCACAGTGGTGCGCCCAGGGATAACCTCAACCACACGTACCGAAACCACAGCTAACGAACGGGCTAAGTCTTGGGCCAGCCCCGTGATACGGCTGGCTTTAATACCAGGTGCAGGCTGAATTTCAAAGCGTGTAATCACTGGCCCCGGCTGTACCGCAACCACCTCAGCAGACACTTTAAAATCTGCTAGTTTGGCTTCAAGCAAACGCGACATTTCTTCCAAATCAGCTTCAGTGAAACCACCGTGAGCATCGGGATCAGCTGCATCTAATAAAGAAAAAGCAGGTAAGGTACCCTCACCGATAGCAGTAAACATATCTGCTTGCGCATTTTTAGCCGGTGTTGCCACGGGTGCAGGTGCTGAAAGTGGCTTGGGCACTTCTGTTTTGGGCGGAGCTGTTTGCTGCTTTTTATTGGGTTTAGGCTTCTTCGCTAGGGTTTGTTGTTTGACATTGGCCTGCTGTTGTTTCTCTCGTTCTTTCGCTTCCTTGGCTCGCGCCTTATGTTCTTTTTTGGCTGCAGATCTGGCTTTAAATGCAGACCACTTATGGGGCATGTTTTGCACTACCTCCAGTACAAAAGCCCCGAGCTTTTCGGCTAGCAATATCCATGACAGCCCCGTAAACAGAGTAACGCCAACCAGAAATAAGGTGAATGTAATAAGAGTGCCGCCAGTAATGTTAAAGGTATTCAGGGCAAAGGCACCTAGCTCCTGCCCTAAAGCACCACCAGACTTATTAGGCAAAAAGGTCATGCCTGCATTCACGTGCACACTGAGCAAAGCAGTGCCAGCGCACATAATCAGCAAGAAGCCCGTTAAACGAATAAAAAACAAAGGCCAGCTTTTACCCGTTTTCATGCGCCTTTCACGTAATACCTTAATTCCCCAGTAGGCCACCAAGAGCGGAAAAATATAAGCAAAAAACCCGAACCCAGCTAGCAGCAAATCAGCAGCGAAAGCCCCCGCCTTGCCCCCCGCATTGGCGACAGTATTAACACTGCTTAAGCTCGTCCAGCCCGGATCCTGAGGGTGATAAGAAAATAGCGCTAACAATAAAAAGACAGACACCGCTATAGCACCAAGGACAGCACCTTCTATAAGGCCACGCTGCAAATAAGCCACCCAAGCAGGCGTCTCTGTGGAAGTTTTTTTAGTCACCTTGAATTCACTCAAACAATGCTAGGTAAGCACATGATTAAAAAGAAGTATTGTATTACATACTATGCAATAATTCTTGGCTAAGACAGCAGTACAGCAAGGTTTTACAAACCGTGCGCAAAAGAATAAGGACACATAGTAGCACGCCAAAAGCGCCGCATACCAACCTAACAAAATATTCTAATGCATTGTTTTATTAGTATTCGCCGCCATAGTAAGATGCCAAGCCTAAAATTCTGCTAACAAATTTATGGAGTCATTATGAGCACCCCACAACACCACCGCTTGATTGTGCTCGGTTCAGGCCCTGCAGGCTATACCGCTGCAATTTATGCTGCACGGGCAAACCTTAATCCAGCTATCATCACAGGCATGGAGCCTGGTGGTCAGCTAACCACTACGACAGATGTGGAAAACTGGCCCGGTGATGCCACCGGGGTACAAGGCCCTGAACTAATGCAGCGCATGCAGCAGCACGCCGAAAATTTTGAGACCAAACTGATTTACGATCACATTAACCAAGTGGATTTATCTCAACGTCCATTTACCCTTACAGGCGAGGCGGGAAGCTATCAATGCGATGCGCTTATTGTGGCCACTGGGGCCTCGGCCATGTACTTGGGGCTACCTTCTGAGGAATCCTTTTTAGGCAAAGGTGTATCTGCCTGCGCCACCTGCGATGGCTTTTTTTATCGAGAACAAGAAGTCGTTGTTGTGGGCGGAGGTAATACCGCCGTAGAAGAAGCGCTTTACCTTTCTAACATCGCAAAAAAAGTGTATCTCGTTCACCGTCGTGACACTTTACGTGCAGAAAAAATTCTTCAAGATCGTTTACTTGCTAAAGAAAACATTGAGCCCATTTGGCACCATACATTAGAAGAAATCCTTGGCGATGATTCGGGTGTTACAGGTGTACGATTAAAGGGCACTCTTACTGAGGAGGAGCACACGCTCTCTGTTCACGGCGTATTTATTGCCATTGGCCACAAACCCAATACTGATATATTTGCAGGCCAGCTTGATATGCATGACGGCTACATTTCTATTAAAAGCGGCTTACAGGGAGGCGCCACCAGCACCAGCGTTGCTGGCGTGTTTGCAGCGGGTGACGTAGCTGACAACGTGTATCGCCAAGCGGTGACTTCAGCTGGTTTTGGCTGTATGGCAGCCCTTGATGCTGAAAAGTATTTGGAAAGCTTATAAAACACATCACAAGCGCTTAACTCAGGTAGCTAGGCGCTTGTTTTGATAAACAATAAGCGGGTTTGTTTTGCACAACGCAAGCATTTGCGGCACAATCTAGCCTCCATTTCATGTTCATATTTAACGGTAAACAATATTCATGGCAAAAGAAGAGCAATTAGAGCTAGAAGGTGTAGTAACAGAAACCCTTCCCAACACAATGTTTCGAGTAAAGCTCGAGAACGATCATGAGATTATCGCCCATATTTCAGGCAAGATGCGCAAACACTATATTCGTATCCTTACTGGCGACAGAGTAAAAGTAGAAATGTCACCCTACGATTTGACCAAAGGTCGCATTACTTTCCGTATGAAGTAGCTTTGTATGCAGGTGCTCACCACCTGCATATTTATTTTCGTTGCTCAACTGACAAACGTTTGCTCGCTACCCTTTTGAATTGACTAATTTTACTTGACAGTCAACCCACTCTGGTGAAAGGTGTAGACATGCGTTTTTCGCTAATACCTATAACAAAAATGAAGCCTCTCACGAGATAGTTTTGCAAGGGGAGTAAAATGGCAACGGGAAAAGTTAAGTGGTTCAGCAACACAAAAGGTTATGGATTTATTCGCCCTGATGAAGGCGGTGATGATGTTTTTGTTCATCATTCCTATATTCAAATGGAGGGCTATCGCAGCCTTAAGGCAGGACAACGTGTATCCTATGAACCACAACTTGTGCAAAAAGGTTACCACGCTACCAATCTGGCTGTTCTGGACGAAGAAGAACAGAACAGCCCCGAGTAAAATAGGCGCTTAGGCGCCTGTTTTATAGACTTCACCATATCCACTCGTAGTTTATGGCACGCCTCATCTTATTCAATAAACCCTTTCGCGTACTAAGCCAATTTAGTCCTGCTGAAAACAAGCAAACCTTAGCTGATCTCCTCCATATTCCCAATGTTTATCCTGCAGGTCGACTTGATTGGGATTCCGAAGGTTTATTGCTGCTTACCGATAATGGTGCTCTGCAACACCGCATCAGCCACCCTAAATTTGCCGTAATAAAAACCTATTTCGCCCAAGTGGAAGGTATTCCTAATACCCAGGCCCTCGCAGCCCTTGCCAATGGCGTTGACTTAAAGGACGGTAAAACAAAACCTGCTGAAGTTAGCCTCGAACAACCGCCTCGATTGTGGGATCGACACCCACCCATTCGTGAACGCAAAAACATTCCCACAGCGTGGCTAAAGCTAACCATTAGCGAAGGCAAGAATCGGCAAGTAAGGCGCATGACAGCAGCCGTGGGCCACCCTACTCTGCGCTTAATACGCTTTCGGATCGGCGCGTGGGAACTCAACGACTTAGCGCCTGGAGAATGGCATGAGATTGTAGTAAAACCGCCACTTGCCAACACTAAAAATGTAAAGCGTCTGCCGCAAAAGCGAAGCACAAAGCCGCGTGCCAAAAAAAGCTAAATCAGCTATCATTGCGGCGCAATGACAAAGGGACTCTCATGAATAGTTTTTCACCTCGCATCACCGTTGCTACCATTGTTGAACGTGCAGGCAACTTCCTAATGGTACGCGAAGAAATTGACGGCGAACTGCGTTATAACCAGCCCGCTGGTCACGTGGAGGCTGGCGAACAACTTAGCCAAGCCGCTTTTCGTGAAACCCTAGAAGAAACCGCCTGGCAGGTAGAAATTACCGCCTTTGTGGGAGTTTTCATCTTTCAGGCTGGCATTAATGGCCCCGTATATCACCGGTACTGTTTTGCGGGCGAGCCTAAAAGCCATGATAAAATGCAACGTCTCGATGCTGATATTTACGATACCCAATGGCTGACTTTAGATGAAATCAAAGCCGTACAACCCCAACATCGCAGCCCCTTGGTTTTGCCTTGTTTGACCCAATATTTAGCGGGCAAGCGTTTACCTTTAGACACCCTTTACGAGCACCCATGGCCACTACAGCAGAAATGACTCACCCGTTAAACAAAGTTCCCCAAGACACACGCATTATTTTAGGTATGTCTGGCGGTGTAGACTCTGCCGTAGCTGCCGCTTTGTTACTTGAGCAAGGCTACCAAGTAGAAGGCCTATTCATGAAAAACTGGGATGAAGACGACGGCACCGAATATTGCACCGCTCAAGAAGATTTGCTTGATGCCATGCAAGTGGCGGGCGTGCTTGGCATTGAATTACACACAGCTAACTTCGCCAAAGAATATTGGGATCGTGTGTTTGAGCATTTTTTAGAAGAATATCAAGCGGGCCGCACTCCAAACCCAGATATTCTTTGCAATAAAGAAATCAAGTTTAAAGCTTTTTTAGACCATGCCTTGGCCTTAGGAGCTGATGGCATCGCTACCGGCCACTATGCTCAGGTGCGCCATAACGCCAGCGCTAACGGCCATGCTCAATTGCTTCGCGGGCTAGACACCAACAAAGATCAATCTTACTTTTTGCACGCTGTGAGCGGTGAAAATTTTAACCGCACACTCTTTCCTCTTGGCCACTTAGAAAAACCACAAGTGCGTAAAATTGCCGAGCAAAAAGGTTTTGCCAACGCTAAAAAGAAAGATTCCACGGGCATTTGTTTTATTGGTGAGCGTCGATTCAAAGATTTTTTGGAACGCTATCTCCCCGCGCAACCGGGCAAACTCACCGATGAAACTGGCAAAGTGATTGGCGAACACCACGGCCTTATGTATTACACCTTAGGTCAGCGCCAAGGCTTGGGTATAGGCGGCTTGGCCGAGGCCAGTGAAGACCCTTGGTATGTGGCTAAAAAAGAACTCGATACCAATACTTTAGTGGCTGTACAAGGCCATCATCACCCCTTGCTGTTTAGCCGTTCTCTTACCACAGGGCCTATGCAGTGGGTAGCAGGAGAAGCCCCTTCCTTGCCGCTAAGAGCCACAGCCAAAACCCGATACCGTCAGGCGGACCAAGCCTGCACCATAACAAGGCTCACAAATAACACAGTGACTGTTGTGTTTGATGAACCACAACGCGCTGTGACACCAGGCCAATCAGTGGTGTTTTACCAAGATGATATTTGCTTAGGCGGTGCTGTTATTGAGGCAACCCATGACTAGCTTTAGCCCCATACAAGAAGAAGCCATTGCTTTAAGCGCACTTTTTCAAGCGTGCTATTTGGTAGATAAAGTAGCAACCGCAGGCCAGTGGGATGCCGATGCCGCAGCGCCTTTAATTGCCGCCACCATAGAGCTTAATCCTGAGCACTTTAGTGAGATTTATCCTAACTTAGGAGAGTTAAAGCTTGGCCGCGATTTAATCAAGCAACTCTTTACAGAGCAAGCCTCCACGGCTGCCCACAAACGCACTTTGCAATACGCTATGACAGTGATTTACGTGAGCAAACAAGCACGTAAAAACACACAACTCATCAGCAATCTGCAACAACGCTTAAAAGCGCTGGAGGGGCAACAAGCCTTTTTTAGTGATATTACTGGCCCTGATTTAACTCGCCGCCTTTCTGGTATTTATAGCGACACTATTAGCACACTGCCTAAGCGAATTCGGGTGCCAGGCAAACCAGAGCATTTGCAAAACGAATTAGGTGCGGCACGCATTCGTACTTTGCTGCTTACTGCAGTAAGAGCGGCTTTTTTATGGCAGCAAGCCGGCGGACGCCAATGGCGCTTGTTGTTTTCAAAAAAACGCTTAATACAAGCGTTGGATAGTATTCAATAACCAATTTACGTGGCGCTCTGCGCTTCATTAACCTTGGAGAACGTTACACATGTCCCAACAATTGGACCCTCTTTATGCAATTTCCCCCGTGGATGGCCGCTACGCTAGCCGTTGCGACAAGCTACGCCAGATTACGAGCGAATACGGTTTAATCCGTAATCGTGTGCGCGTGGAAGTGGCTTGGCTTGAAACCCTAAGCAATCATCCTGAAATTGAAGAAGTTCCTCTGTTGAGCGCCGATGCAGCCTGGCCTTTGCGTTGTATTGCCACACGCTTTGATTTAGCCGCGGCCCAGCGCGTAAAAGACATCGAGCGCACCACCAATCATGATGTTAAGGCCGTTGAGTATTACATCAAAGAAGCCTTAGCAGAAAATGAAGAACTGGCAAAAATCAGTGAGTTTGTGCACTTTGCTTGTACTTCCGAGGACATTAATAACCTTTCCTATAGCTTAATGCTTGCCGAAGCCCGTGAAGAGTTGCTCCCTGTGATGGAGCGTATTATTTCGCACCTACGCCGCATGGCACATCAGCTGGCAGGCACGCCTATGTTATCGCGTACCCATGGGCAAACCGCTTCACCTACCACAGTGGGCAAAGAGATGGCTAACGTTGTTGCCCGTCTTGAACGCCAATACGAGCAATTTGCGCAAGTGTCTTTGCTTGGCAAAATTAATGGTGCTGTAGGTAACTACAACGCTCACCTAGCCTCTTACCCAGAAGTGGATTGGCCAGCGCTAGCGCAAAAGTTTGTGGAAGAGCTAGGGCTTACCTTTAACCCCTACACCACTCAAATTGAACCCCACGACTGTATTTCGGAATATTTCCACGCGCTAATGCGTTTCAACACTATATTATTGGATTTTGACCGCGATGTTTGGGGTTACATCTCCCTTGGCTACTTTAAGCAGCGCACCGTGGAAGGCGAAGTGGGTTCTTCTACTATGCCGCACAAGGTTAACCCCATCGACTTTGAAAACTCTGAAGGTAACTTAGGCTTAGCTAATGCCATTATGGGACACCTAGCTGAAAAACTACCTGTCTCTCGTTGGCAGCGCGACCTTACTGACTCCACCGTACTGCGCAACGTGGGCGTGGGCTTGGGGCACAGCTTAATTGCCTACGAAGCCACCCTTAAAGGCCTTAGCAAACTTGAGGTTAATGAAGCGCGCCTAGCTGAAGATTTAGAAGCCGCCTGGGAAGTGCTTGCTGAGCCGATTCAAACGGTAATGCGCCGTTATGGTATTGAGAAGCCTTATGAAAAACTCAAGGACTTAACCCGCGGCAAAGCCATTACCCAGGAACTTATCGCTGACTTTATTGATAAGTTAGATATTCCGGAAGCTGCTAAAAACAACCTAAAAGCCCTTACCCCTGCCCTTTACACTGGGAATGCTGAAGCTCAGGCGAAGGCGCTTTAATCATGCTACCGCGCTTTACATTACCACTGGCGGCTGAAGTATTTTTGCAGCAATACTGGCAAAAACAGTCATTGGTAATGCCGCAAGCCGCCACAGGGATGGAGTGCCTAAGCCGTGAGCAACTTTTTGCCCTGGCTCAGCGCCAAGATGTAGAGTCGCGTTTGATTCAAGGCCGCGACAAGGGCCCTTGGGAATTACACCCAGGGCCTATTAGCAGCTTACCTAGCACCACCGAGCTTGATTGGACCTTGCTTGTGCAATCCGTGGACTATTATCACAGTACGGTGGCACTGCTATTGGATGATTTTAACTTTCTGCCAAGCTGGCGCCATGAGGATATTATGATGAGCTATGCCGCAGAAGGCGGCAGCGTAGGGCCTCATTTTGATCGCTATGATGTGTTTTTAATCCAAGCGCAAGGCGAGCGCCAATGGCACCTAGGCCCTAAATGTGATGAAAACACTCCCCGCCAAGCCACTGATACCTTGGATTTAATTGCGGATATGCCCATTGAAAGCACCCATGTCATGCGACCTGGTGATGTGCTTTATATTCCTCCAAGTGTGGCGCACTGGGGGATTGCAACTGGTGCAGATTGCATTACTTGGTCTGTGGGCTTTCGCGCACCCCGCTTAACGGATCTCCTTGCCCGTCTCACCGATGAAACATTGGCAGTAAATGCCAACACGCTTTTCCAAGACTCCTATCGAGCAGCTGCTTCAACGCCTGGCGTTTTGCACAGTGAAGATGTCAAAGTGCTACAGGAACAAGCGCTGTCTTTACTGTCTAAGGAAGCGGCTTACCGCGCTTTTGCTGAGTTATTAACAGAGCCAAGGCAGTTTCCTGAAAGCACAGCCACGGATATTAATACCATTAAGCGCCATTACCCTGAGGCTTGTATGGTACGCCAAGGCGGCGTTAGGATGCTTTGCACTCACGAAGGCTTGTGGATCAATGGCGACTTATACCCTTTAAGCACAAGCTTAATCCCTTTTGCCACTTATCTTGCGCAACAACGTCTGTATACTACGGCGCAGCTTGATAAGTATCTATGCAAAGAAACGGTCCCGTTGCTAAAAACGTGGCAAGAAGAAGGCTACCTCATCCTTCTTTAGCGAGGTTAACGATGAAATTTAGTATCAAAAAAACCACTTGGAATGCTGATGAAGCAGCATTGAAAGAAGTCCGTGAAGCGGTGTTCATTAAAGAACAACGCGTTCCACCAGAACTGGAATGGGACGACCAAGACCAAGATTCAGTCCATTTTTTAGCGCTGGACGAAGCCAACACCCCTATAGGGTGCATACGCTTGATGCCTAACGGCCAAATTAGCCGCTTATCGGTGCTCGAACAACATCGCAACGCAGGCATTGGCAATGCTCTCTTAATTGCTGCTTCAGAAGAAGCTAAAACCTTAGACATGAAAGAAATTTTCTTACACGCACAAACCCACGCCACGAGCTTTTATGAGGCCGCTGGGTTTACCGTGACAGGCGGTATCTTTTTAGAAGCTGACATCCCTCATCGGCAGATGTTTAAGCAGCTTTAGGTGTTTGCTCTAATGTGACCAACGTGTGGCGCATAGCAGGTTAAGGGCTTATATAACTTTTGCTCAGCCACACATTACGTTAACGCAATAACTATGGCTTTATGTGCTGCTGCCGCTTAATAGCTACTTGGTAGCTAGCAAGAATGGCGTTTAGCGTTTATGCTGTTGACATCATAACTCCACGCCAAGCTCATGCTGGACGTATCAGCGGATTCTAAACGGCGCAATGTCTCTCACTATGGATGTAACTATCATTATCCGCGCAGGCCAACATTCGAGAACAATAGAGCCTCCTCTCCGATAGCTGTACTGAATAACAATAATCTAACATAATGATTTAAATCTATTTATTATTTAACTTTAAAGATAATCATGCTTATTTTTGTCTTTCCCCCGTAGCAGCGTATAAATAAAACAAACAAAATTAACGACACCCATAGAAACAGCGGCAGCAACACCACACAAAATAGAACCAATAATTAAAAAACTCCATAACTCAATTTTGGACATGTCATCTACTCGTTTGTCCATTTCTAAACCAGCAAACAGCAGATAAAAATGGATTAGAACTGGGGTTATACATCCCACTAGAAGCGTCATAAACCCTATTCTAGTTTTGCTTATTTTTGTTTTCATTATCTAGGGCTGACAACCACATTGGTTGCTACCACTCCTTGTTGAAAGATAAGAAGAGTATACACTATTGATAATAGCTCTAGCCTCTGTGGGGCTCGGCCCATAAGCTGGCGGGCGAGGCAACATTCTTTGAGTTTGTCCAGGCCGCTAATGGCTTTACTCGTGCGTTGGTGCAAGGCGTTATAGCCATAGCTGGCACTAGCTGCGCCACTCACACTGATTAAGTGATTATCGCGGCTTAACTAAAGTTCAGATTGCTTGTAGCTGTAACGGTGTAACTACCCCTCACCACGAATGTAACTATCATCACCCGCGCAGGCCAACATTCGAGGACAATAAAGCCTCCTCTCCGATAGCTGTACCGAATAACAGAAACCTAAAATAATGATTTTAATATATTTATTATTTAAATTTAAAAATGATCAGGTTTGTTTTTGTCTTTCCCTTGTAGCAGCGTATAAATAAAATAAACAAAATTAACGACACCCATAGAAACAGCGGCAGCAACACCACCTAAAATAGAACAACTAATTATAAGACTCCATAGCTCAATTTTGGACATATCATCTACTCGTTTGTCCATTTCTAAGCCAGCAAACAGCAGATAAAAATGCATCAGAACAGGGTATATGCATCCCGCTAGAAGCACAATAAGCCCTATTCTAGCTTTGCTTATTTTTGTTTTTTTGTTTTCATTATCCAAGATTGACAACCACATTGGTTGCTACCAGTCCTTGTTGAAAGATAAAAAGAGCATAATTAAAAAAACTTGTGCTGCCATTAAAGCAC
>Ga0079226_10000194_pt1 | contig 39957 bp, 38 predicted proteins | sample Poulit2014_FD_76345 | JGI IMG/M metagenome (GOLD analysis project Ga0079226, IMG submission 76345) | Agricultural soil microbial communities from Georgia to study Nitrogen management - Poultry litter 2014 | ecosystem: Environmental > Terrestrial > Soil > Agricultural land | place: USA: Georgia...
AAGAGCAGTGGCAGTGGGATGGGGTGCTGTTTTCGCGTTGGCAATGGGCGCATGGAAAAGACAATAATCAAAAGTCTTGTGTATTAATGCTGCAAGCTCAGGGTGAGCGAATGTTATTAACCGGCGATTTAGATGCTGCAGGTGAGGCCGCCTTGTTGTTAGACTGGCCGCAGCTGCAGGTTGACTGGTTGGTGGCTGGGCACCATGGCAGTCGAACGTCCACCTCAGCACATTTTGTGCAGGCGCTTGCTCCAAAGTATGCTGTAATCTCCCGTGGTAAACACAACAGTTATGGGCATCCACATCCTGAGGTGCTGGCAAACTTGCAGGGTCAACAGGTACAAATTTATGATACGGCGCAGGATAAAGCGATACGGATTTCTTTAGGGCGCTATCAACCGGCATGGACAATGGCCATGCAAGCGCGGTTTTGGCGAGACCCTTAGTGTGCAGTGCCGAATTCGGCCTGTGTTAAAATTAGCGAAATTATTGCTGGAGTAGGTATTGTGTGGGAACTGATCAAATCAGGTGGCTGGATTATGCTGCCTATTGTGGCATGTTCAATTATTGCAGTTGCTATTGTTGCTGAGCGCTTATGGACTTTGCGCCCATCACGGATTAGCCCACCGCATTTACTGGCTCAAGTTTGGCGTTGGATGCAAGATGAGCAAATGGACAGCAATAAGTTTAATCAATTAAGAGCAGGTTCACCCTTAGGACAGATTCTTGCTGCGGGTCTGGCAAATTCACGGCATGGTCGTGACATGATGAAGGAAAGTATCCAGGAAGCGGGGGTTAAGGTGGTCAGTGAGCTGGAACGCTATCTCACCCCGCTGGGTACCATTGCTGCTATTACGCCTTTACTGGGCTTGTTAGGTACTGTGCTGGGGATGATTGAAATCTTTAGTGCGTTTATGGGTTCAGGTATGGCCAATGCACCGCAACTGGCTGGTGGTATTGCGAAGGCTTTGGTCACCACAGCTGCAGGCTTATTTGTCGCGATTCCAGCAGTGTTTTTCCACCGCTTTCTAGAGCGCCGGGTTGAAGAATTGGTGGTCAATATGGAGCAAGAAGCGATTAAATTGGTCGAAGTGGTGCAAGGGGATCGTGAAGTTGAGCTGTATGAGGAAAAAGCGTGAAGTTTCCACGTAAAACTCGCGAGCCCGTTGATATTAATTTAGCGCCACTGATTGATGTGGTGTTTATTTTATTATTGTTTTTTGTGGTTACCACCACCTTTACTCGAGAAACTCAATTAAAAGTTGATTTGCCTGAAGCTGTCAGCGGCACACCACCAGAAGCTGAGGTTAAAGCACCTTTAGAAGTTTTGGTGGGGGCTGATGGTTCTTTTGCGCTCAATGGTAAAAGCTTAAGCAACAGTGATTTAAACTCATTGATGGAGGCGTTGCGCCTTGAATCTGCTGGCGATCAAAGCTTGCCAGTGATGCTTAGTGCGGATGCGCAGGCGCCCCATCAGGCGGTGGTGACAGCGATGGATGCGGCATCGAAACTGGGCTTTTCGCAGTTACGCATCACCACCATTGAGGCGCAAGCCGAGCCGTGAAACTCAGTGAGCGTATTCAGCAGGCGTGGTATCAAGGGCATCCCATGCTCTTTCTTCTCTGGCCGCTTGAGTTGTTGTATCGCTGGGTGGTTAAGCGTAAGCGGGCGCGCTTTGTAAAGGGTGACAGTGAAACCTACCGTGCACCTGTACCTGTTATTGTGGTAGGTAATATTACCGTGGGCGGCACTGGCAAAACCCCAATGATTTTATGGCTGATTGAACAGTGTCGAGCGCAGGGCTTTAAGGTTGGTGTGGTCAGTCGTGGTTATGGCGCACAGCCACCGCATTTGCCCTGGTCAGTAAGCGCCACGGACTCAGCTGCCCATGCCGGTGATGAGCCGTTACTCATTGTGCAACGCACAGGGGTGCCATTAGTGATTGCCCCCAAGCGCGCACAAGCTGTTCAGCAGCTGTTAGCGCAGCAGCAGATCGATATTGTTTTATCCGATGATGGTTTGCAGCATTACCGGTTAGCGCGGGATTTAGAGCTGGTGTTAATAGATGCTCAGCGCGGTTTGGGTAATCAGCGCTGTTTGCCGGCAGGGCCATTGCGCGAGCCTGTGGAGCGTTTGCAGAGTGTGGATGCAGTGCTTTATAACGGCGCTGCACAGGATAGTGAAGCGGGCTTTGCAATGCAGTTGCAGCCCGTTGAGTTGGTGCATGTGCGCAGTGGTCGTCGTGAGCCTTTGAGTTATTTTCCCGCGCAGCAAAAAATGCATGCCGTAGCAGGCATCGGTAACCCACAACGTTTCTTCAAAACCCTAGAAGGGTTAGACTGGCAACCCATTGCCCATGCATTTGTTGATCATGCTGAATTTACTGCGGCTGATTTGTATTTTGCAGATGATTTACCGGTGCTAATGACTGAAAAAGATGCGGTGAAATGCCGTGCCTTTGCTGCAGAAAACTGCTGGTATTTACAGGTGGCGGCGCGACCATCACCTGCGTTTGCAGACTGGTTTGCTGAGCAGCTCAAGTCTCTTATAAATAAAAGTGTGTGAGGATGTGCTGATGGACCCGAAACTCTTAGATATTTTGGCTTGCCCCTTATGTAAAAGTGCAGTGCAGCTCAGTGCAGATAAAACTGAGCTGTGGTGTAAAGCAGATGCTTTGGCTTTCCCTATTCGTGATGATATTCCGGTGATGCTGGAGTCAGAAGCACGTACTTTAAGCAATGATGAGCGTTTGGACTGAATGATGAAACAAGCTTTTAGCGTGGTGATCCCCGCCCGTTTTGCCTCATCACGCTTCCCAGGTAAACCACTGCAAGATATTGTCGGCTTGCCGATGATTCAACGGGTTTGGCTGCAGGCGCAGAAAAGCGCTGCCGAGCAAGTGGTGATTGCCACCGATGACCAGCGTATTTATCAGGTGTGCCAAGCCTTTGGTGCGCAAGTGGTGATGACTGCCAATGATCATGAGTCAGGTACTGACCGTTTAGCTGAAGTGGCGCAGCAGATGGGCTGGTCGCCGGAGACTATTGTGGTCAATGTGCAGGGCGATGAACCCTTGATTCCACCAGCAGTGGTCAATCAGGTGGCGGAAAACTTAGCACAACACCCGGAAGCTGCGATGGCTACTTTAGCTGAGCCGATTGAAGATATGGCCAGCTTAATGAATAACAATGTGGTTAAGGTGCTCAGTGATAAAAATGGCTTGGCGCTGACCTTTAGCCGTGCGCCTTTGCCATGGGCACGGGATGCCTTTTTAACTCAGCCGGATACCTTGCCAGAGGCGGTACCTTATCGTCGTCATATCGGCATTTATGCCTATCGAGCAGGGTTTTTACAGCGTTTTGTTGAGTGGGGACCGTGCTGGCTGGAACTCACTGAGTCCCTCGAACAGCTGAGGGCCTTGTGGCATGGTGAGCGCATCCATGTGGCTGATGCTATTGAAACGCCACCCCATGGTGTGGATACACCGGACGATTTACAACGAATTAGAGAATTATTTAAGGAGTCTCAGTGAAGGTTTTATTTGTCTGTCTGGGTAATATTTGCCGTTCGCCCACTGCCGAAGGGGTTTTTCGTCAGTATGTTGAGCAGGCAGGCTTGAGCGATACAATCACTATAGATTCAGCGGGAACAGCGGATTGGCACATTGGTAAAGCACCGGATCCGCGCACCCAAGCTTCTGCCGCCAAACGTGGCTATGACTTGTCGAGCTTGCGTGGGCGTCAAGCCACCGCTGAGGACTTTGCTAAGTTTGATTTAATTTTAGCCATGGATAAGAGCAATCTCAGCAATTTACAGGCCATTCAGCCGGCGGACAGTAAGGCAGAGCTGGCGCTTTATTTGCCGCGCTTTGGTATCAGTCCAGATGAGGTGCCTGATCCGTATTACGGCGGTGAGGACGGTTTTGAATTGGTTTTAGATATGCTAGAGCAGGCCAGTCAGGCGCTGCTGGATGAAATAAAGGCCCGCGTGTGAGTTTGACCGTCCAAGAACAGGTCTCTTTGCGCCCGTACAACACCTTGGCGGTGGATGTGCGGGCGCGTTTCTTTGTGGCAGTGAATGACCTTGAACAGCTAAAAACGGCTTTAGTGTGGGCACAGCAACGCAAGGTAGCAGTGTTGTTGCTCGGTGGCGGTAGCAACTTGGTACTGGCAGCAGATGTGAATGCGCTGGTCATTCATATTCAGTTGCTTGGTATTAAAGTGCTCAGTGAGGATGCTGAGTTTGCCCATGTTGAAGTGCAAGCCGGCGAGAACTGGCATGAGTTTGTGCAGTGGAGTTTGGCGCAAGGTTATAGCGGTTTAGAAAACTTAAGCTTGATCCCAGGTAATGTGGGGGCAGCGCCGGTGCAAAACATTGGTGCCTATGGTGTTGAATTAAACGATCATCTGCACAGTGTTTTAGTGTATGACCGTGATACTGCAGAAATTGAGCGTTTGACTGTCGATCAGTGTCAGTTTGCTTATCGCGACAGCCTGTTTAAGCGTGAGTCGGGGCGGCGAGTGATTTTAAGTGTTGTTTTTAAATTGCCTAAGCACGCTTGCTTGCAACTTGATTATGGCGATTTACGCAGCTATTTGGCGGAGCAGAAAATTACTCAGCCAACACCACAAGATGTCAGCCGAGCGGTCTGTGCGATTCGAGCCACTAAATTGCCAGACCCACAACAGCTGGCCAATGTCGGTAGTTTTTTCAAGAACCCGGTTGTCAGTGCTGAACACGCCCTAGAGTTACAAAAAAAACATCCTAATATGGTTAAATTTGCCCAAGCAGATGGGCAGGTAAAGCTGGCTGCTGGCTGGTTGATCGATCAAGCGGGCTGGAAAGGCGTTCGCCGAGGGGATGCGGGAGTGCATACTAAGCAGGCGTTGGTTTTGGTGAATTACGGTCATGCCAGTGGCCAGCAGATCTTAGCGCTTGCCGCGCAAATACAAGCGGATATTCAGCAGCGTTATGGCGTTGAGTTAGAGATCGAACCCAACGTTATTGGTTAAGTGCTCGCTGGTACTAACGTCGGGTTGTGAGCTCAAGTCCGCTGTGGCAGTGTTTTTAGTAGCCATCTGTTTTGGTGGCTGAGCGAAACACTGGAGGTGTTGAGTGAGTCATTCTGTAGACACTGCCACCCAGTCCGAATTATTTGCTCAATTCAGAGCCTATGCAGCCAGTGTGCGCCGTGACCGGCGACTCCATGGCAGCGATATTCAGACCCTGACCTTAACCAGTCAACTGGCCAGTCAAGACAGCGTCACCCTTGATGCGCGCATTGAACATGGTGTGGTTACTGAGCTGGGTTACCGAGTTCGTTCCTGTTCTTTGGCGCAAGCGACCACGGGTATTTTAGCTGCCCGAACTCCCGGTATTACCGCGCCTCAATTGCTTGCAGCACGGCAGGTCCTTGAGCGGGTGCTACAAGATAACCCACCCGAACAATCCAAACTGATCTGGCCAGAATTACTGACGCTACAGAGCGCCGCAGGCATGCCTGACCGGCATCCAGTGGCCTTATTACCTTTCTTGGTTTTACAGCAAATACTCTTAACAGCAGAGGAGACGCAACACGCTAAGTAAGTGCGGCAGTAAATGTTTACTGCTGCGGCATCCACATTAAATGGAGCACGATAATGATAAAAAATATAATCGTCGTTGGCGGTGGTATTGGCGGTACCATGACGGCCAATAATCTCGTTAGCAAACTTTATCCGGAAATTAGCCGCGGTAAGGTGCGCATTGTCCTTATCTCTAACAGCCCTTGGCATTACTACAAGCCCGCCTTTATGTATGTGGCCTTTGGCGCTTTCTATAAAGATGAACTGAGGCGACATCAAGCCTCACTGTTGCGACCGGAAATCGACTTTGTACTTGACCAAGTGGATGGTTTTGAATTTAAAAACAGCCGTCTTAAAATGCGCTCTGGCGACACCTATGAGTATGATTATCTGGTGGTGTCGACTGGTTGTATTCCAGCGCCTGAGCGTATCGAGGGTTTAAAAGAAGCTGGGGATCACTTCTATCAGCATGACCCCGCGCGGCAACTGTACGAGAAAATCTCCACCATTGAAAAAGGGCGGATTTTCATTGGCGTGACCTTCCCGACTACACCAAACGTGCCCCACCAATGCGGTATTGCGCCGATGGAAACCACCTTGATGTTGGATGAGTTTTTGCGACAAAGAGGGGTGCGTGAGCAAATCGAAATAGTTTACACCTATCCAACCATTGCTCAGTTAGTACGTAACTGTTTGTTTTTACAAAAACCCACCGGTGAAGTTTTGCCCAGCGTGTTTGACTCTAAAGGAATTATCCATAAGCGCGGCTTTACTTTGGCCAGTGTCGACCCGGACCGTAAGGTGGCGATCTCTGAAGAAGGGGAAGAAGAAAACTTCGATATTCTGATGCAAACCCCGCCGATTCGTGCAGTGGATGCAGTTCTAGACTCTGGAGTTTCTCAAGCACCCAATAATGAAGGCTGGTTGCCTACCGATCGTTATTCCTTGCAACTGGAAGGCTTTGAAAACGTGTTTGTGATGGGCGATACCGTGGATCTGCCGATCAGTAAGGCAGGCGGCAGTTGCCATAACCAATCACCGGTGATTTGTAACAACATTGCTGGCCTGATGCGTTGGGGTAAAACGGTCGCCGAGTACGATGGCAAGGTGCAAGCGGTGGCGCAAATGGGTATGGAGGCTGGGATGCCGCTGTGGTACGACTATGATGTTGATGTGATCCCCACCCCAGCCACTAAAATTGGCGGCTTAATGCGCAAAGGTTTTAACCGAGGCGTGTATTGGTCAGTCGCGCGCGGCTTGGTTTAAGGAGGACATACCATGAGTAATCAAAACCCTGAAACATCCAGTCAAACCGTGGAGCAGCTGCTTAAGTGCTTACCCGCTTTACAAGATCAAGCCACACAAGAGGGATTTGCCGACTTGTTGGAAAAGCTGGCGCCGCTACTGCAGGGCAGGCGTCTGCATAACATTGTCGATCTTTTGGCCGCCACTTCAGATGTGATTGAAATGAGTGACGATGCCATGCTGCAAAAGTTGATGGCGCTGTACGAGGACAGTGTCGGCGGCATTTGGATGCTGACCAATGCGCTGCGTTATGCTTCGGCGCAAGCAGCGGAAAACACCACGCCACCGACTTTATGGCAAAGCATTAAAAAGTTTAATCAGAACGAAGATGCGCGCCGAGGTTTGGACGTGGTGAACAACATATTGGCTGAACTGGGCCGGCAGGCTGCGATTAAAGGGCAAGATATGCCGGAAGATTAAGTACGCTAGAAAACCCGCTAAGCCCAATAATTGTATTGGGCTTTTTTGTGGGTGACGGATTGGCGCATAGAATACATCGCTGGTATGTCATAATCATTAGCATCGACCAGCAGTGAACATTAGAGATTTTTTATGTTGCATTTAATTCGTACACCTGTTTTCGTGGCGCTGAGCGTGCTAGTTGTGTGCATTGGCAGTTTGTTGTCAATGCAAGCAGTGGCGCAGCCAAGCGCAGTCAGTATTTTTCAGCAGTTGCAGGAGATGCCTGATATTAACGGTGCGCAACAGGCTGTTCAGCTTGATAAAGGCAAGCCCACCTTAATTAAGTTATGGGCCAGTTGGTGTCCATTGTGCCTATCTGAGCTAGAGCAGACCGAGCAGTGGGCTCAGGATGCTGATTTTGCAGCGGCGAACCTGCTTACGGTGGCGTCACCGGGTGTATTGGGCGAGCAGCCGCTGACAGCTTTTACGCAGTGGTACAGCGGCTTAGACTATCCACAGTTGCCGCTACGCTTGGACAGCAGTGGTGACTTGGTTAAACGCTTAGGGGTGCAGGTTTACCCCAGTTGGGCGCTGCTTGATCAGCGTGGTCAGTTACGGCGAGTGGTTAAGGGCAATCTCAATAAAGCGCAGGCATTGGCCTTGTTGGCTCACCCCGAGGTTGATTTAGCTGCTACGGCAGATACTTTTTATCAGCCGAACACAAACCAAGCAGCTGTACCCGTCAATGCCCAGAGCATTTACTTAGCCGGTGGCTGCTTCTGGGGTGTCGAAGCCTATTTTGAGCGCATTGATGGGGTGCTTGATGCCGTCTCTGGTTATGCCAATGGCCGTACTGAAAATCCCAGCTATGAAGATGTGGTGTACCGCAATACGGGACATGCAGAAACCGTCAAAGTGGTTTACAACCCCGATAAGTTGAGCCTTGAGGATATTTTGCAGTATTACTTCCGCATTATTGATCCGACCAGTCTGAACAAGCAGGGTAATGACCGTGGTGTGCAGTATCGAGTGGGTGTTTACAGCACTGATGCAGCAGAACAAAAAGTGGTTGCGGCGGCTTTAACCAAGCTGCAAGAAAGCTATGCTCGACCTGTGGTGGTGGAAAATGAACCCTTACAACATTTTTATGAGGCTGAGCAATATCACCAGGATTATTTGATGAAAAATCCCAATGGTTATTGCCATGTGGATTTAACCCTGGCTGATCAGCCTTTGCCTGGCAAGAAAGAGCAGCCCGAGCGCGCAGCAGAAGATTATGATGCCAGTCGTTTCCAGAAGCCTGAGCAGAACATACTGCAGCAGCGGTTAAGCCGCTTGGAGTATAAGGTCACCCAACAAAACGGCACTGAGCGTGCTTTCAGTCACCGTTACGATGAGCTGTTTGAGCCAGGTTTGTATGTGGATATTGTCAGTGGTGAGCCGCTGTTCAGCTCCACTGATAAATACCAGTCAGGCTGTGGCTGGCCCAGTTTTGTGAAGCCCATTACAGCCGCTGCTGTTACTGAGCATATTGATAGAAGTTACAACATGCGGCGCATTGAGGTGCGTAGCAAAGTCGCTGACTCGCATTTAGGTCATGTGTTTCCCGATGGGCCCCGGGACCGTGGCGGCTTGCGTTATTGCATTAATGGGGCAAGTTTAAAGTTTATCCCTAAAGCGCAAATGCAAGGGCAAGGTTACGCAAAGTGGCTTAAATATGTGGATTGATCAGCTGTTGTCTCTGTGAGGCGCGAAGCGACGTGGCAGTCCATGGGTGCGTATTGTGCTTATGGATTGCTTCGCTGCGCTCGCAATGACACGCCTCGGTTTATTCGAGATGACGCACTGCACAGCGTCTGCAATGATAATTTTGAATTACTCAGTATGTCCTGAGTGCTCAAGCCTGCCAGCTGTGTTTACTCAAACTCAACTGCATCAGGCGTGGCGGGTGCAGTTTTGATCGGCTGATTGTTTTTAAGCGGCTGAATACGAATTAAAGCGCCTAAATTACTGTGGTCAATAAAAGTCACTTGATCATTGGCCACCATGGCCTTCTGCTTAAAGCGCTCACTGCTGAGTAAAGTCTGTTCGGCAGTGAATTGGTTGATCCATAACTCAAGCTGTACTGTATTAGTGCGGTCAAGGGTAAAGTGAAGATGACCTTCAATGGGGTGGTGTTCAAAGTATTTGTCACCGGCGCTGATGGCAACATGGGCAATACCCTCTTGACTGTTTTGTAGCCAGGCTTGGTGCAGCAGCACTTGGTAGCCATGATCTGGGGTCAGTTTTTTAACTAAATGATCCAGCTGCGTGGTGCGTTGCATATCTGGGGTAATTAGAGTGGCGTTGCGCGCCCAGTCGTCCGGCGCAATTCGGCTTGCTGGGAGTGTTTCATTGCTTTGCCGGAAGACAACCAGCTCAACCAGTTGTGAGTCATTAGCCAGAGCCTGGGTGCTAAAGAGACTGAGCAAGAGTATAATGTGGACGAAATAGCGCATGGGTGATTCCTTAAGGTTTTATTCTGTTGCCAGCTCTTTTAACAATGCTTCGATTGTAGCAAAACGTTGATCGGGATCGTCCATGGGCACGTTAAACTTAAAGGTGGTTGCGCCCTCAAAGCGGTAGTGGTTAGGTTGGCTTTGGATCAGTTTAATCAGTTTGATCGGGTCAACGCAGGTGTCATTGGAGAACTCTATGCGTCCACCATGGGGGCCTGCATCGACTTTTAAAATGCCTAGAGCTTCTGCTTGCAGTTTTAGTTCAGTAACGCGGATGAGGTTTTTAGCAGGGTCCGGTAGCAAGCCAAAGCGGTCAATCATTTCCACTTGCAAGTCTTTTAGATCATTACTGTTTTTGGCCGATGAAATGCGCTTATAAAGAATCAGGCGGGTGTGGACGTCGGGCAGGTATTCATCAGGAATCAGTGCTGGGATACGCAGGTTGATATCAATACCGCTGTCTAAAGGCTGTTCTAGGTCAATATCACCGCCTTTTTGGATGGACTCAACGGCACGTTCCAGCATTTCCATATACAAAGTAAAACCAATGGCTTGAATTTCACCACTTTGTCCATCACCGAGCAGTTCGCCGGCACCACGGATTTCTAAGTCATGGGTGGCGAGCATAAAACCAGCGCCTAAGTCTTGGGCTTCGCTAATGGCTTCTAAACGTTTTTGTGCGTCAACGGTCATGCTGCGTTTCGGCGGAGTGAGCAAATAGGCATAGGCTTGGTGGTGGCTGCGGCCAACTCGACCGCGCAACTGGTGCAGTTGCGCTAAGCCAAATTTATCCGCGCGATCAATAATAATGGTGTTGGCATTGGGGATATCGATACCGGTCTCGATAATGGTTGAGGCCACTAACACGTTGTAGCGGTTGTGGTAAAAATCCGCCATCACTTGTTCAAGTTCGCGCTCATGCATTTGTCCATGGCCAATCCCAATGCGCGCTTCCGGCACCAAAGCGGCAAGGTCGGCAGCACATTTTTCAATGGTTTTGACATCATTGTGTAAAAAGTACACTTGGCCACCACGCAGTAGCTCGCGCAGTAAGGCTTCTTTGATCACCGCATCTTCCCGCTGCATCACAAAAGTACGCACTGATAAACGGCGCGCCGGTGGGGTGGCAATAATTGACATATCGCGCATTCCCGCAAAGGCCATATTAAGGGTGCGCGGAATGGGCGTAGCGGTGAGGGTCAAAATATCCACTTCGCTGCGCAACGCTTTCAGTTTTTCTTTTTGACGTACGCCAAAACGGTGTTCCTCATCAATAATAACCAGCCCGAGGTCCTTAAACTTTACATCGCTTTGTAGCAGCTTGTGGGTGCCGATAATAATATCGGTTTCGCCATCAGCTAAGTTGCTCAATGCTTGATTCGTTTCTTTGCTGGTTTTAAAACGGCTCATCACTTCCACTTGCACCGGCCAGTCAGCAAAGCGGTCGCGGAAGCTGTTGTAATGTTGCTGAGCGAGCAGTGTGGTGGGTACCAGTACCGCCACTTGCTTGCCGCTGTGCACGGCAATAAAGGCAGCGCGCATGGCCACTTCTGTTTTGCCAAAGCCCACATCACCGCAAATTAAGCGATCCATGGGTTTGCCGGACAACATATCGTTGCGCACATGATCGATAGCAACTTGCTGGTCGGGGGTTTCCTCAAACGGGAAGGCGGCACTGAAAGTGTTGTAATCAAGGCCCGGGTTGGTAAAGGCAAAGCCTTTGCGGGCTGCACGCATCGCATAAATATTCAGCAGCTCTGCCGCCACGTCACGCACTTGTTCAGCGGCTTTGCGCTTAGCCTTTTGCCACTGCTCTGTACCTAAGCGGTGCAAAGGTGCGCTGCTGTCATCGCTACCGGTATAACGGGCGATCAAATGTAAATTGGCCACCGGAACATAAAGCTTGGCCTGATCGGCATACTCCAGCATTAAAAACTCGGTGGATTGATTGTCAATTTCTAAGGTGACTAAACCTTGGTAGCGGCCCACCCCATGGTCAATGTGCACCACGGGTGCGCCCTCGCGTAGTTCGGTGAGGTTGCGAATGACATTTTCATGGTTGGCATCGCGGTTTTTCTCACGGCGACGGCGCTGCATCACCCGTTGGCCGAGCAGTGCGCTTTCCGGAATCAGTGCAATGTCATCCAGTAACAGCCCAGCTTCGATGGGCACCACACAGATAGCGATTTTAATCTCTGAAGTTAAGAAGTCTTCCCAACTGGTCACCTCGTCGGGTTGTACTTCAATGCGCTGCAAGAGTTCGAGCAACACTTCACGGCGACCGGCAGTTTCAACGGTAAAGAGCGTGCGGCCGGTGAATTGGGTTAAGAATTCTTTAATTTTGCTAAGCGGTTCAGCGGCGCGGGCATCGAGCGAAAGATCAGGGAATGCATGTACCGGTAGCCGTTCGCGACCAACACCAGGGGCGATTTCCTGCGCGTCAATCACTATGCGCGGGTGATTTTTAAGGGCTGCGTAGTATTCGTCAATGGCTAAAAATAAATGAGCCGGTGCCAGCAAAGGGCGCTCGATATCGCCACGGCGCTCCTCGTAGCGGCTGCGAATATCCTGCCAAAAGGCTTCTACCGCTGCATCAACACCTTGCATCGAGAAAACTTGCGCATCGCTGGGCAAATAGTCAAACAAGGTGCTGGTGTCTTCAAAAAACAGAGGCAGGTAAGCCTCAATGCCCGCCGGAATGATGTCGCCGGATAAATCTTGATAAATTGGGCAGCGACGAAAATCCACATCAAAGTGCTCGCGAAAACGAGCGCGGAAAGCGCTGCGGGCTTGCTTATCCAGTGGAAACTCGCGAGCAGGCAGCAAGCGAATACTGTCGACTTGTTCAATGGAACGTTGGCTTTCTGGGTCAAAGGTGCGCAGGGTTTCAATTTCATCGTCAAACAGGTCGATGCGGTAAGGGGTTTCGCTGCCCATTGGAAATAAATCCAATAAAGCACCGCGCACGGCAAACTCACCGTGTTCATATACAGTGTCAACACATTGATAGCCAGAAGCCTGCAGGCGACTGCGCATTTGCTCCACATCAAGCTTTTGGCCCACATCCAGCATTAAGCTGGCATCGATCATACACGACTTGGGGGCTAAACGGTGCAGGGCGGTATTAATGGGAACCACTAGAATGCCCTGCTGCAACTGTGGCAGTTGATATAGGGTGGCTATCCGCTGGGAAATAATATCCTGATGGGGAGAGAACACATCATAGGGCAGGGTTTCCCAGTCCGGAAAATGCAAAACCGACAGTTCAGGGGCAAAGAAAGCTAACTCTTCTTTTAACCGTTCAGCGCTTTGGCTGTTATCTGTAAGCAATAAAGTGAAGCGCTGCGCGTTACGTGCAGCTTCAGCAATGGTCAGGCCTTGCGCAGCACCGGGGAGGTTGCCCCAGAGCTGTTTGGCAGAGTTGGTGGGTAGTTTAGGGAAACGCAATACAGACACAGTGAGCTCTTGTGAGGTGAATAAAAAAAGCAATTGTAACGGGCAAATGCAGCCCTCGCTAGATAAGCTTTTTAAGAGAATAGTGCTTAGAGCTTGCTGGTTTCGTTTCTGCGGCCGATAATGTACTCCTTTTTAAGCCCCTAAGTAGGTATTTCACGTGACTCAGAAGACTGACCAGTGTCTTGGTGATTGGATTGAACGAGAAGCCCTTGCCGAGGCAATGATTCCGCTTATAGGCCAACTGTATCGCAATAATAATGTGATTACGTCCATTTACGGACGCGGCCTTATCAACCGTTCTGTAATTGAAATTCTTAAAGCACACCGCTTTGCACGCCACCGCATCGGTACCGGTTCCGAGCTGTTCGTGCGTGACACATACCCCGTACTTAAAACCATGAGTGAAATGGATCTAGGCGCCGCCTCTGTGGACCTAGGTAAGATGGTGGTTAAGTTTAATGCGGAAGGTAATGGCCGCAGCCTTGAGCAGTTTGTTCGCGATGAGCTGGCTGAGGTGGCTGGCAAGTCTGACAGCAACCTGCATCAAGGTACTGATGTAGTACTGTACGGTTTTGGCCGTATTGGTCGTTTGCTGGCGCGTATTCTGGTTGAGAAAACCGGAGCAGGTGACGGCTTGCGCTTACGGGCCATTGTGGTGCGTAAAGGTGCTGAAAATGATTTGATCAAGCGTGCCAGCTTATTACGCCGCGACTCAGTACATGGTTCTTTTGATGGCACCATCGTCATTGATGAAGAAAACAATACGCTGACCGTGAACGGCAACTTGGTGCAAGTGATTTATTCCAATGACCCTAAAACTGTGGATTACACCCAGTACGGCATTGACAATGCCTTGTTGGTGGATAACACCGGTCGTTGGCGTGATGAAGAAGGTTTGAACCAGCATTTACAGCGCCCAGGCATTGCCCGCGTGGTGCTGACTGCACCAGGTAAGGGTGACATCAAGAACATCGTGCATGGTATCAACCACACAGATATTACTGATGACGATAAAATCATTTCCGCAGCGTCCTGTACCACCAACGCCATTGTTCCGGTTCTCAAAGCCATGAATGATGAGTTCGGTATTGCCAACGGTCACGTTGAAACTGTGCACGCCTATACCAATGACCAAAACCTCATTGATAACTTCCATACCGGCAGCCGTCGTGGCCGTAGTGCGCCGCTGAACATGGTATTAACCGAAACCGGTGCGGCAACAGCAGCGGCTAAAGCTTTACCCTTCTTAGAAGGCAAGCTGACTGGTAACGCAATCCGTGTACCGACGCCGAACGTATCCATGGCTATTCTCAGTTTGAATCTAGAGAAAAGTACCAGTCGTGATGAGGTTAACGAGTACTTGCGTCAAATGGCGATGCACTCAGAGCTGCAAAAGCAAATTGACTATGTGTCTTCTCAGGAAGTTGTTTCGACTGACTTTGTTGGTTCACGTCACGCCGGTGTAGTGGATGCAGAAGCGACCATTTGCACCGATAACCGTGTGATTCTATATGTCTGGTACGACAACGAGTACGGCTACAGCTGTCAGGTTGTACGTGTTATGGAAGACATCGCTGGAGTTCATCCGGCCGCATATCCAAAGTAAGGATACATGCACTGCGAGGAGCAGTGTTAAGAGGGAGCCGCAGGGCTCCTTCTTGCGTTGGTAAAGAGAATTTACCTTGAGCTGGATCAAGAAAACTTAGATCTAACACTAAAGGTGGAAATTAGTAGTAATTTGTCTTTTTGGCTGGCAAGTGACTGCTATACCTCTTTATAATCAAGCAGATAACTTTTAAAACGTCGGATTGCTTAATGGTGGCCTTAAGCGATGTTTAGCGTGGCCCAAGTGAAGTATCTCGACACACCTATCAAACACACTACCGTGGTTAGGCAAACCTATGATCAAAATAAAACGTGGGCTTGACTTGCCCATGACTGGAGCGCCAGAGCAGCGTATTGAGGCTGGAAAGCCGGTGCGCAGCGTTGCAGTTATAGGCTTCGACTATAATGGGATGAGGCCTACAATGCAGGTGCAAGAAGGGGATCAGGTTAAATTAGGCCAGGTTCTTTTCTCAGATAAGAAAACACCCGGGGTGCACTTCACCGCACCAGGAGCTGGGGTTGTTAAATCCATTAATCGAGGTGAACGTCGCGTCTTTCAATCCATAGTGATTGAACTGCAAGGTGATGAGCAAGTCACTTTTGCCAGTTACGCGGCTGACCAGCTGGCAAGCTTGGAGGATGAGCAAATACGTGAGAATTTGCTTGAGTCTGGTTTGTGGACCGCTCTGCGCACACGTCCATACAGCAAGGTTCCAGCCGTTGACTCCACGCCAAGCTCGATCTTTGTTACCGCAATGGACACTAACCCATTGGCAGCAGACCCAGCAGTGATTATTGCTGATTATGCAGAAGATTTTAGCCACGGATTAACGGTGCTCAGTCGTTTGGCAAAAGTCTATTTATGTAAAGCCGGTGGCGTGAGCTTGCCCGGCGAGCAAATCGACAATGTGCAAACCCAGGCCTTCTCTGGCCCTCACCCAGCTGGGCTCGCAGGCACCCATATTCATTTCCTTGAGCCGGTAAGTGCAGAGCGCACTGTCTGGCAAATTGGTTATCAAGATGTAATTGCCATCGGCAAGTTATTTACCACTGGTCAACTCTGGGTTGAGCGGGTTGTTTCGTTAGCCGGACCTGTGGCTAAACAGCCGCGTCTCGTACGCACCCGCTTAGGCGCTAATGTCAGCGACTTGGTTAAGGGCGAGCTGGAAGAAGGGATCAATCGCGTGGTTTCCGGATCTATTCTAGGTGGCCGCACAGCGCGTAATACCTGTGATTTCTTAGGGCGCTACCACACCCAGTTGAGCTGCTTGGCTGAAGACAGTGAGCGTCAGATGTTCCACTACTTGAGAGCTGGGGTGAATAAGTTCTCAGTGTTGAACATCTATGTTTCTAAGTTGTTTGGCAACAAAAAGTTTCCGTTTACCACCACCACGAACGGCAGTGAGCGGGCGATGATCCCGGTCGGTAGTTATGAAAAACTGATGCCGCTGGATATTTTGCCGACGCAGTTGCTGCGTGCATTGTTAGTGGGTGATACGGACGTTGCACAGAAACTTGGCTGCTTGGAACTGGATGAAGAAGACCTTGCGCTATGTACTTTTGCATGCCCAGGTAAGTATGAATACGGCCCAATTCTACGGGACAATTTAACGCGTATTGAGCTGGAGGGGTAAGTCATGCTGGGTCTTCGTGCGTTTCTCGATAAAATCGAGCACAATTTTGAAAAAGGCGGTAAGTACGAAAAATGGTATTCCCTGTATGAAGCCATTGATACAGGTTTATACCGTCCAAATAATGTCACTAAAACCACTGCTCACGTGCGTGACGGGGTGGATTTAAAGCGCATTATGATTACCGTTTGGATTTGTACGTTCTCCGCCATGTTTTTTGGAATGTGGAACGTTGGTTACCAAGCCAACTTGGTGTTTGCCGACAATCCAGGTTTATTAGCTGCTCAAGATGGCTGGCGCGTGGCTTTAACCAGCACTCTGGCAGGCTTTGATCCCGGCAGTATTTGGGACAATATGATTCAAGGGGCCACTTGGTTCCTGCCCATCTATATGGTCACTTTTATCGCCGGTGGGTTCTGGGAGGTGTTGTTTGCCTCGATCCGCCGCCATGAAGTGAACGAAGGGTTCTTTGTATCCTCCATTCTTTTTGCACTCATCGTTCCACCAAGCATCCCGCTATGGCAAGTTGCCATGGGCATCAGCTTTGGTGTGGTGATTGGTAAAGAAGTGTTTGGTGGTACTGGTAAAAACTTCCTTAACCCTGCATTAGCAGGCCGTGCTTTCTTGTTCTTTGCCTACCCAGCGCAGATTTCTGGTGATGGCGTATGGACTGCGGTGGACGGTTTTGCTGGCGCAACTGCGTTGAGTCTCGGCGCAGAGGGTGGCATGGAGCAAGTGTTGGGCGCAGGTATTACCTGGATGGATGCCTTTATTGGTACCGTGCACGGCTCAATTGGTGAAACCAGCACTTTAGCGATTCTTCTTGGTGGTGGCGTGCTGCTGATTATGGGTATTGCCTCATGGCGAATAGTGGCTGGGGTCATGTTGGGCACCATCGGCTTGAGCTTGCTGCTCAACCTGATTGGCTCAGATACCAACCCGCTGTTTGCTATGCCGTGGTACTGGCACTTAGTGGTGGGTGGTTTTGCCTTCGGTATGATGTTTATGGCAACCGACCCGGTGTCTGCGTCCATGACCGATACCGGTAAGTGGATCTTTGGTGCACTGATTGGGGTGATGGTGGTGTTAATTCGAGTGGTGAACCCCGCGTTCCCAGAAGGCATGATGCTGGCAATTTTATTTGCTAACTTGTGCGCACCATTGATTGACCACTTTGTCGTTCAGGCCAATATTAAGCGGAGGCTGGCACGCAATGTCTAGTAAAAAAGAATCAATCACTCGCACGCTGATTGTTGCGTTATTGGTGTGCTTAGTGTGCTCGGTGTTTGTTGCTGGGGCTGCGGTTGCTTTGCGCCCTATCCAAACTGAAAACCGTCTGCTGGATAAGCAACGCAGTATTTTATCAATTGCTGGGTTGGGTGACTCTAGTATGTCTGGGGATCAAGTCAGACAAGTGTTTAATGAGCGCATTCAAGCACGTCTGGTGGACTTGGAAACCGGTAAATACTCCGATGCCTATGATCCAATAACTTTTGATCCATTGGCTGCCTCGAAAGACCCAGAGCTGTCTAAAGCCTTAACAGGTAATGAAGACATTGCTTCAATTAAGCGTCTTGAGCGTTATAGCACTGTGTACGTCGTTGAAGACAATGGACAACTGGATACCTTAATTGTCCCAGTACGTGGTTACGGCCTATGGTCCACCATGCATGGTTTTATTGCAGTTAAAGGTGATCTCAACACAGTTGCAGGCTTTGGTTTTTACGAGCATGGAGAAACCCCAGGCTTGGGTGGTGAGATTGACAACCCAAACTGGCGTCAACTCTGGCTTGGTAAGCACCTATTTGATAACAACGATAAAGTCGCCATTCGCGTTGTTAAAGGTAACGTGGACGAAAGCAGTGCAAATGCTGACCATCAAGTGGATGGTTTAGCAGGTGCAACCTTGACCAGTAATGGCGTGACTCATTTAGTGCAATTCTGGCTGGGTGAAAATGGCTTCGGTAGCTTTATTGAGCATTTACGTGCAGGGGAGGCGTAAAAATGTCACAGCCAACAATTAAACAGGTCGTACTCGATCCGATTTTTAGTAACAACCCCATTGGCTTGCAGATCTTAGGTATCTGTTCAGCATTGGCGGTTACCACTAACGTGCAAACTGCGTTAGTGATGTCGGTTGCTTTAACCTTGGTACTGGCGTTTTCGAATACTTTTATTTCGATGATACGCAGTCAGATTCCCAGCTCAATACGTATGATTGTGCAAATGGTGATCATTGCTTCCTTAGTGATTGTAGTCGACCAAGTGCTTAAGGCTTATGCCTATTCATTGTCTAAGCAGCTGTCGGTATTTGTCGGGCTGATTATCACTAACTGTATTGTGATGGGGCGTGCGGAAGCCTTCGCCATGTCCAATCCACCGGTGATTTCATTCTTTGACGGTATCGGTAATGGACTAGGTTACAGCGCAATGCTGATTGTCTTAGGGATTATCCGTGAGCTATTTGGTGCGGGTAAGCTCATGGGCTATACCGTGATGCCGGTCATTAATGATGGCGGTTGGTACTTGCCTAACGGTATGTTGTTATTACCCCCTTCAGCATTCTTCTTAATTGGTTTGATTATTTGGGGACTGCGCATGTGGAAAACCGACCAGGTTGAAGAGCCTGATTTCCGTATTGCTGCACACACTCAAGAGAAGGAGGCGTACTGATGGAACATTACATCAGTTTATTTGTTAAGGCGGTTTTCGTTGAAAACATGGCTTTAGCGTTTTTCTTGGGCATGTGTACTTTTATTGCAATTTCCAAGAAAGTGGAAACCGCAATAGGACTGGGTATTGCAGTTGTAGTGGTGCAGGTGATTACTGTCCCCGCGAACAACTTGATTTACACCTACTTGCTGAAAGATGGCGCTTTAGCTTGGGCTGGCTTGCCGGAGGTTGATTTAAGCTTCTTGGGCCTACTGAGCTACATTGGGGTGATTGCAGCACTGGTGCAAATTCTCGAGATGCTCCTCGATAAGTACGTGCCTGCGTTGTATAACGCACTGGGTGTGTTCTTGCCCTTGATCACCGTAAACTGCGCCATCATGGGTGGTACCTTGTTTATGGTGGAGCGTGATTACAACTTTGCAGAAAGTACCGTATATGGTTTAGGTTCGGGTTTTTCCTGGGCTCTGGCCATTGCATTACTGGCAGGTATTCGTGAAAAGTTGAAATACAGCGATGTACCTAAAGGACTTGAAGGCTTAGGAATTACGTTTATTACCATTGGCCTGATGTCATTGGGCTTTATGTCATTCTCTGGCATTCAACTGTAAGGAGTAGCGAGTAATGAATTTTGAGATTTTTCTCGCTATAGGCATGTTCACCGCGATCGTGCTGGCGCTGGTTTTAATTATTCTAGCGGCCCGTGCGCGTTTAGTGTCCAGCGGTGATGTAGACATTTTGATCAATGGTGAGCGTACGATTACCGTGCCCGCCGGTGACAAGTTGCTACAAACCTTAGCGAGCCACGATATTTTTATTCCCTCTGCCTGTGGTGGTGGCGGTACCTGCGCACAATGCTCATGCATTGTCAGTAGTGGCGGTGGCGGTATGCTGCCCACTGAGGAGTCGCACTTTACTCGCCGTGAGGCGAATGAAGGCTGGCGTCTATCTTGTCAGGTTAACGTTAAGCAGGACATGGAAATTACCGTCCCAGAAGAAGTCTTCGGGGTTAAAAAGTGGGAGTGCGTGGTTGAATCCAACCCGAACGTGGCCACCTTTATTAAAGAGTTGACCTTGACACTTCCTGAAGGTGAGGATGTTAATTTCCGCGCCGGTGGTTACGTACAGTTAGAGTGCCCACCGCACACGGTGCACTATAAGGATTTTGATATCCAAGAAGAGTTTCGCGAAGATTGGGATAAGTTTGACGTTTGGCGTTATGTGTCAGAAGTTAAAGAAACCACGATCCGTGCATACTCGATGGCCAACTACCCAGAAGAAAAGGGTATGGTGAAGTTCAATATTCGTATTGCAACACCGCCACCAGGCCGTGATGATATTCCACCGGGCATTATGTCCTCTTGGGTATTTAGCCTCAAACCTGGCGATAAGGTCACGGTATACGGTCCCTTTGGTGATTTCTTTGCTAAAGATACGGATGCTGAAATGGTCTTTATCGGGGGTGGTGCAGGTATGGCACCCATGCGCTCGCACATCTTTGATCAGCTCAAGCGTCTGAACTCTAAGCGTAAGATCAGCTTCTGGTACGGTGCTCGCTCATTGCGTGAGTCTTTCTATAATGAAGAGTACGACAAGTTACAGGAAGAAAATGAAAACTTCACCTGGCACCTAGCCTTGTCCGATCCTCTACCAGAAGACAATTGGGAAGGTCACACGGGCTTTATTCACAATGTGTTGTATGAGAATTATTTGAAGGATCATCCAGCACCTGAAGATTGTGAGTACTACATGTGCGGGCCACCAATGATGAACGCAGCAGTTATTAAAATGCTTGAAGACTTGGGTGTGGAACCAGAAAATATCCTGTTGGATGACTTTGGAGGCTAATATGCTACGCAACCTGTTACGGGGAGCGTGCTTGTTATCTTTACTGATGGCGCTCAGTGGTTGTGATAACACCGCTGAGCGTATCGAAGTGCTATCCGGACCTACTATGGGTAGCACTTACACCATCAAGTATGTTCATAAAAAAGGCATAACACCTGCAGTGGATACTGTGGGTGTTGAATTGCAAAATATTTTAGACCGAATCGACCGTCAGGTTTCCACTTACCGCTTAGACTCAGATACAGCCCGCTTTAATCAATCCCCTGCCAACACCTGTATGGACATGCCAGACGCTGTATTAGAGCTTGCTGAGTATGGCTATCAACTTTCCAAGCTTAGTGACGGTGCCTTTGATTTAACCCTGGGTCCGTTATTGGAGATTTGGGGCTTCGGACCGCAGTCCAGAGAGAAAGTCGTCCCCAGTACAGAAGCAATCGCCGCTGCCAAGGCAAAAACTGGCTATCAGCATGTTCGCGTGGTTGATGGGCAGTTGTGTAAAGATGTTGAGGTGCAGATTGAGTTCAACAGTATCGCTGCAGGCTATACGGTAGATTTGATTAGTGAGCGCTTTGCCGAACTGGGCATCGATAGTTACATGATTGAGGTGACCGGCGAGATTATCGCGGCTGGTCGCAAACCTGATGGCTCACCTTGGCGCATTGCCTTGGAGCAACCTTTAACTGATGGTCAAAGGGTTATCCAGCGGGTACTCGAGCTGGATGGTTATGGGGTGAATACCTCAGGTGATTATCGCAATTACTTTGAGGAAGATGGCGTACGCTTTTCTCACACGCTAGATCCACAAGCGGGTGCGCCGATCAGTCATAAATTAGCATCTGTGACTGTGGTGGATAAATCTACCCTGCATGCTGATGGTTTAGGTACACTATTACTAGTGCTTGGGCCTGAGCGTGGTTTAGCTTTTGCAGAAGAGCACGATGTGGCAGCTTTTTTTGTCATGCGTGACGTTGATGGCTTTGTAACACAAGTCAGCTCGGAATTTTCCAGGATATTTCCTGAAGGAGGCAACCCATGAGTGGGTTTATATTGTTTTTAGTGGTCTTTGCAATTATGGCACTGGTGGTGCTTGGTATGGCGGCTGGCGTATTAGCTGGACGTAAACCTATTGCTGGATCCTGCGGTGGTATTGCCAACCTAGGCATTGAAAAACAATGTTCTCTATGCGGTGGCGTGCGAGAAAAATGTGATGAAGTAAATACACAGCAAGCGTCCTTAGCACATAACGCTGCGCAGGCGTATGACGCCACCAAGCGCTCATAGTTAGGTGCGAGTTATGCTGGCTTAATAAACCAGTTATTTAAATATGCCTATTTAATTTTAGATAGGCATATTGAGAAGGAGTCCAAATGGCAGTTTACAACTATGATGTAGTTATTATAGGGACAGGACCTGCAGGTGAGGGTGCAGCAATGAATGCTGCTAAAGCAGGTCGTAAGGTTGCTGCTGTAGAAAGTCGTGGTGTGCTGGGCGGAAGCAGTACCCATTTAGGCACCATACCCTCAAAAGCATTACGTCATTCAGTACGGCAAATCTTGCGTTTTAATACCAGTTCAATGTTTAGACAGATCGGCGAGCCGCGCTGGTTCTCTTTTCCGGACGTATTAAAAAACGCCGGCAGTGTGATTGAACGCCAAGTGGCCTCGCGCACCGGTTACTATGCGCGCAACCGTATTGATGTGTATTTTGGTACCGCCAGTTTCGCTGATGAACACAGCGTAGATGTGGTAGGGCCGAGCCGCGTTGAAAAATTAGTGGCCAACGAAATCATTATTGCCACTGGCTCACGTCCATACCGGCCAGCAGATGTGGATTTTAATCACCCACGGATTTATGACAGCGATACTATTTTGAGTTTGAGCCATACGCCGCGCCGCTTAATTATTTATGGTGCGGGGGTGATTGGTTGTGAGTATGCATCGATTTTCAGTGGCTTAGGTGTGCTGGTTGATTTAATTGATAACCGTAATCAATTGTTGAACTTCTTGGATGATGAAATCTCTGACGCACTGAGTTATCACCTGCGTAATAACAATGTGCTAATTCGCCATAATGAAGAATATGAGCGGGTTGAAGGGGTTGATAAGGGTGTTATTTTGCACCTTAAATCCGGTAAGAAGATCAAAGCAGACGGTTTCCTGTGGTGCAATGGCCGTACCGGTAATACCGATCAGCTGGGCTTGGAAAACGTTGGCTTGACCGCCAATAGTCGCGGTCAAATTGAAGTGGATGAGTATTACCGCACGGCAGTGCCTAATATTTATGCTGCCGGTGATGTGATCGGTTGGCCAAGCTTGGCCAGTGCTGCCTATGACCAAGGCCGTTCCGCAGCCGGTAATATTATTGATGAAGATGCTTGGCACTTTGTTGACGATATACCCACTGGTATTTATACCATTCCAGAAATCAGCTCTATTGGTAAAACAGAACGTGAGTTGACTGAATCACAAGTGCCTTATGAAGTGGGCAAGGCCTTCTTTAAAAGCATGGCGCGGGCGCAGATTTCTAATGAGCCGGTGGGCATGTTAAAAATCTTGTTTCACCGCGAGACTTTAGCGATTTTAGGGGTGCATTGTTTTGGATATCAGGCCTCAGAAATTGTCCATATTGGTCAGGCCATTATGAGCCAGCCAGGTGATGCCAATACCTTGATGTACTTCATTAATACCACCTTTAACTTCCCAACCATGGCAGAAGCCTATCGGGTGGCTGCTTATGACGGTTTGAACCGGCTTTTTTAAGCGGCTCCGGTCAGTGGCCTGATCCGGTCGGAGTCTTGCTGGAAAAGAACTTTAGTAACTCTCGAGAGTGGCGTTGGCCAAATCGGGAAAGTCAGTAATCAGGCTGTCCACGCCACAGTCAGCGAGTCGGCGGATTAGTGTTGGCTCGTTGACTGTCCATACCGAAACATGCAGTCCCGCTTGCTGTGCTTGAGCTAAACGCCGTTGAGTGGTGATCGACCAATTCAACACGAGCATACTGCATTGATAACGCTGCGCAATTTTGAGTGGTTCTAGCCATGCATATTCCGCTACCAAGCCTCTGGCCAGGTGTGGGGCGAGACGTTGTGCTGCCCGCAGCACCCTGCGTGAGCTGCTGGTGATAATGATTTTATCTTGCAGTGCAAAGCGCTGACTTAACTGGTCAATGGCCCTGACGGTTTGCAGCGCACGGCTGCGCGAAGTCTCTTTTACTTCCAGTTGCCAGTGTATAAAAGGGCAGTGCTCGAATAATTGTTCAAGGGTGGGAATCGGACAAGGAGTGGGCCATGGTGCTGTGTTGTGGCGCGCATCCATTTGCACCAGTTGTGCTGCTGTGTGCTGCCTTACCTTACCCGGCTGACCAGTGGTGCGTTTTAAGTTGCCGTCATGGATCACTATCAGCTGACCATCACTGGATAAGTGTAAGTCCAGCTCGCAGCGGTTGATGCCTGCATCTAAACAGGCTTGAAAGCTGGCGAGGGTGTTTTCTGGTGCGAGGCCGCGGGCACCACGGTGACCATAAATAAGGGTCATGGTGCGACGGGGTGTTTGGCTTGATGGTTTTTAACGCTATTGATAACAGTACTGTGTTCGAAGTAAACAGAAAAGCCAACGTAGTCCCAGCGCGTGATGGGTGGCTGACCAACAGCTGCTTTGTGAACCAATGGCTCACCATAGCGATTAATCACCTGTTGCTGGCTCTCGCCATGCCTTGGCATCTCAATGGTGACAGTGCCTTGTTGACTGATAGGGATTCGTAACACTTCAGCATAGGCACTGGATACTGTGAGAAAGGTTAAGCACAGAAGAGTGAACGCACGTAAGATTTTCATGGCTGCGCTTCCTGTTCAGTGGAGGCTAGGGCTAAACGTCTTTGTAAGGCTTGCTGATGTAAAATATGTCGCGCCAGTATTTGGCGCTGTGCATCGCTTAGATTTTCAAACACACAGACAGTCTGCATACCTTGCTCAGTGGCACGTAATTCTGTGACTTGCGCTGCCACCTGTAAGGCGTGGCCATATGGCAATAAAATTATTTTCAAACTGAGATGGCTACCAACTGGGTATTGCTCCTCGCCAGTAAAGGCTAAGCTGCATTCTGATAGACTGACTGTCCGCGGCGGTCCTAGTTCGTTAAGTAAATTATGCACAAACATTTGTCCTAACAAGTCGATGCGTTTGTTAATGACTTTAAAATACTGCTCTAGCGAGCGGTTGTTTTCGCTCACTGAGCGCAGTAAGGGTTGTGCATCGAGTTCCAGTTGGTGTAACTCACTTAAAGCATTGAAAATCAGTGAGTCTTCTTCGTCATTATTGTCGTATAAACGAATTTGCAGTGCGATTTGATCGTCAATGCGATAGTATTCGCGGCGACATTCGGTATCTAATGTGGACATGATGAACCCGTGGCTGCAATGGAAGTCTGAGTGTAGAACGGCACGCAATAAACTGCCAACCTATCGAATCTTTTCTGTGAAAGTGTTCATTATGTTTCGACCTTTAGCTTTATTTATTGGCATGCGTTATACCCGTGCTAAACGCCGTAATCATTTTATATCCTTTATCTCTTTAACATCCATGATCGGTTTGGCGCTGGGTGTATTAGTGATGATTTTAGTGCTGTCGGTTATGAATGGTTTTGACCGAGAGCTGCGTACTCGAATTTTAGGCATGGTGCCCCATGCAACAGTGAGTTCTTATACGCCACTGGATAATTGGCAAGAGACTGCTGATCAAGTGTTGCAGCACCCTGATGTGGTGGCTGTGGCGCCATTCACTCAATTGCAGGGCATGCTGACCCACAGTGGCAGTGTACAGCCGGTGTTGGTCAATGGTGTGCTACCCAGTGCCGAGAAAAATGTATCAATTATTGAAGAGCATATGGTGGCCGGCAGTTTAGAGGCATTGGCCAGTGGTGAATTCGGAATTGTGATTGGGCAGCAAACAGCAGCGCGTTTTAATGCTTCTGTTGGTGAAAAACTGACTTTTGTGTTACCCGAGGCCTCAATCACGCCGGCGGGGGTGTTTCCACGTTTAAAACGTTTCACTGTGGTGGGTATTTTTAAAGTAGGGGCAGAGTTGGACAGCTCCTTGGCCCTGGTGCATGTTGAAGATGCCGCACGTTTATCACGCTGGCAGCCCCATCAAGTGGAGGGGGTGCGTTTAAAACTGAATAATTTATTTGATGCACCGCGGGTGGCTTGGGAAATTGCGCGTAGCATGCCAAATAGCGATTTGCATCCCCGCGACTGGACGCGTAGTCATGGTAATTTATTCCAAGCCATCCAAATGGAAAAAACCATGATTGCTTTATTGTTGCTGCTGATTGTAGCGGTAGCGGCGTTTAATATTATCTCTACCCTAGTCATGGTGGTGACTGATAAAAAAGCGGATATTGCAATCCTGCGTACCCTTGGGGCTTCGCCTGGACAGATTATGGCGATTTTTATGGTGCAGGGAACGCTCATAGGGGTAGTGGGTACATTAATAGGCGGAATTTTGGGTGTGATCAGTGCGCTCAATGTGACGGCATGGGTGGCTGGCTTAGAAAAGCTGTTTGGTCATCAATTCTTAAGTTCTGATGTGTATTTTATTAGTTATTTGCCGTCAGAGTTGCGCGCTAGTGATGTTGTGTTGATCTGCGGTGCTGCTTTGTTAATGAGTTTTTTAGCCACTTTATACCCAGCATGGCGTGCTTCACGCACTGAGCCAGCGGAGGCTTTGCGCTATGAGTAATTCAGCGGTTTTGGAATGCCGTAATTTAACCAAAAGCTACAGCGAAGGCCCTGCTGAAGTGCGGGTCTTGCAAGGGGTTGAGCTGCTGTTAAAGCCCGGTGAGCGGGTGGCGATTATTGGTAGCTCTGGCTCGGGTAAAACCACCTTGTTGAATATGCTGGGTGGCTTAGATACGCCCAGTACAGGCAGTGTTTGGTTGGCCGGTGAAGAGTTATCAGCGTTGTCAGAAAAGAAGCGTGGTTTGTTGCGCAATCGGGCGTTAGGTTTTGTCTATCAGTTCCATCACTTGTTAGCAGAGTTTAATGCGATAGAAAACGTTTGCATGCCGTTGTTAATCAGCAAAATGCCAGTGCCAGAAGCACGCCAACGGGCCGAGGCGTTGTTGAGTAGGGTCGGGCTGGGTTCGCGTATGCAGCATAAACCAGCGGAACTGTCAGGCGGTGAGCGACAGCGAGTGGCCATTGCTCGCGCATTGGTTAATCAGCCACAACTGGTGTTGCTGGATGAGCCCACCGGAAACTTGGACCGCACCACTGCGCAAACCATTCAAGAGTTGATTTTGGAGTTATCCATTTCATTGGGTACTGCGTTCTTGGTGGTGACCCATGATCCAGCCCTGGCGCAACAAATGGATCGAATTTTGAGTTTGGAGGAGGGTCGCTTGGTGCCGGTTGCTAAGGAAGTCGCTGGAAATTAATTAGCCAAGCCCGACTCATAGTCAATGAGTACCGTGCGGGTGCCATGCCTAAGCGTAGCCATGGATGGCGCAGCGCCCGAATGCATGTCAGGATGGCGTGTTGAGGGGAGAATGGCACTTGCGTGGTGCGGCATGCGCAAAACTATACAGTTAACTTATTAACTCTAAATTACTTAGGGTGTTAAAAGACTCAGTAGCTAAGCTAAACAAACCTCAGTGACTTCAATCTGCTCAAGCGTCAGATACCGCCAGCGCACCTGTACATCGTAAAACTGGACACCGTAGATGCGCTCTGGAGTCGGTTGTTGATAAGCTGGGCGTGGATCTTGAGCGAGGCATGGTTCAATCAGCTCGATTAAAGGCTCATCTAAACGTTGCGTGTGATGTTGAGCTTGCTGTAGGGCAGCGGCTTGCCAGGCCACGTTAAGCAGCTCAGGTGGGTGGTCAGCAATGCTATTGTGCGCTGCTGGGATGCTGTCCGCATAAGGCACATAGGGTTTGATATCCAGCACCGGCGTACCATCCAATAGATCAATGCCAGAAATCCATAAACGGCCTGCTTCTACACGGTCTAAATGCACCGCTGATTGACCAATACCATTGGGGCGGTGGGTGGCGCGGCTGGCAAATACCCCAATACTTTTATTACCACCAAGGCGCGGCGGGCGCACTTTTAGGCGTGGTGCGCTGCCTAAGTTCTTATGAAATAAAAAAATCACCCAGATATGACTGACCTGATCCAAACCGGCAATAGCATCTGCTTGGTCATAAGGTGGCAGTAACTCAATGTAGCCTTGCGCCGCAGGTGCCAGCGCAGGTTGCCGAGGGATCGCAAACTTTTCTTTAAAGCATGAGTGCACATAACCAATGGGTTCGACTGAGTAACTCACTGTTGTAACCTCACTTATGGGTAGAGCAGAATGCCGCACTGAGCTTGACTATTAAAGTGCGGCACAAGCAGCTTTAGCCAGCAACCAATACGCGTATGGCCTCAAGGCGCAAAGCGGCAGTTTTAAACATGCTCATACCCTGCGCTTGGTAGTCGCGCAGTGTCTCGATTTCTTCATCGCGCACACTGGGGTTAATGGCTTGCAGAGCAGTGAGTCGCGCGATTTCTTCGTCCATACTGGCAAAGAAATCAGTACTGGCTTGCTCAACGCGCTCAGTATGACGTGGCTGCATGATGCTTTGTGCAGTGTCGACTAAGCTGAGGATTTTCTCACGCTGGGCGCGGGCAAACTTATTGGCACTGGAGCGCGGCACACGTTTGACTTGCTCATTGAGCACTTCAAAGCTGACTCGGCTGGCCAAGTCATTGCCGTTGTCGTCCAGCAGACAACGCATCGCAATAGGTGGCAAGAAACGTCCCAGTTGTAAGTGTTTCGGTGCGATGGCCTCGCTGACGTATAAAAGCTCGACCAGCATGGTGCCAGGCTGAATGGCTTTGTTTTTCAGTAACGCAACTGCTGTATTGCCCATGGAGCCTGACAGCACTAAGTCCATACCACCTTGCACCATGGGGTGTTCCCAGGTGATAAACTGCATGTCTTCGCGACTGAGCGCCAGTTCACGGTTATACGTGATAGTGACCGCCTCATCGCTACCGAGCGGGAAGTTCGCATCGAGCATTTTTTCGCTGGGACGCAAAATAAAGGCATTGTCTGAGTGGTCTTCGCTGTGAATACCAAATGCATTGAACAATTGTTCCATATAAATGGGCAGCTCAAAGGTGTTATCTTGCTGTTCAATGGCTTCAACCAAGGCTTGGCCGCGTCCGCCACCGCTGGAATTAATTTCCAGTAAACGGTCACGGCCTTGTTCCATTTCATTTTCAAGCTGCGTGCGCAGTGTTTTAGCTTCATTGAGCAATGCTTGCCAACTGTTTTGATCTTCCGTGTCCAACACTAAGCGTTCTAATTGCTCGTTAAACTGCAGTTGTAAGGCATTGCCTGTGGGACAGGTGGATAAAAAAGCATTCAGCCCGTCTTGGTACCACTCAAAAATACGCTGTTGTGCGGTGCCAGTAAAATAGGGCACATGAATCTCAATGGTGTGCTGTTGACCAATTCGGTCTAAACGGCCGATACGCTGCTCTAATAAGTCGGGATGTTGCGGTAAATCAAACAGTACTAAATGGTGACTGAATTGAAAGTTACGGCCTTCACTGCCAATCTCTGAGCAAAACATCACTTGGGCACCAAATTCCTCCTCGGCAAACCAAGCGGCAGCGCGGTCACGTTCAATAATGCTCATGCCCTCGTGGAATGTGGTGGCTGGGATGCCAGAGCGGATGCGTAGCGCATCACCCAAGTCAAGGGCAGTTTCTGCATGGGCACAAATCACCAAGACCTTTTTTTGCTTAAGCTCTTTTAAGGTATCGAGTAGCCAGTCCACCCGTGAGTCAAATTGCCACCAATGTTGCTCATCGCTGCTTTCAGGAGCGGCTTCAGTGATTAAAGTGTTTGGCCCATTTGTGTATAAATCGGGGTAGAGCTGTGCATGCAAGTCGGCTGGGTTGTCTTGATACTGCTCTGGTTTAGGTAAGGGTGCTGGATGCAGTTTACGCTCGGGGAAACCTGAAATTGCTGCACGAGTATTGCGGAACAGTAAGCGCCCCGTACCATGTCGATCTAACAATTCACGAATCAAGCGTGGTGCAGCTTGCTCATCACCGGCGTTAAAAGCGCTGATTAAGGCTTGGCTACTGTCACCTAAGAAGTCTTTAATCGTTTGTTGTGCATCAGTGCTGAGTTGTTCTTGTTCAAGCAGTTCTTGTACTGCGTCAGCAATGGCTTGATAGTGCTGACTTTCTTCAAGAAATGCATTCAAATCATGAAAACGGTGCGGGTCAAGTAAGCGTAAACGGGCAAAATGGCTGTCTTGGCCAAGCTGCTCCGGTGTTGCAGTTAGTAGCAGTACACCAGGAATATTAGCGGCTAATGCTTCAACAAGTTGATAAGCAGGGCTGGATTGCTCGGGATGCCAAACTAAGTGATGGGCTTCATCCACCACCAGAATATCCCAATCACAACTGAGCAGTGATTGTTGTGCAATGTGGTCTTCAACCAGCCAGTTCATGGATGCCAAAGCAATCTGACAGTCCTCAAAAGGATTGTCGGCATCACTGGCCTGAAAACGTTCGGCGTCAAACAGTGTCACATCTAAATTAAAGCGGCGACGCATTTCCACCAGCCACTGATGCTGCAGGGTTTCCGGCACCATTAATAAAATACGACTGGCACGACCGCTGAGTAACTGGCGATGAATAATTAAACCGGCTTCAATGGTTTTACCCAAGCCCACTTCATCGGCTAATAAGACCCGCGGCGCAATACGGTCAGCGACTTCTTGGGCGATGTGCAATTGATGGGCAATGGGTTGCGCACGCGCCCCAGCTAATCCCCAGAGTTTCGACTGCTGCAGGCGACTGTTATGTTGCAGTGAGTGGTAGCGCAAGGTAAACCACGATAAAGGGTCAACTTGTCCGGCAACTAAACGATCACTGGCCACTCTAAACTGAATGAAATTAGACAGTTGTGTCTCTGGTAGCAAACATTCTTCATTTTGCGTATCAAAGCCTTGGTAAATTAACAAACCGTCCACTTCATTAACTTCGCGGACGGTCATGGTCCAGCCTTCAAAGTGGCTGATTTCATCACCGGGCTCAAAGCGAACACGGGTTAAAGGTGCATTGCGCTGCGAGTATTGGCGAGTTTCCCCGGTTGCTGGGTAGAGGATGGTAAGTAAGTGACCATCGCAGGCGAGTACGGTGCCTAAGCCTTGTTCGGCTTCACCGTCACTGATCCAACGTTGTCCAGGTTGATACTGCTGCGTCATGCTTGTCTCCGTGTGATGTAAAAAGCGCGTTATCATAACGGATACTTGGCTACAAGGCACCTTTCTCTTATTGTGAGTTTTTTTGAATTTAAGCACGAGACATTTGAAATAGAGCTGGTTATAGTGAAGTTTGTACTATGGCATGAGGAGTGTTCATATGTTGCCCCCGATTCCACATGGCTTGGTGCCGGTCACAGCGCAGCAGGATGTTCCTAAACCTAAGCCAGCCGTTGCACCGGTCACCCCAGCTCAAGAAAGTGCGAAAGGAAGTGCCGTTGCTTTAGAAGAGGATCAGGTTTCTGACGCGCAAGAAAGAGCGCGAGAAGAACAGCGTCGGCGTTATCAGCGTGAACAGTCACAGTCTGCGACGGATGATGCTGAGCCTGCTGAAATAGATGAGAAAAAAGACGATACTGAGTTGCCGCGAAAAGGCTTGTGGGTGGACTTGGAAGTTTAACAGCTGTGTAGTGTCCGATATGACTAAGCAGCGCAGTAAAAGAGCTTCAAATGAGTAATGAGCTAGATGAAAATGTTGTGAGTTTAACCAGTGAGCGGAAACGACGCATGCATGACCTGCATGAAAAACGTTTACAGACTGTTCGAGCTGCGTTTATTAAAGCACTGCCTTTATCGGCAGTGTGAGCTAAAAAGAGAAAGTCTAAGAAAAAACGCCGTTAACAACATTATTTCGAACATACTTGTATTTAAAGTATAAAATACATTTATTGACCTCTATCAAGATATAGCAGAGGGCTCTACCGTATCTTTAGAGTCAGATCACTTTGAAAGCATTAGGAGATTGCAATGTTTATGGATGTAGTGGTTTTTGCAGGCATCGGGACAGTGGCCCTGATGGTCGCATTCTTCTTTGGTCTTTACTATTTTGTTAGAAAAGTTGAGCAGGATCGTAAATAAGGCCAGCTGTTTCTAACAGTAAGGGCATGCAAGGCAATTTGGGCAATTTCGGTTGCCCTTTTTTTGCTCTCGATTTTATCAATGCCATTAGCTCGGTATATGACGGTTAATTAACGCACGCAAAGCCGCGGGCTTAACCGGCTTGGCCAGGAAACTCAGGCCCGCGGTGTGTACTTTACTAATCAACTCAGGTCGTGCATCGGCACTGATCACAATACCTGGAATGGCTATGCCGACTTGCTGGCGTAACCAAATCATCAATTCAATTCCGGTATCGCCGTGATCTAAGTGGTAGTCGACTAAGGCAATGTCGGGTGCCGGACCGTTAGCGATCAGTTCTGAGCATTGCTCGCGGTTACTGGCAGTCAGTACTTCGCATCCCCAGCGTGATAACAGGCTGTGCATACCAGCCAAAATGCTGCTTTCATTGTCAATACAAAGAACTCGAACACCTGCCAAGGGTTGTACGCTGGTCGTGTGCTGTGCCTTGGTGGTCACTGGGCGATTCAGTTGTCCGCGATAAATCGGCACAGTGATGCTAAATACGCTGCCTTTTTCTTGCCAAGAACGCACTTGGATTTTGTGGCCAAGTACTTTACTGAGACCGTCGGCAATGGCGAGCCCTAAGCCTAAGCCTTTTTCTTCTCGGGTTTGGTGGCTGTCGAGACGTTTAAACTCTTCAAAAATAAATTTCAATTTATCTTCAGGGATACCTTGGCCGCGATCCCAGACATCAATACGAACATTTTCCCCCTGACGGCGTACGCCAAGCAATACAGTGCCATTGGCATAACGAAAAGCATTGGTAAGAAAATTCTGCACAATACGGCGCAACAGTTTAGGGTCGCTGATGATGTTTAGTGAGGTGCTTTTGAGGCGGAAAATAATACCTTGTTGTTCGGCAAGGGCAGTAAATTCAGCTCCTAATGCTTCAAGCCAAGGTCCTAAAGCAAAGGGTCTGCAGTTAGGGGTAATGCGACCACTTTCTAGGCGTGAAATATCCAGTAAGTCGCTGATTAAATCTTCTGCAGAGCGCAGTGAGCTGTCCAAGTTTTTTACCAACTCTTGGGCATCCTCAGGCAGAGCTTCTTGGTGGGACAAAGCGGCTGAAAATAAGCGCGCAGCATTGAGAGGCTGCATCAGGTCGTGACTGACCGCTGCTAAGAAGCGCGTTTTTGACTGGTTCGCATTTTCTGCCACATGCATGGCTTCGCTTAGCGCGATATTCAGTTGTTCAAGCTCATAGGTGCGTTCACGAACCCGTTGCTCAAGGCTTTCATTGGCTTCTTTGAGTGCTTTTTCAGCTTCACGGAACTCAGTGATATCGGTGAAACTCATTACAAAACCACCACCAGGCATCGGGTTGCCGATGAGTTCGATCACCCGCCCGTTAGGAAACAAGCGCTCAGAGGTATGTGCATTACCTTGGCGCATCCAGTACAGGCGTTTATTGACGTGAGTGTCGACATCACCGGGGCCGCATAAGCCTTTTCGTGCGTTATGCCGGATAATATCCGCCACAGGGCGGCCCACTTGAATTAAGTCTTCAGGGTAATCAAACAGTTTTAAGTAACGGCTGTTCCATGCCACTAGGCGCAGTGAGCGGTCAACTACGCTAATGCCTTGGGTAATGTTTTCAATGGCGCCTTGCAATAGGGTACGGTTAAATTGTAATACTTCAGATGCTTCGCCAACGATGCGCACCACATCTTCCACATACATTTGGCGGCCTTCAATGGCTGCTTTAACCACCACACGGGTGGATGATGCGCCTAGTACACCGTTCAGCAAGCGTTCAGTGTGGGCTACCCACTCGCTACTGGCAGTTTCGCTGGGATTGAAGCCCACCCCTGTTTTATAAGCAAAACGTATAAAGCTTTGTCGAGCCCGATCTTCTCCAACAAAACGTCCGGCGAGGGTCATTAAATCGTTGACTTGTACGGCGAAGGTTTGTCGGCTACTGACATGCTGTCCAATAAATCGGCTGGCTTGCCAATGTTCGGAAACACGGGTTTTTGAGAACAGTGACACCAAGACAAAAAGTATAAAGTTGCCGCTTAACGATAAAGAAACACCGAGGGTGAGTGGGTCTATGGGCAGCCCGAAGGGTTGATTTGACAGCCATAGCAACCCCGGAAAAGACGCCAATGACCAGTTAAAGCTGCTGGCGATCAAGGGTAGCACCAATGTGTAAGCCCACAGTAGAGAGCCTGCTATTAGGCCTGCAAAAACCCCTTGTCGGTTAGCCTGCTTCCAGACCAAAGCGCCGAGCATGGCAGGTGCAAGCTGGGTCAGTGCAGCAAAGGCAATTTGTCCAATGGTAGCTAAACTGGTGTTGGCGCCCAGTAAACGGTAGCTGGTATAAGACAGCAGTAAAATTATGATGATGCTCAAACGCCGCGCGGTCAGCATCCAATAACGAAACGCCTCGAAGGGGCGGTCAGTGGTGCGGGCAGCAAGCATTGATGGCAGTAAAATATGGTTAGAAATCATGATGGCTAGGGTTAGAGCAGCAACAATGACCATCCCAGTTGCTGCTGAAGCACCACCGATAAAAGCAAGAATGGCTAGGTTTGGGTAGCCTTCGGCCAGCGGCAAGCTAATCACAAAAGAGTCAGGCACCACAGAGGCAGGTAAACGCAATTGACCTGCCAATGCTATAGGGACAATAAACAAGGCAACGATTAATAAGTAAGCAGGAAATACCCAGCGTGCAATGCGTAAGTCAGCGTAATCATTGTTTTCTACCACGGTGACATGAAACTGCCGTGGCAAAGTGTAAATAGCCATCATCGCCACGCAGCTTTGCACGATCATGGCGGGCCAGTTAGTAGCCTCGCTCCAGTATTCATCCAGTTTCGGGGCTTGCTTGGCCTGCTGCCAGAGGTCACCAAAACCATTATACAGCCCGTAAATGACAAAGAGTCCAATAGCCACAAAAGCCATAAGTTTAACCAGAGACTCAAAGGCAATAGCAAACATTAAACCGCGGTGATGCTCGGTGACATCAAGCTTACGGGTGCCAAATAAAATGGTGAATAAAGCCAAGGCGACAGTGACGATCAAAGCGGTGTCTTGGGCATGCATGCCGGTAGAGTTCGGCGAAGTGCCAGTGAGTAAATTGACGCCCAGCACAATGCCTTTCAATTGCAGAGCGATATACGGCAGTACACCCACCATGGCAATTAGAGTCACTACAACCGCTAAACGCTGAGATTTGCCATATCGCGCAGCAATAAAATCAGCGATTGAAGTGATGTTTTCTTGCTTACTGATAATGACCATTTTCTTTAATACCCAAGGGGCGAAGGTCAGCAATAAAATAGGGCCTATATAAATAGGTAAGAACGACCAGATTTGCTCAGCAGCTTGACCTACTGAACCAAAAAATGTCCAGCTGCTGCAATACACTGCTAACGATAAACTGTAAACAGTGGAGCGCATGCGAGGGCTGACATTGGTGCCTAAACGGTCACCATAAAACGCAATGGCAAATAAAATTGCCATATAACCCAGCGCGACCAGCGCGATAAGCCCAGTGGAAATCGACATAAGAGAGGCCTAAATAGTAAATATAGTCAATCAGATACAGAATATAGTATGGAAAACTCGGTCCATAAGATAGCCGCAGCTACCCTAGGTTAGCAGTAGTTGGAACCTGAGTATCTTGTGTGTTGCTGTGCTCAGCGAGGCTATAACGGTTGCGACCAGAGTTTTTAGCCATGTAAAGCTGTTTATCAGCTCGATTCAGCCAGTCTTGCCAGCCTTCATCGGGCGCTAATACAGCGCCACCAATAGACGCAGTGACCGCAGAAACTGGGCTGTGCAATTTGCTAAGGATCTGCTTTTGTAATGTGTTAGCAACAGTAGTTAAGCCGTCGTGAGCGGTGTTGGGTAGCAGTAAAGCGAACTCCTCGCCGCCATAGCGAAACAGCTGGTCGTCTTTGCGTACGGCCGCTTTGATGATTCTGACAAAATCAATCAAGATTTGGTCGCCTGCCAGATGCCCGAAAGAATCATTAATCTTCTTAAAATGATCTAAGTCCAAAATGAGTAAGCCATATGGCCGACCACTTCTATTATAGTCGCGGTGGGCTTTTCTTAGTTGTTCAGTCATCACGCGGCGGTTGTAGGCGCCAGTCAGTGGATCATGAGCGGCAAGCTTTTGTAGACGTTGCCGTTGATATTGACTGCGGAAGGCAAAGATAAAAGTTAAGCTGCTTGATAATAAGCTGGTGACTAGAAAGGAAAGCATTTGGTAGTGGCTGTGGAATACTGCGCTAGGATACAGAAAGTGGTATGTCACAATGCACAGCAGGACTGAAAGCACAACGGTTAGGGCGCGTGCTGGCGACACCATAAAAAAATTAAATAAAATAAGCGGGTAGATCCAAAATGAGCCGTTGATACCCAAGTTAATAATGGCAATGGTTGCGGCACCAGAAAAAATAATCGACAGATATAAACCAGGCTTGACGGTGTTATTAGTGCGCCAAGCATAGACAACAGCAATAATGATGGAAATTACCGCAAAGGTGTCAGTGATAGCCACGATATAGTCAGCAGTAAATATACGGAATATCGCATAAGGGGTAATGCTAATGACACCAAACAGCCCCATCAGCGTAATTACAGAGAGTTGGAAGTTGCGTTTTAAGCGCCTGATAGTGAGTCTGAGCATGCGTTTTAACCTTTTATTATTATTGTTAAAATCCATACTGATCATAGCAGTGCTGCACAGGCGTGGCAAAATGCCATCAACGCCCTTTAGCTTGTTTCGTATAAAGCATTGGCTGCAGCGTTTTGTGCTGTTGGTAGCGCGCTAAACGCTGGCTGAGTGCCGCAGGTAGATGCTGTGCCTCTGTAAAATGAAGTGCGTGGTAAAAATCATGCAGGTCTGGGTGGCAAAACAGCCAAATGGGTGACTCCTGGTAAACTGTTTGTAGGTGCTTGATAAGTAAACGAGCAACTCCGAGTCGCCGGTGTTTAGCAGCAGTGTATAAACTGGTCAGCCAATAGCCATTATCTACTGGAGAAAGGCAAACCCCAGCAATAATAGCAGGGGCGCGCACCACCCAAACTTCGGAATTCTGAGTGATCTTCATTGGGCTTTTATGAGCGCGGTAAAACTTGCGCAGTAAGGCATGTTGGTTTTTTGCCAGTCGTTGCACGCTCAAATCTGGGTAATCTTGATCCATAGGCGTTGCTCGTTATTGAGATAATGTCAGTTAGTTTTGTGTACTGAGCTTAAAGTATTTTATAGGGGTGGTATGGGTACTATTCTAATCGTTGAAGATGATCTGCGTTTAGCACAGTTAACCAGTGAGTACTTGCAGGCTCAAGGCTTTAAAGTACAGCTTGAGAGTGACGGCGAGCAAGCTGTGCAAAGGATTATCCAAGAACAGCCTGGTTTAGTTATTTTGGACCTTATGCTGCCTGGGCAAGACGGCTACTCTGTGTGCCGGCAGGTTCGTGATAAGTATCAAGGGCCGATTTTAATGTTGACCGCGCGCACGGATGATGCCGACCAAGTACAAGGCCTTGATGAAGGGGCTGATGATTATGTGTGTAAGCCAGTGCGGCCACCAGTGCTGCTGGCGCGCATCAAAGCGCTGCTACGCCGTGCTGAGGTACTTGAAACCCGCCAAAACACTTTAGAGGTGTTGCAGTTTGGCCAGCTCACCATTGACCATGCTCGACGTAGTGCGTTTTTAGCAGATAAGCCTGTGGAGCTCACGGGTGCAGAGTTTGATTTGCTCTGGTTGTTAGCAGTCAATGCAGGCACGGCTTTATCGCGAGAAACCATCTTTAATGAGCTGCGTGGTATTGAGTACGATGGTGTAGATCGCTCTATTGATGTGCGAGTGTCACGGATACGACCACGCATCGGTGATGATGGTGAGCAACCTAAAGTTATTAAAACAATTCGTAATAAAGGTTATTTGTTTGTGCGTGAGGCAGCGCAAGAATTATCGTGAACTCAATATTTTTTAGGATTTATGGTGGCTTACTAGCAGCGCTTGTACTGACTGCTGGGTTTGGCGTACTGGCGCTTCATTTTACTAATGAGGTTCGTGTCGACCAGCACCGTGAGCGCTTAGCAAGTGGCACTTTTAGCCTAATGTCGAGCAACCTAAAGAATCTTGAGCCGGTAGAGCAGCAGCGGTCTATAGCATTGTGGAGACGCTTATTGGGGATTCGGCTACACATTAAAACATCATCCAGTTTGCCGCTCGATCGAGGGCAGCTGGCACGCTTGCAGCGTGGACGCGTAGTCGTGCAACAAAATAAAGACACCGCGACAGCACAAATATATAGCTTGATCAATGCCACCGAGCAAACTGTATTGGTTGGAGAGGTGCGCAGAGTCAGCGAGCAGTTAGCGCGGGCCACAGTTTACTTGCTGATTGATGAGTTGGTTCGTTATCCCGCCGCCGAGCAAGCCACGCGGTTGGCTCAGCTCGCCAAGCTGCATCGATTTGGTTTTGACTTAAGCTTATTAACGGTCAGCAAAACAGACTTGGATGCTGACCAGTTACGCAGAATCGAAGAGGGTGACACAGTAATGGCGCTAGATCGTGGCGGGGATGCGATTCGGGTTTTTGCAGGCGTCAATGAAACACCTTGGGTGCTGATGTTGGGACCGGTGCGTCAAGTTAACCCCTATCCAGCGCAATTACTGCTGCTCATAACTGCACTGGGTTTGAGCATGATTGGCGCAATAGTCTACTGGCTGGTTCGGCAGCTTGAGCAGCGACTACAAAATTTAGAGCGAGCAGCATCACGCATTGCTAAAGGGCAGTTGGAGGTTAGGGTTGCGGAGGGCGGTAGTGATTCTGTTGGCCGTTTGGCAGTACGCTTTAATGATATGGCCGCGCGTTTAAAAGTGCTGATTAATGTGCAGGGGGATATGGTGCGCGCCGTGGCTCATGAGTTGCGCACACCGTTGGCGCGTTTACGTTTTGGTTTGGACATGACAGAAAGCGCCAAAGATGAGCAAGCGCGTAGCAAGTATTTGAAAAGCATGGATCAAGACATTGAGGATATGGATGCTTTACTTAATGAAATGTTGACCTATGCAGGTTTAGAAGCAGGGATGCCAAGCATCAATTTTAAACCGGTTGAGTTAAATGCCTTAATTACACAAGTTATTGATGAGTTGGCTCCATTGCGTCCAGAAACAACCATCGCCAATGGGCAGAGTGGCTCAGGGACATTTTGGGCAGATGCTGAGCAGCGTTATATGCGCCAGGCTTTGCAAAATGTAATCAGTAATGCTCAGCGCCATGCTAAACAACGTGTTTTGGTGACCAGCGGTATTGAGAGGGGGTTTTGCTATATAACAGTGGAAGATGATGGCGCTGGTATAGCGGAAGAGTTGAGAGAAAAAGTGCTGACCCCTTTTCTACGGCTGGATGATAGCCGAACTCGAGCGTCCGGTGGGCATGGATTGGGCTTGGCGATAGTCAAGCGCATTATGTACTGGCATGGGGGGCGGATTCAGATTGAGACAAGCCAGCGTTTAGGCGGCGCCTGTATTGTGTTGCAATGGCCGCTGATTGCGGCTGTGGAAAGCAAAGAAGGGTAGTGGTGCATGCGATTTTTAGTGTGGACAGCTATAAAAATCAACTATTTTCAAAATAGGCCTTTACATTGGATTTATTGTCTGTAGTATACGCACCTCGTTAGGCAGACAGAGCAACACTGTTTAACGTAACAAGTTGATTTTTAAGGGTTTATTCTTAAAAAGAAGCTTGACAGGCTAAAGTTCTAATGTAGAATACGCAGCCTGCCA
>Ga0079226_10000195_pt1 | contig 39919 bp, 39 predicted proteins | sample Poulit2014_FD_76345 | JGI IMG/M metagenome (GOLD analysis project Ga0079226, IMG submission 76345) | Agricultural soil microbial communities from Georgia to study Nitrogen management - Poultry litter 2014 | ecosystem: Environmental > Terrestrial > Soil > Agricultural land | place: USA: Georgia...
CGGCAAACTAAATGGAATATCGCTCTTCATTTGCCGTGGAAGCATCATCGCCGGCATAACTTTCGGAATCTAACTGGAATATTGCCGGCAAACTGGATTCGCCGGCAAACTAAATGGAATATCGTTCTTCATTTGCCGTGGAAACATCATCGCCGGCATAACTTTCTAATTCTGGCTGGAATATTGCCGACAAACCGGATTCGCCGGCAAACTAAATGGAATATCGTTCTTCATTTGCCGTGGAAACATCATCGCCGGCATAACTTTCTAATTCTGGCTGGAATATTGCCGACAAACCGGATTCGCCGGCAAAATAAATCGAATATCCCTTTTCTTTTGCCGGGGAGAAGTCGTCTACGGTATACGAGCACTATTTTTTTAATTGACGAAATCGTTCTGTACGAACAACCACTATTACGTCTTATCTGCAGGAAAAGTGATGCCGGCGTCTTTGCGAGCTGTTTCATACACGTTCATCACGTTTAGAGTATGGTCTAATTGTTCATAACAAGCATCCAGGTCATGGCTCGCAAAAATAGTTTGAAATGCTGCAATTTCGCTGTATAATCTATTTTCGTTCGTTTGTGCATTAAGCCTGGTCTCTTCCCCATCTAAAGAGAGATACACTTCGGAGCAGGCGTTCGAATTACCGGGGATTTTAATGAATCCTTTCTCCCCTTGAATAAGCATGGCATTATCTCCCAATGAATCTTTACTGGCTGTACAAACAGCAGTGAAATCGGGATATTTCATTGTCACTACACCCGAAGTGTCTATGTTTTCATTATATAAATTAGCGTCATAGCTGACTTGATCCGGTTTTCCGAATAAATGAACGACTAAATGAATGTTATAAATATTAAGATCACCAAGCACACCACCGGCAAAAGCAGGGTTAAATACGTTTGGTGTTTCACCGTCCAGCAATTTGAAATACCTGCTGGAAAGCTGTGTGTAATTACATTGCACGATTTTAACAGGTCCAAGTTTTTCAATATTATTTTTGACAAGTTCAATGTTTGGTAAGTAAATATTGGAAATCGCCTCAAACAGCATAAGTTGCTTATTTTTTGCCATACGAACCAGTTCCTCTGTCTCTTGTACTGTTGCCGTAAAAGGTTTTTCGCAAATAACATGTTTCCCATATTCCAAAGCCTGGTATGCTTGTTCGTAGTGCAGACTGTTAGGGGAAGCAATATAAATGACATCAACCGCTGAATCCTGATATAAGTCCGTTAACTTCGTATAAATTTTCCCGATATTATACTTGTCAGCCAAAGGTTTTGCTGATTCTTGTTTGCGTGAATACATAGCCACGCAACTTGCTCCTTCGACATCAGCTAAAGCAGATAAAAAAGTATCTACGATAAACCCGGTTCCTACTGTTCCTATTCGCATATTTACTTCCTCCTCTCCGAAAATTTTGTTTTGCTAAACTATTAATGGTAGCTAAACAGAAAAATGCTGTTGTTTATAAAGTTTTTTGTAAAGCCGAATTCAAGGAAATCATTCGGTCGTTCTGCTGCTTTGTCCCCGTCAACATCTCTTTCACGGAGAAGGCTTATGATTGTAGCTGCTTTGCTTTTGTGAAATTATTTTTTACGGAAGCCCACCCTATATGCAGGAGGGTTGCTTCCGCATTTCCAACTTTTCAAAGTTTTTTCCACTAAAATCCGATCTTCATCGTCTTCAGTTATTCATCGACAAATGTAGATGTTTCGAACTGAGCACGTTAGTCCTGGACTTTTACAATGATTTTTCCGATGTTTTTATTTGCTTCCATGTGTTCATGTGCTGCGGCAATATCCGACAAATCAAAGACTTTATCCACGATAGGGCGAATGGCTTTATTTTCAAATAATGGAAGCGCATGCTCTACAAAATCATCGGAGAGTGCTTTTTTATAAGCATCACTTCTCGGAGTAAGCAATGTTCCCGTTAATTGAATTCGTTTGGACATGAGATCCATCAGCTGAACTTCATTAACAGTCCCGCCTCCGAGAAAGCCAATGAGCACCCAGCGCCCATCTACTTTGATGCTTTTAATATTTTTATCCCAGTAAGATGCCCCGATGAAATCCAAAATAAGTTCTGCACCTTGCTGGTCGGTAAATTGCAAGACTTCTTCAGGAAAATCTTGTTCTTTGTAATTGATGCCGCGGTCCGCGCCAAGGGATTCACAAAATTCCAGTTTATCGCGGGAACCGGCAGTTGTAATTACATTCGCTTTGCTGATCTGCTTGGCTAATTGAATAGCTGCCGTTCCTACACCGCTGCCGCCAGCATGAACAAGTACCGTTTCTTTTTCTTTTAATTTTCCAATCCAAAATAACGTTTGGTACGCAGTTAAAAATACTTCAGGAATCGCAGCGGCTTCTTCATAGCTTAGAGCTTTCGGAACGGCCATCGCGCGGTCTTCCGGCATGGCGACATATTCAGCATATGAACCGCCATTTACCAGTCCCATGACAGCGGTGCCCACTTCTATGTTCGTATTGGAGCCCGTTTCAACGACTTCACCAGCCACTTCCACGCCCAAAATCGGGTTAGTCATATACTCTAAACGGCTTTTTCGGTTGATAATATCCGTGCGGTTGATGGCTGTTGCTTTTACTTTTACTAAAATTTCATTGTCTTCAATTCCTGGTTTTTCCATGTCAACAATTTGCAGTTGATCAGCGTCTCCAGGTTGTTTCACTGTTACAGCTTTCATTCAAATAGCCTCCTTCTAAGTATCTTACCTACTCTTATTTTACCTGTTCGTTTTCCGGCAATCAAATGGAACTGAATGAGTTCGAATCATAAAGCATTTTAGAGGTCGCTTATGAAGAGACACATCCGTTTTTAGAAGCGGAAAAAAGACGGAAAACATATCCAATTTGGACTCTGTTATCATTCTCGGGCTAGCTAATAGAGAAAAGATATGGATAATCAGTTTTACTTTAAACCAACAAGGTCAATATATTACTTGAAATCCTATCCGGGTGGTGGAGTTAACTTGGAAGGACATTGCTGCCTATTATAAAAACATTTTAAAATGTTACGACTATTTACAACATAGGTCAGCAGGATACGGTAGTTTGCGGAAAGCTAACACCAAACAGTTTTTAATCGTACGTATGGAACTCGTTTATATTAAAATGATTTTATAGAGAAGTCTTAACAGAAAAAGTAGTGAGTCAAGTATTGATTCGCAGAGTCAAAAGTTGAACAAGATTCTTGGAGGATTAGGAACAATTAGATTGTTTGAAAAAAACGTTGCAAGAAATGCCTGAATTTATATCAAAAGAAAAATATGTTAATGTTCAATACGATGCATCTTTTTTCAAAGTAATGGATAAAGAAATCAAATCAATATCTGAAAATGGTACTGATCTTAAAAATTTACAGCCATTAAAGGATATACGATTAACTGTAATAACAAATGAGTGTTTGCAATGGAATATTCAGTTGCAGACAAATTATAATTGTAGTTACTCCATAGCAATGGAAAGAAGAACTGAATAATGTCCATTTTATATTTTTAAAAATCATTTTAATATAGAAATCTGTATCAAAAATAATTGATTTAAACACTATATTCCATGATGTACGACTGTTAAACAGCATAATAACAGATTATGATTTTTGAGAATCATATTGTTCATCTTCCAAATGAAAGATAATATAGAAATCAATCATTCTTCAGGTAAAAGATTTTTCGACATGTTGAGTGTAATGAATAAGAGGGTGGCATTATTTCATTTAATAGTGAACTAGCTTGTACTTGCTTTTATTCAAATGAACAACAATGACTTTAAGAGGTGTAGGAGATGCATAAAAAAGAGCATCTAAATGAAATAGAAATGTTAAGGGTTGTTGCTTGTGTAAGTATTATTTTATTTCATGCCATTCATCTTGAGGTAGGAAAAGAATATAATGGAGAAGGTTTAATCGAATTTGTTTTACTGACGATATCAGGTTTACTTGCATTTGGGACTCCTGTGTTTGTCTCTATTTCAGCTATTGTTCTTGCATATTCTTATCCTGACAATATTCCTTCTCATTATTACGGTAAAAGACTGAAATTTATTTTAATCCCTTTTATAAGTATGGGTATCATTTATGCGATTAGCAGCAATGCAGGTACTGTAAGTAGAATACCTGCTGCGATTATGTTTAACATGCTGGGAAATTACCACGGCTGGTTTGTGCTGGTTATTTTTCAATTTTATATACTGCATCATTTATTTACAAAATATTTATCTCGAATTCCACCAACACTCATGCTTCTTAGTGCATTTGCAGTGAATATGGCATATTTAGGATTTTTTAATTTTGTCCATCCTCCCGGAGATAATATTTATTTCCAACACTTGTGGGAAAGGTGGTATTGGTACCCCTTTTCAGCATGGTTATTTTATTATACATTAGCTTATTATATTGGGAAAAACTACCATGAGGTTATATTGTTTATCAATAAATATTTAATATGGATACTCATTGGACTTCCTTTAACTGTCGTCCTCATCATCATGGATAATATTTATTTGGAATTGCCTTATGGGTCTAAAAGAGTGGACATGATTTTATTTACGGTCCTTTCGATATTTATACTTCTTTTTGTTTGCCATAAATTCAAAAATATTCCGGTTCTCTTTGACGTAATCAGCCGATATTCATTCGGAATTTATTTACTCCACTGGGCTGGTTTATTTTTAGCAAAAAAAGCATTCATTTGGTTTGGTATTGACTTTGGTTATTTTAATATTATCTTATGGTTTTTCATCAGTATTGTCAGTTCTATTTTGGTGATTCATCTCCTTAACAAATTTCCATTCGGTAAATACATTGTAGGAAGAGTTAAACAAAAAAAGAATCAGCTTGTTCCGGGCAGTAAGAAAGAAGAACATGAATACAAAGCAAACTTCAGTTTGTATAATTGAAACTGGTGGTTTATGTAGAGGTGAAACCTTTAAGTATCATTAAACAATCTTTAATGCATTCTAAACAATCCTCTCTAACAGGAAAATAACGGACGATATGAGGTGAAAGTATGAACAACTCTAACAAACAAGATAAACGATCCATATCAGAACACCCAAAAAGAAATTTCTTTTTACCTGCTCAAATTATTTCTGTTTTCGCAAAAGGGGGAGAGGAACATTTAAATCGGTCTGGAAGAGCCAAACTCCTGTTAGCTGTGAATGCTGGAGCGTTCATGGCTTTCGGTGCAACTTTTTCTATTTTATTAGCGATTGGGATTCAAATTGATAGCCTCGAGTACTTGTTATCCGGATTTGGCTTTGCCACAGGATATGTCATGGTATTTCTATCAGGAGCGATTTTGTTTACAGAAGTAAACGTCTTACTACCCACATATTATTTGCAATATCCCTATTGGCTCCAAACTCGTTTCCTTCGTTTTTGGGGATTAACGTATATTGGAAATATGGCAGGTGCTTTTTTAACAGCGCTTATTATTTGGAATTCATCTTCCTTGCCATCCTCCTTTGTTCCCCAATTAAATGACTTTCTGGATAACAAAATGATGTTCATGCAGGATGGTGTGCGAGGTTGGTTCAAAGTGTTGCTCTCTGGAGTGATTGCTAATTGGCTAATTGGTATGGCCTCCTTCTTTACAATAGCCGCTCGGGATATTATAGGCAAGATAGTAGGTACATTTTTACCTGTGACATTATTTGTGGCAGGTAATTTTCAACATAGTGCGGCGAATATGGGATATTTCAGCCTGGGCCTGCTTATGAATCAGGAATATACCTGGGATCAATATCTGTTTTTAAATTTACTCCCAGCGAGTATCGGTAATATTATTGGGGGAGGTATATTGATTGCCTTGCTATTTTCTTATGCATTTGAAGATGAACTCCCTAAAAAGTAAAAATATGCTCATAGATGTAAAAATCCTCTTTCTCGTTTTAGGATGTTGCGGGCATTTATCTTTACTAAGGTTGTTGTCACTGTCCAGCTGGTATGATTACAACAATTATTTATAAATTATTTTGTATTTCCAATTATATTTGGATTATCATGTTTCTATACTTTAATTTGAGAGTGGGCAATTTGCTGTAATTGAAAGTTTACAGAAAGCCGTTGTTCTTGTTGTAGTAGTGTAAGGAGTTTAAAATAACATTTTGCGTTTGGCATATATAAATATCTTTTTTAATGTTCTATTTTTTGCATAAATTGTGATTTATTATCTTTTATCAGGCAGATAATGTAATATCCATGTATAAGTAATCTAAGAAACGACACAAAGATTTGGTCCATGCAGGAAAAATAGAGTAGCTTTATAAGCAGAGAGTCTATTAAACAAAATGTTCCGTTGTCCTGGTATAGAGGAAATTTCCTATGCCGAATAAAAAACATTATGTACGATAGTAAAAGTAAAGATATAGTCGGAAATTTTTTAACTCGAATTATTGGAGCATACGAAATAAACAAAAGGAGAAAATGTATGATTTACGCGATCTTTGCATTTATTTTATTCAGCTTTATAGGTTATCGATTAATAGGCGTAAAAGCGTCTTTCATGAGAAGAATTGCTGCTACTGTGCTTTCTTTACTTTTTACGAGTGCTATATTTTATGTTTTTCACTTAAGAAGTGAGGACACAATAGAAGTTTTTACTCATTTTGACCATTATTCCTTCCTTTACTTTATTACCTTGGTTGTGGTCTCATTAGGCTTTTCTTTAATATTGGAAATGATGAGAGAGCAAGATCAATTTACAGAACTTGACAGAGCCACGAGCACGCTTGATAAAATGAGGTATTTTATTTCTACAAGATTGCGGTACACCAGTTTGATATTTATTATCACAAAAAATGGTTTGTTAAGAACTACGTTTCGAACTAATTCTTCGGATAGAAATCAACAGGTGGCCGTTGCTTTTAAAAACACATTGGAAAAAGCTGGTGGTATTTTCGTTAAATTCGGACAATTTCTGTCTACACGCTCTGACTTATTTCCCTCGTCTTTTCTGGAGGAACTGTCTAGCTTGCAAGAAAAAGTTTATCCGGTTTCTGTGACAGAAGTCAGAGAAATTATTGAAGAACAATTGCAACATCCAATTGATCATTTATTCCAATATTTTGAAAATGAACCTATAGCAGCAGCTTCTATGGCACAAGTACATAAAGCAATATTACGCAGTGGAGAAGAAGTCATTGTCAAAGTGCTCCGGCCCAGATTAAAAAAGCAAATGGCCATTGATATCCATATATTAACGAATTTCTCAAAATTACTAACCAGAAAAGTCCCTTGGGCAAGAAGAATTGGCATTGTAGATTTAACAGAAGGATTTATTCAAAACCTTTATGAAGAAGTCGACTTTTCAGTCGAATTGAATAATATGAAGCAAATGAAAAAATTAAGGCATTCCAGCGTATATATACCGAAGGCTTATGAAGAATATTGTACTTCGGAAATCGTTGTAATGGAACTCTTAGAAGGGGTGAGTATCAAAAATATCAACGCTGTCGTTCCTAATAATCAAAAGAAACAGCAGATTATTAACAATATTTTTCAGGAAATGCTTGTAGATATATTTGATTATGGGTTGTTTCATGGAGACCCGCATCCTGGTAATATTTTTATTTTAAAAAATGAAAACCCTGCATTTATCGATTTTGGTTCTGTTGGCAGATTATCTTCCGAGCAAAGAGCGGGGTTTAGATGGTTATTGATAGGTATAAACAGAAAAAATGCTGAGAGTATGCTGACTGGAATTAAACAACTAGTCGTAAATTATGAACAAATCAATACAAAACAACTAAAGCTTGCGTTAAGTCAGTTTTTAATGGAGCATAGTTTTGAAGGAAATATTATGAATGAGATGGGGAAAGAATTATTTGATATGATGGGACAATTTGGTTTAAGATTCTTTCCTGATGTTGCAGGAGCTTTTCGTACAGTGATAACCCTACAAGGAAGCTTGCAAACCATTGGTCCGGAATTCAATTTAAACGAAGCTATAGATACCTATCTAAAAAACCTGCTTAATGTGCAAAGTTTGACTGATTTGAGCTTGAACAATTTAGAAGAAGATATATTAAATTTCATACCTAAAGTAAGAGACTTCCCTAAAAAAATAGATAATATTGTGGAACAAGTGGAGAATGGGAAAATTACATTTCGTATGTCTTTGTTTTCTGATGAAGATAACGTTAAATTTGTTAATTCATTTTTGTCTCTATTTTTTACAGGGTTAACAGGCTTTGCTCTTGGATTGCTAGCTTTAGGTTCATTGTTCCTTGGTCAAGCTGAAGATCCGAATAATTACTCTTTTTTAGATGTTTTTGGCTATTCGGGGCTAGCTTTAAGTGTGACGATGCTGGTGCGGGTAGCTATTCAAAGTTTGAAAAGAAAGCAATGACGTGGAAAATAAATAATAGGTTTCATATAATCCTTTTCGAAAAGCGGGAAAGGATTATAGACAACCATATTATTTACACTATAAAATAGAAACGATTTCATAGTCGCTTCATGTTCTCCTGATTTGGTTGATTTTCCAGGTATATTGCCATCTATCATTAATGAATAAGGTGTACTGAATATAGAAAGAAATAAAGAAAATGAAAGTGAGGTACTTGTTTATGCTTCCATGCCTACAAAGATAATCTCCCAAATCCATTTCGCCCATTCTTTATTATCCATTTTTAATGACGTAGGTTTATTAATAGTGTTAAACAGCAGATTTACCAGAACGTCCGTAGGGATTTCTTTTCTTACGACGTTTTTTTGTTTTCCATTATCGATAATACTTTGTATATCATTGATAATATCGACGTGATCGGTAATGAAATTTTTCTTCATGTTTGTTACCACTTCAGAATCGTTTTGTAATAAAGGTATCACTTTTAAAACGTTATGAATATGTGCATATTTCACCATAAGTTCTACTAATTGAATTAATTGTGTTTTTGCATTTGTTAAAGAAACAATGACTGATAATTCCCCGGTGTAGTCCTCCATTAGTTCATTCATATAATCAACGATAAGTTCATCTTTAGAGGCGTAATATTCGTATAAAGTGGTTCTTCCAATATTCAATAAGGAAGCTACAGTTGAAAAATTAAATCCTCCGTATCCTTGTTCTAGAAGTAATTTTTCTGTTACTTTCATCAACTCTGGTTTATGCAATTTTCTTCGAGTCATATGGTCATCACCTGTATCTATATTAATATCCTCTAATATAACATATTATACTTATGTTTGAATGTACTTCCTCTTTTATAATAGCATCCGGAAATAAAGGAGCAGTCGTCATGAATTATTCAATTTTAAATTTATTTTTCTGTTGACACAACTGTCGGGTTTCTTTAAGATAAGCATTAAGATATTTTTTTGTCTTATTCCGACACTTATGTCGGATTTTAAAGGAGGTCGTACACTTTGGTTTAAAAAAGAATATACGTTTGATGCTGTTGCTGATAACTCGGATAGATTTAAACGCAGTCGTGTTATCGCTTTGTAATGGATTCATTAATTATTTATAAAGGAGTAACGTATGCATAATTACAGTAAAGTATTATTGAGGTTCTCTGCTTTATTTGCAGTTATCGGAGCATTTTTAGGTGCCCATATGGCAGGAGCCGGCTCATTGGCTTTCCGTCCCGTTCACGCACATATACTGGTAGTCGGATGGTTATCCTTGTTTGCCTGGGCAGTGTACTATAAAGTCTTTTTCAAGGGAAAAAGTGTTTTAGCCAGTATTCATGTATGGTTCGCAATCATTGGATCGATAGGACTCACTGCGGGGATGTGGCTGGAATATATCAAACCGTTTCATATACCTGAGGCCATTTCGCTTATTCTATATATTGGTGGAGGGTCTATATTGTTACTTAGTTTCCTTATGTTTTTCATTTTAACGTTTTCCGATAAACAGGATAGTCAGGGGTAGAGAGTTAACTTGTATGATGTGCGGATATTCCAGACTTTTAAATATGTCTCTTTTCTGCTTATACATATTTTTTTAAGTAAACCCGACACTTTTGTCGAAAATGATTGGAGCCCAGAGAAAATAAATACAATGTCTTTGAGCTATATTGCATGAAGAACGTTTCCTGAAGAATAAAAAGTGTTGAAATGGAATCAAAAATTTGAAAATCCGATTATATAATATAGGTGGTGAATATATTGTTACATAGATTCGGTAGGTTTGTAAGCAGTTCTAAAGGAACTAAAATTATTCTTCTTTTATGGATTGCTGCCATAGTGATATTAAGCGCTATCGCACCTAGTTCGAGTGACGTAGAGCAAGAAAGCATGGACGAAGGAAGTGCATTTGGTGAAAGGCCGTCGGCGGAGGCCCAAAATATAATGGATACTTATTTTCCCTCCGAAGATGGATTGGTAGCTTTGCTTGTATACCATGATGAGGATAAGATCAGTGACGAGCAGCGTGAAGAAATCGCGGATATGAGTGAATGGCTAAATTCAGATGAAAAGCCGGACAATATATCGAGCGCTCTCCCATTTCATAAATTACCGGACGATGTGCAAGATGAATTATTTTCTGATGATGAATCGACAATGCAAATAAATGTTGCATTAAAAAAAGATCTGGAGTCGGGGGAAGTATACGATACGATTGAAGAAATGAATCAATACGCTGACAAAATCAGCGATGGAGAGATGGAACTGAAAATAACGGGACCGGCAGGCATTTCCGCTGACACGTTATCTTTGTTTAAAAACGCAAACTTAGTTTTATTGTTTGCAACCATCGGGTTAATCCTTTTTCTGTTGATTATTATTTACCGTTCTCCATTACTTGCCATTATACCTTTGATTGTCGCGGGTATGGTATACGCAGTGGCTGATCGAGTGATCGGGCTTGGCGGTGAAAAAGGCTGGTTTATTGTAGATAGTCAGGCGACATCTATCATGATGATTTTGCTTTTTGCGATTCTAACAGATTATTCCCTGTTTATTTTATCCAGATACAGGTCTGAATTAAAACGGACTGAATCGAAAAATGAAGCAATGGCAAAAGCGTTCACGCCGATTTTCAAACCTATTTTATTTAGTGGTGCTACGTTAATGATCACTATGCTCATATTGTTTTTTACAGAATTCCAACCATACCATAATTTTGCAGCTGTTTTTGCTATAGCGATTATATTTATACTTCTTGGAGGTATCACTCTCATACCGGCTATTTTTACCCTTCCAGGAAGAAAAGCTTTCTGGCCTGCTGTACCAAAAGTGGAAGAGCAGGCAGCCAATACAACATTGAAACATGGTTTTTGGGCTAAAGCTGGTAAATTTGTTACAAGAAAGCCAGGAGTTACTGCTGGCGTTTTAATCCTTTTGCTTGTAGCTGTTTCCATTAATGGCATGATGACGAAAATATCATTCAACCAACTTGAGTCCTTTCCTGAGGATATTGAATCCAGACAAGGATTTGATATGTTAGCTGAAAACTTTCCGCCAGGGAAACTTGCTCCTCTCGACGTTGTCGTGTTGTCGAAAGATAAAATAGAAGTGGATAAAGAGTTTGCTGAGGATATTAACAATTTAGAAAGTGCTATGCAAGATCAAGGTGGAGTGGAAGAAATTAGTCCGACAATCGAAAATGAAATGCTCCAAGATAAGGAAGATTTACCTCGCGACTTTTTAGCCGATTCGAATAAAGCCGTGAAACTTCAATTGACTTTGGATGGGAACCCTTATACGCAGAATTCGTTGGATACTATCGATAATCTTAGAGATGAACAAAATAATCTGCTTAGCGATAATGGGTTTGACACCGATAATTACTCTTTACATTACGCAGGGCAAACTGCCGAACAATTGGATATCAGGGATATGAATCAAAGAGACATGATTGTGGCTTTTTCCATTATTGTGGTTTTAATCAGCATCATGCTCATTTTTCAATCCGGCTCTCTCATTATGGGACTGATAATGATATTGACTATGTTAGTTTCTTATACGGCAACTCTGGGATTAGGATGGTTTGTCTCTCATAATATTTTAGGTTATGACGCCATCAATTATCGCATCCCATTTTATGTTTTTGTTTTTCTGATTTCACTGGGAGTGGATTATAATATTATACTCGTGTCCCGTATTCGAGAAGAAATTCATTATGTAGAGTGGAAAGAAGCTATTTCGCGTGGTCTGTCCTTGACAGGCGGCGTCATATCTTCTGCAGGAATTATTCTGGCAGGTACTTTCACTGTACTTATGACGCAACCAGTCCAAGAGTTATTCCTGTTTGGTCTTTTCATGGGGATGGGAGTTTTAATTGATACATTCCTGGTAAGAGGAGGATTGCTTCCAGCTATTCTGACTTTTATCACCCCGAAACAAGTGAAAGATAAGAATGAGTAAACCTTATAAAAGTTGAACAAAACACCTCAGTGCTTTGTTCAACTTTATATGCAGGACAAATAAAGTACATTAGCAGTGCTTTTCGATTGTTTCAGATTTATATAAGGGAGAAGGATGTTGTTGGAAGGGAAACAGCAAGCAACTACGAAATTAAATATTAGTTTTATTATTTTAATTATCGGTGTGTTTATGGCTGCATTGGACAACGGCATTATAAGTGCAGCGCTTACAACAATAAACTCTTCATTCGGTGTTTCAGCATCCACCGGGACTTGGGGTATTACTTTATATACATTAGGATTAGCTGTTATGACGCCAATAGCAGGTAAGTTATCCGATCGGTATGGCAGAAAGAAGCTATTTTTAATTGAAATTATAGTCTTCACTACTGGTTCTTTGAGTGTAGCGTTAAGTCCAAACTACACATTCTTTTTGGCTGCACGCCTTTTTCAATCTTTTGGAGGCGGAGGAATTTTCGTTATCGCAAGTTCTTACGTCATCAGCACTGTCTCAAAAAAACGTCAAGGGAGTATACTAGGATTGCTCGGGGGCATGCATGGTTTGGCCTCCGTTATTGGTCCCAATATAGGGAGTTTTCTCATTGATATCACAGGGAGCTGGCATTGGCTATTTTTAATTAACGTGCCTATTGGTGGTGCACTTATGATAGGAGGCTGGCTTGTCTTGGAAGAGAACAGGGAGAAAGTACTTTCTTCCATTGATTTTCTCGGAATCTCTCTTTTGTCTTTTTCAATACTTAGTATGATGCTTGCTATAAATAATGTAAGTACAAGGGAAGGCATACAAAGCCTATTCCATTTTAAGATATCAGGTTTTATGATTATTTCTTTCCTCATTTTTACAATATTCATCGTAGTTGAAAAAAAACGGGAAGAAAAAGACAAAACAGATCCCATTCTGCCTTATCGCTTGCTCCGTAATCCTACTTATACAGTGACCATGATAATGGCGTTGATTTCAGGTACTTTTATTGGGTCCATCATTTTCATACCTTCTTTTGTGGAGCAAGTACTTGCTATACCTGTTGAAAAATCAGGTTATTGGATGACTCCGCTAGCAATTGCCTCAGGAATTGGAGCTGCCGGTGGCGGTTTTTTTGTGGATAAGAAGGGACCTGTTCAAACATTAATAGCTTCAGGAGTTATTACTTTTATCGGTTTTGGAGGACTTGGAGTTCTGGCGGAAACGACATCTATGTTTATTATTTTTTCCACGATTGCAGGTTTTGGTTTTGGATTTATTTTAGGAGCTCCGTTGACTGTATTGACATCCAATGCAGCAGGTTCTCAAAAAGGCTCAGCATTAGGGACGCTTTCCGTGGCAAGGCAAGTAGGAATAACCATTTCCCCCACTATTTTCGGTTCTATTATTCAACATGGTTTCAGTAATATGGAAAGAATTATTCCAAATAAATTAAGTAAATATGGTGTGGAGACTGATGAAGTATCTGTACATCAAATAGAACGATTGAGTGATAGCCATTATAGTGAGATACAAACTAAGATCGCCAATATTCCTTCTGAGGATGTACGTTTTGCTTTGCAAGAAGCATTTAACGAAGCGGCGCGGAATGCATATGAGCCTATTTATATACTTGTTGCTTGTTTAACTGTATTAATTGTAGTCTTATCAGTCATCTTTCACCATGATTTCAGTCAAGATGAAGCGAAAGAAAATAGTAAATCTGAAGAAAAAAATTAACAACAAGCTTCATGCAGCAATAAACAAGAAGGAAAGTGTAAACCCGAGTGTTCAAGATTTTCAGTCAGATTCCCTTGAAAAGAGCATCTCCAGATAGATATATTTGGCTAATCTTAAATTCAATAAGAGTTCGGGAAAAATCGAAAAGCGCCATGTTTTTGCTGATTATCCAAACAAATACTGGTTCGAAATTTAAATGCAATTATTTCAATAGATCAGGAAGAGGTAAAGGAGGAAATACAGAATGTCTAATTTAACAGATGTAAGCAGTATGGCTTTATACACAGCTTTCATATTTTATTTAGTAGCAACTATATTTTTTGGGGCCACTATTAAAGATAAAAGAACTGCCGGCACAAATAAAAAAGATATAGCGGGAAACATTGGAATTACGATAACAATCGTTGGTTTTCTTGCCCAGATTGTATACTTTATAACAAGATGGGTCGCAGGAGGGCATGCTCCTGTTAGTAATATGTTTGAATTTGTCACTTTTTTCGGTATGAGTCTTGTTCTGGCTTTTATTATTTTGTACTTTATTTATAGACTTAGCGTGCTTGGATTGTTCGCCCTTCCGATAGCACTTTTAATCATAGCGTATGCAAGTATGTTTCCGAAAGACATTTCACCGCTTGTTCCCTCATTGCAAAGTCATTGGTTATATATTCATGTCATTACTGTCTCGCTCGCTCAAGGAGTTCTCGCAATAAGTTTTGTAGCGGGTCTAATTTACCTTATATTGAAAGTCGAGCAGCATAAAAGGACGAAAAAGAATATTTGGTTAGAAATTGTGATGTATTTACTTATTGTGGTTTTAGGTTTTTCCATTATAACTACTATTTTTTCATTAATGAATTATGAAGTCGTATTTGAGGATGTGAATGGAGAAGAAATGAGTTTCCATATGCCTGCTTTAACTGGACCAGCAGAAGGGACTATAAAGGATGCGGATAAAATGAAACCTTTCTTTGATACGCCAGACTGGATGGAAGGAGCAGAAGCACCGCGTAAACTTAATACATTAATTTGGTCATTTATGACAGGCTCTATCCTTTATGTCATCATCCGTTTGTTTACCAGAAAAAGAATTGCCGCAAAAGTTCAGCCTTTATTAAAGAAAATCAACCCGCAACTGGTAGATGAAGTGATGTATAGATCTGTTACTATCGGCTTTCCTTTATTTACTTTAGGAGGTCTTATCTTTGCTGCTATTTGGGCTCAAATAGCCTGGGATGAATTTTGGGGATGGGATCCAAAAGAAGTCTGGGCTCTTATTACATGGTTCTTTTATGCAGCATTTTTGCACTTGCGATTATCACGAGGCTGGCATGGAGAAAAAACAGCTTGGTTATCGGTTATAGGATTTGCGATTATCATGTTTAACGTTATCGTTGTAAACCTTGTCTTAGCAGGTTTACATTCTTATGCATAATTCTCGAATATAATGATTTTCACATGTAACTTGTAGTTACATTATTTCATAAGACCGTTTCAATCATTAAACTTAGAACGGTCTTATGAATATAAAGAAGTCATCCACATGACACCGATTTTTCGAAATGCATAAACCATTTTACTGCGTTGAAAAATTTTAAGAAACATATTTTAATCCTGTTACACCGACGATAATAATGGCCACACTTAAGATACGAAATATATGTTTGGATTCACCAAAGAAAAGCATATTCAAAAGGACTGCCCCAGCGGTTCCAGCACCAATAAAGACGGTATAAGCGACACTGACCAGTAAATAATCAAATGATAAATACAAACATAAAAAGGAACCGGCAAGCCCTCCGAAATAAAGCAGCCAATTGACGAGGTTTTTTTCCAAGCTGTATTTACTTAATCCATACACTCCGATTAATTCCATAGCAGCAGCAGTGGCTACAAATATCCATCCCATTTAAGACACCTCCTGTTCTCGTTTTTGCGCCCTTTTTCTCTCTGGTAAATCATCTGCTATTTTCAGTCCGATGACGCCCATTAAAATCAAGCCCATAAAAAGGATTTTGAGAAAGGTAAGACGTTCGTCGAATAAGAAAACGTCCATCAACGCAGTGCCGACCGTGCCAGCTGCTGCAAAAATAGCATAGACAGTTCCTGTTGGCAGGCTTTCACAAGCTTTTGTTAAAAAATGCAAATCCAAAAAGATAAATACCAGTGTGAGAGCCCATTGCCACCACGTTTCTGCTGTATTAAAATTATAGATCCAGACGAGTTCAAACCCGCTGGTTAAGGCAACATAAATCCAAGCTTTCTTCATTAACATTCTCCTCATCTTATTCTGACTGACTATCAGTCATTTTAAAACAAAATTACGTTATCCCATTTAATATGAGTTCCAGCAGCGTTTGTTTCTTAGCGCTAACAGCTGATTCATTCGCGTAGTCAAATAAAAACAGTTGATCTGCAGCTGATTCCATAAAGCCAATTAGCATAACCGCTGTTTGGTGGGCTTGTAAAGAAGCATTCATTTCTTGATTGTGCTGAGCTCTTTTGATTATTTGGGAAACAACTTGATAATAAGGCTGGTAAATTGCTTCCCATTGATCCATTTGCTGGCTTGATCCAAGGCCGGCAAATAACATAGCATACAAATCACGATGTTCTTGTGTCATTGAAAAAATGGTGTCAATCAACACCTGTAATTGACTGATTAAAGGCGCTTGTGCAGTGTTATTGGATTCGAATTGTTCGATGGTATTTTCTACAAGTACAGATGCAATGGCGGGCATAACAGACAGTTTAGAAGGAAAATACAAATAAAATGTTCCTTGAGCAATGCCTGCTCCTTTCACAATTTCTGATACTGTTGTTTTTTCCATGCCATTTTTTTGAAAAACATGCATAGCTGAAAGGGTAATTGCTCTTTTTTTATCGTCCAATTTTCTCACTCCTGTAAAATTTCTGACTGACTATCAGTCATTATAAGAGAAAATTGTAGCAAAGTCTATGTGAAACCATTATAATTTATAGAGAAGAAAACTTTATCACGAAATGTTCTCATTTTGTAATAATTGTTCATAGAGGATTTAGTTATATCATGCTATACTGTAATAAGTATGATTAAAAATAGGTGTGCAAAAATCACAATATCAAAAAGGTGTGGTTTGTATTGATGTATTCTGATTATGAGTTGGGGAAAGACATGAAAAAAACGACGTTAAGCGGATTTTTAACAGATGTAAAAGCATTAGTGAAAGGCATTGTCCTCGTTGCCAATGTGCTGCCCATCCTGAGTGGATTCTGGTTAGCTTTATTTTTTGTGGACGTTTCTTTCTTTGAATACTGGGATAAATTCCTGTATATGACGATTGGAAGCGTGTTTCTTATGGCAGGAGCCCTTATTCTTAATAATTGGTATGAAGTGGATTTAGATCGAAAAATGGGTCGTACACAGGAAAGACCGACCGTAACCGGGAATTTCTCGCTTCAAGCTGTTTTGACTTTAGGGATTGCTGCTTCCGCATTAGGTTTAATACTCTTATTTTTCACGACGTTTGAAGCGGCAGTGTATGGATTTATCGGCTGGTTTACGTATGTGGTTTTATATACGTTTTGGACAAAGCGTAAATACACCCTGAATACCGTAATAGGAAGTGTTTCTGGAGCTGTCACGCCGTTGATTGGCTGGGCAACGATTACTTCAGCATACCATATCGTGCCTATTATGCTCTTTTTAATATTATTCATTTGGCAAATTCCGCATACATTTGCAATTGCCATGCGTCGTTACGACGAGTATAAAGCAGCGGAAGTTCCTATGCTCCCTGTTGTCTACGGATTCGATATGGCGAAAAGGCAAACAGCGGTTTATGTTTTATGTTTATTGCCAATACCAATGTTCTTAACATCACTGGGCAGCTTTTTTGTTGTAGTGATGAGTATTTTGAATGTCGTGTGGGCTTATATTGCGATTCGCGGCGTATTTAAAAAGGACGATGAAAAATATGCCAATACAATGTTTTTTTACTCGTTGGGTTACTTGACTATTGTATTTGGTTTAATGATATTTTTAACATTGCCTATATTTCAAACATGAATTTTAAAACCAGTGCTTACGTCGCTGGTTTTTATTTGGGAAAATGATTTGTTTTGTAATGACAAGGAACTGTAATGAACCAATCCAGTCTTACAGAAAGAGAAATCGTTTTGTTTTCTATGATCGTCTGCATTATACTGAAAGTAACTTTAGTAATGAGAGGAATTTTAAAATGAAACTAGTATATCAGGGAAAGACAAAAGACGTCTATCACACAACAAATGATCATGTTGTTTTGAAATTTAAAGATGATGTCACAGGAGCAGACGGTAAGTTCGATCCAGGAGCAGACAGTGTTGGTTTAAAGATGGAAGGGGCAGGAAAGTCAGGACTTCAAATGACGACCTATTTTTTTGAACAGTTGGCCCAAAAAAGAATTCCCACGCATTTTATAGACTCTGACTTAACGGAAACAACGATGACCGTAAAAGCGGCAGAAATGTTTGGAGAAGGTCTGGAAGTTATTTGCAGGTACCGTGCTGTCGGAAGTTTTTATCGTCGTTACCACTCTATTTGTGAAAAAGGTCAATCACTGGATGGCTTTGTCGAAGTGACACTGAAAGACGATGAAGCAGGGGATCCGCCAATTTCAGACGATGGACTGGAAGTTTTAGGGGTCCTTTCTAAAACAGATTATAAGCAGATGAAACAGTTAACGAAAGAAATCTCCTCTCTTGTAAAAGAAGAATTGGCTGCCAAGCAGTTGGAACTGTATGATATCAAACTGGAGTTTGGTCGTGATGCTGAAACAAAAGAGATGATGCTGATTGATGAAATCTCTGGAGGGAATATGCGTGTGTATGACGCAAACGGAGAATATGTTGAACCGCTTCAATTAACGACATATTTTTTGGATAATCATTCTAATTGATTTTTCTGTCTGTGGAGGACATCTAAAAGAATCAAAGCTCAAAATGTACAAACACTTTTATTCTTGTATGTTTAAACAGTTTTATATACAAGTGATAAGAGCTCTCCTTTTCGTTAATCCATGATGCGGATAACGAAAAGGAGAGCTCTTATAAATTTTGAAGTCGAATTGCTTACAGATATAAGAAATCCTGCAGTATGTCTTTGTAATAAAATCCAGTAGGAAAGCTTCTTCTAGTTTGCTCCATTGCCGTTCACCTGATTATTTAGTTTGTTTATACTCCGCTCGTATATTTTGGAAGGATTCAATAGATAGATATAGCCAGAATTAAAGATGATCGAACTCTCCTTCAATTACTTCTTTAGCCCCGTCATAAGCAGCTGCTTCATAGAAATGAGCCTCCTTGCCTGTTGCAGCTAAGTATTGATCGAAAATCCGCTTTTTAATCGACAGATGGTAATCACTGTCGATCAAGGCGATGGTGCATTGTTCAGAATCACCTGCAGCGAGTCTCGTTCCGAGAACACCAATCTGTTTGTTCGTTATAGCTATCAGTTGTTCGATATCTTCGTCGGTTACTGCATAGTCATTTTGCAAAGAAATTTGCGAACTCTTGAATATTTTGCCAAGAGAGACCATATCTTGTTTTTTTAATACATCAGCTGCGTGTTCTGTTCGCTCGTTTTCCGTGACGATATGCTGAAGTCGTCGTTTAAAAGTGTTATTTTGGAAAATCTGATTCGCATTGGCTAATGTTTCCGTCGTTAGTTCCCCTAAATGATTAATATCCATATAAGATTGTAAAAAATGAAGAGCAATTTCACATTCATTATGTCTTTCAGTAAAGGCTGTATCTGAAATAATTTTCGTCTTTTGGGTATCTATAATCATCAATTGGTATCTTCCTAAATCAAAAGGAATATACTCGGATTCAAATGTGTCGCAGTCGAGCAGCAATGCATAATCCTTTTTACCGAATGCTGTCGCCATTTTATTAATCATACCTTTTGTAATACCGATATAATTTATTTCTGTTTTTTGACAATATTTCACTAAGGTCAATCGATCTAATTGTAAATTAAATAAATCGTTTAAAAGTAAAGCTGTAACAAACTCAATCGGACCTTGAGCATTGAAACTCTTACTATCAGGGGTGTCTGAAACAAATAATATGTCGAACCCAGTATCGATAGACAAGCCTGATTTTTTCATGGAATAAATAACGCCCTTCGGATAATTAGCCCAATGATGTTCAGGATGATATGCCAATGTAGTAAGCTCGCATTCCAATGGATAATCAGGATGGTTTGCAGAATGAAGACGTATGTTATTGTCTTCTCGTTTATGTACAACTGCATACATCCCAAACGGTAAAGCAAAAGGAAGTGCTTTTCCTTTATTATAATCAGTATGCCCTCCCATAATGTTGAGTTGATAAGGAGCGAAAAATATTTGAGGAGTCTGGTCCGTATCAAATTTACTGTTAAATTGCTGTATCATTTGCGAAATCATAAGCATTCTCCTTCGAAATGGCTGAATCGTACTATTTTTAAAATGGTTAATCATAATATACCCTTTTACAGGAAAAATAATCTATAAATGGAGAAGGAAGCTTGAATTCGGTATAATAGATTGAATAAATACGTTGGTAAGGCAGCATGTGAAATATCTTAAAGAATCGAGCTCGCTACAGCAGAAAGGTTAGAAATATGAAGAAAACGCATTACTTAAACTGGTTCCTCGTTGTGTTTTGGATGGGGATTATTTTTTATTTATCACATCAGCCGGCAGGAGCATCCCGTTCATTAAGTGAGGGACTGTTAAGCAGTCTTTTACATATTTTTCCACAAGAACATAGCGGAGAAATAGAATTATTGCATCTTTTATTACGAAAAAGCGCTCATTTTATTGCTTATTTCTTATTAGCGATTCTCCTATTTCGAGCTATAATCCCTAATCGAATAAGTGTGTCTGCAGTAGTGCGTCAATCCAGCTTGGCGTGGTTTATTTGCATCGTGTATGCAGCGAGTGATGAATTTCACCAGACATTTGTTTCTGGAAGAAGCGGGGAGTTCCGTGATGTTATGATTGATAGTCTGGGGGCTTTACTGGGCATCCTAATTGCCAATGGTGTTTTTTGGTGGTGGATGCGAAGAAAACACAAAACAATGAAATAATCGTTCCATTAAACTACTGCATAGCAGCGTAGACCGAACAGCATCCAATTTATGAAGAAAACAAAAAAGACCCGCCATTATTCAAAAAACTTTAGATAAGAGCGGGCTTATTTTATTCATGATGTTCATTAATTTTGGAAGAAACAGGTGTCGCTGCTTTAAAATGATCTACTTCCTTGTAGCACTTGCGGCAAACGGGTAAATACTTTTCATTTCCGCCAATTTCAATTTGTTTTCCTTGATAAACCGGTTTGCCATTTTCATCAAATCGCAAAATCATCGTTGCTTTTTTATGGCAATACCAGCATTCTGTTTTTAATTCTTTAATATTATCCGCATAAATAAGTAAGTTTTCAGACCCCTCAAATAAGTTATTGAAGGAATCATTTTTTAATCCATAGCACATGACTGTAATATTATAATCGTCTGCCAATTCCGTCAACTGCAGAACATGTTCCTTTGTTAAAAACTGTGCTTCATCTATGAGAACACTTGTCGGTTTTTCGTTCAAAGCTAAAATTAGATTACGGATATTTGTATCATTGTTATAAATAAGTGCTTCTTTCTCAAAACCAGCGCGACTCCATATCCTGCCTACTTCAAAGCGGTTGTCCAAATAGGAAGTGAGCGCAACGACTTTCTTTCCTTGAATTTCATAATTATACGCTACTTTTATAATCTCCATGCTCTTTCCGGCTGCCATGGTAGAATAATAGAAAAATAATTTTGACATGGTCCCCTCCATCAAAATGTAATTTGAAATTAAATCCTCTCACATTATACCAAAAATAAACGAATTAAAAAGGAGATTTGGGTAAAATCTAAAGTAATCTGTTTAAGGCTATTTGAAATTATGGTGTGTGGTAGAGAAATGAGTGAAAGCGAATGGTGTTAAAGAAACTGAAGAAAGCTGGAAATGAAGCTGTTCTCAACTATATGATTCAATTTCATCATTCAAAATTAGGAGTAGAATCCGAATAATTAAATTTTCGCTTTGTTTGGAGTTCCGGATGGCCGCTTTCCGCGGGCAGCTGTTAAGCCGTCGTCAGGCCAAGGCCTTCCTCGTCTTACCAAGGCTTTTCTTCCCGCAGGAGTCGACCATCCTACACGCCAATCGCAAAAGTTATATTTTATACACACGAACATTGCATAATTTTTATTTCAATAGTTCGGATTTACTTTGGAAATCAACACTTATGAAATTGATTCATATATAAGGTTTGTTCTATGTTCCTAGATAGTTTTTAATGTAAATAATCGTTATTATATCATTAGACTAACCCATAATTTAAGGTTGGCAGAGGACAGGATTAGAATAAACATAATTACATGGAATGCTAAAAAAACATATCATTCTAAAAGAAATAACGTTTTGTTTTTCTTGATGCTTGTCAATTTATATAATGTATTATCCCTTTAAAATAAAGATATGGCTATGGGCATAAATTTGTTTAAAAATGACTATCGTATAAAATAATTAAATATTATCTATTTTGAACGGCAGCAGGGATGAAGGTAAATATTTGTAATCCACGAAATAAAGTGAACCGATAAAACTGTTTCAAAAACGTAATTAAGTGATACGATAGTAGTTAATTAAGACAACGAGAGAATAAGTCGAAAAATCTTGTTTGTATAAAAGTCATAAAGGTGCTGTTTTTAAAATTGCTAAAATGAGAATGGAACTTTCACTTGAAGTGTATTTGTTCTTTTTCAATGGGACTAATTACAGTTTTATATGTGGATAAATGAAGAAGAAAACAATTTAATTTGGTAGTTGTTTTATTCACTGGATTACTGTTGTGTGTTTTAAAATGGAATAGCTTATTTGTTTCAGTTTCGTTGCTGATTTTTTATGGAAAACAACAGAAAGGGGTAATATTATGGCTGGTTCAGCGTGTCATCATGGGGGAGAGGGGCAGCGCGGCTGTGTGTCACTGGTTCCGATATTCAATCATTTAGCTGAAGATCAGATGGACGAAGTGATGCAGGTGGTTCAAAATAGACGACTCAGGAAAAATGAGACACTTTATCAAGCAGGAGACGAGGCTGATGCATTGTATATTGTTCATCGAGGGCAAGTGAAAATTTATCACTTATCAGAATCTGGAAAAGAGCAATTGATTCGGGTGTTGTATCCTGGTGATTTTACAGGAGAACTTGCCTTATTTCAGGAAAGTGAACATGAATCTTTCGCTGAAGCGGTAGTCGATTCCAATATTTGTATGATTCAACGCAGCGATTTACAAAGATTTTTAATGAAATATCCAACGATTTCGCTTAAAATTTTGCAAGAGTTTTCGAGTCGACTGGGCTCTTCTGAAAAACAAACCACGCAATTTGCCACGGAAAAAGTAGAATTACGAATTGCACAATTTTTAGTGGAAAATATGAGAGCAAATAAAAATGATGCGAACCAGGGACGTTTGGAGCTGCCGATGAGTAAAAAAGATCTTGCTTCTTATTTGGGGACGACCCCGGAAACATTAAGTCGCAGGCTGACAGATTTTGAAGAAGCGGCCTATATTCAACAAACTGGTCAACGAGATATAGAAATCCTTGATGCAGACGGTTTATTGCTTAGTTGAATAGATGAGAATAGAATTCAAAAGACAGAGAGCCGTCTATCATCCAAGGTAAATGTAAAAGAGTTTATTTCTAAATGCAATATGACAATCGTAAAAGACTGCCATTCTTGAAGCAGGATACTTTTGAATGAAACATTCATGAACAAGCTCAGATACGGGGATAAAAAAGATTACTTTCAAAGAGTAATCTTTTTTATTTTAGATGATTCATATCGTAAAAAAGGTTGTTTGTTAACATATATCTCTATATATGAATTGATTTTCCAGAGGAAATGGTCTGTAAATTTACTTTTCGAGTGTGGTATGATGAAGAAAATAGTGAATGAGGCAGAGACTTGGCGTTCGTTAAACTTTACCTATGCAGGAAAGAAGTTGTATGTTTCATGACTGCCAGGAAAGCTGAGATGAACAAGAGCGTTTATAGAATGATCAGCTTGTTAACGCGCATGTTAAAGAATAAAAATGAGTGTGATACACGGGAATGAATAAGTGTTATGAAGAAATATGTAATGAAAAAAACAATATTGAAATAAATAACAAAGATAGTTTTGCAGGAAGGAGACATTTGTTTGGCTGAAGAAACAGCAATTCATATGCAAGATGTAAAAGTTCGTTTTGGAGAAGAGCAAGTCTTAAAAGGGGTTAATATAGAAGTAGGCAGAGGAGAAATTATTGGGTATATTGGGCCGAATGGGGCTGGTAAAAGTACAACGATAAAATTAATTTTAGGCCTGTTACATGAATTTGAAGGTGATATAGAAGTCTTTGGCACTTCCATCCGCGGAGCTGATCCAGCTTACAAAAAAAGAATCGGCTATGTTCCGGAAAATGCTGAGATTTATGATCAGTTAACAGCTGGCGAATATTTAACGTTTGTTGGTGAACTGTATGGAATGTCCAGGGATAAAGCGTACCAAAAAGCTGCTTTTTTAATGGAACAATTTGGTTTAACAGAAGTCATCCATCAGAACATCAGTGCATTTTCAAAGGGGATGCGTCAAAAAGTCCTCTTAATCTCAAGCATGCTGCATAATCCGGATATTATTTTTTTAGATGAGCCGCTTAATGGACTGGATGCGAATAGTGTGATTGTTATGAAGGAAATTTTTCATAAATTGGCAGAAGAAGGAAAAACTATTTTTTATTCTTCTCATATTATGGAAGTGGTCGAAAATATTAGCGACCGGATTATCATTTTGCGAGATGGGGAAATTATTGCCGATGATTCGTTTGCCACGTTGAAAGCCAGAAGTGAGCAAGGCTCTTTAGAAGGGATTTTCAATCAATTAACTGGTTTTGAAACCAATGAAAAGCAGGTGGAAAATGTTGTCAGCTCTGTTTTGGACAGGGAAGTGAGGGAGTATGAATAATCAGTTCTCTTTAAAAATATTGGATTTATTTCAACCTGTTTTTCGAATATTTCATATCGATTATCCAATGGTGCGACGTATTTTAGAAATGAAATTACTGATGGATGGACGCCGCGTTCCTACCGTATTTGATCAAAGCACGAAAATAAAAGGAAATAAGTTTTTGCAATCTTTGGGATTATATGCTTTTTACAGTCTATTGCTTTTGTTCTTTTTAGTGGGCGATGTATACATATTTCAAATGAGCATTTTATTCGGGATTTCCATGTTTATTTTAATGAGTGCCTTCATTTCTGATTTTTCGGCTGTTTTGTTGGATATTCGGGACAAAACGATTATCGGTACAAAACCGATTGATGCGCGCACGATAGGTGTTGCAAAATTGTTGCATGTGTTGATGTACATCACGATGCTTACTGGTGCGTTTACGATTATTCCCATATTCTTCATGTTGTTTATTCAGGGGATTCGATTTACTATTTTATTTGTAGTTTTGATGGCTCTGTTTGTGCTGTTTATTGTGGCCTTGACTTCTTTAATTTATATCTTAGTGCTGCATGTATTTGATGGTGAAAAGTTAAAAAATATGATTAACTATATCCAAATTGTTTTATCTATTGGTATTGTCATCGGCTATCAGCTTGTGATTAATGTATTTAATGTAGTGGGAACAGAAGTACATTATGTATTTCATTGGTGGAATTTACTCATTCCGCCGATGTGGTTTGCAGCACCTTTTGAAGTCATGTTAAATGGAAATACAGAAACGGGAATACTGGTGCTAAGCAGTTTATCTATTATCATTCCTTTACTTGCCATTTTTCTTTATTATAAGTTTATTCCTGCTTTTGAGCAAAATTTGGAAAAGCTGCTTGATAAAAAAGGAGCAGCTTCCCCTAAGAAATATCCTTTTAGAACGTTTTGGGAGAAGATGTTATGCACCTCTGAGGAAGAAAAGTATTTTGCATTTGCTTATCAAATTATGGGGAAAGAAAGAGAGTTTAAACTAAAGGTATATCCTACTTTGGGAATGGCGATTGTCTTTCCTTTTATATTTCTAATTATATTTTTGCAAGATAGTTCGGTAGAGGAATTAAAAAGTGGATATCCTTTTATCTATATGTATTTCACCAATATATTTATTAGTATAACTGTTCATATGCTGCAATTTTCTGCTCAATATAAAGGAGCATGGATTTTCCCGATGACTGGCGGAGAATCGCCTAAGTTGATGTACCGGGCGGCTATCAAAGCGTTTTTAGTGAAATTATATGCTCCTGTTTTGATTATCGTAGGTATTGGATATAGTCTTCTATTTTCCTTTTCCATCTGGCTCGATGTCCTGATTGTCTTTATGAGTGCCATTTTGTTGGCAGTCATGGCATACGGGATTACGATAACACGACGGTATCCATTTTCAGATGCTTTTGAGACGGTGAAAGAAGGAGGTTACACAGCGAAGTCTTTTGCATTGATGTTTCTAACCGCTCCTTTTGTTTTGATTCATTTTTTGAGCACTTTACTGCCTTATGGAAAAGTTGCATGGTGTATTTTACTAGCAGGCATTACGGTACTTGTCTGGAAATTTGTTTTTCGCCGGAAAGCTGCATCCAAAGCGATTTCTAAACAAGTCATTAATAATTAAAAATAGTGTACTTTTCTATTTTAGGTTCATTTTTAATGTTAAAATTCGATTTTCACCTCTGAAACAGATAACTTCAGTTCGAAAAACCCTTTTAAAAGGGGCCAAAATAGAGTTTTGCGCTTTTGACGAGGGAGCACAAACAACCTATGATAAGAGGTACAGAATATAAAAAGATGTCAATTGAGGAGGGCATCTTCTTTATATTTGAACCACTCGTGAAAGGAGGACCGTTTTGTTTACTCTAAAGATGAGCAGCAAGAAAGCTTTTCCACTTTTTCTCCATTATAATATCTACGATTGAATTGTATAATCGCTGCTATATCGCTTTAAACTCGTCTTTAGAAAAATATTTTCTACTCATATGAACAGTAAAATCTATTTCGTTTCTTTTGGGAGAGAAATGAGATAGCAGGTAATCCATTGCCATCTATGGGGAGGGTGGCAACTGACAGGTAAAAATAGAATCTGGCGCAGAAACATCAAAATGAAGGCCTGTACAATATAGTGCAGGCTTTTTTTGTTTATAAAATTTGGCGGGATTAACATGGGAACAGAGTGAAAATTTAAATACGGTGAAGATATTTTTATTTATGCTATATGCGTGTCTTAAAGAAAGTGTTGCGCAGGAAATAATATCTTTCATAATGATCAGCTGTCAGCATATAAGTTTATAAAAAATACAGGATAATTCTTTTTCATTATGACAGATTGTTACATACTAATAACAATTTGTTTAAATGGAGCCTTTTTAGGAGTGCGGGAAGCGTTTTCGGGTATATAATGAGTAATAGACAAGTTAGCAGTAGTTACTGGATTATTGGTGAAGGGCGTGAAGCTTGGTGAAACGTTTATCGTACTTCGATAATGCAAAGATAATTTTAATATTTTTAGTAGTATTTGGACATATGATTCAACCATTTATTGACGATACAAAAGGGGTACAAGCCTTGTATACTTGGATGTATACATTTCATATGCCGGCATTCATATTTTTAGCAGGTTTTTTTGCAAAGGGTTCTGGAAATCTTCAGTTCATTGCAAAATTAGCGAAAAAATTGATTGTCCCTTATATTATTTTTCAGATGTTATACAGTTTTTACTTCTTCTTTATTGGAAAAGAAGATTGGTTGACGGATAGTGTATTTTATCCGCATTGGTCTTTATGGTTTTTATTCAGTTTATTTTGTTGGCATATATTATTGATTGCTTACAAAAAAATGCCAGTAGGTATCAGTATTGCTTTAGCATTTACAATAGGAATTCTTGTTGGCTTTTCAGATAACGTAGGGCATACGTTTAGTTTATCCAGGACATTTGTGTTCTTTCCGTATTTCTTGGTAGGATTTTGGGTGACGAAAGAACATGTCATGATGCTGAAACAAAATATGGTGAAGTTTTTTGCAGCAGTATTCCTTGTTCTTGCAGCTGTAGCGGTTTATTATTTACCAGACATCAACTCGGGCTGGCTGCTGGCTTCCAAATCTTACAGCACATTAGGATTTGAAAGTTACGGTGGTTTTGCGAGATTGCTTGTGTATGTTACTTCTACCATGATGGCTGCAAGTATTTTAGCATGGATTCCACAGCGGGAAATGTCTATAACGAAACTTGGAACGAGAACGCTGTACGTCTATTTGCTTCATGGTTTTCTCATCCAGTTATTCCGGGAGCTCGAATTGTTTCAAGCAAATAATATTTTCGAATTACTCGGATTAGCTTTATTATCTGCGTTGATTGTGCTCATTTTGACCAGCAAGGTCTCTTTAACAATTGGGCAACCTTTAGTAGAAGGAAGTACAAGCAAAATAAAAAAATGGCGTCATAGAAAACAAGTAAATGATAAAGAAATAAGCGCATAAAAAAGCAGAGCTTCTGCCTTGGAAAAATAATCTTCTTAAAAGGTTTATTTAACTGAGGCAGAAGCTTTTTTTGCAGATAGAAGAGCGTGATTTAATGATACAATTAGGTGTCAGGACTTAGAGGATGCTGAGTTTTCAAATGATGCGAAAATCTGACTCAAGGGAGAAGAGGCAGATTCTTTTTCTGTCCTGCTTCCTGCATGGTTGGGAGATAAACGATGTTCTGTTTATGCGATTCCGTTTCGAGCGTAATCAGGACTTAAATAACGCACTTTCCACTTTTCGGTCCTGATTATTATTTTATTAAGACTCAAATTAAGCTTTATCTTTTTCTGGGTCTTGATTATTTTTTTATTGAGACTCAATTTGTGCTCTATCTCTATCCGAGGCCCAATTATATTTTTATTAAGACTCAAATTATGCTTTTCATCTTTCCCAGTCCTGTTCCGGTCTGACTCAATCTTTCCTTTTCCATTCTGTTTCTCTGTTCTCGTCTTTTTAATTTTTCAAACCGCCCCCCCAAATAATTGCTATTCCAGTATTTTTATCAATTGATTCATATGCAGAAAAGTAATATACATAAGCATGGCAACTAGATAGCTTGTATCTGCTTTCCCTGGAAGCAATCTATTTTTATCATTTAGAAAGTTCTATTGAAGACGAATTACTCGTTGTTGCAGCGTCGGCAATTATAAGTAATTTTGGCGAATGGGAATATTTAATTTTCGATAGTTTTCGCTGATTCATTTGACGCCAGTGTATTTAGAAAAAATATAAAATGATATAAAATAATTCGTCCCTGTCTTGAAGGTATGTAACGCAAAAAAGCCCGGACATTTTCCAGGCTATTTGAAAGGTATGTTAAAATTGTATTATAGGTAAGCAGCTTAGTTCCAGCTGTTCATGCCGCCGGAAACATTATAGAGGTGGTTGAAGCCGGCTTTTTTAAGTAGCTTAGCTGCTTGTTGGCTCCTCATTCCACTTTGACAAATAAGCACTGTATCTTTTTCTTTGGACAACTGAGACAGATGGCCGCGTAATTGTTGTAAAGGTATATTTTGAAATGCTGTGATTTTATTTTGCTGGTATTCACCAGGTGTCCGAACATCAATAAATTGTTTATCTTTATTTGGCAGCATACTTTTCAACTCTGTACTTGTAATATTTTGTACGCCTTTAATAGGCATCATGCGAATTCCAAAAAATATAATCAATAAAATAAGGACAATCCAGAAAAAGATATTCATGGGAAAACCCTCCTTAAAAGGTAAGTGATATACCTGATGCGGTATGTAAACTAAGCTAACTATAGCAAGTTCAAGTATAAAACACAATGTATTTGATTGCCATTTAGTTGAATTTTTCACGTGGTACTGTTATCATACCATATAGGGTATATGAAGGAGGGCGTGCTATGGAGTACGATCAGCAATTAAAAAATCGGTTAAAGCGAGTGGAAGGGCAAATTAAAGGCGTGCTTCGAATGATGGAAGAGGGGAAAGATTGTAAAGAAGTCATTACTCAATTATCTGCATCCCGCTCTGCAATGGACCGAACCATTGGCGTCATTGTTAGCTCAAATCTGATTGAATGCATTCAGGAAAAAAATGAAGAAGATAATCGGACGGAAGAAGAACTTATTAAAGAAGCAGTGGACTTATTAGTAAAAAGTCGCTGAAGTAAGTGAGGAAGGATGTTAACATGACAACTTATACAGCGAAAGAAGTAGAACAAAAATTGGCAGCTGGAGAAAAACTGCATTTAGTGGATGTACGGGAAGACTTTGAAGTAGCACAAGGCATGATTCCTGGCTCAGCTCACATTAATTTGCAGGCTATCCCTGAAAAACTGGATCAGTTGGATAAAGATACAGAATATATCTTAATTTGCCGTTCTGGAAATCGCAGTGGCCAGGCTCAACAATTTTTAGAAAACAATGGGTATACTGCTGCTAATATGACTGGCGGTATGCTGGATTGGGAAGGCCCAACCGAATAAGATAAATAGAATCCTCTTATTGCAGTGCTTCGTCGCTGTAGTAAGAGGATTTTTTATTCCTGATCTGTTTAGCTTCTCGTATGATTTTAAAAATCGAGTGTTCACGAAATAAAATACGAGAGGTCTTAGAATTTTTAAATGTATACTGACAATCGAGAATTTTTTGTTTGATTTGGCTTGGATAAAGATAGTGCTTGTATATCGAGGGATTATCAAAATAGGGTAACAATGGAACAAGGATAGTGCCCGTAAAATAGAGAAATACCGAAACAGGGTAACAATGAATAAAGATAGTGCCCGTAAAATAGAGAAATGCCGAAACGCGGTAACAATGGAACAAGATAATGCCCGTAAAATAGAGAAATGCCGAAACACGGTAACAATGAACAAGGATAGTGTCCATAAAAATGGAAAATACCAAAACACGGTAACAATGAACAAAGATAATGTCCGTAAAATAGAGAAATGCCGAAATACGGTAACAATGGAACAAGATAGTGCCCGTAAAATGGAGAAATACCGAAACACGGTAACAATGAACAAGGATAGTGCCTATAAAAATGGAAAATATCAAAACTCGGTAAGAATCAACCGAGCGTACATCAGGAAAATTGCAGAAAACCAGGAAGCATAAAAAATTTGCGTCTAATTAGCCAACAATCATGAAGACGACCTCCTCATATTCAACAAAAATGCTCTTCTTTACAACCTAGCATTAAATTTTTCCTAATCTATTTATTTTAGGCATTAAAAAAGCCTGAACCAATTGTAAAACCAGTTCAGGCTTTCGTATTTATTTTATGCGATTTCCATCGTCATCCAATAGCGGGTATACACCATTTTCATCATGCGTTTCTGTTCCCACAAGCGGTGGATTGAAAGTACAAATTAAGCGCATGTCTTCTGTGCCGCCTCGCAGGTAATGCTCGTCGTTTTGATCTAAAGCATAAAGTGTGCCATCCGTAATCGGGTAAACTTTTCCGTCTTTTACTGTTTCGATTTCTCCATTACCGCCTACGCAGTAAACTGCTTCTAAGTGGTTTTGATAATGGATATGTGTTTCTGTTCCAGCATAAATAATTGTTTCATGGAACGAGAACCCCATATTGTCTTTTTTTAATAAAAAACGACGGCTTGACCACGTCTCAGCTTTCGTTTCATTTTCTGTTCCTTTAATTTCATTTAAGTGTCTAACAATCATGTTCTAAAGTCTCCTCTGCGTCTGTTTTGTTTTTTCTAAGTATAAGTAAAATAATTCTTATTTTAAACAAAGATTAATCAGTGGGTTGTGAAGTAGACAAGCCCACTGATGTGTAATCCTTTATTTAACAGAAACCTTTTCCGAAAAGCTTCAAAGAGTTTTAATTATCTTTACCGCTTTCCTGTTTTAACGGCCTGCTAAAACAGTCTGGATGCTTTCTTCAATAATCGCGAAGCCTTTTTCAAGGCCTTCTTGATCAATGACTAGTGGTGCTAAGAATTTAAATACTTCATCGTTTGGCCCGGATGTCTCCATCACGAGACCGCGATTAAAGCATTCTTTAATAATTTCGGAAGCAGCACCGTCTAATCCACAGGCAACGCCTTGGAACATGCCACGGCCACGTGCTTTTGCCTGTAATTTAGGATATTCTTTTTCTACTTTTTTCGTAAAATCAGACATTAATTTTGCATTTTCTTTGATATGATTAGCAAAATTATCATCGTCCCAATAAGTTAAAGCTTCTGTTGCTGCTATGAAAGCAGGGTTAAAACCACGGAAAGTACCATTGTGCTGTCCTGGTTCAAATACATCCAACTCTTCTTTGAAAAGTGTGAATGATAGTGGCATACCATAACCGCCAATTGATTTGGACACTGTCACAATATCCGGATTAATTCCTGCTGGTTCAAAACTGAAAAATGTTCCAGTGCGTCCATTACCAGCTTGGATATCGTCAACAATTAACAGGATATCATATTTCTCAGCAATGTCAGCGATTCCTTTCATCCATTCCACACTTGCTGCATTAATACCGCCTTCTCCTTGAACTGTTTCAAAAATCATGGCAGCGGGAAGTTCGACACCAGTTCCGCCATCCTGAATATAACGTTCTACTAAATCCAGTGATTCTTGTGTCGGCAGATAACCGTCATACGGAAGAGAAACGGTGTTAGAGAGAGGAACGCCGGCTCCTTGACGTTTACCTACATTTCCTGTAGCGGAAAGTGCTCCTAAAGTTACACCGTGAAACCCATTCGTGAAATTCATGATGGTTGTCCGGCCGGTAGCTTTACGAGCAAGTTTCAAAGCTCCTTCTACGGCATCAGTTCCTGTAGGCCCTGCAAACATTGCTTTGTAATCCAAGCCTCTCGGTTTCAAAATCGTTTCATTAAATTTTTGTAAGAAATTTGCACGGGGCTCCGTGAACATGTCTAAACTATGCACAATATAATCGTTCTCAAAATAATCAAGTAAAGCTTGTTTTATTTTGTCGTTATTGTGACCATAGTTTAACGTGCCGGCACCAGCAAAGAAGTCAATATATTCATTGCCTTCTTTGTCCCACATTTTATACCCTTTCGATTTTTGAAAAACGGTTGGGAAATTACGGCTGTAACTTCTTACGTCTGATTCATGTTTTTTAATGATATCCATGTCTTGACTGGAATTGTTGTTATTAAGTGCCATAGCTATTTATAGTACCTCCGTCATTATAATTGAAATCATACGTTTTATTTTAAAGGCCCTATCCGATACGTCATTTCTGATTCGTGATCAGGATCAGGGAAATGTTCTTCTTTAAAACATTCAAAGATAGAACAATCTGTATCATTCTTTTTAGCTAAACCTTGAAAAAGTTTACTGGAGGGAGTATTAGAAGGAGTTACCGTTGCTTCTAAATAACGAACACCTTTCTCCTCATCTACTTGATCGATTAATTGCTGGATTAATGTTGTTGCAAGGCCATATCCGCGAAAATCGGAATCAACTGCGACTTGCCAAACAAATAGTGTATCAGGGGATTCAGGTTGTAAGAACCCGGATACGAATCCAATCACTTCATCTTCACAAGTTGCGATAATAGAAGTTTTACTGAAAAACTTACTCCATAGTAAATAACTGTAGGATGAATTAACATCCAGAACCTTTGATTCTTCGACAATGCGGAACATTTCTTTCCCGTCATTATCTGTTGGTTCTCTAAATAAAATTGTCTGATCGTCCTTTGTTATTATAGCCGTTTGTTCTTTAATTGCTGTATTAACGGCAATTCACCTCCTGGAAATTTGCATCTGATTTATATGATAACAAAGTGACATTTTAACGCAAACAGCATTAAACTGTATATGCAAGCATTAATTCTATTCAGCTAAGTTGCATGAGGTTTAAACATGGGTTTTCTACTAATCGCTCTTATATAAGATGAATTAGAGGGGGGTCAATTGAAAAGGAGCCATTATTTTTGATAGAAAGTCATACAGGACGTTGACAAGTGTCATCGCTCCAAAAACAGACTGTTTACGCTTAAAGATTGCATAATTCACCAATTTTTAATATAGTAAAAGAAAGCTAGGTGAATGACTATTCACTATTTAAATAACAGCTTTTTTATTTAAAGGACAAAGAAAGCGATTACAATCATGGAGGGGTAGAATATGAAAGGTAAAACAGTTATTGTAACTGGCGGATCAAGTGGAATGGGAAAGGCAATGGCACAGCGTTTTGCTAATGACGGAGCAAACGTTATGATTACAGGAAGAAGTGAGCAAAAGTTAGAAGATGCACAATTGGAAATGTTGGAAACGGCTACAGGAAAAGTAGAGTATGTCCCGATGGATGTACGAAAAATTGATGAAATAGATCAGATGGTGGAACAGACGATTAAAACATTTGGGACGATTGATCATCTGGTCAATAACGCAGCAGGCAATTTTGTCGTACCAGCAGAGGAATTATCGGTGAATGGATGGAACTCAGTAATTGATATTGTGTTGAATGGTACGTTTTATTGCACGAAAGCAGTAGGAGCGCACTGGATAGAAGAGGAAAAACGCGGCTCTATTTTGAATATGGTGGCGACGTATGCCTGGGACGCTGGAGCAGGTGTGATACATAGTGCTGCTGCAAAAGCTGGTGTACTCAGCATGACTCGGACTTTAGCAGTGGAATGGGGAGCAAAATACGGTATCCGTGCTAATGCGATTGCTCCGGGACCGATTGAAAGAACAGGCGGTTCAGAGAAGTTGATGCTTTCACCGGAAATGGTTAAAAAAGTGAAAGATTCCAATCCTTTACATCGTTTCGGAACACCAGAAGAAATTGCTGGGCTAGCTGCCTTTATTTTTTCAGAAGATGCTTCCTACATTAATGGAGAAGTTATTACGATGGATGGGGGCCAATGGTTAAACGATTTTCCATTTTAAATCCATGTAAGTGAGAGGGGTCAAGTGATGCCGGGGACAAAAAAGAACAAACATTTCACGTGGAAAAAGATTATTCTTTATAGTGGAGGCTTGCTTATCCTTCTGGTAGCAGGCGCCTTGATTTATGTAAATCATTTCTTAAACAAATCGCTTCCTCAAGTAGAAGGCGAGATAGAAATGCCTGTATCAGAGCATGTTTCAGTTACAACAGATGATGTGGGGGTGCCGCATATCCAGGCTGAATCTTTAGAGGACATGTATAAAGTGCAAGGGTATGTACAAGCTAAAAGCCGCATGTTTCAAATGGAAATGTCCCGCAGGCAAGCTTCCGGCACACTGAGCGAAGTGGTTGGAGCAGACACAGTTTCAAGTGATAAATATTTTCGGACATTGGGGCTTAGAAGAGCAGCGGAAGCCTCGTATGATTTATATGATGACGATGCGAAAGATGTTTTAGAATGGTTCAGTGATGGGGTGAATGCTTATATAGATGAAGCCAGTGAAGCAGGGACTTTACCGCCCGAGTTTGTGATTTTAGGCGAAGAACCCGCCGATTGGACACCAATTGATTCGTTAACCATTGGAAAATATATGGCATTTGATTAGGTGGACACTGGGAAAGACAAGCTTTTAATTATTATGCGTTAGACAATTTTTCTGAAGAAAAGGCTGCGGAATTGATGCCGAGTTACCCTGATCACTATAAAGAAGTGATTGAAAAAGGAGAACTGGATATTGCAGGAAGCTTTGAGGATGCAGTTATCCCGGAAGAGTTCAATGGAAGTAATGATTGGGTGGTCAGTGGAGACAAAACAGCTTCAGGAGAGGCACTGCTTGCAGATGACCCCCATTTGGGACTGGCAACACCTTCGATATGGTATCAGATGCATTTAGAAGCTGAAGACGTCAATGTTGAAGGCGTTATTTTTGCGGGAGTTCCCGGGATTATTTTAGGGCATAATGAAGATATTGCCTGGGGTGTAACCAACACAGGCCCTGATGTACAGCAACTCTATATGGAAGAAAGAAATGATGCAGCGAAAGATGAATTTAAATTTGAAGACGAATGGGAAGAAGCGGATCACATCGAGGAACCAATTGAGATAAAAGACGAAGATACCATTGATTATGAAGTGCTGGAAACGAGGCATGGTCCGATTGTATCTGAATTTGCCGAAGAAGCAGGGGAGGAAACTGCTCTTTCTTTACGATGGACAGCTTTGGACCCAACGACGGAGTTGCAAGCCATTTTAAATATTAATCATGCAACGAACTGGGACGAATTTGAGAAAGGCTTGGAAGATTTCTTAGCACCGGCACAGAACTTTGTGTTTGCCGACACGGATGGTAATATCGCTTATAAAGCGAACGGGAAAATACCGATTTACGAAGATGGAGACGATGCGTTACTGCCACTTCCAGGCTGGGAAGAAAAGTATGAATGGGATGATTTTATTCCTTTTGATGAACTGCCTCGTGTCGTGAATCCTGATAAAGGATTTATTGCGACGGCAAACAATAAAATAGAGGGAGATGACTACCCGTATCATATTAGTAATGTCTGGGCTCAGCCATATCGTTACGAGAGGATTTATGAAGTGCTGGACGACAAAAATGAATTAACTGCGCAGGATATGAAGGACTTGCAGATGGATGCGACGAATTTAAGAGCGCGCGAATTCGTACCTGCTTTTCAGGAAATTTTAGACGGTGCAGATGTGGGAGAGAATGAAGAGTCAGCACTGGAGTTATTAGAAGACTGGGGGTACGAAGATGATAAAGATCTGCCACAGCCGCTTATTTTCGAAACGTGGATGGAAAACATAAGCAAAATGCTTTATAAAGACATCCCTGATGACTTGGATGACTTGTTTGAAGCAGAAGGGCAGACGACAGATGAACTGTTGCGTTCAGGAGACGATTCAAAGTGGGTCAGAGATGCCGGCGGAATGGAAAGTCTTGTTCAGGAAACGCTGGAGACTACAATAGAAGATTTAGAAAAAGAGTATGGTGAGAAAGTAGAAGATTGGAAGTGGGGCGATTACCACCAAATTCAATTTAAACATCCGCTTTCCAGTGCGAGTGATATTCTGGCAAAAATAGTCAATAAAGATGATCCTCTTCCGGTTGACGGGAGCGCGTATACACCAATGGCAGCGCGTTCTGCTGCTGATGGAATTGTCGACCATGGTGCGTCCTGGCGTTTTGTGATTGACATGGAGGAACCAGAATCAGGTTATCATATTGTAAGTCCTGGTCAGTCTGGTCATTTGAAGAGTAAGTGGTATAATGATCAAACGGAAGCTTGGGTGACAGGAGATTATCATGAAACAAATACCCAGGAGTTCGAAGGCGATGTGTTGGATATTATTCCAGAAGATTGATGGGCAAAAGCGTGCAAAACAGCATTATTGTTTTGTACGCTTTTTTAACAGATTATTTATATTTCAGGATTTACACAGGGCTGTTGTGTTAATCGCTGCAGCTCAATGAAAATAAACTGGTTAATAAGGTCACAAATATGAAAAAATAGGATGAAATATAGAAACTATTATAGTAATTATGGCTGGGAAGTGATATTGTTTTACTAAGGGTAAAAATATTTTGAAAATACGAGGTGATTAAGATGAGTGATGAAGAGAACGGAGGGCCTTATACAATGACTGAAGATGGCCTCACAGGATCAACAGATGACGAACGATTATTTGCTATGCTGATTTATTTGAGCAGCTTGTTTACGACATTTATAGGGCCTATTTTGATATGGCTGATTAAACGGGAAGAATCTGGTTACGTTGATTTTCATGGGAAAGAGTATTTGAACTTTATTATTTCTTACACGATTTATGGAATAGCTTCAGGAGTTATTCTCGTGTTTGGGATTATTCTTACTTTTATTCCTATCATTGGGTTTATCATTTTAGGGTTGGCAACGCTTGTATTAAGTTTAATAGGTTTAACGGTGCTTATATTGACAATTGTTGCGGCTATCAAAGCTTACAATGGTGAAAGATACCGAATCCCTTTGGTTTTCAGGTTGATTAAATAAGTATATTCCAATGGAGTGATGAATGAAAGTCACTCTTCTTTTTTCTAAAAATCAATTAACGTAAGTGTATGTATAAAAAGTCACATTTATGAATTATTTTGCTTCTTAACAACCAATGTAAAATACCAATGTTTTATAGCAATTACACTTAAAAAATGATATTCTTTTATTAAGTAGAAACTGTATTTTGTGAGGTGAAGAAAGTTGAGCGATGATGAAAAGCGAGGGACTCATATTATAACAGAAGATGGGAGAACAGAGTCTATGCAAACAACAAATGATGAACGAATGTTTGCTATGTTGATTTATCTGACCAGCTTGGTTACGACCATTATTGGGCCGATCCTTATCTGGCTTTTAAAACGAGAAGAATCAGAATTTATTGACTACCACGGAAAAGAATATTTAAATTTTATTATTTCGTTTGCGGTGTATGGTTTTGCAGCATCCGCCTTAATGGTTATTGCAGTTGGCTTTTTATTGGCCCCGATTGTTGGGGTTGTCGCATTTATTTTCACTATCATTGCTGCTGTTAAATCGTATAATGGCGAATTATATAGAATTCCTTTGATTTTCAGACTCATTAAATAAAAAATGAGAGGGAAGAAGAAAATAAGATGAGGACTCGTTTATCTTTTTATAACACGAGTAGCCGGCGCCTCTTTTTTTGAATTTTTCCTTATCTCATATTTGGAGAATGACGATAGGTATGAGTGTAAAATAGTGATGTGAATGCAGTAATCACATATGTACGGTCATAAAGAAAATAGAAGCAGGGGAGACTTAAGCATATGCAAAAGTTAAAAGAAAATACACAAGAATATGTAACACTTTTAGAGCGGTTTCTAGAAACGAATGAAACCTATTACTTAGACAAAGCAAAAGAGATGAGTGCTTCTTTTGTCGATCGCAATATCCAACCGGAAGAGATTGTTCGCATGCATAAAAATGCTGTGGAATCGTTAATGAATGAGGAGAGAACAGAGTATAAACAATCGTTGGATTTTTTATTGGAATCAATGATTGCTTATCGGGAAGCGCTCGATGAATATAAAGCTTTGGAGTTAGAGCAATGGGAATTAAAGTCAGAGATTCAAATAGCTGCGAATATGCAGCAAACATTGTTACGCACTAAAAAGCCTGTTATAGAAGGCGTCGATATAGGTGCTTTAAGTGTACCTCATCATCAAATGAATGGAGATTATTATCATTTTATAACAGGCGAAGATGGAACGCTCGGTGTTGCAATAGCAGACGTGATAGGTAAAGGTGTCCCTGCTGCGCTCAGTATGTCCATGATTAAATATGCCATGGACAGTTTTTATGATGAATTAATGAGCCCGAGTGCTATTTTGCGTAATTTGAATAGTGTTGTAGAACGAAATGTTGCTTCCAACATGTTTATTACGATGTTTTATGGGCAGCTTTTTCCTGAATTGGGGACATTGCGGTTCGCTTCTGCCGGGCATGAACCAGGTTATATCTATCGTGCAGAAGCGGATAGATTTGAAGAAATCGAAGCGAAAGGGCTTGTCCTGGGTGTTTTGAAAAATACCCATTATAAACAATATGAGACATCATTAGGCGAGGGCGATATGATTGTTTTATTAACAGACGGAGTGACAGAGTGCAAGCGCGGTGAGCGATTTATTGAGCATGATGAAGTGATTGATATCATTCGTGAGTATAAGCATTTGCCGGCACAAGAGCATGTGAATAGTGTATACAATCATTTAAATACATTGGAAGATTTCGAATTAAAAGATGATTTTACTTTAATTATTATAAAACGAGTTTAATTCGATTCCAGTGCGGGAAATAGAATTGGTAATAGAATGAATAA
>Ga0079226_10000196_pt1 | contig 39903 bp, 38 predicted proteins | sample Poulit2014_FD_76345 | JGI IMG/M metagenome (GOLD analysis project Ga0079226, IMG submission 76345) | Agricultural soil microbial communities from Georgia to study Nitrogen management - Poultry litter 2014 | ecosystem: Environmental > Terrestrial > Soil > Agricultural land | place: USA: Georgia...
CCGATGGCACCGGAGGCATCGGTGATCAGTAGATCTTCAACGTGTAGTTTTCGGGTTTTGCCGTCCAGTGTTTCCAAGGTTTCCCCTTGGTGGGCACGGCGCACGGTGATGTCCCCGGTCAGCTTTTCGGCATCATAGAAGTGGAGGGGTTGGCCTAGTTCTAACATCACGTAGTTGGAGATGTCGACGGGCAGGGTCAGCGGACGAATACCCGCTAGCCGCAATCGAGAGACCATCCAGCTGGGGGTTGGTGCTGTCGGGTCGATGCCGTTGACACGGCGCGCGACGAACCGTGTGGCACCAGCTTGGTTATGTATCGGAGCGTCATCGTTGATCCGAACGGGCCAACCGGTTGTATTCGCGGTCGGCGGTGTGATGGCAGCTGCCGGGTCGGTGAAGTCGGTCCCGGTGGCGTGGCCGTATTCTCGCGCCACCCCGCGCATGGATAATACGTACCCGCGGTCTGGTGTGACATTAATTTCTGCGGCTTCATCATTGAGATCCAGCAGTTCGAGCACATCGGTGCCGAGCTCTGGGTCCAGCCCCCATTCTGATAGGACGACGATGCCGTCGTGTCCATCGCCCAACCCGAGCTCGGATTCGGAGGCGATCATGCCTGCAGATGTGTGGCCGTAGGTTTTACGCGCCGAAATTTTGAAACCGCCCGGCAGCTCAGCTCCGGGTAGGGTGACAATGACTTTGTCACCGACTTCAAAGTTGTGGGCACCGCACACCACACCCTGGACACCGGACGGGTCGATACCTTTGCCTGCCAGTTTTTGGGTTTGGCCATCGGGTACTACTTGGACGCGACACCAGTTGATGGTTTTGCCATTGGAGTGTTCTTCCGGTGTTTTTTCTAACACTTTGCCGACCACGATGGGGCCGGTGAGTTCAAACCGGTGGACGTCTTCTTCTTCTAAACCAACTTTTACTAGCTCCGCCATGAGATCTTCGGCGGTGGCGGTTGCTGGCAGTTGGGTGTATTCACGCAACCAAGACAGTGGGATACGCATGCTGTGACTAAATCTCCATTCCAAATTGCGTTGAGAAACGCACGTCGCCCTCAATCATGTCGTGCATATCGGTGACACCGTTGCGGAACATGAGGGTGCGTTCCACACCCATACCGAACGCAAACCCGGAATACACGTTGGGGTCAATGCCGGCGGCACGGAGGACCTGTGGGTGTACCATGCCACAACCACCCCATTCGACCCACTGCGGGCCGCCCTTGGCGTTGGGGTACCAAACATCCAGTTCGGCTGATGGCTCGGTGAATGGGAAAAAGTTTGGGCGTAAACGGATGCGTGCCTCTGAACCAAACATGGAGGTTGCAAAGTATTCCAGGGTGCCACGCAGATCCGCCATGGTCAGACCTTTATCTACCGCAAGGCCTTCGAACTGGTGAAATACCGGCGTATGGGTAGCATCCAGTTCATCGGTGCGGAAAGTCTTTCCCGGGGCTAAAACATAGGTTGGTGCGCCGCGTTCCAGCAGCGAGCGAATCTGTACGGGTGACGTGTGGGTGCGCAGGATGAGATGGCCGTCGGCGGGCTCGACAAAGAAGGTGTCCTGCATTTCACGGGCCGGGTGATCGGGCTCGAAGTTTAGGGCGTCAAAGTTGTACCATTCGGATTCCAACTCGGGACCTTCCGCAATTTCCCATCCCATACCAACAAAAATATCTGCGGCACGCTCTTGGAGCAGTTCAAGCGGGTGGCGAGCCCCGTGACGATGACGCCGCACAGCGGTTGTGACATCCACGGTTTCCTCAAGCAGCATCCGGGCCTCATGTTCGGCTTGCAGTGTTTCTTCGCGGGCGGCGAGCGCCTTGCTCATTTTTCCGCGAGCCTGGCCCATACGTTTACCGGCATCGGCTTTCTGCGCCTTATCCAAGGTGCCGATGAGTCGATTGGCCAGGGTCAGTGGCGCGTTGTCACCGGTGTGGGCGAGGCGGGCCGTCTTGAGTTCGTCAAGATTTGTGGCAGCTTCAAAGTCTGCGATGGCGGACTCTACCGCTTGTTGTACGGCCGCATCATCGGCCGGTGAAACCTCCGGTGGGAGGTTTGAAGTATCCGTCATATGGGGTACACGCCTTTAGTTATAAAACCAAGAGTTCACAAAGTTGGGGGTCGAACCATCAGGTTTCGACCCCCACTAGTCTAAGACGTGAAGTCCTTCGGCTGGAACTATTGCCTGTGTACTACACACTGGCGGCGCGATAATCATCAATGATGCCGCCTTGGTCCAGGAGCTGTACGGCGGTGGAACGCATCTCGACTTTCCGGACTTTTCCGGTGACGGTGGTCGGAAATTCGTCAACGACATGTACGTAACGCGGTATCTTATATTTTGCCAGCGAGTCTTCCGAGAACTCACGCAACGCTTGTGCCGTAAGTTTTGGCGCACCTTTGCGCAGCTGAACCCAGACCATGAGTTCTTCACCGTAGCGTTCATCGGGCACGCCAATGACTTGTGCGTCCAAAATATCTGGGTGGGTATAGAGGAATTCTTCAATCTCGCGCGGATAAATGTTCTCGCCACCACGGATGACCATGTCTTTCATGCGTCCGGTGACCTGGACATAGCCGTTTTCGTCCATGCGCGCCACGTCACCGGTGCGTAACCAACCGTCGTCGTCGAGTACCTCGGCGGTTTTTTCAGGTTGGTTCCAGTAGCCTTTCATGACCAGATAGCCGCGAGTGCACAGTTCACCATCGGTGTGGATGGGTAGAGTTTCACCGGTAGCGGGGTCAATGATTTTGATTTCGGCGTGCGGATTTGGCCGTCCGACCGTGGAAACCCGTAAGTGGAGATCGTCGTCCGGTCGGGTTTGCATAGACACAGGTGACGTTTCGGTCATGCCATAGCAAATGGTGACTTCATCCATGTGCATGGTGTCAATTACGTTTCGCATAACCTCGTCGGGACACGGTGAGCCCGCCATAATTCCGGTGCGGAGTGTCGAGAGGTCGAAGTCCGCCAGATTTTCTAGGGCAAGTTCTGCAATGAACATGGTTGGCACCCCGTAGAGGGCGGTGCACTGGTATTTTTCTACGGCGGCCAAGGTTTGTTCGGGCTTGAAGGTGGGCCCCGGGATGACCATGGTGGCCCCGTGCGTGGTTGCCGCAAGGTTCCCCATGACCATGCCAAAGCAATGGTAATACGGCACCGGAATACAAATGCGGTCCTGGTCCGTGTATTGGTTGATTTCGCCAACGAAATACCCGTTGTTGAGGATGTTGCGGTGCGAAAGCGTCGCGCCCTTTGGAAAACCCGTGGTCCCGGAGGTGTACTGGATATTTATGGGGTCAGTATTTTTGAGCGTTGCCTGAATGGCGTCCAGCGCCTGATCGTCCGCTGATACATCAAAAACGTCATCCCACGACTCGGAGTTCATCATGATGATGCGCTCCAACACCCCAAGCTCTTGCTGTGCTCGGGCTATCATCCGCGGGTAGTTGGCGGTCGGCACTTCTTCAGAAGCAATTAGAGTGGTGATGCCGGCTTGTTCTAGGACATAATTCAGTTCGTGCTGCCGGTAGGAAGGGTTGATATTGACCATGATGGCACCCAGTTCAGCGGTCGCATATTGGGTCATTGCCCATTCCCACCGGTTTAATGCCCAGATGCCTACCCGTTCACCGGTGACGACGCCTGCACGATGCAGGCCCGTCGCGAAGTTCCGCACCTGTTGATGAAACTGTTCGTAGGTCCACTGGCGGCCCGCTTCGGCGTCGATCAGGGCAAGATTGTGGGGAAACGCGGATGCCGTGTTCGCTAGGTTAGTCGAGATCGTCTCTTCTAGCAGTGGAATATCCGTTGGGCCAACGGCGTGAGAGTACGTCAGGTGTTCTGTCATAGCCATCTTCCTGGGTTGTTCATAGACTTGTTCAATAACCTAGCAAACTGTGACACGCCTCACCACACCTAAGGTGACTCGGTCTGCTCTCGAGGTGCTGCGTAGATCGCGTCCATCGCCATCTGCAACAGCATTTTTTTGAGATACAGCAGAAAATTACCGGTCTGCTTACGTTTAGCCAACCCCCTAAAGGAGTGGCCCGTCGAGTTGATGAGACCAAATAAGGCATGGGCCCGAACCAACCGCTGGTCGGCTGTCTCCTGCGGATGGATCTCTTGGATAGCACGAACCCAAATGTCGATAAACTCGCGCTGGGTCCGGCGTATCTCACGCTGATGGCGGTCTTCAACTGCCGCAAGATCTCGATCCTGTACGCGAATAATATCTGACGAGTGCAGCGCAAATTCCGTTTGCAGCTCCACGAGCTGCTGCAGGCGATCAAAAGTTGGCGTCTTTCGCGCTTCAATTTCCCTGCCACGATCCAACAGATACTGACTCGCTTGACCGATGAGCACCCCAAGCATGTCTTGTTTGGATTCAAAGTGTCGATATATCGCCTGACCGGTGACCCCGACTTCGGCCCCGATTTCATCCAGCGATACCGAAGCAAATCCTCGTTCAGCAAACAGCCGTCCGGCAGCCGCCAACAACTGTTCACGACGTTTTGCTTTTTCCAACTGTCGTTGTGTCTTGGTCACCCCACCGGGCGAAGTCGTCTGGGCACTAGACAAAATCATTCTCCATCACTAGTCTAAGTTTCAGTTATCCACCATAAACTGAAATTTTGGCTGCGTCCATCCTGTCAGGAGAATAATGCAAGAGCTGATCACGCAGGTTGATGCCAACTCGGAGCAATATCAGACCAACTTTGCCTACCACAGCCAACTGCGCCAACAGCTGCGCGACCATGTGGCTGAGGTAGCTAAAGGCGGCTCGGAACGATCACGTCAGCGGCACCTTGACCGGGGTCGACTGCTCCCCCGCGAACGAGTTCGTCGCCTATTAGACCCGGGGTCACCATTTTTAGAAATTGGTGCGCTCGCCGCTTTCGGAATGTACAACGATGATGCTCCGGCAGCCGGACTCATCGCCGGGATCGGACGGGTCGAAGGACGCTATGTGATGATCGTGTGCAATGACTCCACGGTCAAAGGCGGCACGTACTATCCCATCACGGTGAAAAAACATCTGCGAGCGCAAGAGATTGCTCTTGAAAATCGGTTGCCCTGTCTTTACCTGGTGGATTCCGGCGGCGCGTTCCTACCTCGCCAGGACGAAGTGTTCCCCGACCGTGACCATTTCGGCCGAATTTTTTATAACCAATCGCAACTGTCTTCCCGCGGTATCCCCCAAATTGCAGCGGTGCTAGGATCATCTACCGCCGGAGGCGCCTACGTGCCCGCGATGAGTGATGAATCGGTTATTGTCCGAAATCAAGGCACCATCTTTCTAGGTGGGCCGCCGTTAGTGAAGGCGGCAACCGGTGAAGTTGTCACTTCCGAAGAACTCGGTGGCGCCGAGGTACACACGTCAACGTCTGGTGTGGCGGACCATATCGCAGAAAATGACGACCATGCCCTCCAGATTGTGCGCAATATCGTCACGACATTGCCGCAGACCCCAGATCGTGTCTGGGACAAGCTTGAAGCCTTAGAACCGGCGTATGATCCGGCGGAATTATCCGGCATTATCCCCACGGACCAGCACACCTCATATGATGTGCGCGAAGTTATTGCACGTATCATTGACGCCGGCACTTTCCATGAGTTTAAAGAAAACTACGGTGCCACATTGGTCACCGGCTTTGCACGGATCGATGGCCACCTGGTGGGTATCATCGCCAACAACGGTATTTTGTTTTCAGAATCGTCCCTAAAAGGGGCGCATTTTATTGAGCTGGCAGACCAACGCGGCATACCGCTGCTGTTCCTGCAAAACATTTCAGGCTTCATGGTCGGCAGAGACTATGAAGCCGGCGGTATCGCAAAAAATGGCGCAAAAATGGTGACTGCAGTGTCCACCACTCGCGTTCCCAAGCTTACCGTCGTCATTGGTGGCTCTTTCGGTGCAGGAAACTATTCCATGTGTGGACGCGCCTACTCGCCACGTTTCCTGTTTATGTGGCCAAATGCGCGCATCTCTGTCATGGGCCCCGAGCAAGCAGCCGGTGTCTTGGCCACGGTGAAACGTGACCAGTATGAGTCGGCCGGCGAAGACTGGTCCGCTGAAGCAGAAGCTGAGTTTAAACAACCGATCCTGGATCAGTACAACGATCAAGGCTCTGCTTATTATTCGACTGCCCGTCTGTGGGATGACGGCATTATCGATCCACAAGACACCCGCCGAGTCCTAGCTATGGCCCTTGATGTGTGTGCTCGTACTCCACTGCCCGATCCCCAATTTGGTCTTTTCCGGATGTGACTGCTGTGCAACTGTTTTCTAAAATTCTTATCGCCAATCGCGGCGAAATTGCAATCCGTATTGCCAAAACCCTGCACAAGCTGGGCATCCGGTCGGTGGCAATCTATTCGGATGCGGACCGTGACGCCGCGCATGTGCGCTATGCCGACCAAGCTGTTCGGCTCGGGGCCACATCAGCCGCATCCTATCTTGACCCCCAAGCGGTCGTACAGGCTGCGCTGGATACCGGAGCCCAGGCTATTCACCCCGGGTACGGTTTCATCTCCGAAAATGTTGAGTTGGCTCGTGCCTGTCATCGCGCTGGTATCACATTTATTGGCCCAAACGAACATGCCCTAGAAATCATGGGCGATAAAATTCGGTCAAAAAATCATGTCGGCCAAGCCGGTGTCCCCATGGTTGAAGGGGTGTCTGACGCCAACCTCACGGATGCACAGCTGGTGGAGGCAACTCGAGACATGCCCTTTCCAATGCTGATTAAACCATCGGCCGGCGGGGGTGGGAAAGGCATGCACGCTGTTGAAACCCATGCTGAGTTGGCCGACCAGTTAAAAGCCGCCCGCAGGGTGGCCAGGACGGCCTTTGGCGACGACACGTTGCTCATCGAACAGCTCATCCGAGCACCCCGGCATATTGAAGTGCAAATCCTGGCGGATGCCCACGGCAATGTGATCCACCTGGGAGAACGCGAATGCTCGCTGCAGCGTCGTCACCAAAAAATTATCGAAGAAGCCCCCTCTGTATTGCTCAACGAGAACACCAGGCAGCGGATCGGCCAAGCGGCCGTCGATACAGCAAAATCTGTGAATTATGTTGGCGCCGGCACCGTGGAGTTTTTGGTTGCAGATGCCGAACCCGACAAGTTCTACTTCATGGAAATGAACACCCGTCTGCAGGTGGAGCATCCTGTCACGGAAGCAATCACCGGCATGGATTTGGTCGAAGAACAGATCCGCATTGCCGCTGGCCTGCCCCTCTCACTGCGTCAGGAGGAAATCTGCTTTACAGGCCACTCCATTGAGGCGCGAGTCTACGCGGAAAACCCGGCCGCTGACTTTATGCCCTCGACCGGCACCGTGCTGCATGTGGCAGAACCCACCGGCGCCGGTGTGCGCGTCGATTCCGGACTGCGCACCGGGGCAGTGATCGGCACGGATTTTGATCCTATGGTTGCAAAAGTCATTGCGACCGGTGCGGACCGCGCCCAAGCCCTGGCGCGGTTGGACCAAGCCCTCGAAGAAACGGTGGTTCTGGGGGTCTATACCAATGTGGAATATCTGCAACATCTCATTCGGGATGCGGATGTGGCTCGCGGTGATATCGACACGACACTAGTCGAATCGCGCCTACCACATATGGTTTTTCACGCCCCAGACCAGCGGCATGCGCAAATCGCGGCACGTTTTATCCACCAGCAAGCCGCGGCGCCTTCGGCAGCCTGGCGCCAGGACGGTTTCAGACTGCAAGGCACAGCACCCGTGACCTATCGGGTTGATGACGCGTCCCAGGACGACCTCAGTTTTGATGTGACTTTGGATAGCGCAGCACAGCTGAGTCCAACAGATAAGCCACACCAGTTCATCTACCAAGATGACACCGGGGCGGACCCGGTGACCGTCGTTGCCCAGGCTCCTGCCCCCGAAGGCACCCGTGTGTGGCTCGCCTCAAGCTCGTTCACCGGTGTGGTGGTCGTATTGGATCATCGGGCACAAGTGCTGGATGCCCTGGCCACCATGGAAGCCCAAGTTCGCGGCGTCGATCCGCAGGTGCGGGCACCATTGCCCGGTACCGTTACCGTGGTCCATGTGGCGGATGGCAGCCTAGTTGCCGCTGGTGATCCAGTGGTGACCTTAGAAGCTATGAAGATGGAACATCAACTCAAAGCGCCCCTGGATGGCACCGTTAGCATTCACGTAGCCGATGGCCAACAGGTACAACTTGACCAAACTATTTTGACTGTTACCGGTGAGCACACCGACGACAGCGACAATTAATGTTGCTTCCGCAACGAAAGGTTCACCATGTCTATTCATCACCTCCTGGACGAAGAACAACTGGCGCTGGTAGAAGGGGTCCGAGAATTTGCGCAGCAAGTTGTCGCTCCGGTCTCCGCGCAGCATGACCGTGATAAAACTTTTCCCTACGAAGTGATCTCGCAAATGGGCGAGATGGGGCTCTTTGGGCTGCCCATTCCCGAAGAATACGGTGGCCAGGGTGGCGACTACTTCACTCTGTGCTTAGCACTGGAAGAACTGGCAAAAGTTGATCAATCGGTGGCCATCACCCTGGAAGCGGGTGTGTCGTTAGGGATGATGCCGCTGTTGAAGTTTGGTTCAGAAGACCAGAAACAACAGTGGCTGCCCGATTTGGCCGAGGCCAAGACCCTGGCTGGGTTTGGTCTCACTGAACCAGGAGCCGGTTCAGATGCGGGCGGAACTCAGACCCGAGCCACGCTCAACAACGGCTCGTGGACAATCAACGGGAATAAAGAATTCATTACGAACTCTGGTACCGATATCACGTCCATGGTTACTGTCACCGCTGTAACCGGTGACGATGAGATTTCGACTATTATTGTGCCGAGTGAAACCCCCGGTTTCACGGCCGAACCAGCCTATGACAAAGTCGGTTGGAACGCGTCCGATACCCACCCGTTAACTCTGAATGATGTTGTCGTACCTGAACAGAACCTTTTGGGAGAACGCGGTCGTGGATATGCCAATTTCCTAGGCATTTTGGATGAGGGACGTGTGGCGATCGCCGCGTTAGCCACCGGTGCAGCGCAAGGCTGCGTGGATGAAGCGGTGTCCTATGCAAAAACCCGGAAAACCTTTGGCCGTGCTATCGGAGAAAACCAAGGCATCTCGTTTAAGATCGCTCGTATGCAGGCCCGCGCCTACACTGCGCGCACCGCATACTATACGGCCGCCAGAAAGCTGATTGCTGGGCAGCCGTTCAAGACGGATGCCGCCATAGCCAAAATGGTGGCGTCTGAGGCTGCCATGGACAATGCTCGTGATGCCACCCAGATCTTTGGAGGATACGGTTTTATGAACGAAACCCTCGTCGCCCGCCACTACCGGGACTCCAAAATCCTGGAGATTGGTGAAGGCACCACCGAAGTACAGCTCATGCTGATCGCTCGTTCGCTAGGACTCTAGGAGCTATATGCCTGACAACCCAAAGATCATCAAACAACGCGGCCTGTACTACGACGAAATCGAAGTCGGAGCAATCTACCAACATGCCCCTGGTCGCACGGTGACCGAGAGCGATAATGTCGTGTTCACCACGTTAACTATGAACACCCAATCTTTGCATCTCGACGCGCACTGGTCCGCCCAACAAGAATTCGGGCAGCCTCTGGTCAATTCCATGTTCACACTTTCGACAATCGTGGGCGCATCAGTAGCCCAACTCACCCAAGGCACCATTGTCGCGAACCTTGGCTTTGAGACGGTCAACTTTCCTAAGCCGCTCTACCACGGTGACACCTTGTATTCCGAAACCGAAGTTCTCGATAAACGCTTATCTTCGTCCCGCCCCGGTCAAGGGATTATCAAATTGCGACATATCGGGCGAAACCAACATGATGATGTTGTCGCCGAATGTATCCGCTCCACACTGTTATGGGAGTCCGAAGCCCAGCATCGAAAGGCCACCGCATGACCGCATTTGATCTTGGCCCAGCCTTATTATTTGTGCCTGCCGACCGCCCAGACCGCTATGCCAAAGCCTATGAACGTTCGGATGCGATCATCATTGATTTAGAAGACGCCGTTGCACCACAGGATCGGCAAACAGCACGCACAGCTCTAGGCGATCATCTCACGGAAATTTCGGCTGATGCTGCTGCACGAACCGTCATCCGGATTAATCCGGTCGATGACCCAGATTTCTCTGATGACATCGCACTTCTGCGCGGCACTCAAGTCCAGTATGTGATGGTCCCAAAGGTAGAAAGTGCCGCTGACATTGAACAGGTTGCTGCGGCGTTACCGGGGATTTCGTTGCTTGCCCTGTGTGAGACGGCTGCCGGGATCATCGAATCTTATGCTATTGCCAAGCATCCGGCTGTCGGAGCACTCATGTGGGGATCGGAAGACCTCATGGTTTCCACCGGCGGATCAGCTTCACGAGATGACAACGGGACGTATCGCGATGCTCCGCGATTTGCCCGTGCCCAAGTATTGTTGGCCGCTGCTGCGGCCGGCAAAGCCAGTATCGACACGATCCACACCGATCTGTCACCAACCCGGCAGTTCATTGCGGAAGCCCAGGATGCGGTGGCAACCGGCTGGACTGCTAAAGCATGTATCCATCCAGCACAGGTTGAGGTCATCCGAGATGCCTATACACCAACCGATGACCAAATTGAATATGCTCGGGCTCTCTTAGCCGAAACCAAGCATCATGGTGGTGTCTTCCAGTTCCGGGGATCCATGGTAGATGGGCCACTCATTGCGCATGCACAAACCCTCGTGAACCGTGCGGAAAAGTTGGACAGGTAGATCGGCCGTTTGCCTGCTGCAGCGTGTGCGGGACTCTTCCAACGAGATCCAGCCCCACACGGGGAGCGGCATGCTGGGCCTAAGCTGTGTCCCCGACCAGTTGCGTCAAGATCGCGTCAATGATGGGACGGTCAGCGGGAATCCATTCCAGCGCGTGCAGGTCGGCTGCATTCAAAGCAGCCCACTCTAAGCGATCGTGCTCGACCAACGGTTGAGGTTCTCCCCCGGTGATAATCGCCGTGTAAACGTGCATGCGCATGCCGTTATCTAGCAGCCATCCGGCTTCTGTCGGAGCAGAAATAAGCTCCAAGATGTCAATCTCCACGCCTAATTCTTCGTGAATTTCACGCAGCAGTCCTGAGGTAGCGGTCTCGTTGTCTTCTAACTTGCCACCTGGGAACTCCCAGTAGCCTGCTAAGGATTTAGGGGCCTTGCGTCGCGCAGCCAACATACGAGTTGGCCGTAGCGCGTCATCGACGATAGCGGCGCCCACGACAACTGATTTCGACAAAGTATTGTGCATACTGTCGAGTCTATCCAGTACCGATGGTAATCCTTCAGCGGACCTCCCGAGTTCATCGAGAGCATGTGCACCGCGTCTTTGCCGGACACAAGGCTCCCTGCTCACAACCCAAACAAAGTAGTTCAGATTTGAAATACTTTTGTATTGTCGTTAGACTCGAAGTAATTCAGCTTTAAAAGACTTTGAGGAGATCAGCTTATGCAATTCGGCGTATTTACTATCGGTGATATCACCCCCGATCCTCATACGGGCCAAACACCATCCGAACACCAGCGCATAAAAGATACGGTGAAGATTGCTCAGCATGCTGAGCAGGCAGGGTTTGAGGTCTTTGCTACCGGACAGCACCATAATCCGCCGTTCGTAGCTCCAGGCAACCCACCTGTACTACTGGCTTACCTGGCAGCGCAGACCGAAAAGTTGATCTTGTCTACGGCTACCACGCTGATTACGACGATGGACCCGGTACGCCTGGCTGAAGATTATGCGTATCTGCAGCATTTGGCTGACGGGCGCATCGATTTAGCTATGGGTCGTGGCAACACCGGGCCGGTTTATCCGTGGTATGGAAAGGATATTCGGCAAGGTATCCCTCTGGCGGTAGAACACTACAATCTGCTGTATCGCCTCTGGCGTGAAGTCGACGTTGATTGGGAAGGTCGTTTTCGTACACCACTGCAACAATTTACGGCCACCCCACGCCCATTAGACGATGTTCCACCGTTTGTTTGGCATGGCTCGATCCGGTCACCGGAGATCGCTGAACAAGCCGCGTACTACGGTGACGGCTTCTTCCACAATAATATTTTCTGGAATAAAGAACACGTTATTCAAATGGTGCAGCTATACCGTCAACGATACGAATACTATGGGCACGGGAAAGCCGATCAAGCCTATGTCGCCCTAGGTGGCCAGACATTTATGCGCGAGAATTCACAAGATGCGTGGAATGAGTTCCGCCCGTACTTCGATAACGCTCCAGTATATGGTCACGGACCATCCATGGAAGATTTCACCAAGATGACTCCCCTGACCGTCGGGTCTCCGGAGCAGGTCATTGAGCGAACATTGGAATTCCGAGACTGGGTTGGCGATTACCAGCGGCAAATGTTTTTACTTGATCACGCCGGCCTACCAACCAAAACGGTTTTGGAACAAATTGATTTGTTTGGGGAGAAAGTACTTCCGGTGTTACGGAAAGAATTTTCCAAGGGCCGTCCTGACCATGTCCCGTCAGCGCCCACTCACGAATTTCTGTTGGCACGAAAAGCCGCTGGGAAGGCTCCCATCGCCGGGGGTGGAGAAGGCTCCCAGGCTTCGGTGGATCGCCAAAATGCCGAATCGGACCAGGCACAGTAATCCGTGGTGGAACCAAGTATGATGATGTACCGGGAAGTGTGAAACTATCATGGAAACAGCATTCGAATCGACGGATCCGTTCACTCCGGATACTCGTCATATTGCAGTGATCGCTGCTGGACTCAGTGACCCGAGTTCGACGTCTCTTTTAGCTAAACAGTTAGGCGAACAGACGGCAAATAGTCTGTCACAACGCGGCTATCGTCCAGAGCTGCAGCATTTTGAGTTGCGGGCTGTGGCGACGGATATTGCTGATGCGATGGTGACATTTAGCAGGTCTGAACGGCTGTCCGCAATAGTCAACGAGGTTGAGCAGGCCGACGGGATTATTGCAGTATCACCGGTGTTCAAAGCCTCGTATTCTGGATTATTCAAATCCTTCTGGGACCTGATCGACAACGATGCTTTGACCGGGGTACCGGTGCAGTTAGGCTCGACCGGTGGTAGCCCGCGTCACTCACTGGTCATCGATACTGCGATGCGCCCGTTATTTTCGTATCTACGGATGCGGGTCATGCCCACCGGTGTCTATGCCGCCACAGAGGATTGGGGCTCGGTAGAAGGTTCTTCTGAGAGGAAGGATCCAGAATCAAATCAAGCGTATTTAACCCGACGGATTGCGCATGCTGGCGAAGATTTCGCCGATGTTGTGGCTCGACTTGACCCACGACCGCGAAGTGTTGCATCTGAGCCAAAAGAATTAGAGGTGATTCCCTTTGACCAGCTCCTTAACGGACCTCACCCATAGTCAATTGCAGCAGCCGCTAGGCCCTGCTTTTCGAATGTATTTTGAAACGACCGCCCGTTTATTGGATCGTTTAGAAAAGCGACTCAAACAGCAAGTGGGATTGACGCTGAGTGAATACAACATGTTGCTGTTGCTATCCGAAGCGCCCGAAGGGCATATGCGGATGGGACAGCTTGCTGACGCGATTGTGTTTTCTCCGTCACGGTTGACCTACCAGGTCAAAGTATTGAGCGACCGGGGACTTGTCAAACGCGTGAAGTGCCCAGAAGACGGTCGAGCCTGGCAGGCGGAGCTAACGCCTGAAGGACGGACGATGTTTCGCCGCGCTTCAATCATCCATGCCAAAGGTGTGAAACAACTGTTCACCGATGTTGTGTCAGATGAACAGTTGGCTGTTATACACCAAACGTTTGATCAGGTCGCAACGAACCTGGATGACATTTCAGAAGACTAATTCAGCGAGTGGTGCCGAGCACGATTTCTACCGTGTCGGCACGCTGTGCTAAAAGGTCCTGGCTCGCAATTAACGATTGCAAAGTGCTGAGCATCAATTTATTCCCGACCGTGTCGTCCGGGTCGTGGGGCGTGGCGACTAAGGCAAGTTCTGGTCCTGCGCCGCCACCAGCAATGACTCTGCCGTCAGCGGTTTGGGTGGCCACGCCTCGCCCTGGAGCCATCGCCAATTGTGCTAGTCCCGGGATTAAATCGGTGAGTTCTGATAGTTCCTGTGCTATCTGGACATCCTCATATGATGGTGTCCAGCTTTTTTGCTGTGCTAAAGCGTACACTTCTGGCCTACGTACTACGTAGGTCACCTGCGCGCCCGGATCGATCACGACCAGCTCGTTACCTTCATCCACGGCGCTGAGACAGGCGCGAGGCATCCAGACTGCTACAGGTCGTGCATCTTTGTGCCAGTCTGTAAGTTTAGGAATTGAAGTAAAGACCGGCAGTGCGCCTCGCCCATCGGCTGCTTTGAGCGACACAAGTGCAACATCCGCTTCTTTATCGGATTCCACAGTATATTCCTGGCCATGTTCATCCACATGGGTTTGGAGCGCAGTTTCAGCTACCGTGGGGATGACCGCAGCAAAAACTCTAAGGTTTTCCAGCACGCCAAACACGTCTTTTTCGTCGGCATTTCCGTCGACCAGGTCTTGGCTCACTCTGGTCCAGGCTTCGTCTTCTAGTCCGTCGTCGGTGTCGAAGGCGTGCAATGGGTTTGTCGAACCGTCGATACCCGGGCCTGATAGATCACGGTTGTTCCAAGGTGTACCGGCAGAGTCGGCTGGACGGCCGAACGCGTCACGATTTTGTCGTGCCAGGTTCCTATCAATAGCTGCTTGGATATGTCCTGGTAACTGAGGTTTTTCTGTCATGTGAGGTTAAAGATCACTTACTGGGGTACCAGAGGCAACTTGTAGGGCCTGTTGAAGCGTGAATTGTCCGGCGTATAGAGCTTTGCCAATGATTGCGCCCTCAATGCCTTCGTCGACCATGCCGGTGAGTTTGGCAATGTCGTCCAGGACTGAGATACCGCCCGAGGCGATAACCGGTTTGCCGGTTTTTTCTGCAATTTGGAGCAATAGGTCAGTATTCGGGCCGGTTAAGGTACCGTCTTTGGTGATGTCGGTTACAACATAGCGTGCACAACCGGCTGCTTCGAGCTGGTCCAGCACATCCCAGATGTTGCCGCCTTCCTCTACCCAGCCGCGAGTGGCTAATTGTTCACCGCGAACATCGAGCCCGACTGCGATCTTATCGCCGTATTTCTCAATGACTGAAGCAGTCCAGTCGGGGTTCTCTAGCGCAGCGGTACCGAGGTTGACTCGGGTCGCACCCATGTCCAGCGCCTCATCTAGTGAGGCATCATCGCGCAGCCCTCCAGAGAGCTCAATTTTGATGCCCAGTTCGCTTGTGATGCGGCGGATGATCTCCCGGTTGTTACCGTGGCCAAACGCAGCATCCAGATCGACTAGGTGCAGCCATTCTGCACCGGCTTCTTGCCATCCCATGGCCGCGTCAAAAGGATTGCCGTAATTGGTGGCGGTACCATATGCCCCCTGGACGAGGCGGACGGCTTGGCCGTCTTGGACATCAACGGCGGGTAAAAGTTGTAATGGTGTGGTCATGATTCTCCGTAATTTAGTCAGCCCATGGGACGGTAACGAATGCGGCAATGATGGCAAGGACTCCAAGGATTACAAAAGCAATCCGTACCCACACGGGGGCTTCTTGTCGATGCATCGACCAGGCGCCACCCAAAAGGATACCGCCGAGGGCCAGTAGTACTGTCGACCACCAAGGCATTTATAGGGTTCCTATCCAGTTTTGTAACAGTGTTAGTCCTGCCCGACCGGAAAGTTCTGGGTGAAACTGGAGACCGGTCAATGGGCCATTCTCCACCGCGGCAATAAAATCTTCACCGTGGTGCGCCCACGAGACTTGTGGTGGGACCATCGATTGATTCCCTTGGTCAAAGTCCCATTCGAGCACCGCGTATGAGTGCGAAAAATAGAAGTGTTCGCCGTCCACTCCAGTAAATAGCGCACTACCTTCTACGGCATGGACTGGACTCCAGCCGATGTGTGGGACGGCTTTTGTCGGGAGTTTTTCAACGGTACCTGGCCATTCTCCCATGCCCTCGTGTTCGCCGAACTCTTTTGAGGCATCGAACATAAATTGGTGTCCCACACAGACTGCCAGGACGGGGCGGCCGCCGGCAATGCGTTGTCCGATCCAGCGTGGGATGCTGCGTTGCTCCATAGCTTGTTTGGATGCGCCGAACGCGCCGGTTCCGGGCAGCACGACGCCGTCTGCCTCCAGGAGTTCCTGGCTCTGAGCAGTGCTAATAACATCCGCGCCGAGATGCTCAAGCACGTTGGCCAAGGACGCTAAATTGCCTATGCCATAATCTGCGATTGCAATCTTTGCACTGGGTTTGGCCACTATAAAGCACCTTTGGTGGATGGAATACCATCTACCCGTGGATCCTGTTCGATAGCTTGGCGTAATGCTCGAGCTAACGCTTTGAATTGCACCTCGACAATGTGGTGCGGGTCGCGGCCGCGCAATAAGTCGATGTGTGTATTAATGGCGGCGTGATGTGTGAAGGATTCAAAAACGTGGCGGGTCATCGCACCGGTGAAATGTCCGCCAATAAGATGATAAATCTGTGCTTCTGATTCGCCTTCATGAATGAAGTATGGTCGACCAGATAGATCAACGACCGCTCGCGCAAGGGCTTCGTCCATAGGGATGGTCGCTTCGCCATAGCGGCGTATTCCGCGCTTATCCCCTAACGCGACGCTAAATACTTCGCCTAGAGTAATGGCAACATCTTCAACGGTATGGTGAACATCGATATGCGTATCGCCGGTTGCTTGCACGGTCAGATCCATCAGGGAATGCCGAGAGAGCGCATCCAGCATGTGGTCGTAAAACGGCACCCCTGTCGAGATGTTGGAAGTCCCTGTGCCATCAAGATCTAGTTCGACGTAGACATCAGATTCTGACGTCGTACGTTTCATTGAGGCTTTACGACCAGAGATCAGTTCAGCTGCCATTGAGGTCAGAAAACTCCTTATTCGGCGGTTTATTCGGTGCGATTTTATATTGTAGTCGCACTACTTTAGGGCAAGCTAGTTTCGGTGCCTATTACTTCCCGCAGCGCAACAAGAAACGCAGTGGTTTCTTCCTGCGTTCCTGCGGTGACTCGCAGATGGTGTGAGATACCAACATCGCGGATCAGAACGCCACGGTCTAACAGTCCCTGCCAAACAGCGTGGGAGTCTTCAAACCACCCAAAGAACACAAAATTTGAATCTGATACAGCCGCGTTGAGTCCCATTTTGCCCAGTTCTGTGACAATACGGTCACGTTGGGCCTTGATCTCATCGACTGTCTCGAGTAACACCTCAACGTGTTGCAGCGCAGCATTCGCTGCAGCCTGAGTAATGGCTGATAGGTGATAGGGCAGCCGGACGAGCCGTAGCGCGTCCGTAACCTGCGGCGAAGTGGCCAGGTATCCTACCCGAGCTCCAGCCAGTGCGAAGGCTTTCGACATGGTGCGTGAGATGATTAGCCGTTCGCGGCCTTCAAGTAAGGTCAGTGCCGATTGGGTTTTCTCCAAGGAGAATTCTTCATAGGCTTCATCAACCACAACGATGGCGTTGGTTTCCTGACCGGCTTCGTAGACCGCTTCTACAACGTCCAGACCTAGAGCTGTGCCGGTTGGATTATTTGGGGAACATAAGAAAATTATATTCGGTTGGTGTTGTTTGACTTGCTGCACCGCTGCTTCCGGTGAGAGCGTGAAGTCCTTAGCTCGTTCGCCACTGATGTATTCCGTGTTGGTGCCCGACGCCAACAGTGGGTACATCGAATAGGTTGGTGGAAAGCTCAGCACTGACCGTCCGGGGCCGCCAAATGCCTGCAAAATTTGTTGCAGAATCTCATTGGAGCCGTTTGCCGCCCAAATATGTTCTTCGGTCAGACCATGACCTAGATATGCCGCGAGTCGCTGACGAAGTTCGGTAAATTCACGATCGGGATATCGGTTCAATGACGACGCTGCCTGATGCACTGCCGTTCCGATAGCATCCACCACGACTTGCGGGACGGGGTAGGTGTTCTCATTCGTGTTGAGGAGATGTTGCACCTCAAGTTGTGGCGCCCCGTAGGGAGATTGCCCACGCAAGTCGTCCCGAAGCGGCAGCGCTTCCAATGCAGTGGTCTTGGCTTGCTCTTGCTGTTTAGTCACGCCCATATCATAGCCGGGGCACAGGCCACATTATTCCGAGTGACGTTGTACGCCCGTGAGCGAGTCTTTGCGCAGGGGAACATATAATGTCTGACCGACTTCCAAGTCAGAATTCTCCAGGTCATTATATGTCAGGATCTGTTCTAACACAGTCGCCTGGTTCTGGCCTTCAGCTAGCCGTGACGAGATTCCCCAGAGCGTATCGCCCGGTTGAACAATAATCTGTTGATACACTCGGTCATGGTTTTGGTCCGATGCGACCGCGGGCACGAGCGGCTGTTGAAACCAGCTCGCTGCCGCAAGCAGCCCTATGAGAACTAGTGCGATGCAACCCACTAGTAGGCGCAGTATTAGCCACGCTTTTGGAGTCAATGTGAATTTTGTAGTTGATGTCCCACTACTGATTCGGCTACTCATCGAAACCCACCTTTCGCTGTTGTGAGGAAACCACTGTGATCCTCATTGAAACAACTGGGTGGGACACGATAAGGAAGTCCGGGCGACATCTGGACCAATATCGACCGACCACGGTCCTAACCACTGCTGGGGCGAGACCGAGACAGGTAAGAAGTTCGGTTATAGCACCCCGATCCATTTCCAGTAGGTGGCGGAAAGTAGCAGCACCAAAAGGTAGCCCACTACGGTCAGCGGAATACCAACACGGATGAACTGTTTTACGGTAAACGTACCGGTACCGTACGCCAGCATGTTCTGTGGTGCTGAGATGGGCAGGATAAAGCCGAAACAAATCACAAACTGCTGAATGATGACAAAACCTACGCCCTGATCAGGCAGTCCTGGAATACTCATTGCAAGCACAATGAAGACCGGAATGAGTGCTGAGGACAACGCAGTGGCGGAAGCGAATCCCAGGTGGATGACAATATTGAACACTGACACGATGGCGATCGTGGCCAAGAGTGGCATATTCGATAGTCCCATGGATTCAAATGTGATTGCCGACAGCCACTCTGCGGCTCCGGAGTTCAGCAGCAAAGTTCCTAACGAAATGCCAATCGCGAAGACTACAAGTGTTCCCCAATTCACCATGCTTTCAAGCTGTTCCCAGTCGAGCACACCGATCTTGGGAATAAGCATGAGTGCAATGCCGGCCACCGTGATGGTGGATGAGTCAAGCGGGTGCAAGATACCTTCCGTCGACCACAGTAACAGCATGACGGCCGCCAAGACGGCCAACCGGATCTCTTTGGGTGAGATGGGTCCAAGTTTTGCAAGACCTTCTTGCACAACTTCTTTGCCTCCGGGCAGCACTCGAGTTTCGGGTTTGATGGTCCATCGCATCACAAAATATAAAACGATCGACATGAGTATCGACCACGGTGCACCGATCATGAACCAGCGCGGCCAAGAGATGGATTCCCCAAACATTTCGAGAATGAACCCATCTGCGACCAGGTTTTGTGCGGCCGCCGTCTTAATGCCAACATTCCAAATCGAGATCGCCTGTGCAGCGGTGATGATCAGCAGGGCGCCGAGTTTTGAGTTGAGCGGCATGCCGAAGGCAAGAATCATGCCCAGAAGAATCGGCACGACTGCACCGGCACGGGCTGTCGCCGACGGCACAAAAAACGCCAAAACTGTCGCAATGAGAATGGCGCCAATGATAATGTTGGAGACCTTTTCCCCGGAAAACCGAAGAATATGGAACGCCAGTCGTTTGTGGAGGCCGGTGGCTTGCATGGCGGCTGCGAGCGCGAGAGCTGCCGCAACGAGGGCGACAGCCGAGGTGGCAAAACCACTCAGTGCAGCACTCAAGCCACCGGAGGTCCCCAGGATCTCTCCGGGGCTGTCTGGATCAGGTGAAAATCCGATGGACAGTGCAATGAGCACGAGGATCATCACGGAGCTTATGGGATAGCTAACGGCTTCGGTCATCCACATGATGACGGCGAATACGAGAATGGCTAATGCGCGTTGTCCCGCGACCGAGACGCCTTCGAAGGGTGGCAGGAACATAATGGTGAACATTGCGGCAAAGGCAATGCCCATCCAGATAAACGACAGATAGCGGTCGGCCCAGCTGGGTTGTTTGCCATCCGATAGTGAACCATTTTTCTTGTTGGTGTCGTTGACCTGGTTCGATTGGTCGAGTTTAGCCTTTTCTGTGCGCTCGTCGGAGGTATTGGAATCTGATGTCGCCACAGGGGAACCTCTTTCGGGGATCTACAGGTGTTTGGTGTAGGTCGTACCAAACACTGTAACCCTTGCGGCACTCATGGGCCCGTGTCTTGACATCCGTACCAGGACTATGAAGTGTTGCCGACATTTATTCTGTGCGTTCCGATGAGGTGTTCACTTGTTGTTTAGCGGCAAGCCCTTGGAGGCTTTTGACAACTTGTGCCACCGACCGTGTGGGCCAGAAGTCTGGCATGGAGGCCCGTAAGAATCCGCCGTATCCGGCCGTTGCCAGTCGTGAGTCTAAGACGGCAACAACTCCACGGTCTGAGGTTGAGCGGATGAGCCGGCCGGCGCCTTGGGCAAGACGAATGGCGGCGTGGGTCGCTGACACTGCCATGAAACCATTGCCGCCGTGTTTGCTGATGTAGCGTGCTCGTGCGGAGGTCAGCGGATCGTCGGGGCGAGGGAAGGGGATCCGATCAATGGTCACCAACCGCAGGGCGTCGCCTGGTACGTCGACGCCCTGCCACAGGGTCAAGGTACCGAATAAGGAGGCGCTGGGGTCGTGTGTAAATTCGTCGATGAGTCCTGACAGTGTTGATTCGCCTTGGACCAATATATTGAGTTTGGCTCCGAAGCGGAGACGCATTTCTTCTGCTGCGGCCTTGGCGGCACTGCGGGATGAGAACAAACATAGGGCGCCTCCGTTGGATGCTTTCAGGAGTTCTTCGAGTCGTTCATGTGATTGGGGTGATGGTTTGGGGCCCGGTTTCGGTAAGTCATCGGCTACATACAGGATGCCTTGTTTCGGATAGTCAAAAGGGCTGCCCACGTCCAAGGTTTTGTATTGTGCACCGCCGTTGAGTGTTAGTCCCAGATCGCCGGTGATGGCGTCAAATTTGCCGCCGACGGCCAATGTTGCCGAGGTAAGGATGGTGGTGGATTCGTTTAAAAGTTTGTCCCGAAATTTGGCTGCAATGGAGAGTGGAGCGGCGTATAACACTGGTGCCGAGTGTGGGTCTGCTTCAACCCAGCCCTGTCCGGGTTCAAAGTGTGATGGTCTTGTCGCCCAAACTACCGTTTTGCCTTCCGGTTGGGCCCCGGCAGTAATCAGCTGTTCGCTGGTTTCTAAGATTTCGGTAAGGCGGTTTTTGACCAGTTGACGCTGCGAATCTTCGGTTTCGGTGCCACCGGTCCCTTTTAGGTCGCTCAGCATTTGTCGCGTTTCATCACGCACATTTTCTAGTGCGGTCAGTTGCTGTTCGTTCAGTCCTTGGGCAAACCATCCGGTGGGGGCCTGTAGGAATGCAGCTTCAAGGGATGCGGCTGCATCGGTGAGGTCTGATGCAACGACTGCGGCGTCTTGTCTGGCCTGTTTGGCGACGGTGCGGATCATGGGGCCGGACAGCTGGAGTGTGACCGCCGAGGTCACTCTGTCTGTCAGTTCGTGCGCTTCATCAATAACAATTGCCTCGGCTTTGGGCATGATGTTGAGGTCTTCGAATGCGGCAATGGCCAGCATGGCATGGTTGGTGACGACGATGTCGGCTTCTGTGGCTGCTTCGCGGGCAAGTTCGGAAAAGCATTCCTTAGCGAACGGGCATTTTGAAGCTCCGATGCATTCTCGGGCTGAAACGGATACTTGGCGCCAGGCTTCGTCGGTCACGCCTGGTTTGAGGTCATCTCGGTCACCGGTATCGGTCTCTTCAGCCCAGGACCGTAGCCGTACGACTTCTTCACCAAGCTGGGAAAGTGGTTGTCCGGTGACGTCGGTGGTGGTCAGCAAGGTGTCATCGTCAGGTTCTGTGGCGGCACCGTGGAGTTTGTGTTTGCACACATAGTTTGACCGGCCTTTGAGTAACGATACATCGACGTTTCGCGGCAGTCCGGGGCTGAGCGTCTCGAGGAGGCGCGGAAGATCTCGGTGAATAATCTGGCTTTGTAAAGCCAACGTGGCGGTTGCAACGATCACTGGAGACTCGCTGCCTAACGCATAGTCAATTGCCGGTATCAGATACGCTAGTGATTTTCCTGTGCCGGTCCCCGCTTGCACGACTAAATGTGTGCCGGTTTCAAGTGCGTTTGTGACTTCAGTGGCCATGCGTTGTTGGCCGGGCCGGGTTTGGCCACCGAGGGCGTCTACAGCATCAGCCAGCCATGCGCTGACTTGGTTTTGCGCTTGGCTGGCTGACGTCGTGGTCGCCGGTTGTTTACCGGACATAGCTTAGGTAATGGTCCTTATCCTCTGGATACACCAGCACAGTCATGGCGGTGCCTTCCGGCTCATAGGTTTCTGCCAGAATTTCGGTGTCATCCGAGTGTAGTCGGTGGACGATCTCCCCATCGGTATATGGCACCAATAGATCCAGGTGTACGCTGGGCCGCGGGAGTCCCTCGGCGATGGTCGCTTGGAGTTCGTCAAAGCCGTCGCCAGTGGCTGCCGAGACCATGACGGCGTTGGGGAATCGGCGCTGCAAGCGGGCTAATACCAGCGGGTCTGCGGCATCAACTTTATTGAAGACAATGACTTCTTCGATGTCAGCGATATCAGTGTCGTTAAAGACCTGGTGTACCGCCTGGATTTGTGCCTCGGGTTCTGGGTGCGAGGCGTCTACGACGTGCAGGATAAGGTCTGCTTCGTCAACTTCTTCAAGCGTGGATCGGAATGCTTCGACCAATTGGGTTGGCAGATGACGGACGAAGCCGACCGTGTCGGAGAGGGTGTATGCCACCCCGTCAGCGGTTTCTGCGGCACGTACCGTTGGGTCTAGCGTGGCGAACAGGGCATTTTCCACCAGCACGCCGGCTTTGGTAAGACGGTTGAGAATAGATGACTTTCCGGCGTTGGTATACCCAGCAATCGCAACCGACGGGATTTGGTTCCGACGTCGTCGGGCGCGTTTGGTGCGGCGTGCATTTTCCATGTGTCGGATATCGCGACGCAGTTTGGCCATGCGATCACGGATACGGCGCCGGTCTAGTTCAATTTTGGTTTCACCAGGTCCGCGTGATCCAATTCCTGCCCCACCAGCGGCCTGACCGCCGGCTTGACGCGACATGGATTCACCCCAACCACGCAGACGTGGCAAGAGGTACTCTAGCTGGGCTAGTTCAACTTGAGCTTTGCCCTCTTTGGACTGCGCGTGCTGAGCAAAAATATCGAGAATCAACGCGGTGCGGTCAATGACTTTTACGCCGACCACGTCCTCGAGTCCGCGACGCTGGGACGGGGCAAGTTCCGTATCGACGATAACGGTATCTGCCCCTTGTTCGCGGACAATATCAGCCAACTGACGAGCTTTACCGCGCCCTAGGAAGGTCGCTGGATCAGGGGCATGACGGCGTTGAATGATGCCATCCAGGACGGTGGAGCCGGCGGTATTTGCCAAGGCGGCGAGCTCTTGTAAAGAATGTTCGGCTTCAACAATAGTGCCTTCGGTCCATAATCCAGCAAGAACCACTTGTTCAAGACGAAGCTTGCGATATTCGACTTCAGTTACGTCGTCGAGCTCAGTGGATAGACCATGGACGCGGCGTAGTGCGTGACGTTGTTCTAAGTCGAGTTGCTCACCGTCAAACGCGGTGTGGTTGGAGCCACCATCATCCAGTGCTTGCGCGCTGGTGACTTGGTAATCGTGTGACGCGTTGGTATGCGTTGCGGTTGCTTGGTCGGCAGCCAGTATGCGGTCGATCAGCGCCTTAACTTGCTCATCAACCTGTGGTTCATTGGGTTCAGACTGTGTGACCATTTTCTCCTTGTTCAGAGAGTTCGTTCCTTACTGTGTAGTATTTCACATTTTGCATTTCGACGCCTTGGTGCACGCGGTTTTTGATGACGCAAGCGGGCGACCAGTTCATAAAATTCCTCTTACCTGAGACAACACCGTGCGGTCGGCTCGTATTCCGAATCACGGACCGTTGGGCGGCTTAAGTGAGCACCGCCCTGGGTGCTAAGAACGTATTAGACTCAAGAGCAATGAACGATCATTATTTTTCTGTTGTCCCATCCGGTGACGCTCACCGGAACACCATTGATGTGCGCATTGCGGGTCGACAGGTCCAGGTAGAAACAGCAGGAGGCATCTTCTCCCCTGATGGACTGGACCGTGGCACACAAGTCTTGCTAGATGCTGTCCCGGATCCGCCTGACACCGGAGAGTTTTTAGATATCGGTTCAGGGTGGGGTCCTGTTGCCCTAACGATGGGACTATTAGCGCCAAAAGCACAGATCACGGCTATTGAGGTGAATGAGCGTGCTGCAGCGTTGACCGCCGCTAATGCTGTTCGGCTGGGGCTGAGCAATATTGTTGTGCAGCACCCTGATGAGGTGTCTCAGGCGGCTGGTTTTGATCTCATTTGGTCAAACCCTCCAATACGCATCGGTAAGGCAGCATTGCATGAACTTTTAGCGCGCTGGTTGCCCGCACTCAATCCAGGGGGTCAGGCCTGGCTGGTTGTGGCAAAAAAGCTCGGCGCGGATTCCCTGCTGCCATGGATCACCACTATGTTGGCGTCACAGTCCGATGCAGAGTTTCATGTTCGTCGTGCGGCAACTGACAAAGGGTTTCGAATCATCCATATTGAACGGTCTTTATAGCTGACCAAAGAACACGCTGGAAAGTTTTGCAAACGTCGACAACCGGTGTTGCTCGTGTAGCTGCACAACGATATCACCGTGTGGGGTTGTCACTTTCCATATATTCAGCTGTTTGAGTCCTGCCCAAGTCTGGAACGCAACGGTGGCTGCCGCACACGCTGATGCAAGTTCGGCGTAGGAAGATTCATCGCTGTGGTGGCGCAATTTCAGTTGGCCCATCCCATCTTGGAGAAGCGGGTCCTGGGGCGTCACAAAACTCACACTTGTCGGGGATGTTACCGCCGGTTCAATGGACGGCTGCTGGTTGAGATCAATGTTTTCGAGTTCTTCCTCGGATTCAACAGCAATGGTTATGTGAGTGTTTTCTAGTTGGAGACTCAGTCCGGGCCGTGGGTCGGTGAGACCGGCCGCCATCACGAAGACGTCGGAGCCTGCAGCTTCTGCCGTTTCTGGCGCGGTGTAACACCACTGGCCAATATCTACGCCGATATAGGACGGTGTGTAGACGGTCGTCACCACGCCAACAGCAGTGTCAAAAACATGATGACTCGTTTCATTCAGAGGAATCTTATTTAACACGGCCAGTACACTGGTCGCTGCTCGTGCAGGTTCTGTCACGTTATGTGCCGGCTGACCATTTGCTTGCCAGGCAGCCATCCGATAGGTCACATCGGCGGTAGGTTGCTGTTCGGATGTAACAGCTACCACGCCTACGGCTCCGATTCCTGACCGCCGATTACATAATGCGATAACTTGTGCTTCGGTAAGGGACTGTGCGGTGCTGGTGTCATAAAACACGATCCAGTCCCCTGTGGGACCGGTTATTTTTACAAAGGTCGTGCCTGCCAACGTCTCGCGAAGGAAATGCTGATGTTGTACGGGTGGCTTCGAAGCGGTCATAGTGTCAGCCTAGCTGGATTCTAGGAGCGTCAATATTTGTGCTAGCGCTTTATCGGATTGGGCGTCGATCCAATGTACGCGCGGATCGGCTTTGAACCAGGTTTCTTGGCGTCGGGCGAATTGTCTGGTTGCTATAATCGTTGCGTCAATGGCTTCCTGCCGTGTGACTGTGCCGGATAGGTAGTCTAAGATTTGTCGGTATCCGATGGCTCGTGATGCGGTTGGTGCTTGCGCCAAGCCGCGTTCCTGTAGCAGTTTCACTTCATCGATCCAACCGGTGTCCACCATCTTGTGGACCCGTTGTTCGATACGTTGGTGTAGCACTGTGCGGTCAATGTGTAGCCCAATTTGCACGACTGGCGTTACTTCGGTGTGGTACTCGCGTCTGGGCATATACGAGCTGAAGGGGCGGCCGGTGAGCCGATAGACTTCTACTGCACGAATGATGCGCCGCTCGTCTTGGAGCCGCGCTGCGGAGACTGGATCGACCCGTTGGAGTTCTGCTTGGAGCTGGTGGATTCCGTCTGCTGCTACGTGTGCCGCGAGTTCGTCACGCAGGTGTGGATCGGTGGGCGGAAATTCCAGCGTATCTAGTGCTGCTCGTATATATAGTCCGGATCCGCCAGTCAAGATGGGCATGTGGTCGCGATCCCGGATTTCAGCAATGGCATGACGTGCTTGTCGTTGGAACTTCGCAACTGTTGCTTCGACATGAAGATCGTAAATATCTAGCAAGTGGTGTGGGATGCCCTGTTGCTCCGCGCGAGTGGCTTTCGCGGTGCCGATATCCATCCCCTGATAGAACTGCATGGAATCGGCATTAATAATTTCGCCCTGCACAGCTTGTGCCAGGGCGACCGCCAGAGCTGTTTTTCCTGTAGCAGTTGCTCCAACGAACGCTACAACCGGTTTATTAGCGGGCACCGATACGCAGGCTTGGGAGTCCCAAGTTCACACCGTTTGCGGACACTGTTGAGCCGGTACCGCATGAGTCTGCTTGGGCGCGATCCCAGGCATCTCCTGCGGGTGAACGACGTAACTGGTATTGATCTGCCCTGGTCGGATCAGCAATCAGGTGATAGGGACGCGAAGCGGTGATCGGTACGGTAACGAAGTCGCCTGGTCGAGGGGAGGCCATCCCTTCGGGAATACTAAAATGGACAAGACGATTATCGGGTGCACGACCGGTTAGACGACCTGTTTCTTGTCCTCGACTCCCAGCATCGTTGGTGACCAGCACTTCCTGGTTGGTGCCGACACGCTTGGCGGACTCTTCAGCGGCGATACGATCTTGCAGTGCGACCAAGCGTTCAAAACGTTCTTGAACGATCTCTTTTGGTATCTGGTCTTCCATTTCGGCAGCCGGGGTGCCTTCACGGGGTGAATATTGAAACGTATAGGCCATGGCAAAGCGAGAAGCTTCCACCACGTCAAGGGTCTGTTGAAAGTCTTCTTCCGTTTCCCCGGGGAAGCCGACAATAATATCGGTTGTGACGGCCGCGGTGGGGATGCGTTCGCGAACTTTGTCCAGGATGCCAAGGAAGCGTTTAGACCGGTAGGATCGCCGCATTGCTTTCAGTATGGTGTCTGAGCCGGACTGTAACGGCATGTGTAGTTGGGGCATGACATTTGGGGTTTCCGCCATTGCATCGATCACGTCATCGGTAAAAGACGCTGGGTGTGGGCTGGTGAAGCGTACCCGCTCGAGCCCTTCGATGTCGCCGGTGGCGCGCAGGAGTTTGGAGAATGCTTGGCGGTCCCGAAATTCCACACCGTAGGTGTTCACGTTCTGACCCAGGAGTGTCACTTCAACGGCACCGTCATCCACGAGTGCCTGGACTTCGGCCAAAATATCTCCGGGACGTCGGTCTTTTTCTTTACCGCGCAGCGACGGAACAATGCAAAAAGTGCAGGTGTTATTGCAACCCACCGAGATTGAGACCCAGCCAGAATAGTTTGATTCACGTTTGGTGGGCAAGGTTGAGGGGAAGGTTTCTAGCGCTTCCAGCAATTCAACCTGTGCTTCGCTGTTGTGTCGAGAACGATTCAAGAGCACGGGAAGGGAACCGATATTGTGCGTGCCAAAGACTACATCTACCCAGGGGGCACGCTCTACAATGGTGTTTTGGTCTTTTTGAGCCAGACACCCACCCACAGCAATTTGCATGCCGGGGTGTTCGTCTTTGGTCTCTTTCAAGTTCCCCAGATGCCCGTATAAACGGTTGGCCGCGTTTTCACGAACAGCACACGTGTTGAATACCACCAGATCTGGTGTGGTCTCGTCTTGGACGGGGGTGTAACCATTGGATTCTAGGAGACCAGAAATCCTCTCCGAGTCATGCACGTTCATTTGGCAGCCGAAGGTGCGGATCTCGTATGAGCGTGGTGTTGCGATTTCGGTTACGGCTTCAGTCACGATGCTCTGTTTCATTCGTTTAGTGGGTCAAGGTCATCAACGTTCATAGCGTCGGTTACGACGCTGAACGCTAGGCCTGGGGCATACCCTTTTCTGGAGAGCATTCCTACCAGGCGTCGAACTATTCTATCGCGTTGTTTCCGGGCCTCGGTGTCTGTTGATAATGGGACTTTTATGCGCGACAGTCTGCGAGTCACAAGTTCGTGGGCTTTCGCCCACTCGTCGTCATCAGATAATTGTTCTAGCGCCGGTTCCGCATGTTGATCTTTGATGCCGCGTTGCCGCAGTTCCATGCTTAGCGCGCGTCGAGCCAGGCCTTTAGAACGGTGCCGCGACCGCACCCAGGCCTCAGCAAACCCGGCATCGTCGATGAGTTCGACTTCTTCAAACCGGTCCAAAACGTGCTCGATAACGTTGTCAGAGACTTCACGTTCGCGCAGTTTTTCGGCCAATTGGTGTCGGGTTTTTGGAGCCGCAGCTAATTGTCGGAGCACGATGTTTCGTGCAGTTTGGTGCTCTTCCGTATTCGCTGAATCATCGAGGTTCATGCGGCCTAAGCGTCCTTGACCGCTTTCAGCTCAACTTCGTCTTCCTCTGCGGCGTCAGCGCCAATACCCAATGAGGTCTTAATGCGTTCTTCGATTTCAACGGCTAAGTCTGGGTTGTCTTTGAGGAATCGACGAGCATTTTCTTTACCCTGACCAAGCTGGTCGCCGTCATACGTGTACCAAGCACCCGACTTACGCACAATATTGTGTTCTACGCCCATGTCGAGCAAGCTTCCTTCACGGGAAATGCCTTCACCGTATAAGATATCGAATTCGGCTTGTTTGAATGGTGGCGCCATCTTATTTTTAACGATCTTGGCGCGAGTGCGGTTGCCGACGGGGTTCCCAGCTTCTTTGAGTGTTTCAATGCGCCGAATGTCAATGCGGACTGATGCGTAGAACTTCAGTGCTTTACCACCGGTGGTAGTTTCCGGAGAACCGAAGAAGACACCGATCTTTTCACGCAACTGGTTGATAAAGATGGCCGTGGTCTTGGATTGCGCCAAGCGACCAGCGATTTTACGTAGCGCTTGAGACATCAGCCGGGCTTGCAAACCTACGTGACTGTCGCCCATTTCCCCTTCGATCTCCGCACGTGGCACGAGTGCAGCTACGGAGTCAATAACCACAATATCCAGGGCTCCCGAGCCAATGAGCATGTCCATGATTTCCAGTGCTTGTTCACCGGTATCTGGCTGCGACACGAGCAATGCATCGGTATCTACACCGATCTTTTTGGCATATTCCGGATCCAATGCGTGTTCTGCGTCGATGAACGCCGCGATGCCCCCTTTTCGTTGTGCTTCGGCAACGGCATGGAGAGCAATCGTTGTTTTACCAGATGACTCTGGACCATAGATTTCCACGACGCGCCCGCGAGGCAAGCCGCCAATGCCCAACGCAATATCCATGGCTACGGAACCGGTCGGAATGGTCTCTATCGGTGCGCGAACGTCGTCTCCCAGACGCATGACAGAACCTTTGCCATAGTCCTTGTCGATTTGAGCAAGCGCTGCCTCAAGTGCTTTTTCGCGGTTGGAATTTGAAGACATACGGTGTTCTCCTTGAAAGTTATTCGCAAGCTGTGCCAGCTTGCTGCCATGCTCCAAAGTCTATAATGCCGGACGGACACGATAAGCCACACCAGTTGTCCTGTGGAGAACCGTGTGAGAGCAGAGCACATTGTGGCAGCCTGTGCATAATTCTACAAACTTCGGATTATTTATCGAGTTTACCTTGGCGTGTCGGTCAGCGACTACAAGGTTCCGGTTTCTCGTGGCTCCCGGTCTTTACCGAGCCGACGCTCCGGGGGAATGTTGTGCAGCTCGCAAACCGCAGCCCATACGGTCCTGGGATCGATGCCGTGAGCGAGAGCGGTTTTCGCTGTGGTGCGGAGGCCAGGCAACTCTAATGACGTCGCAATGACGCCCGCATTTGCTGAACCGAATTCATCTTCCAGGAGGTCCCAAAAGTGGGATTCTCTCATGGCCATCGTCCTCTTCGCATTGTTATATACATGGAATAAGGCCGTAAGTCTCATACGCCTGTATGAGACTTACGGCCTGGTTCAAAATCTTGAACGGCTCGCAGGGATCTAGCGGTTTGCCAGGTAGTCACCACGGTTGAAACCGTGACCCTGCTGTTGTTGCTGCTGGGCGTAGCGGTGTGCCAGTTCAGCCGGAATGGTGTCCGGAATCTGTACTGCTTCTTCCACGGCGATCCGGTCTGATACTTCACGAAGCATAACCGATAGTGGAATATCTAGGGCCGCGGTAATGGCACTGAGCAGTTCGGAAGACGCCTCTTTTTGGCCACGTTCAACTTCGGACAAGTAGCCCAGTGAAACTCGCGCATCGTGTGAGACTTCACGGAGAGTGCGACCCTGGCGCTGGCGTACATCACGGAGGACATACCCGATTTCTTCACGCAGCACAGGCATGGTGGGCTCCTTGGATTCGTTCTGCTGGCTTAAGGTTTCGCCAGCTTTCAGCCAGCGAGTTACGCCATTTACAACAACCGGTTCTCTCATCATAATTAACCACCATCTCCTGTATAAATACTGAACCCCGGCTGTCAAAGCTCGGGACTCTAAGACCTTCCACCAATACACAACATAGGTATTGTCGAATTTGTTCCCGGATGGAACAATTTCTTTTGACTTTCTTCTCAAACGCCCGCTTTTGTGATAAGCAACACGTTTTTTGGGCGGTTTTTTGATGTGCACTGCAAAGTCACATTGTGCAGAATATGTTATTCCTGTTGTTCAAGCCATTCTGCCACGAGCTGCAGGCTCGCTGCTACGGTGGATCTCCGAATGTGGTCGCGGTTTCCATCAAAACGCAATAACTTGGCAGTGGTTTCGTGTGGTGTCGCCAACGCGATAAAGACGATACCTACGGCTTTCCCTTCTGACGGGTCGGGTCCTGCAACCCCGGTGGTGGCAATACCCAGATCTGAGTTGAAACGTTTTCGTGCTCCGCGGGCCATTTCTCTTGCTGTCTCAGCATCTACCGCACCTCGGGCGGCTAAGATATCGGCGGACACGTCAAGGAGTCGATGTTTCACGGTGTTGTTGTAGGCGACGATGCCGCCCTGCAGCACGGCAGAAGCACCGGGCACATCTGCGATGGTTGAACTGAGCATCCCGGCGGTTAACGATTCGGCTGTGGCTATCGTCAAACTTTTCTGGGTTAACTGTGCAACAATTTGCTCGTTATTGCGGCTATGACTCAACATATTGGCGTATTCTACTCGTCTACCGAAGATTGTTCTTTAGGGGCTCGGAACGCTTTGATCACATAGTCTAAGCCGGTAATAATGGTGACAATCAAAGCTAGTATTACCAGGATCCAGCCACACCACAACCACCACTGACCGACGAATGTGGCCAGTGGTAAGAGTAAGACGAGGATGGCTGCGGTCTGGAGTACGGTCTTGATTTTCCCGCCGCGGCTGGCTGGCATCACGCGGGTGCGCAACATGATCAACCGCATGACGGTGATGCCCCATTCGCGCAGCAGGATCACAATGGTGATCCACCACCATATTTCACCCAGCAATGACATGGTGATCCACGCCGCGCCGGTCAAGAATTTATCTGCGATCGGGTCGGCGATTTTCCCAAAGTTTGTGACCAGTCCCCTGGCTCGTGCAATGTCCCCGTCGAGTTTATCGGTATACATAGCGACAGCGAAAATAGCGACCGCTATCCACCGTGCAGCCATCGAATCTTGACCGAAGGTCCCCGATTCCCAGAGCGCCCAGATAAAGAAAGGAATCAATAGGATGCGTAGTGTGGTCAACGCATTGGGAAGATTCCAGGAACTTACCTGCCCGTTAGCTGCCATGCGTCCTCAGATTCACTTTCATCAGCTGGATCATAGTATTCCGGGGAATCCACTTCGATAGGAGTGTCGAATGCCGCCGTGGTGGTATCGGTTGTGTGCTCGGCCGCTGGCTGCAGAAGATCTTCACCCTTGATATTGGCGATAACCTCCGCGAGGCCATCTGGGCTGACTAACACATCACGAGCTTTGGAACCTTCGGAGGGCCCCACTACCCCGCGGGATTCCATCAAGTCCATGAGACGCCCCGCACGTGCGAAGCCCACGCGCAATTTTCGTTGCAGCATTGATGTGGAACCGAATTGGGAGGTCACAACGAGTTCTACCGCCTGCAGCAGATCTTCGAGATCATCACCGATATCTTCATCGATGACACGAGCTTGTTTCTCCGGTAGGACATCTTCTCGATACTGCACCTGCATTTGAGATTTCACGTGGTCGACGATGTCGCGAATTTCAGACTCATTGACCCACGCGCCTTGGACACGCATGGGTTTTGATTTGCCCATGGGCAGGAACAGCGCATCACCTTGGCCCAAGAGTTTTTCTGCTCCCGGTTGGTCCAGAACCACTCGCGAGTCCGTGACCGACGACGTCGCAAACGCCATGCGCGACGGTACGTTGGCTTTGATGAGCCCGGTGACGACGTCTACTGACGGGCGCTGGGTTGCCAGGACTAAGTGAATACCGGCGGCTCGAGCCAGCTGGGTAATCCGTACCACGGCGTCTTCTACATCTCGTGGGGCGACCATCATGAGGTCGGCGAGTTCGTCGATGATAACCAAGAGGTATGGGTATGGTTTGAGTTTGCGTTTGGAGTCTGGGGGCAGGGTTACTTTGCCCGCGCGGACCGCCTTGTTGAAATCATCAATGTGTTTATACCCAAAGGCCGCCAGATCGTCGTACCGGGTGTCCATTTCTTGGACAACCCATTGCAATGCTTCGGAGGCTTTCTTGGGGTCGGTAATAATTGGGGTAACCAGATGCGGTACACCCTCATATACGGTGAGTTCCACGCGTTTGGGGTCGACCAAGACCATTCGAACGTCGTCGGGGGTCGCCCGAGTCAAAATCGAGGTGATCAGGGAGTTAATGAACGCGGATTTACCGGCGCCGGTGGCACCGGCCACCAGTAAGTGCGGCATTTTGGCCAAATTGGCCATAATATAGCCGCCTTCGACATCTTTTCCGACGCCCATGGCCATCGGGTGTTCTGTCTTCCGGGCAGCGTTGGAGCGCAGCACATCCCCCAGGGACACGATTTCCTTATCGGTGTTGGGGATCTCGACCCCGATGGCTGATTTTCCGGGTATTGGTGACAGTACGCGAACATCGGTGGATGCTACAGCGTAGGCGATGTTGCGTTCCAAGTTGGTTACTTTTTCCACCTTGGTCCCCGGGGAGACTTCGACTTCGTACCGGGTAACGGTGGGGCCACGTGAGAAACCGGTGACTTCGGCCTCGACCTTAAATTGATCGAATACGGTGTCAAGTGCGGCCACGATACGGTCATTGACTTCGGACCGCTGCTTTGGCGGTGGTCCTGCCGGTAGCATTTCCAGGCTGGGCAGCGTATAGGTCACATCGCCGTCCAGCTCAAGTTGTTCGGTCCGAGCCGGGACTGGTGGCAGATCTAGGATTGGTTTGGCAACTTCAGCGGCCGGCACCTTGGATGTGGCATCGTCTAGGCCTGCACTTTCGCGGGCCTCCTGCAACGCAATTTCGTCTGCGGTGGGCCGTCGCACGCCCGGCGGGATAATTGGCCCGGCAGGGTCATCACTGGGGGCAACGTCATCAAGATCGTCGAACGCTTCGGTCGCCGACTCGGGGTCTGCTGCTTCGTTGGAGGCTTCGTCAAATAATGAACCAAAGTCCATGACTCGTGTTTGTTTATTGTTGGCCGGGCGAGGAACCGCAGCTGGTTCTTGCGGTTCATCGGGCAGGATTTCGACGGCTGGCTGTTCATCGTCAATGAGGGCTGATGCATAGGCTTCGTCGCCCGCCAACGGCTGGTGGTGCTCGGCGTCTTTGGACGATTTTTTGCGACCGAATAGGCGGGCAAAGAATCCGGGACGTGGTGGCGTGATGGCAGGCTGCTGGTCATGTTCATACAGATATGACTGGTCATGGTCCCGCTGGGGCAGTTCGTAGTGTTCTGCATCGGCGTCTTGCCCCGGTGTCGAAGTGTCTTGGCCGGTGAGCCAGCGGTAGGCACCGGCGATGCGGGCCGGTATTTTGCCCACGGGGGTGGCGGTGATGACGAGGATGGAGAAGAATCCGATGCCGATCATAAGAATCCACATGGGAAGTGTGGTGAGCAGGGAGGCTAGTGGGTCAACCGCCAGGTAGCCGACGACGCCACCGGAAGATAGTTTTTCTTCCATGGCGGCACCCATGGAGGGGTTGTCAAAGACCAGTTGGCTGATCCCGGAGCCGGCTATGGTCGCGAAGAGTAGGCCAAAAAAGACCCGTCCGTTGGCGCTATCGTGTTGGGGGAATCTGAAGAAGCGCACGGCGATAATGCTCAGGACTATCGGCAGCAGAATCGAGAACCAGCCGAATGTTCCGGCGACCACGTGGAATATGAAGGAGCTGACAATGGGGTCCGTGGCGGGTGCCCACCAGAATGTCCAGGCCACGATTAGTGCCAGGATGAGTGTGAAGAAGCCGGTCCCGTCGCGCCGTTCGTCCACGGGGATGCTCACATCGGGGCCCATTTTGCGCACGGCGCCGCCAAAGGGGGTGGCCAGTGCTGACCAGCATCGGGTGGTCGCCCGAACCACCCACGGTTGGGTGGTTTCGGTGACATTATACGGGGTCTCTTCCGTTGTCGCAGAGGTCTTTTTCGATGTCGAATTGGACGTATTCTTCGACGAACGGTCAGGGGAAGTACGTTTCGCCATATCCCCTAGGGTACCTTCTATGACCGGTTAAGGTCGCATTCTGAGGTTTTTTGTATAAAATTCCTATGCCTCAATGATGATAGGAACGATCATCGAACGGCGGCGCAGCTTGCGTGCGACCCAGGAGCCCAACGTGCGGCGCATCATTTGTTGTAGCTGGTGTTTGCTGTGTTCTTTATCTGAAGCGGCGGCGTCGTCTAAAATTTTCACGATCTTGGGTTTGATGGCGTCAAAGACCCCTTCGTTTTCGGCCAGGCCGCGGGCATGGATTTCTGGTCCGGAAATCACGGTGCGTGTGTCACGGTCGATCACCGCGATGACTGAAATGAAGCCTTCTTCTCCCAGTACCTGGCGGTCTTTGAGGTCGTCTTCTGTGACGTCACCGATGGAGCGGCCATCGACATACACATATTCTGAGGTGATTGCCCCGACGTGTTCGGCCACACCATCGCGCAGGTCAATGACACCTCCATCCGAGGTGATGATGACATTTTCGGTTGGCACGCCGGTGGCTTCTGCGATGCGTCCGTTGGCCATCAGGTGGCGGGTTTCGCCGTGAATGGGCAGCACGTTTTTGGGTTTCACAATGTTGTAGCAGTACAACAATTCGCCTTCGGAAGCGTGGCCGGAGACGTGGACGTGTGCGTTGCCTTTGTGGATGACGTTGGCGCCGAGTTTCATCAGACCATTGATGATCCGGGTGACGGCGTTTTCATTGCCCGGGATCAGTGAGGATGCCAGGATGACCAGGTCATCTTCTTGGATGGTGATCTGGCGGTGTTCGTCGTTGGCCATCCGGGACAGCGCTGCCATGGGTTCACCTTGGGAACCGGTAGACATGAGGATGACCTGGTGGTCGGGATAGTCATTGACGTGTTTGAGGTCAATGACCGTATCGGCTGGAACATCAAGGTATCCCAGCTTTCCGGCGATTCCCATATTGTTGACCATGGATCGACCGACGAAGGCAACTTTCCGGCCGTGTTTCACCGCTGCGTCTAGGACCTGTTGGACGCGGTGAATGTGCGAGGCAAAAGATGCGATGATGACTCGGCGTGGGGCTTTGCCGATGTAGTTCTCTAATACCGGTCCGATATCTTTTTCGGTCGGGGTGAAGCCGGGAACTTCGGCGTTGGTGGAGTCCGTCATGAACAGGTCGACGCCTTCTTCGCCCAACCGGGCAAAGGCACGCAGGTCGGTGATGCGGCCGTCAAGCGGCAGTTGGTCCATTTTGAAGTCACCGGTGTGCAAAATGGTGCCCGCTTCAGAGCGGATGGCGATGGCCAAGGAGTCCGGGATTGAGTGGTTGACCGCAATAAATTCCAGGTCGAAGGGCCCCAACTGCTCCCGTCCGCCGTCTTGCGCTTCAAGGGTGAGCGGTTTGATGCGGTGTTGCTGGAGTTTCGATTCGACCAGGGCCAGGGTCAGCTGGGATCCGATTAGTGGGATATCAGGGTTGAGCCGGAGCAGGTATGGCACCGCGCCGATGTGGTCTTCGTGGCCGTGGGTCAGCACGATGGCGACCACGTCTTGTAGCCGGTCTTTAATGTAGTCAAAGTCGGGCAGAATCAGGTCAATACCCGGTTGAACTTCTTCGGGGAATAGAACGCCGGCGTCAACGATCAGTAATTTGCCGTTGAGTTCAAAGACCGTCATGTTCCGACCGATATCACCGAGCCCACCAAGTGGCACAATACGGCAGGTGCCGTTTGGCAGTTTCGGTGGGTGGGGTACAACGTGGGTTTCGGTCATGATCGTGTATTTCCTCCGATGAAAATGAATAGGTCAGGTGCTGACGGTTAGAACGTGATGCCGCCTGCGGCCAGATCAGCTTGAATGTTGGCTTGTTCTGCTGCGGTAACGCCCACCAGTGGCAGACGCACGCGAGCAGATGGGATGATCCCTTGCCACTGCAGGACTGTTTTGGCGGCAACCGCCCCCTGCACGTGGCCCATAACGGCCCGCTGGATGGGATCAAGGGCAAAGTGTTTGGCACGCGCGGTGGCGAAGTCGCCCGCATTTGCTGCGTCTACCAGTTCGCGGAAGGTCCGTGGCGCAACATGGCCTGAAACTGAGACGACACCGGCCGCACCGGCGGCCATGAGTGGCAGGGTGAGTCCGTCGTCCCCCGAATAGACCGTCAGGTCGGTGTTGGCCAAGACTAATGTGGTGGATTGGTAGTCCGCTTTAGCATCTTTGAGTGCCACAATATTGGGGTGTTTCGACAGCGCGATGAGCGTTTCGGGGTCAATGGGCATCACGGATCGCCCAGGAATGTCATAGAGCATGACCGGCAGATCGGTGGCTGAGGCAATGTATTCGAAATGCGCCTGAATGCCCGCCTGGTTGGGTTTGTTGTAATACGGTGTGACCAGCAGTAAGCCGTCAACACCGGAACTTTCCGCACGTTTCGACAAGTGCGCCGAATGTGCAGTGTCGTTCATCCCGGTGCCTGCAATGACCTTGGCACGGCCGCCCACGGCTTCCACAACGGCATCAAAGACTTTGATGTTTTCATCATCGGTTAGAGTGGACGTTTCACCGGTGGTCCCGGTGACCACCAGACCGTTGGCTCCGTTGTCAACAAGATAATTTGCCAATGATTGTGTGGCGTCCAGATCGAGTGCGCCGTCATCGGTAAATGGTGTCACCATGGCGGGGATCATGGTGCCAAAGATGGGATCGGTCATTGAAGCTTCACCATTGGGGGTTGTTGGGGATGTCTGACTCATAGCTATAAGCCTACCTGTGACCATGGTAGAAAACACCATAGGTCGCACAAAGACCGTTTGTGTTGATCAAATGCCACCAGAAAGTTGCATTGTATGAGTCGTCTTGATGCGCCCGGCCGGATTACTGGAATAGATACGGCCCGCGGGGTCGCGATTTTGGGCATGCTCGCAACCCATATTTTTCCGCTGCTAATCGCCGATGACACCGGGGCGGTCTGGCCCTCCTGGGTGGGGCTAAGTCTGACCGGGGTGTCGTCTGCACTGTTTGTGGTGTTAGCCGGGGTTGGTCTGACGTTGCTCACCAAAAATTCTTCGAATCTGTTGGCTTCACGATTACAGTTGTCGCTGCGGGCCGTCAGTTTGATTGTCATCGGGTTGTTTTTGGGCCATGCTGGTTCCAATGTGGCCATCATTCTGGTCCACTATGGTGTGCTGTTTTTGTTGGCCATGTGGTTCATTGGGCTGTCGCGTAAAGCGTTGACGATCACCGCGATAAGTTGGCTGGTGATCGCCCCTTTGCTGCACGGGGTCTTGACGCGTTTTATGCAGCTGCAGGCTGGTGGCACCGCAAGCTATGTTGAGCATTGGAGGCTGTGGACCTCCCCCACCCTGGTCGATGTGCTCAGCAGACCGATGGTGACGCTCTGGGATATTTTCTTTACCGGGTACTATCCCGTGATTTCGTTTTTGGGCTATGTCTTGGTGGGCATGGCGCTGGGCCGGGCCAATCTGAAACGCTTCACCACCGGCGTGGGCCTGCTGGTTACGGGTGCAGTGATGTATGTGGTGTGCCGTGGTGTGGCGGCGTGGCTGCTGACCGATGATGCTTTTACCTACCGGGTGGCGCATGCTACTGGTGTCCGGGTTGACGAGCTTGGCGCGCTGGCGGCCACCGGTGCCAGTATCGATACCAACCTGTTGATGGGCACACCGCAGTGGTATGGTTTGGCGGTCCCGCACTCTGGTGCGCCGTTGGACATATATTCGACGGCGGGCGCTGCGATCGCAGCGATTGGACTGTTTTTAGTGTTGACCCGCAGTGCGATGCTGCGTGCAGTGCTCTTTCCGGTGACGGCCACCGGGATGATTGCACTGACGGCCTATGTGGTGCATGTGGTGTTGACCGGCCTGTGGCCTCGGGACTGGCCACCGATGGTCGTGGTGGGTGATCCGGTCTGGGACTCGGCGTGGCTAATGCTGTTGGTGCACTGGGCGCTGGTCATAGCCCTGGGCGTGATCATCCAGTTGGCGGGCGTGCGAGGTCCGTTGGAGTCGTTATTACGTGCGATTTCCAATGGCTTCCAGAAGAGTCAGGCTCCACGGTAGATCGTAATAGCATCGCGTAGGGCGGCTCGCGCCCGCTTGCGGTCTCCTGCGGCATCGTAGGCCAGCCCTAACCGGTACCAGCTACGCCAGTTGTCGGGGTCAGCTTGGGTCTCGTTGCGGTAGGCTTCAAACGCTTCGTCGGCCGCCTCGCGGTCAATTCGTCCGCGAACACGCGGCAGGTCGTCTTGAGGCAGGAGCCCTTCGTCATCCAAAATCCGGGCAAGTCTTTCGGTGTTGAGTCCGAACCGGAGTTCTCTGATGAGCGCCCACACCCCGAATACGACGATCGCGATGACGCATATCCCGAGGATGTTGGCGATCCAGTTGTCGGCGACGATGAAGGCCACGGCCGACCAGAGGGCGAGTCCGGCGAATAACAACGTCAGTGCGGATAACAGCCCAACGGCTATTTTGGTTTTCATGAGTGTTTAGTCCAGGTCAAGGTAGGAGTCGAGCCCGTAAGACAGGCCGGGCCGGGAAGCGACGGTGCGCAGCCCTAACAATACCCCGGGCATGTATGAGGAACGGTCGAAGGCGTCGTGGCGCAGCACTAGTTGTTGTCCTGGGGTGCCCAGGAGAACTTCTTGGTGCGCTTCTAAGCCTGCCAGGCGCACCGCGTGGATATTGATGTCATCGACTTTTGCGCCGCGTGCGTGGTCGGGGTCGTGTGTGGTGGCGTCCGGTGATGGGCCGACGCCAGCTTGGTTGCGTGCTGCGGCGATCATTTCGGCGGTGCGAACGGCGGTGCCGGAGGGTGCATCGACTTTCTTTGGGTGGTGCATTTCGATGATCTCAACGGAATCAAAATA
>Ga0079226_10000197_pt1 | contig 39883 bp, 38 predicted proteins | sample Poulit2014_FD_76345 | JGI IMG/M metagenome (GOLD analysis project Ga0079226, IMG submission 76345) | Agricultural soil microbial communities from Georgia to study Nitrogen management - Poultry litter 2014 | ecosystem: Environmental > Terrestrial > Soil > Agricultural land | place: USA: Georgia...
GTTCACTTTAGCGTGGTCGATGCCCATTTCTGTCATCGGCATCATGGTTACCATGGCGAAAGCTTCGTTAATTTCCCATAGATCAACGTCGTCTACGCTCCAACCAGCTTTAGCAAGCACCTTTTCCATGGAGCCTTTGGGTGCAATGGTGAATTCGCTTGGATGGCGTGAATTAGTGCTGTGCGCCACAATGCGAGCGAGAGGGGTTAAGCCACGTTCTTTAGCGGCTTGCGCGCTTGCTAGCACTAGGGCAGAAGCACCATCAGAAATTGAGCTTGCGTTAGCGGCGGTAATGGTGCCGTCTTTAGCAAACGCAGGGCGCAGGCTAGGGATTTTTTCTGCATTACCACGGCCTGGTTGCTCATCGGTGTCTACCACGGTTTCGCCACGGCGGGTGGTAACGGTAACGGGCACGATTTCATCGTTAAACCAACCTTCAGCAATGGCTTTTTGTGCGCGTTCAAGTGAGGCGATGGAAAAGTTATCCATATCTTCACGGGTGATGCCTTTTTTATCAGCAAGCTCTTGGGCGAACACCCCCATTAGGCGCCCTGTTTCGGCATCCTCTAAGCCATCAAGGAACATGTGGTCGTACACTTTTTGATGGCCCATGCGGTAGCCATCGCGGGCTTTCGGCATAATGTAAGGTGCGTTGGTCATGGATTCCATGCCACCGGCCACCATGAAATCTGCAGAACCCGCTTTGATCATGTCGTGAGCAAACATGGTGGCGCGCATGCCAGAACCACACAGTTTGTTAATAGTGGTGGCGCCCGTGCTATCAGGCAGGCCTGCGCCACGCATGGCTTGGCGGGCAGGGCCTTGTTTTAGGCCGCCAGGTAATACACAGCCCATCACCACATCTTCAATGTCTGCAGGCTTTAGGCCAGCACGTTCAACCGCGGCACGAATTGCCACAGCACCCAGTTCGGTGGCCGTTACTGGCGCTAGGCTGCCCTGAAAGCTGCCCATTGGTGTACGCGCTCCATCCACAATTACAACACTGTTGTCACTCATGTTTGTTCTCCTAAAGTAAACGTTGGGTGAACTGACACACCCTAAATTTAGCGCAGGCTAACCCGCAGGCGGTTGCGCAAAAAAGGAACATTGTACTGAGAAACGAGCACAAATGGCATGGGAAAAGTTTCCACCCTTTGCCTTGATTTTGAATAAATTGGCCCCATATAGGTGCTACGCCAAGCTCGCAAACAGTGTTATTAGGTTAACGCTTATTTTTCTAAGAGTTTGGTTGGCCACACCCAAGTGGGGTTGTTATGATAAAACGGCATTAGCACACACTCTACTATAGTGTTGTTGCAGGCTGTATTAATTCACGCCCAGTGTCTTTGTTGCCGTTGGGCCCAACCATAATTAAGGATATTAACAATATGGCTATTGAACTTCCTGCGCTACCATACGCAAACGACGCTCTCGAACCACATATTTCCGCTGAAACCATTGAGTACCACTACGGCAAGCACCACCAAACCTACGTTAACAACCTTAATGGCCTTATTGAAGGTACCGATAAGGAAAACCAATCCCTCGAAGAAATCATTAAAGGTGCAGGCCCCGGCCCACTGTTTAACAACGCCGCACAAGTGTGGAACCACACTTTTTACTGGAACAGCTTAAGCCCTAATGGCGGTGGCGAGCCAACTGGTGCATTAGCCGATGCGATTAACGCCAAATGGGGTAATTTCGACAAGTTCAAAGAAGAGTTCAACGCAGCTGCAGCGAGCAACTTCGGTTCTGGTTGGACATGGCTAGTGAAGAACGGCAATGAGCTGGAAATTGTTAACACCAGCAATGCTGGCACACCGATCACTGATGGCAAAACCTGCTTGATCACAGTAGACGTGTGGGAACATGCGTACTATATCGACCACCGCAACTCACGCCCCAATTATCTAGCTGGCTTTTGGGCCCTAGTAAACTGGGAGTTTGCCGCAGAAAACTTCGCAGCGTAATACACGTGTTGTGCAAAAGCCGCCTACGGGCGGCTTTTTTGTGCCTGTGGCACCTGTGGGCACCTTTTGCTGCTGTGCTTGTCTTAACGGCACACATGGGCACACCTGTTTGCGTAAACACCGCACAACGCACAGGCAATGTATTAACATACGGCCTATTCTTATTTTTCCTTCTGCCTTGGCAGAGCACCACATAGGCATTTGATGATGAACGACGAAAAAGATTTACCCTTGGGCGATATCAGTGATATTGCGTTAGACGATGACGCTCCAACAGAAACTGCTGCAGCCGAAGCTGCTACGCCGCAACCTGCACCGAAAGCCAAGAAAACAAAAAAAGCGAAGCCTGCTAAGGCAAAGCCTGTGCAGCGGCGCAAGAAAAAAGGCGGTGGCGCAGGCTTAGTGTTTGTGGTGCTGTTGCTAATGTTGCTGTTGCTTGGTGGTGTGGCGGTGGGCTATGTGTTTTACCAACAACTGGCAGAAATGCGCGCACAAATTAGCCAAGAGCTAGATCAATCCAATGAACAGTTAGGCACGCTGCAAAGCAAGCTATCAAGCAGCGACGAGAGTGTAAGTGGCACTATCGAGGTGCTGCGCGAAAATAACGAAGCGCTGAACAAGGCTGTGTTGGCCCTGCAAAAAGAGGTGCAACCCTTAGCTAAACAACTGCAAGAAGCCAACGCCGAGCGCACAGCCTTAGAAAAAGAGTTGGCCCAATTGCATGCCGCACAAAAAGCGCAGGCCGATGGCATTGCCCAGCTTGAACAGCAGCGCGGCGCTAATAACCAAGAGGCGGAGGCGATTGCCGCAAACAAAAAAGAGGTGGCAGCCCTTAAACAGCAACTGGCAGAACAACAAGCGGCCTACGAAAAAGGCTTGGCGGCGTTGGAAAAACAGCTTAGCAACACCACTGCTGCCCTAGATAAGGCGCAGGATGATGCGGCGGCGGCCAATAAAGCAGCGGGTGATAATACCCTAGCCATGGAAGTGCGCCAGTTACAAACCCAGCTAGATTTGCTTGCCGAGTCGCAACGCGAATTGCAGCAAGGAGGTGGCGTGGGCGATAAGGATTATGAACGTAGAATCAAGAGTTTAGAGGATGCCATTGAGGCTTACGACATGTACCGAAAGCAAGTAAATAAGCGTTTAGACCAGCTAGAATAAAAAAGGCTTGCACTCTAGGAAAAACTGCCTATAATGCACGCCCATAACGCGCTAGTGGTGGAATTGGTAGACACGCTGGATTTAGGTTCCAGTGCCGCGAGGCGTGGGGGTTCAACTCCCTCCTGGCGCACCAAATTAAAAAGCCCTGTTTCGAAAGAAGCAGGGCTTTTTTTATGCTAGTGCGTGGCCATTGCATAAGGTGCATGGCTGCGTTATCGCGTTACCACACGGCCATTAACACATAAAACCCCGCTAAACTTGCCACCACCGACAGCAGCATGTTGGGTATAAAATAGGCGCAGGCAACACTAAATAACGTGGCGTATAGATATGGGTTGCTCGGCAAGGCCGCTAAGCTGCCACCCTGCAAAATAATTGGCCCGCAAATGGCGCTCAGTAAGCAGGGGGCGGAGTAAGCTAAGGCTTGGCGCACAACGCTTGGGATGACAATGGGCAGCTTGGGCTCAAGCAGCACATAACGGTTAGCGAACACCACCAGCATTAAGCAAAAAATGAGTAACCACGTCATCAGGTTGCCTCCTGCCAGCGTTGCACTAACACCGCGCAGGCCATGCCCGCCAAGCCTGCCAATACCATAGCGCCGCTGATATTGGCGCTGCTGAGCAATATAGATAGCAACAACGACAGCAAGGCCCCCACCAAGGTGCTAAGGTTTTTGATCATAGGCACCACGATGGCCACGAAGGTGGCAACGATGGAAAAATCCAAGTGGTAAGCGGCTAAGTTAGGCACGTTGGCGGCAAGCACCACCCCCATAATAGTAAACAGCAGCCAACACAAATAGAAACACAGCCCAGCACCGAATAAATAAGCAAAACGAAATTCTTTTTTGCCCACTGCTAGGGCAAACAGCTCATCTGTGAGCAAAAAACCAATGGGTAGCCTTTTTTTCAACGGCATGGCCGCCACTTTTGCGCGCAACATTAGCCCATAGAGCAAGTGCTGCGCAGTGATAATGCTAATGGTGAGCACGATGGCAACGAAGCCGCTGCCAGCGGCCAGCATGCTGATGGTCACCAGTTGTGCCGCACCGGCAAACACAAATAGCGACAGGCCTATGCCTTGCATGGGTGTAAGGCCAGAGTTTACTGCCATGGAGCCCGCTAGTAGCCCCCAGGGCAACACAGCTAAGCACAAAGGCAGTATGTGCACAGCACCGCGCCAAAAAAGAGAAGGGTTCATAAGTTACTATGCCAACAATAGAGGGAAGAAGAATGTGACGCAGAAGGCTAAAACTGAAGCCTTAGCCAAGCCGATATTCTACCGGCCAAGGGGGCAAATACAATGTTACTGCTTTGCGAGCCGGGCAGTGCTGTAGCACTTGGGATGTGGTAACCATAAACCAGCATTAAGCCAAGGAAGAAGAGCGCTAAAAAAGCCGCCTAATGCGTTATGCAAAGGCGGCTTTGTATGTGTAGCTTAAATGCTAGCGTGTTTATGCGCGGAATTCTGGTAATACGTAATCGTGCAGATCTTCGCGTAGTTTGCGTTTTTGCATCTTACCAGTGGCGCCAAGTGGGATTTCATCCACAAACACCACGTCGTCTGGCACCTGCCACTTCGATATTTTATCATCAAAACTGGCCAAGATATCTTCGCGGGTAGCCGTTGCCTCGGGGCGTAACACCACTGCCACAATGGGGCGTTCATCCCACTTAGGGTGCTCCACACCAATGCAAGCGGCCATGGCCACGGCAGGGTGCGCCATGGCAATGTTCTCTAGAGCAATGGAACTAATCCACTCGCCGCCCGATTTAATAACGTCTTTGGAGCGGTCGGTAATGAGCATGTAGCCATCTTCATCAATGGTGCACACATCGCCGGTGGGGAACCATTGAATGCCATCAGCATCGGTTTCTAGAATTTTATCGTCGCGGCGGAAGTAAGCAGACGCAATCCATGGGCCACGGATCCAGAGCTCGCCATAGGCTTTACCGTCCCATGGCAGCTCGTTGCCCTCATCATCAACAATTTTGTAGTCTACGCCACACACCGCTCGGCCTTGCTTGTTAAGGAAAACGTATTTTTCTTCCTCAGATAAACCGGCGTGCTTCGCTTTTAAACGCGCCACACTGCCCAGCGGGCTGGTTTCTGTCATGCCCCATGCATGGATGCACTCCACATCAAACTCATCGCGGAAAGCAAGCTGCATAGATAAGGGCAACGCGGCGCCACCCACCACAGTGCGTTTGAGTGAGTTGAACTTCAGCTGGTTGCTGCGCACATACTCAAGCAGCATTTGCCAAATGGTGGGCACACCGGCAGCGTAGTTCACGTTCTCGGCTTCCATGAGCTCGTATAAAGATTTGCCATCCATGTTGGGGCCTGGGAACACCAGTTTGCAGCCCACTAAACAAGCGCTAAAAGGTAAACCCCACGCATTAACGTGAAACATGGGCACCACGGGCAACACTACGTCGTTGGTGGATAAGCCGATGCTATCGGGCAAAGCGCCCGCATAAGCGTGCAACACAATCGAGCGGTGGCTGTATAAAACACCTTTTGGATCGCCAGTGGTGCCACTGGTGTAGCACAAGCAGGCGGCTTTGTTTTCGTCAAACTCAGGCCAAACATACTTATCAGAAGCATGGTTAATCCAAGCTTCATAGCCCTGTAGGTTGTCTATGCCGCTATCACTTGGTAGCTGGTCGTCATCGGCGAGTAAAACCCACTGTTCCACAGTGGGGCAGGCGCCTTTGATGGCCTGCACAATGGGTAAGAAGGTTAAATCAAAACAAACGATTTTATCTTCAGCGTGGTTAATGACCCACGCAATTTGTTCTGGATGCATGCGTGGGTTAATGGTGTGTAGCACAAACCCTGCACCACTTACACCATAATACAGTTCCATATGGCGGTAAGTGTTCCAAGCAATGGATGCCACGCGATCGCTTTCTTCAAGCCCAGCACTCGTTACAGCGTTTGCCACTTGGCGCGAACGGCGTGCTAAATCTTTGTAAGTATAGCGGTGGATATCGCCTTCAACGCGCACGGTAACAAGCTCGGTGTCGTGGTGATGGCGCTCTGCGTGCTGCAATAGCATGGGGGTAAGTAGTTGCTGTTCTTGCATTAAACCCAGCATGGTGGTGCTCCTTGTTATTATTTATTGCTGTATTTTCTTGGCAGGAGGCTGTTGAACACAGCCCGCGTGCGTATAATTTTTATTATATAAAAGCAGCTTGGCATAAGTGGCAAGCGCACGGGTGCAAGCGTATGTGGCTTGGCTGTAAAGCTTTTCGTGTGCCCCAAATAGCTGCTTTTTTCTTGCTTGCTGATCTATCAGCGCAAGGCAAGTTGTTAAAATAGCAGATGACCCCTTGTTTAAAAACAAAAGATGCCCGACAACTTAGTACCTCCATCCTGTGAATGCAATAATTTCTTCTGCTAGTGCCGCCATCGCAGCTATTGCATCCACTAGTAAAGCAAAACTAGGTGGCTCTAGCGCCAAGCCTGTGCTCAGTTGTTGCCTATATTGTCCTGCAAAAAACCAACCTTAGCCTAACAGCTTGGTTATGATCGCTATTTATTCATCTTTCTTGGTAGGCGATTATGGCAACGTTTCATGAATTTATTATTATTGGCAGCGGCTTTGGTGGCATTGGTATGGCCATTCAGCTGCAACAAGCAGGCCACCGCGATATCAAAATTTTAGAGAAAGCAGATAGCCTCGGTGGTTGTTGGCGTGATAACACTTATCCTGGTGCGGCTTGTGATGTGCCCTCGCATCTTTATTCTTACTCTTTTGCAAAAAACTTTCCTTGGTCGCGGCGTTTTGCGCCACAAGCTGAAATTTTAGCCTATCAACAACAGGTGGCGGCCACCTATCACGTAGATAAACTGTGCCAGTTTAACACCGAAGTAGCGGCAGCCGAGTTTGTTGAAGGGCAAGGCCTGTGGCAGTTGCGCACCACCGCAGGCGAAGCATTTTCGTGCCGCTACCTTATAGCCGCCACTGGGCAGCTGAGTGTACCAGCGCAGCCTAAGCTAGCTGGCCTGGAAAATTTTCAAGGGCAGGTGTTTCACTCGGCGCGTTGGCCTGAAAATGTAAAGCTTGAGGGCAAGCGTGTGGCAGTGGTTGGCACAGGGGCCAGTGCCATACAGTTTGTGCCAGAGGTGGTGAAAAGCGCCAAAGGTGTAACGTTATTCCAGCGCTCGGCCCCCTACGTATTGCCTAAACCCGATCGCGCCTATGGCAAGTTTGAGCAAGCCGTGCTTACCCGGCTGCCAATCATTCGCTCACTCGAACGCTTAGGCCTATACAGTGCTTATGAATCCCGTGTGTTAGGGTTTGGGGCATTGCACAAGCACGCTATGAAATTATATGCCTTGCTCTTTAAGCGTTATTTACGCCAAGAAATTAAAGACCCAGCCTTGCGCAAAACGCTTACTCCTGATTACCCCATGGGTTGTAAACGCATTTTGCTTTCTAATAACTACTACGAAGCGTTAGCCAAAGCGCATGTTACTGTGGAAACAGCTGGCATTGCCGAGGTAACTCATTCGGCGGTGCGCACAACAGAGGGCAGCGAACACGAAGCCGATGTGATTATTTTTGGCACCGGGTTTAAGGCTGCAGAATTCCTTAGCCCCATCCAAGTGACTGGGTTAGGTGGGCGCACGTTAACGCAAGCATGGCAAGAAGGTGCCGAGGCGTATAAAGGCATTTCCGTGGCAGGTTTCCCTAACTTGTTTATCCTCTATGGCCCCAACACCAACCTTGGCCATAACTCGATTATTTATATGCTCGAAAGCCAGTTTGCCTATGTGCTACGTTGTGTGCAGGCGGTGGAAAAGCAGGGTGCCCGGGCTTTAGATGTAAAAGAAAGCACCATGCGTGCATATAACCATGGCCTGCAAAAACAGCTAGCTAACACAGTGTGGCAAGCTGGCTGCACTAGCTGGTACCAGAACGAGGCCGGGAAAAACACTAACAACTGGCCCACCTTCACCTTTACCTACCGTGCGCAAGCACACAGCATAAACATCAAAGACTACCATTTCTTGGCTAGCTAACTGCGCGTGGTGAGAGGGCCACGCAAGCAGTACCATGGGCTAACCACTAAAGGAGGTTAACCCATGGAAGAATATTTCGTGAATAATTATGCCCAAGCAAATGGCGACCACGAGATGCATACCCGCTCTTGTTATTGGCGCCACATGGGCGAAAACATGCGCAGCTTGGGCGTGTTTGGTAATTGCCATGATGCCTTAAAAGCGGCTAAACATGTTTTCCCTCAAGCCGATGGCTGCAAATTCTGTTGCCCCGACTGCCACCATTCTTAAGCGCCGTTACGGCCGTGTGTAAACCATAACGAAGCAACGATCAGCATAGCGCCTAAAGCAAAGCGCTCAGGCGCTAACGTTGCCTGCCAAAACAGCACATTAATTAAAATACCAAGCGGCACGCTCATGTTGTTCATTACTGCCAGGGTGCCGCCGCTCACCATAGTGGCGCCTTTATTCCACCAAAATTGGCCAAGGGCTGTGGCTAATAAGCCCATCCACACCAGCACGGCCCATTGTTTGGCGGTATGCGGCAAAGCTTGCGGGTCGCCTAGCAGCAGCCAAGCAGGTAACACCACAGCTAAGGCGCCTAAAAAGAAATAACCAAACCGTTGGTGTAATGGCACAGGGCTTGGGAAGTGCCGTACTAAATGCTTATACCCCACCATGCCAAGGGCAAACGAAGCATTGGCGGCTTGCAGCAATAAGAAACCAGTAAGGTAATCGCCTGTTAATGGCTCAGCGCGGATCACCAATGCGCCAAGCACCGCCATGGCTGCTGCTAGCAGCGCCCAAGGGTTAAAGCGCCTCTCTAAAGCATCGTTGATCAACGTAATGTGCAGTGGTGTGAGCACGGTGAACAGCAATACCTCAGGCACGGTGAGTAAGTTAAAACTGAGGTACAAGCCAAGGTAGGTAATGCCAAATTGCAGTGCCCCGCACAGGGCAACACCCCACACAAAGGCCTTTGGCACGCCACGAAACCGGGTAATAGGTGCAAACACCAACAGAGCTATCAACACTCGGGTTAACACGGCGAAATAGCTATCCACTTGGTTGGCGAGGAACACACCAATAAAGTTGAAAGAAAGGGCCCATAATAAGGTAACAACAACAAGGTATGGCATGGGGATACTCCGTAGTAAACACAGCGGCAAACCATACCGCAAAGGGGGCTTATATGGTACAAACGGCGAAACGATAAAGGAAAACACCATGAGCAAAAGTTTGCGACTATCTGAACAAATGTACCGTTATGGTTTGTGGGCGCTAAGTATCGTGTTTGCCCTGTGCCTTATTGGCCTTGGTAGTGCAGTGTTGAGTGATTTGCCGAACGTGGAACGCTCGCTAACAGTGGAAGAATTTTATGCACCCGGTGTGTTAGCGCGATTCGAAGCCCAGCAACAGCAACTAGACACTGAGCGGCGCCAGTTACGAGCTGAAGAAGAGCGCCTGCAGTTAACCCACACCGGGCTGCAGAAAAATTACGAGCGCAGTAAAGAAAACCATCTGAACTGGTTGAGTACGCGTAAGATAACGGGCAGTGCGGAAGGTGATAAGGAACTTGAACAACGCATGCAGCGCTTAGAAGGCGAGCAAAACGCTCTGTTAAATGCCGAGCAAGCGTTGGCAGCGCAGCAACGTTTATTGGCAGACCTTAATACCCAGGCCAACGCTTTAGCTGATGCCCATGGGCAAGAGCGCCGCGCCGCGTATGCAGCATTGCACACAGCGCAGCAGCGCTCTGCTTTGCGCGTGTTTTTATACCGGTTGCTGGTTACGCTGCCTTTGCTAGTAGTGGCGTTGTGGTTATTTAAACACAAGCGCGGCAGCCAAGGATGGCCTTTCGTGCGGGGCTTTATTATCTTTGCCCTGTTTGCTTTTTTTGTGGAGTTAGTGCCATACCTGCCAAGTTATGGTGGCTACGTACGTTATGGTGTGGGGCTGTTATTAACGGTGTTAGTGGGGCGCCAGGCGATCAAAGCACTTAACCACTATTTGCAGCGCCAACGAGAAAAAGAAGCACAACCTGAGGCGCTACGCCGTGAGCATATGGATTATGCAGTGGCATTTCAGCGCTTGGCTAAAGGCGCCTGCCCAGGTTGTGAACGTGGCGTGGCACTTAATGATCCCAAGGTGGATTACTGCCAACATTGCGGTTTGAATTTGTTTGATTATTGCCACCATTGCGAGGCACGCAAAAACAGTTTGGCAAGTTATTGCTATGCGTGTGGCGAGGCGTGTAAGGGGCGAGGGTAAAAAAATAAGCTCCCCTTAATTAGGGATGGGGGGGATGGTTAAGGGGAGCTTAAGGGTAAACCAACAAAAAGCAGTTAATTTAAAATTGGTGCGTTATCCGTTGCTTGCCACGTTACCGTGGGCTCATCTTTCCACGCCATTTGTTCTAGGTGGCGTGCCATGATGTCTTGCATTTTCTCTAAATCATCCTGTGAGCCAGTTTGGCAATACATGGTAAGTGTGTTGCCTTCGGCCAACAGTTGGCAGAGGCCAAACTCGAAAGTGAATTTGGCTTTATCTTCGTCGTGCTCAATGGGAATTTTATGGCCCATATGTTTGCATAAACGAACCAGCTGCATGCTGGGGTTAGTGAGTGTTACTTTACTGAGACTGTTGAATCGCATAATATACCTTGATTAGTTAATTCTCATATGAGAATAATTCTTATTTGCGACCAGGTCAAATGTTAGCTCACTGGTGTTGCCTTGTGATGTTTAATTTAGGTGCGCGATATTAAGCCTATATTAAGAGCGTTAAAAAAATGTGAGGAGTGTATGCAACCAATGAAAATAGCCTGCCCCCAGTGCCATAAACTTAGCCGTGTGCCGCAGCAGCGCTTAACTGATAAGCCTTTGTGTGGGCACTGTAAAAGCCCTTTGTTTGCTGGGCAGCCAGTGGATCTTGGTGTAAATAGCTTCCGCCAGCACGCGGTGCAGGGCGATGTGCCTGTGTTGGTGGATTTTTGGGCCCCATGGTGCGGGCCGTGCAAAGTAATGGGCCCGCAATTTGCCCAGGCGGCAGCTGCGCTAGAGCCCACTATGCGCTTGGCCAAAGTGAACACGCAGGTGGAAACCACGATTGGCCAGAATTACCAAATTCGTAGCATTCCAACGCTTATTTTGCTGCACCAAGGGCATGAAATTGCCCGCCAAGCGGGTGCCATGAGTGCGGCGGATATTGTGCGCTGGGCCGAACAGGCATGGGCAAACCGCTAGCGTACTGTAAATTGTTCGAAGCGTTGCTCAAGGCGTTGCCACAGAGGGTTAAGGTCTGCAGGTGGTGGCACCTTGGGCAAGGGGTAGAGCAGGGTGTTTGCGTGGCGCACTAGCTGTACTGCATAGTTTTTCACCCCTTGCTGCTGCAGGCGCAGGGCAAGCTCTTCTAGCTCGGCGGGGCTAATTAAATCCCAATGCACTGTGGTGCGGCATTCATAGGGGCGCCCGCTTTCTAATAGCCATTGCAGGCTTTGCCAGTTGGCATCGCCACTGGCTTCCACCGCCGTGATTGCTAAGGTGTTTTCCTTCGTTGCTTTCACATCAAAGCCCACCCAGTCGCAATAGGGCAGCACCGAGGCCAATGCCGAGGGCTTAATGCCCGCCGTGTGCAAGCCCACTTTAAAGCCCAGTTCAGCTACCTGTTGCATGGCATGGGCCAAATATGGCTGTAATGTGGCTTCGCCGCCGCTAAACACCACGGCATCCAAAAGCCCTTGGCGGCGGCGCAAAAAGCTAATGATATCCAACCAAGCCACGGATGAAGCTTTGGTGGCAGGGATAAGCTCTGGATTGTGGCAATACTGGCAACGCCATGCGCAGCCTTGGCAAAAAATGACGCAGGATAAGTGATCGGGGTAATCGATGGTGGTGAGGGGCGTGAAGCCCCCCACCTTAATCAGTTCCTTCATTGGCTCGCCCGCTCGGTGAAGTGCTGGCGCTCGTAATGCTCCGAGCGTTTGCCCTTGTTGAAGGCACTTACGGGGCGGTGGTAGCCCATAACGCGGGTCCATACTTCACAGGGTTGGCGGCGTTCTTGGGGTAATTTTGTCGTGGTTTTCATCGTCTTTCTCCTAAGGTTTAGTGGCTGCTGCATTACATCGCAGCGGCGTTGTTCGAGCGCTTTAGCTCTAGGGTGAGTTCGTCGTCGCACTTGGGGCAGAACTCGTGTTCACCCGATAGATAACCGTGTTTCGGGCAAATGGAAAACGTGGGTGTAATGGTTAAGTAAGGCAAATGAAAACGGCTTAGCGCATTGCGCACCAGGCGTTTACACGCTTCGGGCGAAGAAATTTCTTCTGCCATGTATAAGTGCAGCACAGTGCCGCCGGTGTATTTGCATTGCAGTGCGTCTTGCATTGCTAATGCCTCAAAGGCATCGTCGGTATAGCCCACTGGGATTTGCGAGGAGTTGGTGTAATAGGGTGCATCCACGGTGCCCGCTTGCAAAATATCGGGGAAGCGTTGTTGGTCTTCTTTGGCAAAGCGGTAGGTGGTGCCCTCTGCAGGCGTGGCTTCAAGGTTATACAGGTTGCCGGTTTCTTCTTGGAAAGCCACCAAGCGCGCGCGGATGTGATCGAGCATATCAAGTGCCATGGCACGCCCTGCTGGGGTATCTACGCCTTCCTCGTCGTTGGTGAAATTACGCACCATTTCATGCATGCCGTTCACGCCAAGGGTGGAAAAGTGATTGCGCAAGGTGCCCAAGTAGCGCTTAGTGTAGGGATACAAACCGTTATCCATTAACTGTTGGATCAGCACCCGCTTGGCTTCTAGGCTGTCTTTACCCATTTCTAGTAGTTCGTCTAGGCGTTGGTAGAGGGCGCTCTTGTTGCCTTTGTATAAATAGCCCAAGCGTGCGCAGTTAATGGTGACCACGCCCAGCGAGCCTGTTTGCTCCGCCGAGCCAAACAAACCACCGCCTCGCTTTAATAGTTCACGCACGTCTAATTGCAAACGGCAGCACATGGAGCGCACTTGGTTAGGCTCCATGTCGGAATTAATAAAGTTTTGGAAATAAGGCAGGCCGTAACGCGCTGTCATAGCAAACAGTAGGTTGGCGTTGTCGCTGTCCCAAGAAAAATCCCGAGTGATGTTGTAAGTGGGAATGGGAAAAGTGAACACTTGGCCCATGGCATCACCCTCTTGCATCACCTCTATGTAGGCGCGGTTGATAATGTCCATTTCTGCTTGCAGTTCGCCATAGGTAAACGGCATTTCCTCGCCGCCCACATAGGGCACTTGGTTGCGCAGATCTTCGGGGCACACCCAATCAAAGGTAAGGTTGGTGAACGGTGTTTGCGTGCCCCAACGTGAAGGCACGTTGAGGTTGTAAATAAATTCTTGTATGGCCTGTTTCACCTGTTCATAGGTAAGTTGGCCTAGGCGCACGTAGGGGGCTAAATAGGTGTCGAATGAACTAAAGGCCTGTGCGCCCGCCCATTCGTTCTGCAAGGTGCCTAAGAAATTCACCATTTGCCCAAGGGCGCTGCTTAAGTGTTTTGGCGGTTTGGCTTGCACGCGGCCAGGAACGCCGTTAAAACCTTCCTGTAACAAACTGCGCAACGACCATCCCGCACAATATCCAGCGAGCATATCTAAATCGTGAATGTGTAATTCGCCTTCGCGGTGCGCTTGGCCCACGTCCTCGCTATACACCTCATCAAGCCAATAATTGGCCACCATTTTGCCGGCTACGTTTAGCACCATGCCGCCTAAGGAATAGCCTTGGTTGGCGTTGGCTTGCACGCGCCAATCTTCTTGGGTGAGGTATTCATTGAGGGTGTCGGCAACAGGAACAGAACGCTTTTTACGGCTGGCGCTAGCCATGGAAACCAGGGAAGACATTAGCATACTCCACTATATGTAGTGTTTGTTTTTGTTCAGAACACAATATGTAGTGATGCTAGGCGAAATAAAGCCACTAAGACTTGACCCAAGTTAAGAAGCGGCTAAGTAAAAAACGAGCCCAGGAATGGGCTCGTTGAACAACAGAGGCAGGCTGAGGCTTAGATGAACCAGAAAAACAGTAAGAAAAGAACAAGTGGCAAACTAAGCAGTAACCACTTAACAAGCAGGTACAGCGGTTTGTTGGTTTTCTTTAGCTCCTTGCCACGTTCACGCACCACATACACCTTGCTGAATAAGTGGTTAATACCACCGGTGTTGTCTTGCTCATCGTTGGGCGATGCCGAGGCGGCCATCACCGTGCGGCTAAACCAATGATTAAAACCGCGGGCAGCACGGTTTCTCAGTGGGCGTTCAACGTCGCAAAACAAAATAAGGCGATCGGTGCTGGTATCGTTATTGGCATAGTGAATGTAAGTTTCATCAAACAGCAGCACTTCGCCATCGCGCCAACCACGGCTTTCACCGTCCACATTAATGTAGCAACTGTCGCTGTTCGGGGTGCGCAAGCCAAGGTGGTAACGAATGGCACCGGCGTAAGGGTCGCGGTGGCGTACTAGCTTGCTACCCGCAGGAAGCTCGGCAAACATGGCTGCTTTAATGCTAGGAATGCCGGCTAACAACGCGGTGGTTTTTGGGCATAGTTCGGCGGCCGAGGCATGGTTGTCGCCGTACCATTTAAGGTAAAAGCGTTTCCAACCGCGGCGGAAAAACGAGTTAAAACCGGCATCGTCTTTTTTATCTGAACCCTTAATGTGGTTTTCTAGGGCTTCGGCTTCATCGCGGATCATCTCCCAGTTTTCTTTGATTGCCGCCAACTCAGGAAAATCCTCTTCCCTGTGGAAGGGGCGGTCGGGTAAGGCTGAAAACAGATACATCACCATATTAATGGGTGCCATAAAGCTCGAGTGATCGGAAAGCTGGCGGATGGGTTTGTGGCGCACACGCCCCCGAAAATGCACATACATAATGCTCGCCGCCACATAGGCTAAAATGAGGGCGGCAATGGTCCATTTGATCATAAAGGCCTCACGTTGAATGCAAACTAGAAAGGGGCATATATTAAACTTTTAATAACTTTATTGTAATGAAAGGGCGCCCACTGTTGAACAACAGCGCGCATTTTTCATGGCTGCCCTTGAAACTTCTCGGAATAACCCCATTTCTTACAACATGACCACATCGGCCGAAAACGTCATGCCATCAACCAATAATTTAGCGCCACAAAATGCCGCATAAGGGTTTTGTTGCGTGTAACGGGAGAATATCTGATGACTAGTGAGTTTTCTTTAGCACCCTTATTCCGCCACACCGTGGGTTTTGATCGCTTTAACGAAGTGCTTGATAATGCACTGCGCTCCGACCAAGGCAGTGGCTTTCCCCCTTACGACATTGTTCGTGAAGGGGAGGAAAATTACCGCATTGTTATGGCTGTCGCGGGTTTTAGTGGCGCAGAAATAGATATTGTGCTGCGCGAAAACCAGCTGACGGTAACCGGAAAACACAGGCCGCAAGAACCAGCAGCGGAAGGTGTTACCTGGTTGCACCGCGGCATTGCACGGCGCAATTTCGAGCGCCATTTCCGCTTAGCCGACCACGTGCAAGTGAACAGCGCCAAACTTAACGATGGCCTGTTAGAAATTCATTTGCAGCGCATTGTGCCAGAAACCAAGCGCCCACAAGTGATCCCCATTGAAGTGGCGCAGTAATTTTTGCACCCAGCAAGGCAGGGCTGCCTTGCTGGGGATGTTTTTTCAGCAGGCGGCACCCTGGGTAAGCAAGGTTGCAATATAGAACCAAATTCGCCACAATGCGGCTTCTTTCGATGGTGGCCCCATTGGTCCCCCGCAACGATAAGCTGTGAAGCCCGTCAGGCCCGGAAGGGAGCAGCGGTAGCAGTGATCTCGTGTGCCGGGGTATGGCTGATGGGGCCGCCTCCATTATTCCCCCTCGTAAAGTTGCCTGCGTACCACTAGCGCACCAAGCGCACTCAAGCTAGCATAGTGTCTTCATTTTCTAACTTGGCGTTGTTCATGAGTTATCAAGTTCTTGCGCGTAAATATCGGCCCCATCGTTTTACTGAATTGGTGGGCCAGGAGCATGTGTCCAAAGCACTGATCCATGCCCTAGAAAACAACCGCATTCACCACGCTTACTTATTTTCGGGCACCCGTGGCTGTGGTAAAACCACCATTGCGCGCATTTTGGCCAAATGCCTTAACTGTGAAGAGGGTGTGACGGCTACGCCTTGTGAAACTTGCAGCAGCTGCCGTGAAATTGCTGAAGGCCGGTTTGTTGATCTGATAGAAGTGGACGCCGCAAGCCGTACCCGGGTGGAAGACACCCGCGAACTGCTTGATAACGTGCAGTACGCGCCCACTCGTGGCCGCTATAAAGTGTACCTCATCGACGAAGTGCACATGCTTTCCACGCACAGTTTTAACGCCTTGTTAAAAACCCTTGAAGAGCCGCCGGCGCACGTTAAATTTTTATTCGCCACCACCGATCCGCAAAAGCTGCCGGTAACCATTTTATCCCGCTGTTTGCAGTTCAACCTCACCGAATTATCACCTAGCCAAATTTCTGCCCACCTTGTGCAGTTGTTGGGCGCAGAAGGCATTCCTTTTGAAGAAGCAAGCTTGCGTTACTTAGGCGAGGCAGCCAAGGGCTCGGTGCGTGATGCCTTAAGCCTCACCGACCAAGCCATCGCTTTTTCGGGTGGCGAACTTACTGTGGCAAGTGTTACCGCCATGTTGGGCACGGTGGATCGCTCGCATGTGACCATGTTGTTGCGCAGTTTATCTGAAGGCGAAGCCGAGCCCTTGCTGCAATTGCTAGATAAAGTGCTTACCCATAGCCCAAATGAAACGGCTTTGCTTGATGAAACCATTCGTGCCTTGCACCGTTTGGCGGTGGCGCAAATAGTGCCACAACGTGAAGAAGAACCCGCCATGCAAGATCTTGCGGGTGCCTTTACCCCCGAACAGCTGCAGTTGTATTACGATATTGCGGTGCGCAGCCGGCGCGATTTTGCCGCTGTACCGGATGGCCGGATAGGCCTTGAAATGATGCTACTACGCATGTTGTTGTTCCGCCCCGATGGTGTGTTAACCAGTGGTGAAGGCAGCGCCGAGGCGAGCCCCGCGCCACAAACAGCACCAGCGGGCCAAGCGGCACCAAGCACACAAGTGGCACCTAGTGCGAATGCGGCCCCAACCGCGGCAGCGGCACAAGTGGCGCCAACAGTTGAAACGCCGCCCACCGCGCCACAAAACGCAAACCAACCTGCTGGTGTGCCACCTTGGCAAGAAGAGCCAGCACCGGTTGTTGCAGCGCCACCTTTGGCTGCAGCCACAACGGCGCCGCAGAAGGCCACTGAGGGAAAGCCCAATACGAACGCAGCAGTGGAACAGGCGCCAGCAAAACAAACCGAACCCCAAGCGCCACAAGCCACGGTGGCACAGCCTGTGCCCGCAGCCGTTGAGACGAGCCCAGGCCAAGAGCCTGTTGAACCGCCGCTGCAAGCAGCGCCTGCAACAGCAAATTCAGCTGTGGTGCTAGCGGCAATGCCCGCCGCCGACGATGCAGCAGCGCTCGCCCAGTGGTGGGAGCAATTTGTGAATTCGCTAGCGCTACAAGGCGTGGTAAACACAGTGGCGCGCAGTTGCCAACTAAAGGGCTATGCGGGCGATCACTGGCAGCTAGCACTACACGGCGGCCACCAGATCATGATTAACCGCGAGCGCGAAGGGCTACTGCAAAACACCATTCGCAAGGCGATGCAACGCCCTATTACTATTGAAATTCAGCAAGATAACGCCATTGATCAAAGCCCTGATATGATTCGGGCCGAACGCTTACAGGCGCAGTTAGATGCCGCCACCAAAGCCTTACAAGAAGACGCTGTGATCCAAACCTTAGTGCAAGATTTTGATGCCCAATTAGATCTTAACAGTATTACACCCACTGCTTACGAGTGAGAGAACCATGGAATTTGATATGAACAGCCTGATGAAACAGGCGCAGGCCATGCAAGAGCGCATGAAAAAAGCCCAAGAAGAGATTGCTAACGCTGAGGTGATTGGCGAGGCAGGTGCTGGCATGGTGAAAGTCATCATGAATGGCCGCCATGATGTGCGCAAAGTGGAAATAGACCCAAGCTTGCTAACAGAAGAAAAAGAGTTTTTGGAAGATTTGTTAGCGGCAGCAGTTAACGATGCTGTGCGCCGTGTGGAAGAGCATCAGCAAAAGGAAATGTCATCGCTCACCGAAGGCATGCCCATTCCTCCTGGCTTTAAAATGTTCTAATGCGCCAAAGCCCGTTAGTGCAACAATTAATCGATGCCTTCACTTGTTTGCCAGGAGTGGGGCCACGCTCGGCCCAGCGCATGGCTTACTACTTGCTTGAACGCCACCGCGAAGGTGGTGAGGCATTAGCAGAAGCACTGGCTGCTGCCATGCAAGGGGTTGGGCATTGTGAGCGTTGCCGCCACTTTGCCGAAGCGGCTTTGTGCCCTGTGTGCGCTAGCCCAACCCGTGATCACAGCTTAGTGTGTGTGGTGGCATCACCTGCCGATGTACTGGCCTTTGAGCAAGCAGGCGGCTATAACGGCCGCTACTTTGTGTTGGCGGGGCACTTATCGCCCATTGACGGTTTAGGCCCGGAAGAAATCGGCCTGCCTTTGTTGCGTGCGCAGTTGGCTAATAATGAGGTTACCGAGGTGATTTTGGCCACCAGCAGCACAGTAGAAGGTGAGGTGACAGCACATTACATTTTAGAAATGTGCCAAACCCACGGGGTGGAGGTTAGCCGCTTAGCCCAAGGTGTGCCTGTGGGGCGCGATCTTGAGTTTGTTGGCAGCGCCACCTTAGCCCAAGCGCTGTCTGAACGCCGTAAGGTATAAAAAAGCCGCTACCTTTAGGCAGCGGCTTTGGCTATTACAGCGGGCGCCTAAGCGCTGATTACCACTAAGGCCTCGTTGCTATCTTCTAGTTGGTCGGTGAGTGAAAACTCCATGGCACCGTCGTTCACCGCGCTAAAACGTAACATGGGTAAATCTTTAAGATAATTCATGTGCACTTTCCATGGCAGTTTATTGCCCTGCAGTGGCATTTTCTTCAAAGCGCGTTGTATATAGCTCGCATTGGTGCAGCCCGCCCCATCGGTAATGAAGGATTGCTTTATAATGCTATCGTCCTTGTTCACTGGCATGGCTTTCACCGCCCCCATTTTGTCCATGTAGTTAAGCAAACGGCAAAGGTATTCGCTAGATAAATCAGATTTCAGCGTCCAGCTAGAGTTGGTGTAACCGAAAATCATTGCCGCGTTGGGCACGCCCTCAAACAAGGTGCCTTTGTATACCATGCCGTCGGTAAGCGGCACGGGTTTGCCATTCACACTGAGCGTCACGCCACCTAACAGCTGAACATTAAAGCCTGTGGCCGTTACAATAATATCGGCTTCTAGCTCTTCTCCGTTTTCTAGCAAAATGCCATTCTTGGTAAAGGTGTCGATATGCTGGGTTACCACGCTAGCGTGGCCCTGGCGCAAAGCCTTAAATAAATCACCGTTAGGCACAGCGCATAAGCGCTCATCCCAAGGGTTATAGCTTGGGGTGAAGTGCTTCATGTGCACGCTGTTGCCCACCTGGCGTTTTACCAGGCTGCGCAGCAAAGCGCTTGTTAGCTTGGGGGCAGTTTGCGATAAGCGGAACACACCGCGTTGCAAGGCTACACCGCGGGCGCGGCCTAAACGGTGCACTAGCATGTCGGGTAACACCCAGCGCAAGGCATTAGAGAGATGGTCGTTGCGTGGAATGCTAGCCATATAGGTGGGCGAGCGTTGCAACATAGTAACGTGCTTGGCCGTTTTGGCCATGGATGGCAGTAAGGTAACAGCCGTGGCACCAGAGCCAATGATGACTACTTTTTTGCCGCGGTAATCTAACTCCTCAGGCCATTCTTGTGGGTGCACTACAGGCCCCTTAAAATGTTCGCGGCCCTTAAATTTGGGCGTATAGCCGCCCTCATAACTGTAGTAACCCGCACAGCTCAGCAAAAAATTACAAGTGTAAGTAACCTCTTTCACAGTGTCGTTAAGGGTTTGCTCGGCAGTAACCGTCCATAGGTTGGTGTCGTCAGACCAATCTGCCTTGGTCACTTTTAAGCCATAGCGGATGTGTTTGTTGATGCCGTTTTCCTCGGCAGTTTCGCGAATATAGGCAAGAATCTCATGCCCTTCGGCAATCACCTTAGTGCCCGTCCAGGGTTTAAAGTTGTAGGCATAGGTATACATTTCAGAATCAGAGCGCACGCCAGGATAGCGGTGGATATCCCAGGTTCCGCCAATGCTTTGCCGTGCCTCTAAAATGGCATAACTTTTGCTGGGGCATTTGTTTTGCAAGTGCCATGCAGCGCCAATGCCTGAAAGGCCCGCACCAACAATTAAAATATCAAGATGTTCGCTTGTCATTGTTATTACCTCTACTGGTGTTGCCGATAAAATAGGGCGGCCTTTACATATTGCGCCCCTTGCATCATAGCTACATTAGCCAGGGTGCCATTGCGTAATGTCATAGTTCTAGCTCTTTGCTAGCAATGAGAAAAGAGTGGCGGCGGGCTTTTTGCTCGAAGTTTGTTTTGCATCAAGAAAAATGCCCAATTTGCCGCCACTTTGTCGGGCAAACAGCAGTTAGGTGCCCAGCACGCCAGAGGTGCTGGTGGCGTTGCTATTGTGCTAAAGCAACATCAAATTTGCCTGTTTGGGGGTCTTCGGTTACTTCCACTTGAAACATGAAATGCTTAGGTGTAGCCCCTGAGGCGCTGCCAAGGTTGATGCTCTTAGTGCCTAACACGCCGTTATTCCACGAGGAAATTTGCACGGTGGCAAGGCGGCCAGTGGCACGTGCAAAGTTGGCAAGCGACACCACATAGGTGCCCGCCATTATGCGTTCGGGCTCGCAGCTAGCAAAGTAGTGTTCCGGCCCGTAGGCGCTTGTGTTATCCACATCAAGGTAACCTTGTTGGCTGTGGCGGTTAGCGTAAAACACATGGTTGCCAGTGGGCTCTATCACGTGTAAATCCACATCACCGCTGCCATCCCAAGTGAGTGTGGCGGTAAATAAACCCGGTGCTGCATCGGCTGGTGGTGGCAGCAGGGCGTCTAGCGCCGCATTAATATGCTGTTTAATATCGCCGCTAATGCCTAGCCGTTGGTTAAGGTAAATGGCCATTAAGCCATGGCCTTTAATGTCGCGGGTGTTATGCCTTCCCGCAGGGCGAAGTAAGTAGGGCGGAATGTCGGTGGTAGCACTTGCCACATGGCCAAAATCACGCAAGGCATTGATCACCCTATCTTTATCAGCCAGAACATGGGGCCCATAAAGCTGCACAGAAGCAGGAGCAATGTGCACCACCTTCAGTGATTCTTCAGGCAGTGCATTTTGCGCAAAGCGATAGGCCTCATTGGCGAAGAGGTTGCCTTGGGAGTGAGCCACAAAGAGTAAGCTTTTCCCCTCAAGGATCCAGTTGCTAATGCGTGCTTGATGCTCTGCATAATCTTCGGCCGTGCTAGGGTTGCCGGCTAGGCTCGCTAGCTTTTCTGCCGCTAAGGATTGCAAGTACAAGAGGTATTCCTTCTCGATGTCATGCATGTGGCTATTGTATTGGCGCAGTATTTCCCAAGAGGAAGGGTTGCTATGCAAAAACTCGAAGAAGAGTTCGTAGCGCTCGTTTAGCACGGCGTGTTGTTCTAGCACCCGCTGCTGGAATACTTCCACTAAATCCAGCATGCCTTCGGTTTGGTTGTATAAGGATTCAAACTGCACGTTCTTGCGGTTTGTGCCACGCCCATGTAAATAGCGCAGTTCGTCCACATAGGCATCGGTTTCGTAATTGCTAGTAAACACGCCATTAAAAAACACCATCACTTTGTCATCAATGGTGCATAAGCTGGCTGGCGCCTCGGTGGCTTGTGCCACCATAGCGGTGCCTAATAATAAACTGCTAAGCGCAGCTAACAGGTAACGGGAAAAAGAAAACTTATTCACAGGTATCCTCCTTCGCTTTACCCCAAGAAGTGCCGCTTAAGGCACGGTTAAATTGCATATAGTGGCGCAAGCGGTTGCGCGTGTTATAGGTCATGGCTTGTAAATCGCTGCCCACCCCAAAAGCCGAGCGGTCCTCGCTTTCTGGGTCGAACACCGAATAAATGCAGGTGTTGGCGCGGCTAATCTGCCGGTTCACTTCCTTTACGGCAATAATGTTTTCAAGATCCACGGTAAACACGCTTTGCATGGCGCGCGCCATTTGTTCAGCTGCTTTGAGTTCGCGCTCATCGGTGTAACGCTTAGCCAACATGGCGTCTATGTCGTCGCGGATACCGTTGTTGTTATCGTCGGGCCCTAGCAAGGTGTTATCACGGTTTAGGCGTGGTAACACGCCTTGTTCTTCTAACTCTTGCACAAGCTCTTGGGTAAGCTCACGGGGCTCCTCGGTGGGCAGTGCATCCGCCGCAGAGGGTGTTTTTTTGTTAGAGCTGCTGCCAAAACAGCCGGCGAGCAGTAAGGCACATAACAAAGCCCTAATGGTTTTATTCATAGAGCAATCCTTTTGTTCTTCTTGGGTGCCAGTGGCCACTGGTGTTTTCACTATATAAAGCGCTGCCTTGCAAAACGTGCTTGTGGAATAGGCAAACAAATGCTTGGTAGGGCGCAAGCCCGCCATAGCAACCCCCGTGGTTAACGGTAGAGGCAAGGTAAGGCAAAAGGCAACAGGCACTTTGGGGCATAAGCGCACAGTGAGTAAGGCGAAAGAAAGGCATTGAATACCAAGCGCTTGCTTGGTAGTGTTTTGTAAAATAATAAAGGAGCAGCTATGAGCAACTATTTCAATGAAACACACGAGATGGTGCGTGCCACCACCAGGCGTTTCGTAACAGAGAGAATTTTGCCCAACATTGATGAATGGGAAGAAGCCGGCACCTTCCCGCGCGAGCTGTATAAAGAAATGGCCGAACTGGGCATCTTAGGCGCGGGCAGCGCAGAGCAATTTGGCGATGCAAACGAGCAAGATGTGTTTTTAAAAGTTGCCATTAGCGAAGAACTCATGCGTAGCACTTCGGGCGGCTTGGTAGCCAGCCTTGGTTCCCTCGATATTGGCTTGCCACCCATTTGCCGCTGGGGCACTGAAGCCATGAAAGAAAAGGTGGTGCCAGCGGTATTAAACGGCGACAAAATTAGTGCACTGGCTATTACAGAACCCGGTGGAGGATCGGATGTGGCCAACTTGCAAACCCGTGCAGTGCGCGAAGGTGATTATTACCGGGTGAATGGTAGCAAAACCTTTATCACCTCCGGTTGCCGTGCGGATTATTACACTGTGGCAGTGCGCACGGGTGACAAGGGCTTTGGCGGCGTAAGTTTGCTGCTTATTGAACGAGGCACCCCAGGTTTTACCCAAGGGCCGCCACTAAAAAAGATGGGCTGGTGGGCTAGCGATACCGCCGAGCTTTACTTCGACGACTGTTTAGTGCCAGCAGAAAACCTCATTGGCCCCGAAAACGGCGGCTTTTTCTGCATCATGACTAACTTTCAAATGGAACGCCTAATGCTTTGCGTAATGGCCAACATGACCTCGCAGCTGGCCTATGAAGAAGCCTTTCGTTACAGCACCGAGCGCGAAGCCTTTGGCCGCACTCTTAGTGGCTTTCAAGTTACTCGGCACAAGCTGGTGGAAATGGCCACAGCATTAGAAATTAGCCGTGAATACACGTACCGCGTGGCGGCAAGAATGCAGGCGGGTGAAACGGTGATTAAAGAAGTGTCTATGGCAAAAAACTTTGCCACACAAACAGCAGATAAACAGACCTATGAAGCGGTGCAGTTGTTTGGTGGGGCGGGGTACATGCGTGGCACTGTGGTGGAACGTTTGTATCGTGATAACCGCATCTTGTCTATCGGCGGCGGCACGTATGAAATTATGAACGAGGTAATCGCGAAGCAAATTGGCTTATAGCCTAGGCACATAAAAGCAGCGCCCGAAAGGAGCGCTGCTTTTATGTGCCTGAGAGGGGTGTTTATTCCACTGGGTCAGTGCACTCAGAACGGCCGGCATCTACATTGCAACGCACACGGCGCTGAAGCTGCAGCTTGTCGCCATCGTAGTGGCCTTGGTCACGCAATTCCACGCGTGCTTCCTGTAGTAGTAAATCGTATTCAGCCTTGTCTTCCTCAGGAATATCTTGCATCCACTTTGGATCAACGTTGGCAGCTTCACGCTTTAGGCCTTCCTGCACTTTATCAAAGTTGCCAAAGAAGTATTCACGTGATTTTTGTGCAAATTCATCATCAAATTTTTCTGAGCGGCCAATTAGCTGCAAGGTAATTTGGATTAAGGGGTAATCGATAATGGCACCGTTAGGGGTTAAGCCACGGTATAACTCAAGGGCATCAAAGGCCACAAGCGGGGAAGCAATAACGTCTACCTGGCCGTTATTAAAACGGGAAGAGAAGTTAGTGACGTCGGAGGGCACCGGCGTGGCGCCTACTTGTGATACCAACGCGGCTTGTGTGGGATCGTATTCAAGAACGGCTACTTTCTTGCCCGCCGCCTTAGCTAGGGTGTTGATCTCTTTATCACGCACAAAAATGTACGCTGCGCCCGCGGGTGCTAGGCCCAAAATGCTGTAGCCGCTAGCTTTTAATTTGGGAGCAGAAGCGGGGTTAGATAGCACACGCAAGACAGTTTTTAGGTGTGCATCGGTGGGCATGCCACCAAGGGAATCGAGGGTGCCTGTGTACTTGTTGAATTGGCGGCCACGGATGCCCGTAATAAGAGCCGCATCACACTTGCCTGCTTTTAGTTCTTCGGCAGCAAGGGCTTCGTTAGTGTGAACTTTTAAATTGGTTTTCATATCCCATTCTAATGCTTGGGTTTGCCATTCGCGCATGGCCTGCATAGCTGGGCCGCTTTGGCCAACAATATCCCAAACACAAATGGTTAATTCATCTTTCGCTTGCGCTGTTAAAGGCATGCTAAAAAGGCCAACAGCGGCAGCAACACCGATTAATGTTTTTTTGATCATTTTGGATACCTAAATGTTGTTAATGAGGGCAGTGCGCTCTCTTTTTTATGGTTGAGGCTAGGTAAAACATCATAACGGCATGCTGTTTGAGTTGCGAGAGGCGGAACTGACACTAGCGCATCGCGCTAGTGTCATTAGGCAAAGCTTTTTACGTTTATTCTGCTTTGCCTTGGTTTGCCACGGCAGCTTGGGCTGCTTCAATGGCATCGGCATCACCTAAATAAGTGCGGCTGATGGGCTTAAAGTTTTCGTCGAGCTCATACACTAGCGGCACACCAGTGGGGATGTTGAGCTGTAAAATTTCTTCGTCTGAAATATCGTCGAGGTACTTCACCAACGAGCGCAAGCTATTGCCGTGGGCCACAATTAAAATTTGCTTGCCCGCTTTTACCTGTGGCTCAATTTCTTCTTGGTAGTAAGGAATAAAGCGCGCCACAGTATCTTTTAAGCTTTCAGATAGTGGGATTTGTTCCTCAGTAAGGCCTTGATACACGCGTTGGTTAGCAGGGTAGCGTTCGTCGGTTTTTTCTAGCTTGGGCGGTGGCGTATCGAAGCTGCGGCGCCAAATGTGCACCTGCTCGTCGCCGTATTTAGCGGCAGTCTCTGCTTTGTTAAGGCCCTGCAATGCGCCGTAGTGGCGTTCATTTAAGCGCCAATTGCGGGTAACAGGGATCCACATTTGGTCCATGCCATCGAGGATAGTCCACAGGGTGCGAATAGCACGTTTTAATACCGAGGTGTAAGCCGCATCAAATTCAAACCCTGCTTCTTTCAGTAAGCGGCCAGCTTCTTGCGCTTCAGCCAAACCTTGCTCGGTGAGGTCCACATCTTTCCAGCCGGTAAAGCGGTTGTCTTTATTCCACACGCTTTGGCCGTGGCGTACTAATACTAGTTTTGTTGTGCTCATAATAAGAAAGCATCCTGTGGTGGTTTAAAATGGCGTTATCTTACCAGAAAAGCCCACTTGTTGGGCAACCTCTCAAGCAGGGGCCGCTAACGCCACCAAGGTGGCAAAAAACAGAGGGCTACATTTGCCCCCTGAAAGTTTATACTGTCACTTTTTGCACATTGTGGAGCCCTATGTCGTACCAGTGGATTAACACCGCCGAGCAACTGCGTGAATGGTTAGCCCCCATTGCGCCGAACACGCCGCTGTTTGTGGATACAGAATTTATGCGTGAACGCACTTTTTGGGCTGAGCTTGCTTTAGTACAAGTGCGTGTGGGCGATCGCATAGCGTTAATTGATGCCCCAGCCATTGGCGATGCAGGGCCCTTGCACGCGCTGATTGGCGATTATCCCTTGGTGATGCACGCTTGTTCTGAAGATCTTGAAGTGCTCAATTACTTTTCTGGTGCCTCCCCACAGCAAGTGTACGACACCCAAGTGGGCGCCGCTTTAGCCGGCCACGATTTGCAGGCTAGCTACCAACGCTTAGTGCACGATATTGTGCAAGCAGACATCCCCAAAGATGCCACGCGCACCAATTGGTTGGCACGGCCCTTATCGCCACAGCAATTGGAATATGCCAAAGACGACGTGCTCTGGTTGCCGGCCTTGCACAACCATTTACATGGCGAACTAGAAACCTTAGGGCGCACCCACTGGTGGGAAGAAGAGTGCAACCGCTTGCGCGATGCAGCCCTTAGCCAAATACCACCAGAAAAAATGTGGCGCAACGTAAAGGGGGTAGGGCATTTGCAGGATGGCCAAGCATTGGCACGCTTACAAGCCCTAGCTGATTGGCGCGAACGGGCCGCCCGCCAGCGCAACCTCCCACGTAGCTTTGTGCTGCGCGATCCGCAGTTGCTCGAATTAGCTGAGCGCAACCCCAACAGTAGGCGGCAGTTAGAAGCGCTAAACATACCATCCCCCGTGATACGCCGTTATGGTGATGTGCTGCTTGAAGCCTTACAGCAAGGCAGCCAAGCCGAGCCATTGCCACTTTTACCAGGGCCACCCACCGAGCAGGATAAGAAAACCATCAACATGGTGCGCAAAGGTGTGCAGGCCTTAAGTAAAGAGCTTAATGTGGTTCCTGAGGTACTCATGCGCCGCCGCTGGCTTGAACAGTGGGTGCGCAACCCCGAATTCCTGCCCGAACCGCTCACCGGCTGGCGCCGCGATGTGGTGGTGGCGCCACTTATCCCCTTGCTATAACAGAGACGATGAACGTTGTGACCATGCATGTAATCTGCTCCATTTACCGCAGCAGCAAAAAAGATGAAATGTACCTTTATGTGGATAAACGTAAAGGGTTAGAGGCAGCGCCTGAAGCGCTTTTGCAGCAATTTGGCACACCGATTCATGTGCTGGATATGTTGCTGCGCCCCGAACGCACCTTGGCGCGGGTGGATATGGCGAAGGTGCGTAAAGCCCTGGCCGAGCAAGGCTGGTTTTTACAACTGCCGCCACCCCCGGATACCGATTTATATTTGGCAGAGGGTTACCAAAGTGCGCGATAATTTTTGGCAACGTTTCCCCTTAGAAGAGCTCAACAAAGATGAGTGGGAAGCTTTGTGCGACCGTTGTGCCCGTTGCTGTTTAATTAAGCTGCAAGATGAAGATACCGAAGAGCTGTATTACACCAACGTTAACTGCCAATATTTGTGCCCGAACACGGGCAGCTGCACAGAATACGAGCAGCGCAATGTGCTGGTGCCCACATGCGTGCATGTTACCCCTGAAATTGCACGTGAGCCGTGGTTGCCTAATACTTGTGCTTACCGCCTATTAGCAGAGGGCAAACCCTTGCCCGATTGGCATCCACTGATCACGGGTGATGCCAATAGCGTGCTAGAGGCAGGCATCGCCGTGACGGGGCGCAGCGTTAGCGAGCTCACCGTTGCAGAAGAAGATTTCGAAGAACATATCGTTACTTGGGTGGGGGCAGGCGAAGAAAAGTGGGTAGTGCTTGCCGATGAGGGATGGGAGAACGAACCATGACAGAACAGGATTACAATATGGTGTGGATGATTTACCTTGGCGCCGCCGCGGTGGCTTTTATAACCGGTTGGTGGCTCACCCGCCGCTGGGTTACGTGGGTTTCTTACCCCTTGCGCGCGGTGGCCTTTGCCGTGTTTTTTACCCCTTGGGGCATTATGCGTGGTGGCGATTACATGGCGCCCGCTTGGGCGGTTACTGCGTTTGATGGCTTAGTTATCACGAATGGTGAGCCACTGCGTGCAGGGGCACCACTCATTGCAGCCATTATTTTGGCCTTAATTGTGGCTACCTTATTGTGGGGCGCACGCCTTTTTGCGTTGTCGCGCTTGCACCACGACGAAGCGGAAGACGATGATGAGTGAGTGCGTGTTTTGCCAAATTAGCGCTGGCAAATTGCCCGCCGCTGTGGTGTATGAGGACGATAAGGCTCTGGTGATCCTCGATTTGTTCCCCGTTACCCAAGGCCATGCTCTGGTGGTGCCGCGGCAACATTGTGCTTCTATTCAAGCACTGCCGGCAGAAAACACTGAGCACTTGCTGCACTTAGTGCGCCTAACCATGGCAGCGCAAGAGCAAGAAGATGCCACGATAACGGCACAAAATTTACTTATTAACGACCGCCCCGATGCTAACCAACACATTCCTCATGTGCATTGGCATGTTATCCCGCGCCGTAAGGGTGATAACCTGAAATGCCTTGTTAGCTTCTTTACTCGCATGGCTAACCGCTTTGCTTTAAAGCAGCGCCAGGCAAAACACCAAGCGTTGCCTGAACGGTTGCGCGCACATTTTCCCATAGCACAATAAAGCGCTTTATAAGAATAAAAAAAACGGCTACCTAGGTAGCCGTTTTTGTTTGCTAGCCCCTGCGTGGCAGGGGCGAAGGCAAGGTTAGCGAGCAATATCTTGGAACAACCAAGTATGTAGGCCTTCCGAAATGAGCGGGCCAAAGGCCACCACTAGCAACGCTGTGAGCAACACTGCAATGGGTAAAGTGTATTTCTCGTAGCGGTACCAGAAGTTGCCGGTTTCTGGCTTGGCGGCTTCCACCACATCATCGCCCACCACTTGGCGGGTAAGCAGGTGGTTAAGTGCCACAGGCGGGGTTAAGTAACCGAGCTCAAAAGAAATGAGCGCCACAATCCAAAAGTGCATGGGTTCGATGCCTGCCTTAATGGCCACCCCAGCAAGGGTGGCGTTGATCAAGATCACCGCACCGTATGGGTCCATGAACATACCGGTAATGACAAGGGCCACCACAATAATCGCCATGGCAGACCAAGTGTGAGTGAAGTACTCCACCGGCACTTTCGACATAATTGCAGAATCCTCAATCATGCCGCCCACACTTACCGAAAGCGCCATAAGCACCAATAAAGCACCAATATGAATGGTGGCCTCAGACGTGGCCGTGCGCAGCGCGTGCTCAAAGCTTGCAGGGCGTTTGTTGCCATCAAGCTCCGTGGCTTCTTTATCCCTTTGGCGTTTAGCTTTGCTAGTGAACACATATTCGTATAGCAAAATCAACAGCATCACCACTGGCAAAATAATGGGCGCTGACAGTTCATCAAGCTTGGTATCTAGCACATGTTTAAACACCAACACAGTGGCTGCAATAATGATGATGTAAGGGGTAATAGGCAGCAATAGCTTAATGCTTTGCGGGAAGGCTTCTTTAAATGGAGCAATACGCGCCGGCTCTTGGCGGGCAAATTGCGAGTAAATAAAGAACAAACCAATGGTGAAAAAGAACACCTTCAAACCAGAGCTATAGAGGTTGGCCGAGGTAACGTCTTTGCTTAGCATAGCGATAATGAGCACGAGCAAGCACGGGCGTAGTACCACCCCCATAGAGCCCGACATAGCCGTGGTGGCCAGTGCCAGCTGTGGGCGTGTGCCATTACGGATCAGTTCGTTAAACACCACAGCACCGGCGGCAATCACAAAAATACCCGATGCACCGGTGTACGCCGTGGGAATAGCGGTAACGAGCAGCACCACGAAAGCTAAAAGTTCTGGCGACATTTGCCATGGCCGCAGCACGTTGAACACAAGCTGTGCCAAGCGTGTTTGCTTCAGCATCATCCCGATCCAAATGTACAGCGCCAAGCTTAAGAATATTTGCGTATTATCCATTAAGCCTTTCAGCTGCACGCTTAAGCCCGAAGGGTAGTTTTTGGAGACAAAGTAAAAGCCTGCACTCATAGCCATAAAGCTAAACAGAGGAATGGTAAGCAAGGCTTTGCCCCAACTGCCGCCTTCACGGAAACCTTTGCCCGGTTTCGCTAGCTGGAACAGGTTGATCAATGAAAACAAGCCAAAACCGGCAATCCAAAACCACAAGAGATATATGTTGGATACCACAAGGCCCGATTTTTGCGACGCCATTTCGTTGGCCAAATACGCCACGGCGGAGTAGGTAAGTAAGCTGTTACCCACCAATTGCCCCGCGGTGGAAACATAGTGATCGCGTAGGGTTTGGATAGGGCGCAAGCTAATGTGGTGTTTTTTCACCGTGGTGGTGGCCGCACCAATTAAAATGAGCAAGGTAAGCAGCAGGTTGTTAAAGCTGCTGATAACGCTAAGCGAGCTAAAGGATTGTTCGATGGATTTATAACGCTTTAAGGCCGGCGTTAAGCGCGCTTGTGTGTCTTCATAGCGCTGCCAGCGGCGTTCACAGTTTTTCTGGCGGCTTTCATAAGAGCGGCGCAGGGTATCCTTATTAGGCTCGGGGGTAAGCTCAGCTTCAATGCTGCCTGGTTCGAGGTTGGCAAAAATCTCCATTTCCTCGGCGTAGCGCGCTTCCACTTGGCCCGCTATGTCAGCATTAACATCACACTCTGGGGCAGGGGTGTCGCGTAAGTCTGAATAACCAGGCCACGTTTTTTGCCCCACTTTTTGCATTTGCGAGTGAATGATTTGGTGGGAAGGAATGAACACCGCCAACAGCAAAATGATGACAATGGGCAGCGAAGAGAACCATTCACTGGGCTTGCGCCCGGCAATCCTGAAATTAGAAGAAGTATCCATAAAACACCTGGTTATTGTTGTACTGCTGAAGCCAAACCGCATGCAAGGTGTTGGGCACCATTGCTGCCAGGCGGCTTTAGGTATTACCTAACGAAAACAAAAAGAGGGCGCTAGGCGCCCTCTTCGTGCGCCTGCTTAGAGGAAATCATCAATATCGAAATCGTCGTCCTCATTCTGGGTTTTTGCATCATCCCAGAAGGTGCCTAAGCCGCCATGTGGGGTGCGCTGGCCCTTGGCCTTGGTCCACATGCGGTCTGATACAGCTTGGATTAATTGCTGGGCAATAGCGTCGATCAACTGATATTCATCGTCGAGTTTATTATCGGTTTGGGCAAAAGTGCGGATGCCCTTACGCATGCGCTGTTCATCGTCCACGTTGTAAGCAGTGAGCACATATAAAGCACTGGGTAAACGCACACCGGCAGCAAGGCCTTGCTGTACGCCTTTATCTAAGTGGTCCCAACCATTAACGCCCTCAGGGGCAAGGTTGGGCAGAATGCTCCAAATGGTGCCGCGGATAGCGGAAGGGGTGCCCCACCACTCATCATCATCCAAGCAGGCCGCGCCACGTTCTACTTTCGACAGCAAATCGCGGCTGATGCCAACGGCGCCATCGGCAATCGCATCATTAAGTAAGGCCTGTAGGCCATCAATTTGGCCAATCATCCACACTAAGCCATCAAACTCGTTGCGCAGTATGGGGCAGCTGTTCCCGCTCGCTTCACCAAAGGCACTAATGGTTCTGTTGTAAGCTTGTAGCTGGCGGCGGGCAGCAAGCTCTGCGTGGCGTTTTTGTTCAACGCGGGCATCACGTGCCTCGTTCACCTGGCCGGCATCCATAGCGCGAAGGTAGCGCAGCTCTGCATCTAGTGCGCGCTCATCGCTGCAGGCGGCAGCAGTGGTGTACACCAAGGTGCCAAGCTTATCGGGTTTCGAGCCCACCGATTCAAAGGATAATAATAACGGAGTGAGTGATTCGCCAAGGGCGCAAGCCATGCCAACATCATCGGTTTCCATTAGGTGGGGCACCATTTTGGCACTGCCATATTTCACCAGTACGTCGCCTGTTGTTTTATACACCATGCCGCAAGCGGATAGGGTTGCCGCCACACCGCCAATGGTGGCAATACGAAGGAAGGAACGGACCATTGTGAATCTCCAAATATTATTATTTTCGGTGTGTTGGTTGGCCGCAAAGTCGCACTTTGTAGAACCATCGCTAGCTTCTTCTCATTATTGCTAGCCCAACGTGGTTATAATGTCGTTACACTGTCGAGTGTCAACCTAAAGTCAGGCCACTATCATGCGTATTTCATTGGTTTTGACAAGGCCGAAACTGCATTCTTTGCGGCGAGGTTAAGCCAAGCAAAAATTAGGAAGGTTTATATATATGACAAACTACGCCGAAAAAGAAACTCAGCGCAAGGAGCACCTCGTTCGCCGTGATCCCTTATCAGTGGCGCTAGATGCCGTGCGGGGTGGCGCCCGTGTGCTGCAAACCACTTCTGTGCTGGCGCGCACCGGTGGCCGTTGGCTGTTAGGGCATCGCCCAACAACCCCAGTGCTGTTGCGTGAAACCTTCGAACAGCTTGGCACCACCTACATTAAGCTTGGCCAGTTTATTGCCAGCTCACCGTCTATTTTCCCTGAAGAGTACGTGGAAGAGTTTCAAAAGTGCCTAGATCGCACCCCCACGTTGCCTTTTAGCCACATTAAAAAAGTGGTTGAAGCCGAACTGCGCAAACCGTTGCATGAGGTGTATGAGTGGGTAGACGAAGTGCCGCTCGCCTCGGCCTCTATTGCCCAAGTGCACGCAGCGCGCCTAAAGAATGGCGCCGATGTGGTGATCAAAGTGCAAAAACCGGGCGTGCGTAATGTGTTGCTAACCGATTTCAATTTTATTTATTTAGCTACCCGGGTGCTTGAGTTGGTAACGCCTGGGCTGTCGCGTTCAGCCATTTCTGGTGTGATCGATGAGTTGCAGGGTTCTATGCTTGAAGAGTGCGATTTCATTCAAGAGGCCAACCACCTCGAGCAATTCAGCGAGTTTTTGCGCAACACGGGGAACACGAAAGTGGTGGCACCTAAGCCATACCGCCAATTTAGCAGTGCTAAGGTGCTTACAATGGAACGCTTTTACGGCGTGCCGCTCACCGATTTAGAGGTATTAAAGCAACACGTGGAAGATCCCGCTGATGCGCTGATCACCGCCCTTAACACCTGGTTTATGAGCCTCATGTTGTGCGATTTCTTCCACGCAGATCTGCACGCGGGCAACCTCATGCTGTTAGAAGACGGCCGCGTAGGTTTCATCGATTTTGGCATGGTGGGGCGCATTCGTAAAAACCTGTGGCACAGCATGAGCCGTTTTTTAGAAGCCATAGGCCAAGGTGATATCCCCGAAGTGGCCAAAGCCATGGCCGATATAGGGATGACCAAGCACCAAGTGAACCTCGATGCGCTCACCCGTGATATTGAACAAATGCAAGATCGCCTAGGGCGCGTGGACCCTTCCGCCTTGTTAGAAGGCGACAGAAACGACCGCGAAGTAAACCGCCTAATTATGGATTTGGTGAATATTGGCGAAAGCCATGGCATTCGCTTTCCGCGAGAGTTTGCCTTGCTGCTAAAACAGTTCCTTTATTTCGACCGCTACGTGCAAGCCTTAGCCCCAGAAATGGATATGTTTGCCGACGAGCGCCTGGATGTGTTTGCCGCCGCGGATGGTGTCGCCGGCATGCTGGGTGAACTCGAGTAACAACAAGGGCGCCTAGCGCCCTTTATTGTTAGCGCTATAACTTACTGCGCATCGATGGCCAAGCCCGTTTGTTTGCCACCCTCTGGGCCAAACAAATACAAATAGGCGGGCATAATATCTGTGGGTGTTTTGCGCGTGGCTGGATCTTCCCCTGGGTAAGCTTGTGCCCGCATGGTGGTGCGGGTGCCACCGGGGTTAATGCTGTGCACAAAAATGTTGCCGGTGTTTTCTAGTTCATCGGCCATCACCTGCATCAGCCCTTCAGTGGCGAACTTGCTTACCGCATAAGCGCCCCAAAAGGCACGGCCCTTGCGGCCCACACCAGAAGAGGTAAACACTACGCGGGCATCTGCTGAAGCACGCAGCATGGGCATGAGTGCACGGGTAAGGTAAAAGGCTGCGTTCACGTTCACCTGCATTACCGTATCCCAAGTGGCTTCGTCGTAGTTTTCGATGGGGGTAATATCGCCCAACAAAGAAGCGTTATGCAAAATACCATCAAGTTGGCCGAACTCGTTGCTGAGCATGTTGCTAAGCTCTAGGCACTGTTCTGGGGTAACCACGGCCAAATTCATTGGCACCATGGCAGGCTGTGGGCCACCAAGCTGCTCAATTTCATCGTACACACGCTCAAGCTTTTCTGGGGTGCGGCCCAGCAAAATTACTGTGGCCCCCTGCTGTGCGAATGTGAGTGCGGCCACTCGGCCAATGCCATCGCCTGCGCCGGTTACCATAATCACTTTGCCTTGCAAGGTGCCGGCCGGGCACTCATAGGCTTGTGCGGCTGCTGAAACGGCTGCCAAATCCATAAAAACCACCTTTATTGTTAATCAATTTACAGCAACGTCATGCTATTCACTTTCGTCGCCAAACTCTTCACTTTGTGTACTGGCCAAGCCAAGGCGCAGCAACAGTTCTTCTGCATGGTCTGCATAGGCGTCTGCGCGCCAGCTGTATGGGTCTTCCCCTGCGGCTAAATAACCAAAGGTTACGCCGATGGTGGCCATGTTAGCGTTATGGCCAGCTTCAATATCACGTTGATGGTCGCCCACGTAGCAACACTGTGCTGGCGCCACGCCTAAAGTGCGTGCCGCAAGCAACAGGCCTTCAGGGCTGGGTTTGCGCTCGCTTACGTGGTCGGGGCACACCACCACGCCCACACGCTCGGCCAAGCCTAAGTGGGCTAAAATGGGCAAGGTAAAACGCTCGGGTTTGTTGGTAACAATGCCCCAAGGAATGCCTAATTCATCTAAAGTGTTAAGCACAGTGGCCATGCCGGCAAACAACTGGGTGTTGGCGCCAGGGGCGTTTGCGTAGCGGGCCAGCAGGGTGTCGAGTTGCTCGGCGAACATGGGGTGGCCGCGCTCAATGCCAAAGGCCAAGCACACCATGGCAGCTGCGCCTTCAGAAACCACTGTGCGCACGGCCTCAAGGCTGATAGGTTCGCGGCCAAGCGCTGCCAGTTGCTCATTGAGCAACACATGAAAAGCAGGTGCTGTATCTAACAAGGTACCGTCTAGATCAAATAAAACTGCCTTAGTCATGCTTCACCGTGTGCATTAAGTAGTTCACCGACACATCACGGTTTAGGCTATACGCCTGGGTGATGGGGTGGTAGGTCATGCCTGTGGTGTCGTGCACCGCAAGGCCCGCTTGGCGGCACCAGGTGGCCAATTCAGAAGGGCGGATCAACTTAGCGTACTCGTGGGTGCCGCGGGGCACCATGCGCAGCACATATTCCGCACCTACAATCATGAACATAAAAGCTTTGGCGTTACGGTTGATGGTGGAAAAAATAACATGGCCGTTAGGTTTAACTAAGGTGGCACAAGCGCGCACAACAGAGGCTGGATCGGGCACGTGTTCTAGCATTTCCAAGCACGTCACCACATCGTATTGGCCAGCGCGCTCTGCGGCTAAGGTTTCGGCTGCAGTGTGAAGGTATTCCACTTCCACGCCGGTTTGCTTGGCATGGGCGCGTGCCACGCGAATGGGGCCTTCGCCCATATCAATGCCAGTAACATTGGCACCACGCAGGGCCATGCCCTCAGAAAGTAAACCGCCACCACAGCCCACATCCACCACGGTTTTGCCAGGTAGGCTAACAAGCTCGTCGATGTAGTTAAGGCGTAGAGGGTTGATGGCGTGCAGGGGGCCAGAATCGCCTGATGGGTCCCACCATGTATCGGCCAGGGCATCGAATTTCGCAATTTCTTGCGCATCCACGTTGTTTTGTTCGGAAATCGGTTTGTTCATGATGTTCCTGCTACTCAATTAATCGCTAGGCAAGTGCGCCCTGCGTGTTAAAACAATGCTACGTTAACATGATCCCAACGCGGTTGCTGCAGTGGTGTGCGGTAGGAAGGGCAGGGCGTGAGAATACTAGCAGCAAAGCTGCCTTATGGGGCGAAAACTGGCACAGAATTAATCGAGATCAACTGCGCAAAACAAAACCACATACGCCTTGGTATGCATAGTGTAACAAATTGTTTTGTGCAAAAGCCTTGGCACATCAGCGTCTGCCTAGTGGGTTGGCTTTTTTCGGTACGCTATTTCATTTTTTGTTGTTAGCACAGGGTTGACAGCCCGCACAGGGCTTCCGTAATTTAGGTTCGACCCCGCAGTCATGCGTTTTCAAAATACCGTTTCAATAACAAAAAAGAGTTTTTAGCATGTTTAGCTACAACAATTTTACCGAGGTGGCATAACCTTATGGCGAGCCCTCTTACCCCCGAACAAGCCGCTCATCATATTATTGCCACTAATAGCGCATTTGCCGTAGAACAGGCACACATACGCGGCATCCCTTACCGTGTATTTGCCAATGTTCCTAACCACTTGGCTGAGTTTTTACAGCGGGTGGCCCCGCACTACAGTGATGGCCGCGATATTTTAGTGTATGAAGACGAACGCTGGGATTACCCAGCCTTGTGCAGCAGCGTGCAGCGCATGGCCGCCGCCATGGCGCAGCAGTATCACATTCAGCAGGGCGATCGTGTGGCCATTGCCATGCGTAACGTGCCAGAGTTTGTGGTGCTGTTGTTTGCTATTAATGCACTTGGCGCCGTGGCCGTTCCCTTAAACGCTTGGTGGACCACAGAAGAGCTAGCCTATGCCGTGGCGGATTGTGGCGCCAAGCTGGTGTTTGCCGATGGCCAACGCTGCGAACGGTTAGTGGGTTACGCCACCGAACAGCAGTTGCCCTTGGTGGGCGTGCGCGATGCCAAGGTGGCTGTGCACTTTGATCAGTTACTCAGCAGCAACGCAAGCGATACGTGGCCAGTGGTGGATATTCACCCCGATGACGATTTCGCTATTATTTATTCGTCTGGCTCCACCGGTAAACCAAAAGGTGCGGTGTTAACCCACCGTGGGGCCATGTCGGCCACCTATTCGTGGGCATTTTCCTTAGAGGTGCGCAGCCTAGTTGAGCCCGACAGTGTAAACCCTAACGCACCGCCGCCCGCGTTTTTAATGGCCACGCCTTTGTTTCATGTTACGGCCCTAGAATCGGTGTTGTTTTTAGGCCTTGCCGTGGGCGCTAAAGTGGTGATGGTATATAAGTGGGACATCGAAAAAATGCGCCACATTATTAACCAAGAAAAAATCACCCGTTTTGCCGGCGTGCCCACACAAACCGCAGACCTCATGCAAATAGCGCAACGCCACCAAGATCCGCTGCCCAGCCTCACAGCAATTGGCAGTGGTGGCGCCAAACGCCCAGCCGCACAGGTGCAAGGGCTAGTTGATACCTTTACCCAGGCGGCCATCAGCTCGGGGTGGGGCATGACAGAAACCAACGCCCTTGGGCTGTTGTTCTCGGGCCCAGAGTACGCAGATAACCCCGATGCCACCGGCCGGCCCACGCCGCCTTTGCAAGAAATGCAAATTGTAGATGATAACGGCCAACCCGTAGCCCTTGGCGAAGTGGGTGAATTGATTGTGAAAAGCCCAGCCAATATGCGCGCCTATCACAACGACCCACAAGGCACTGCCGAAGCCCTGCGCGGCGGCTGGCTATACACCGGCGACCTTGCCCGCAACGATGAAAACGGCTTGTTTTATATTGTGGATCGTAAGAAGAGCATCATCATTCGTGGTGGCGAAAACATTTCGTGCCTAGAAGTGGAGGGCGCTTTACACTGCCACCCAGAGGTGCTCGAAGCCTGTGTGTATCCTGTGCCCCATGAGCGCTTAGGCGAAGCCGTGGCCGCCGCCATTACGGTGGCGCCCAATAGCCAGGTAACCGAAGCCGAGATCAGCGCCTTTTTAACAGAGCACCTGGCAGCATTTAAAATTCCAGAGCACCTATGGATATGGTACCAACCCTTGCCCCGTGCAAGCACAGATAAAATCGATAAACGCACGCTTGCGCAAGCGTGGCAGCAACAGCTGCAACAAGCGCAATAGTAGCCACTGTAACCGGCACACCAACAACAATAACAAACAGAGAGAAAAACGATGGCCGTTGATTCAAATGAAATGAATAACCTAGCAATGTCTGCCAGTGCACGCCCCTTGCTAGATAAAGTAAAACAGCACATTGCCGATAACGTCGACCCCATTTTAGAAGAGTTTAACCGCTTGGGTGAAGGCCGCGCCGAACGTTTTAGCTATGCCCCAGGGCAGCTAGAGCTGCTTGAAGAAGCAAAAAACAAAGCCAAAGAAAGCGGCCTGTGGAATTTCTTTTTGCCCAATGCCGAAACGGGTGAAGGCTTATCTAACCTCGATTACGCCTACATTGCTTTCGAACTTGGTAAAAACCCGCTAGCGCCAGAAACCTTAAACTGCTCCGCCCCTGATACGGGCAACATGGAAGTGCTAGAACGGGTGGGCACCGCCGCACAAAAAGAACAGTGGCTAAAGCCCTTGTTGGCAGGTGAAATCCGTTCGTGTTTTGGCATGACAGAGCCCGATGTGGCTTCCTCAGATGCGCGCAATATCGGCACCTCTGCGGTGCTTGATGGCGACGAATGGGTGATCAATGGCGAAAAATATTACATTTCAGGCGCCGGTGATCCACGCTGTAAAGTAATGATCTGCATGGTGAAAACCAACCCCGAAGCAGAAACCTTCCACCAGCAATCGCAAATTTTAGTGCCTATGGATGCCCCTGGCGTGAATATCGTGGGCCCCATGTTGGTGTTTGGCCACGATCACGCACCCCATGGGCACATGCACATTAAGCTAGAAAACGTGCGGGTACCGAAAGAAAACATCTTGCTTGGCGAAGGCCGTGGCTTTGAAATTTCCCAGCTGCGCTTAGGGCCGGGCCGCATTCACCACTGCATGCGCTCCATTGGTGCAGCAGAAAAAGCATTAGATCTCATGCTTGAGCGTGGCCTAGGGCGCGAAGCCTTTGGCAAGAAAATTATCGACCTGGGCAAAAACATGGAAACCTTGTCGCGCGCTCGTATCGATATCGAAGCCATGCGCTTAATGGTGTTAAAAGCCGCCAAAGCCATGGATACCCTGGGCAACAAAGAAGCCCGCATTTGGGTGTCGATGATCAAGGCAATGGTGCCAGAAAAATGCTGCGACATTATTGATGCAGCCATGCAAGTGCATGGCGCCACAGGCCTTAGCCAATGGTCGCCTTTAAGCGATATGTATATGGGCCAACGCACCCTGCGGTTTGCCGACGGCCCCGACGAAGTGCACCACCACGTGGTGGCCCGTGCCGAAGTGCGTGAATACAAAGAACGCAACGGTTTATAAGCCCATGCGCCCTGCCACGGTGGGGCGCCAAGCCAAAAAGGAAGCGTATGGAAATCAACAACAGCATAGTGGTGGTAACAGGCGCAGCTGGCGGCATTGGCAAAGCCTTGGCCGAGCAGTTTCATGCCGAGGGGGCACGCCTTGTGGTGTGTGCCGATATTGACCAAGCAGGCGCCGAAGCCACGGCTGCGGGTATTCAGGGCGTGGGCTATGGCGTTAACGTGGCCAACGAAGCGCATATCCAGCACCTTATTGAGGATGTGGAAAGCAA
>Ga0079226_10000198_pt1 | contig 39829 bp, 38 predicted proteins | sample Poulit2014_FD_76345 | JGI IMG/M metagenome (GOLD analysis project Ga0079226, IMG submission 76345) | Agricultural soil microbial communities from Georgia to study Nitrogen management - Poultry litter 2014 | ecosystem: Environmental > Terrestrial > Soil > Agricultural land | place: USA: Georgia...
ATCCGGGTTGGTCACCCAATCAACAATAGCCAATTTGCCTAATATTTCTTCAATTTCAATGCCCGCCTGCACATAGCGTTTATTTAATCGATCGGTATTTACTTCGTCATCAGTCTTTATGACATTGACATAATCATCGAACTCCTCTTTGATTGTATTATAGAAAGCACGAGCGGTCGGCTTATCCCTAAGTTTGGCCGGGCTTCCGGCTAATCGGCCGTTCTCAACCCCGCTCTTGACCTCTTTCATCTTTTTAAGATACTTCTGCTCCGAGATGCGTTCGTGTCGGAATTTTTCAATGGTCTCATCAATCATATCAGAAAAACGTCGGTACAACGCCGGATCCTCATCCATCCGCTCTGTTGTAACCTTTTTAGTTGCGCTGGCAATGCGATCAGCCTTAGAAGCATCGGTTTCCTGTTCTTGATCCAGTTGCTCCTCGGTAAATTCATCACTGAAAATATCTACCGGCTCCACCACCTGTTGAATTCCATCGGTACCCACATACGAATCGAGCAGCTTCTGAACCCGATCTTCATATTCCTGATGATCAATCGACTCAGCGTACCGTAGCCTAACTGACCGCCGCAGATTTTCAAAAAATTTCAGATCCTTCTTATATTTATTGATGGTCGCTTCATCGACATGATCAAACAAACGATCGGCGGAAAAAGCGGTCTCTAACGTGCGGGAAAAGTTCGACAGCTTATCATAGAACGTATCACGCCGGTCCTTTGGACGCAGAAATCGTTCGAGTGCCTCTTTGTCTTCGGTGTTATCACATGCTTTAAAAACATCCCATAACTCACTGTGTAGCTGAGGCAGTTTATCGATAATATCCTGTATGGGCGTTACCGTATTTTTTAAATCTTCCTCCTCAAATCCTTCTAACGCCTGGTAAGACGACCTGGCCTCATGCAGCGTTCCTAAAATGCCTCTATAGTCTATCACACAACCAGCATCTTTGCCCTCAAACAGGCGGTTCACACGAGCGATAGCCTGTAATAAATTATGTTCCTTAAGATGACGAGCCAGATATAGAACCGTATTTCGGGGCGCATCAAAGCCGGTCAGTAGCTTATAAACGACAATCAACAATTCAACCTCTTCACCATCCGATTTGAACAGGTTGACAATACTGGTTTCATAGTTGTCCTTATTTTGGAACCGATCCATCATATGCCCCCAAAATACCTGCACCTCGTCATCGGGATCGTCATAAATGTCATCGTGTCCTTCGCGGGTATCCGGCGGGGACATGACTAACTCGGCATTGATCTTCCCCTCTCTCTTAAAGTGTCGGTAATATCGAACGGCCGTCCGACGGTCGGGAACAGCCAGTTGCGCCTTGTACTTGGTCCCTTGCAAATGCTTGATGTAATGCTCGGTGATATCATTTGCTATTTCTTCAATAACATGCTCGGCGGTAAGTAGTTTGTTAAGCGTTGAATAGCGCGTTTTATATTCTACCTCTTGGCTTTGAACCATTCCCTCCATATCGCGTTCAAATGCCTGATCTATTTTATCCTTCCAGATATCAAGAATAGCGGTTCGCCCTTCATAGATAATCGGCACAACCGCCTTGTCTTTTACGGCTTGATCCATCGTGTAGGAGTCAATAATACCGCCAAATTTACGGGCGGTACTTTTTTCATCTTTCATCAAAGGCGTACCGGTAAAACCAATGTAGCAGGCATTGGGCAATACTTTCTTCATCTTGGCGTGCATCAGCCCATATTGGGTACGGTGAGACTCATCTACCAAGACAAAGATATTTTTTGACTCGTTTTTAAATGTTTTTTGGTTCAGAGCGGCGTCAAACTTGTTTATAATGGTTGAAATATTTTGTTTGCCATGATCTTCAACCAGTTCCCCCAGATGCTTGCCTGTTTTTGCACGGTTAATATCTTTTCCACAACTTTTAAAGGTATTGGTTAACTGTTCATCTAAGTCCGTGCGATCGGTCACCAAGATAATACGGTGATTATCCAGGTCCTCGGCCAAGGCAAGATTCTTCGACATCATGATCATCGAGATCGACTTTCCACTGCCTTGCGTATGCCAAATCACCCCCCCTTTACGACGGCCCTCCTCATCGGTTTGATGGATACGGCTCATCATGCGTTTAACGCCAAAGTACTGCTGGTACCGTGCGACTTTACGAACGTTATTATCAAAAACGGTAAATTTACGCGTCAACTCCAGCAGACGTTCGGGACGACAAAGGTTATACAAATTCCGATCCTGCAAAGTCGGCTCCCTTGCCTCCTTAGTTTGCCGGGGCGACTGTTCATAATAATTCCTTAACCGCTTTATCCAGTCATCACCCTTATCGGGTTTAACTGTTAATTGCTTCACTTCTTCTTCAACGTCATCTTCCTCTCGCCAGATGGACCAAAACGGCTTTGAGGTACCGGTCGCCGCATATGAAAATTCATTGACACTGGTTGCGACTAAAAGCTGCGTAAAATGGAAAAAGGAGGGCACCTCATCCGGCTTTTGATTGCGCAAATGCTGTGAAATAGCCGCATCCAACGCATTCTTTTTGTCCCTGCGCTTGCATTCTATAGCTACAAAAGGAATACCATTCACTAACAACACGATATCAACACGGCGTACCTTGTTCTTCCCCTTAATCTCAAATTCATCTGTGACGTGATACACATTTTTTTCTGGATTTTCCCAGTCAATATATTTAAATGGAAAACTCTTTTTATCACCTTTGATAATCTGTTCAAAACTCTTGCCCAAGGTTAACAGGTCATATATCGATTCGTTCGTACTCACCAACCCCTCTTCGAGCACCTGTTGCAGCTCCCGGCTGGCCCGGCCGAAGGTGTTATCAGCAAAGTTATACACATCTCCTTTGTATTCAATTTGATTGAGCTTCCTAAGCTGTTTGGCCAATACATCTTCCAAAACAAACTTGGATAAAAGACCCTCGCGAAATTCCAGTGCCTTTGCAGGAGAAATATATCGATATCCCATAGCCTGCAATAAACGTAAAGCCGGAATCTGAGAGTCGTTGTCTTCTAAATAACTGTTGTTTTTTTTAGCCATAAATTCGTACGGTTATTAATTTTATAAACAATCTGTTAGGAAACCTATCATCTTATATTTGCCCGTTTTAATAATCTATATTGATCATTTTCTTTGCTCGCCCAAAGAAAACGATCTAAAAGAAAAGGCGCCTTTTTCGAAGGTGTCCCCGACTTTATTTATAAGAAAAAATAAGTCGGGACCGTCCCGATCAATTAGCTCTTTAACCCATTATATAAATCAATAAAACACCATATAATCGGGTCTACACAGACGAAAAAGGAAAAGTCAAAAACATTGGTACAGCTCTTTATTCGTTAACACCTTGAAACAAAATTAATATTAGTGTATTTTATAATTGTCATTGCCCAAATGGGTGAAGGACATGGTTGGCCGCAATACCGTAACTTGCGGCAAAAATTTTTGTATTTGGACTGGGCTTATCCCGGTCGGCAAAAAGCGCTGGACTTCTCCGGGGCTTTTTGTTTTTTCAATATGAGTGACCTGCGTTGTGTCCATTTGACCTTCACGGGCCACGAAAATGGCCCGGTTTGAAACCGGGGTTTTTATTTTTAACCATTATTGCCGGCAATATTGATCAATGCGATAGCGTTGTCTACACAAACCGTATGTTGATAACTTTATATGAATGTTAATAATTATTGACAGTTAACAAATAAAACACTAATTTTGACATTAGTCTCATCTTTCCATTCGGAAGAAGGAGATCTGGAGGGCGATAGGCCACGATGCTTATCGCCTTCTGCATTTTAATGGATCTCCGGTAGTTTTCTTTTCATTTTATTCTCAATTTTTCTAACATTTCTCTATTCTAAATAATATGCTGTAATTAAGTAATAGTCATCAGTTTTTCGAAATGGTTCCAGAATTACAACATATTGTTCTTTTCTATTATAAATATAGGTTCTAACAGAATAACTACTTCCTACTTTTTGTTCGACACTAAAAATATGGAGCTCATCCGGTATGTTTTCTTCAATATGCGGTCGTACCCAGTGTAATCTAACTGCCCTGTCACGATCATATGCTCTTTTTCGATCATTTCTACCGTGTATTTTTCTTGTGGTAAGATGTTTAAATAATAGTTCCATCTTATCTTTTTTGGAAGGTATAGGGCGAATAATATTACCACGAAATTTATTTTCATGTTTCTCAAAATCTCTCGAAAATATTTTTCTCAAAGATTCATTCCGATCTCTTTCATTCATATAATCGAGCTCAAGCAAATCAGGATATTCTTTTAATAGATTAAAAGCCACGGTATTTATTTTAAATCAATAAAAAAGAGGTTAAACTTATCTGAACTTTTGGGAGTAGAACCGGTTAACGGAAAGCTTGAGTGGTCCTGAATTTTCTTAATGAGCTTTTGTTTGGCAATTACCTGCTTATCATCGAAATTAAGCTCATATGCAATAGCTCCCATGATAACATCGGTTAATTGCATCAACAGGCTTTCATGAGAATGAATGTTTTGGAGATTCCGTATTGCACTGTACTCGAGTTTTAATATATCCCGTAATTTTCTAACTTTAAGCGCACTGAGGGTATCTTTTATGTCTAAATAAATATTATAGGCATACTGCATATCCATTTTATGATTAAGAAGTTGATAATACATTTTATAATAGAATGTTTGATAATTTTGATCAAAACGATCATTATCTACCTGTTCCTTATCAATTACAATAGCTCTATATTTCAGATCGGTCGCAAAGAAATAATCAATCAATTCCGCATAAAAAGGATATTGCGAATGTGAAATATTCGACCATTTGATTTCTGCATAAAAATTATGTTTGTCTTTCAATTGCCGTATTTTTTCATGATGTAATTGCACTTGATTATAGGCTGAACTTACATACGAAATAAGCATATGCCGGTGTTCATCACTTTCAAGATGACAACTTTCATCACAATAAAAATTGAACGTTTTTTGAACTTGTTGGTCCATAACAAATTATTTTATACATTTTCTGTTTGAAGCTGCTCCTTCACCCTCACTTTTCCCGTCAACAACTGTTGCATTAGGCCTTTCTTTTGCTTTTTGACGATCTCAAGTTTATCATAAAGTAATTTAACCTCCTTATCTATCGTCATAAATACTTTGGCAATCTTCTTTTGTTCTTTTATTGATCTAGGAATAACTACTTTAATTTGAGCGAAATTATTAAATTTCAAATTTAACGTATCACTAACTAAGCCTTGAGAATATCTTCTAAACAGATCAATAACCGGTGGATGTTTAAATAAATACGACATAAAACGTCCATCAATTTTCTCATCTATTGGAGTAACGATGGTATAAGCCGGGCTAACTATGCCCTCAAGTTCCGAATAACCCGACACCCCTTGCCACATTCGCATCGTATTGTATCCGATATCTCCCGGAGCGATTCTTTTATAATTATCTTTGTTACTGCTTGAAGTGTCTTTTCTATCTAATTTATCTCTGTCAATAACGCCTCTTTCAGTAGTTATAGCCACAAGATCTAAATGTGAGCATTCTTTTTCTTTCCTTTCTGTAAACACCTCACCCAATTTCACTTCCACCCATTCCTCCCCCTCAAACTCTGGAAACCGTTTCTTACCGGTTAGCAACTGCTGCATCAGGCCTTTCTTGTAGCGCTTTTTGGCTTGGATGAGGTTTTCTATGATAGAAATAGTTTTATCCCATGTCGAAATGATATTGACTATCTTGTCCTGTTCATTCTTAGGAGGTTTAGGCAGAAAATATGTAGACACAAAGTCAGTAGGTATACGCTGTTGTCCAGCAGATCCTTGCATGTTTAATTCACCCCTCTTCCTAAAGAAATATGAATTTGTCAGATAATGTAGCCATTTTTCATTGATCCCATCTATGGTCCGAACAACATGGAATTCGGTACTTCCAAAGCCAACACCATTTATAAGCTTTTTAGCCAAAGCTCCTTTTCCATTTTCAAAACATGGAGTAATCTTTGCAATTAAGATATCATTTTCTCTAAATCCTGTATATCCAGTAGATACCTCCTCATAATTCTTTGTGCTGGGGGTAACAATTTTAGATGTCTCAGAAACATCGCTCATTCCCAAAAAGGTTACCCTATCTTTAGATTCGATATCTCTTTCTTTCCCATTAAAATTAATCGTCTTGGGCTTACGAGGATTTACAGTCGCAATATCCTTCATTTTAACCAAGTCCCAACCATCAGGAATATTTTGATACTCCTTGTTAATCATAAATTAAGTTCTTTTAGATATTTACTCATTTGCTCTTGAATGCTGTCAAGCTCCTGTTCAAGCGCCTCAATCTCCTGTTGCGTCTCCGCGATATCCACCTCCGGCTCCGGTTCAAACGTGTCCACATAGCGGGGGATGTTTAAGTTATAATCATTTTCTGCTATTTCGTCCGGCTGTGCTACGTACGAGAACTTTTCTTTCTCTTCAAAACTGCGGTAGGTTGAGACAATGGTTTTGATATCTTCGTCACGCAGTTTGTTCTGTTTCGTGCCTTTTTCAAATTCTTCGCTGGCATCAATAAAAAGCACCTCCTCCCGCTCCTTGCCTTTATTAAAAATAAGAATTGCTGCCGGGATACCCGTTCCAAAAAAGAGGTTTTCAGGCAGCCCCACCACCGCTTCCAGCAGGTTTTCCCGGATCAGCTGTTTACGAATCTTTCCCTCCGACCCACTGCGGAACAGCACGCCATGGGGCACAATCACGCCCACTTTGCCGCTGTCTTCATACGCCACTTCAATCATATGCTGGATAAAGGCATAGTCGCCCCGGCTCTTGGGCGGTATCCCACGATGAAAGCGATTCCATTGGTCATTTTTAGCATTTTCTTTTCCCCATTTTTTAAGGCTAAAGGGCGGATTGGCCGCCACGATATCAAACTTCATCAAGTCATCACCCTCTTTAAGCTCCGGCCGCTGGATGGTATCGCACCAGCGAATGTCCGCGGCGTCCATGCCGTGCAGAAACATGTTCATCTTGCACAGCGCCCACGTACTTCCATTGCTTTCCTGCCCATAGATGCGATAATTATGGTTATCCACCTCCTCCGCCACCGTAATAGCCAGCGAACCCGAACCGATAGCCGGATCACAAATACGATCTCCGGCCTTGGGATTCAACAGCTTGGCCAGCAGCTGGGAAACCTCGTGAGGCGTGTAAAACTCACCGCCTTTCTTGCCGGCGTCCGAAGCAAAGCGTTCGATAAGGAACATATAGGCATTCCCGATAATATCTTCCGTACCAATAACCGAGGGACGAAAGTTTAAGCCCGGTTTATCAAAGTCATTAATAAGGTTCTTTAACCGTCTGTTCCGGTCTTTGGTTTTGCCCAGGTTGGCCTCTGAATTGAAGTCCACATTTCGAAATACGCCCTCCAACTTTTCGTAATTGGCTTCCTCAATTTTTTGTAAGATCTTGTTAATCTGATCGCCGATATCCTCATCATTCTGGTGTTTTACCAAGTAATCAAACGAGCAATTTTCAGGCAACTTAAACCGCTCACGTTCCATCCGCCGCTTGATGCGTTCCTCATCATCGCCGTATCGCTCCTTGTAATCTTCATAATGGTCTTTCCAGATATCACTCAGGTATTTCAGGAACAGAAAAACGAGGATATAATTTTTGTACTCAGCCGGATCAACCACCCCGCGAAAGGTATCACAGGCCGACCATAATGCTTGATTGATTTCTTGTTGTGTAGGTTTTTTAGTGTTCATAAATACGTATGTTTGTTATTAATTTGCAGTACATTTCCTTTTTCGTCCGTGTAGACCCGAAAAGCCGTGCATATGGATGATGATAGTTGAGAATGAGTGCTTTTCGGGACGGTCCGCCGACCGGCGGAACACCTTCGAAAAAGGCGCCTTTTCTTTTAGATCGTTTTCTTTGGGCGAGCAAAGAAAATGATCAATACAACCTTTTAAAAACTGGGGTAAATCTTGGACAAATCCATTATTATTGTTCCGCATTAAAATATTAATTCTGGCTATTATCCTTTGGGTGGAAAAGGATCACGCCCATAGGAATTGGCCTCTCGAATTTGTCCCTTACGGTTTTTAATATAGAGTTCTCCGTTCGATTGTTTGGCCCTTTTCTTTCCATAGCTGATAGCCTTTTTTTGCGTATCAAAAACTTTGGAAGCTCTGCTTTTTCCGTGTTGTTTTACTTGCCATCGACCATCGTTAGGTGAAACATCGTAATTTTTCTTCTTCATAATATTTTAGTTTAGTTGTTAGAAATCCATTCATCATTTTGTTGTTGAAGTAACGCGTCAATAAATTGTTCTTTTTTTTTAGCAATTTTTCGTTGAAGCATGGCCTCTTTGCGTTTTAACCGGTCAATCTCACATAACACCTGTTGTTTCTTTTTGGGCGGCAAATCAACATTTACCGTTTCAAGAATCCGTTTGGGCAGGCTTGGGGTGTTTGTCCCCGCTGAGATCGATTCCAAAAAGTGTTGCGTGCGGTTCGCGTTAAGAAACCAGGCAAGGTATTCTGGAACGACATGCTCCGAAACAACCTTCAAAACGGTAAAACTGTTTGCCGCAATGACTTTTCCCAATCCCTCCGGTATCACATGCGCATGCAGGTTATACCCCTTGTTTAGCATAATGACATCTCCCGGGCTTAAGAAATACCGATCGCTCCGGGGGGTAAAATCAGCAATACGACTAAAACCTTCTGCTACGACTCCTTCATACTCATCGATATTACCCATTTGTATGACCTTGGTATCGCCTTCTGGGTCATGCCTAACCTTGGTCCTAAATGAATACCCAGTAGAAATATTTGCAATTTCGTTTAATTTCATATGTTTTAACACAATAATCTTTTTCTGCATTACAGGATACGAAAAAGAAACCTTATTTACAATTTTTTATTACAGTAAAACTTTTATGTATATGTTAAATAGGTTTTAGCTGGTTTTGCGATGCCAGATAATGAACATAAGTCATTATAATTTGATATGTCCAATACCTACAAAATAAGAGGGCTTAAAGATCGATTCGGCGAATATGAACTATTTTCGCAGGATGACCTGCATAAATTTTATCATAAATATGAGCCGGAGCTTAAGCGAAGTACGCTTCGATGGCGTATTTATGAGCTTAAAAAAAGGGAACTCATAAAAACAGTTGGGCGAGGCCAGTACACCTTGCAACCAAAGAATAAATGGGAACCCGAGCTAACAGATGAGTTAAAAAATATCTACAACGCTATCCACCAGGCCTTCCCTTATGCCGAATACTGTCTGTGGACCACCAATTGGATACGGCCTTTCATGCACCATATCCCGGCCAGCTATTCGATCTTGGTTGAAACTGAAAAAAACGGAAGAAACGGTATTCAGGCATCTCTACGATACCCTGGAACAACCGATATTGCTTAAACCAACCGATAAAGAAGTAGACACTTATGTCAACTGGAGTCAGGTTCACGTTTTTGTTCAAACCTTAACAAGTCAATCTCCCTTAGAAAAAATTCACCAAGTTAAAATGCCTAAATTAGAAAAGATCATCACTGATCTTTTCTCGAACGAATGGTTCTATGAACCTTAATTGTTAGGGAATAACGCCTATTAAATGGTAATATTTTTAATCAATGTACCATTAATTGGAGCACCTTAAAATGATACGCCCAAAGAAGGAACAAGTGGAGAGCTTTTCGCAGCCAATTAGACAACTGGAATCTTAAAAACTACATCATCGAATGATCACGGACATTTCTCACACAGAAGAATGGATATAAAAACGGGAGGACTTCAATAATGGAGATCTTATTCTAATAGAAGAAGCCATCAAAGCACTTACACTCCTTGAAGCATTAAGCAAACGGCGTGATTTTATATTCAAGGATGGTACATCACTCTTTTTACTGCTTCCCGACCCACTGCGATTTTAGATCGATATTGATATCTTCATGGAAGATCAACCTGCGAATATTGAAAAAATATTTGAGGATATTGTTCACAAAACTCTATTCATTCAATTTGAAAAAGACGAGCGAGGAGATACGGATATCCCCAAAGCACACTATAAATTTTATTATGGGTTTCCTCTTCCGATGCAAGGCGACCAGTATATACTACTCGATATTGTTTACTGCGATAATCCTTATCCCAAAACCATTGAAAGGAACATACAATCCCCGATCCTATCAACCGAAGGATCGGCCGAAACAGTCCGCCTACCTGATATAAATAGTATTTTAGGCGATAAACTTACCGCTTTTGCTCCACGCGCGATTGGGATTCCAATTGACCGAGAAAAGGAGTTAGAAACCATAAAACAGTTACATGATATCGGCCATTTATTTGATTTCGCTGATGATTTATCACTCATCCAGCGAACATTTTAGAAGAAGCAAAACTGAAATTAAGTTTAGAGACTTAGCTATTGACCCTAATGAAGCCTTAGAAGACATCTTCCGATCATGTTTCGTGCTGTCCCTTCGCGGTCAGAAAGATCAGGAACATTATAAAGAAATGGAGGACGGATTAAAAAGTCTTAAACCCTACGTGTTTGAGCGATACAGCATTAAAGAAGCCATTGTTAGTAGTGCAAAAACAGTCTACTTATCCCAACTACTGAAGGTAGACGATGAAGAATGGAATCACTTTAACAACGAGGTTCTGTCAAACTGGCTCATTCAAAATTAAAGTTTCAACAAGCTAAACAAAATAAAGAGGACAACAGCTGAAGGGTTTTATTACTGGTATCAAGCCATTGACCTAAAGTCACTTCAAATATTAGTAAATAATTATATATTTTGACGAATATTTGAAATATAAAAGTATATGAAGATACGCTTAGTTAAAACGGTAATATAAAAGCAATGGTAGCAAGATGAACAAAAAAGAAGCTTCCTAAAGAGACTTTTGAGAAATTTTTATGAGATAAGCAATTTTCAACCTAATACCATTCTTATACCAGAATAAATATCATACTTAAACGGACACCATTATAAACAAAAAAGCCTCTAACCCTTTACGAGTTAGAGGCTTACGTGAAAGCGATCCGGACGAGATTCGAACTCGCGACCTCCTGCGTGACAGGCAGGCGTTCTAACCAGCTGAACTACCGGACCAGTGTGACAGCCTGAAAAGTATGTTAATGTATCTTAGTCAATATCTCAGACTATTTTGTCGTGTGGCTATAACCACAATGAGAGCTCCAAATATAACGTTCTTTTTGTTCAATTGTCAAGTTATAAAATGGATCATTCATAATCCTTTGATTACCCGCCCGAATTTAGTTAATATTTGATTAGATATTACTTGAGAGTGGTGTTATAAAAGTAAACGAACGCATGTTGGCAAAACAGCAGCTGTTAAATAGAGAATCTTTAATATGTGCTCAGTAGTTTTAAAAAACTTCTAAAAAACCTTCTATGTACCAATCACGATTTGTTGAGGTTACTCACGATATAAGTGTTGAAGTGAATCCTACTTACTTACAAGAAGAGTCTAATCCCGTAGGCGGCAAACATATTTTTGCCTATTTCATAAGCATTCAAAATATGGGGGACCGGCCCGTTACCTTGCTACGCCGATACTGGGAAATAAAAGATAATAGAGGCGGAGCCCATCAGATTGAAGGGGAAGGAGTGATTGGCCGCACACCTACTATTGTGCCGGATAGCGAGCACAGTTATAACAGCTTTTGTATGTTAAAAACATATCGAGGCAGCATGGTTGGGTATTATAGGATGGAAACGACCGACGGAGAGATGCTTCGGGTGAGGATTCCGCATTTTCTATTAGTTTCTCCTTTGCTAAACTAAATAAAAGGAGGGCCGTAAGTATCAGTTACGGCCCTCTGTCGGGATGGTGATGGGATGTATTAGGGATACATGTTACTAACTATCGTGGAGCCATTCTATTGCCTACAAAAAAAAATATTTTTTTGATCTGTTATCTTTGTTGAAGCCTCTTATTCTGCTGTTATAGCTGAAATGCAGTTCCGCAGCCCATCTGCAATAAACTAAAATATGGTTTTGTGGTCTTCAAAGGGTGGTTTAGGAGAATATGTTGAGGTAAATGTCTGGGATTTAAAATGTTGTAAACGTCAAATGAGCGGTGAAACGCCCGTTTTCTTTCAATTAGTTAGATAACTCTGCCAAAAGCTGTGCGTGACCGTGTTTTCTAACCTGTTCGTGCCGGGTGGACTGCTTTATAAACGAATACAAAATCCAAAAAAATAAACAAGTTTGTATTCTAATGATGAATTTAGAAATAGGACGAGCTATTCCTGATGCGATGTTTTAAAGTAAACGACTATATTTCTCGTACAATAAAAAACCGGTAAAAGAATTGTCAGGAGTCCAAGAGATTTTATAGATTAGAACCCTTTACAGGAAGCTTATTAAATAATGATTTGCAATCAGCAGGTATTGTTAAATAGTATTTATATGATCAGATATATAACGTTAGTAAGTACTATGTGTGTTGCACTGGTTAGTACGGTTCATGCACAGATGTTTTCTATGGATAAGCATGAAGGGAGGCTTTTACAAGCCAATGTGCCCTATAACGAGTTCTTTGCTGGATTTGAACCGACCAACATCGAATATAAGGGCACGCCTGATGTTGACGGTGCCGGACAATACGAATATGATAACCCTATTCTAAGGGTGGGCTACAGTGGCCGCGCGCTGAACCTCTTTATGGGAGTTGGCGGAAGCATTACCGGAAGCAGCAATGTGGCCTATTTTGATGTAGGAGGGAACCTCAATACGTACCTTTCATTATATAGCACAAAAGGATTCAGCCTGCAGCTTCCATTCCGAATTTCCTCCCGCTATGTAAATATGACGAATGACCAAACCGCAGTTAAAATGGAAAGTTTTCGATTTGGCGACATACTTGCAGGGGCGGGCTTACAGCTTTTGGCCCGACCTGCTGACGACCTACGAGCCCAGATTACGGCTATTCCAAGCTATGGATTTACTTTTGCTACGGGCGGGTTTTTTGGAGGAGGAATGGGTTCCTTTGCCCTCAATGGGCGATTATTTTTTGATCATCTGTTCAGCCGTCAGATGGGCCTCAGCCTGGGCTACAAATATGACTTGCGGAATTACCGCGTAGATCGCGATCGGTACGACTACCGGATGCAAGGACACAGCATACAGGTAGGTATCACCTTTTAACCAAATGTTATGAAAACGGAACAGCTTATATTAGAACTGGAACAGCTTGTTGAGCAGGCGGGTTATAGCATACGCAAGGAAAGCGGAACTTTCCGGGGTGACTCCTGCATCATGGAGGGAGAAAAGCTGGTCGTATTAAACAAAAACAAGCCTGAACAGCTTCAGGTGGGTTTGTTAGCCCGGGTTCTTAATGGTCAGGATATGCAGGATATCTATGTTAAACCGGCCGTTCGCAACCATCTTGAAGAACTATGGGATCGGTTTAATCGCTTTGAGGATCAGGAAATTGAAGAAATGAATATAGAGTTAGAATAATGAAGTTAACCTTCTTGGGGACGGGCACATCAATGGGTGTTCCGGTGGCCGGTGGTTTTGACAAGGAGTATCTGGATGACGACCCGCGAAATATTCGCTGGCGCTGTTCCGCCTGGGTACAAACTAAAGAAAGTTCAATCGTGATTGATACCGGGCCGGAGTTCCGATTACAGTCCATCCGTTCGGGCATTTCTAATGTAGACCTGGTCCTGCTCACGCATGAGCATATGGATCATATTTCCGGACTGGGTGATCTGCGTCCCTTTTGTTATAAGCAGCAGCAAAGCATTCCGGTGTATAGCAATGAACGCTGTTTGAGTGCTATTCGGCGTCGGTTTGACTATATGTTTGGGGAAAATCGATATCCCGGAGCTACTTCCGTTGATCTTCGCGAGATGACTAAACCATTTGACTTTAAGGATGTTTCTATAACGCCTCTGCCCGTTGAACATGGGCGCATAGAGGTTTTAGGCTATCGTCTTAACGATTTAAGTTATCTTACGGATGTGAGCGGGATCTCGGAATTAACCAAAGAAATGCTGCTCGGATCAGAAGTAGTGGTGATTGATGGTCTGCGCTGGGAGCCGGAGCATCCTTCTCATCTGACCATTCCTCAGGCTGTTGATATTATTAATGAGCTGGAGATCCCGGAGGCTTATCTTATTCACATGAATGCTTCAGTGAATCACCGTAAGACCAATGAACAGCTGCCTGCCCATATCAGGCTGGCCTTTGATCAGTTAACAGTGGAAATATGAGGGCCCGGCGAGGGCTTGGAGTGCCCTTGGGTTAATTGAAGAGGCTCTTGAAATACATTCTTATAAGCCCCTCTTGAGTAATCAGGATACAGCCTGTGCAGCCGAAGCTGCGTTGGCGCAGCTGGCCTTCATTGCGTTAGCGGCGTAGCCGGTTGTCCGATCTGTAAATGTTAGTGCAGTAGAGATCCGTATCTTAAAGCGCTCTTTAATCCTTAATTCCAGGCAGTCACCAAGCCCGGGGAACCTTCTCAGATGATCCAATTCCTATAAATACTTATCCCCATCCTCGCTTTTTCTTAACTCATTAACGACTTGTTTAACACCCTGTGCCTCATCAAGATTGCAGACCAGGATTGCATCATTCGTTTCTACCACAGCCAGGTTATCCACCCCTATAAGGGCAATCATCTTATTGCTGTTGCTGTGGACAAGGTTTTTGGAAGATTTTATGAGCTGCGTAGTATCGGACTGGATGACATTTCCGTCTTCATCCTTTGGGCGGAGCTCGTATACCGCTTTCCAGCTTCCTACATCATTCCAACCAAATGAGCCCGAAACTACGAACACATCCTGCGAGGGTTCCATAATGCCATAGTCGATAGAGATGGAGGGGCAGGCATGGTAAAAAGCGTCGATAGCCTCTTTTGAAACACCTTCAGTAAGTGACTCCTGAAGCTGTTCCAGCGGCTCGTAAATCTCCGGCTGGTACTTGCGGAACTGTTCCAGTATTGTGCTTGCACTCCATATAAACATGCCGCTATTCCATAGAAAGTTGCCGGAGTCTAAAAAGGCTTGCGCAGCACCGGCATTGGGCTTCTCCCGAAACTGTCTTACCTTTTTTACTTCACGACCGTCATAGATGCCGGCGGAATCTTTCTCAAACTCAATATAACCATATCCGGTTTCAGGCCGGTCGGGCTGAATGCCTATAGTAACAAGATTATTTCCGGCGCGTGCTTTAGCTTCAGCAGTTTGCAGGATTGATAAGAAGGTTGGAGTATCTTTGATAAGGTGATCCGCAGGCAGTACAGCCATTGTAGCTTCCTCATCACGTTCCTGAATAAGAGTTGCAGCCAGTGCTACACAGGGAGCTGTATTTTTAGCTACGGCTTCACCTACGATATTATCCGTCGGAACGTCGGGCAGTTGCTCATTGACCAAATCAACATAACGGTCGTTCGTGATGACCCAAATACGTTCAGCGGGAATAAGCTCTTCAATCCGATCTACTGTTGTCTGGAGCATAGTATGATCTCCAAACAGGTTTAGAAATTGTTTGGGCTTTTTTTGCGTACTTTGAGGCCAAAAACGGGTGCCGGATCCACCGGCCATAATAACAGCATGAAGCATAATAATGGGTTGTAAATAGGATAAATTATGAGACTAAAAGTACTGAATAATTCGGCAATTCTGAAAGACTATGCATGCTCTAAATAATCCTCCTGCATAAGATCGATATACCCATCGGCTGCCTGGCCAAAAGGGTCTTGAGGATAATGGAGGCTTATATTGAGTGCAGCCAGCATTGCTTCTGTTTCTGTATTTGTATAGTTATCTTGCTGTGCATTCGTCCCGCAGGCCGTAACAAGGCCTGTTAATAGGAAGAGCGCAGTCGTAGAATTATTCATAAACTAACTTTGGACTTAAATAGTTGCTGGTTCTTAACGGCTTAACTAGTAAATTGTTCTCTGTCTGCGGGCGCAATTAATTATCGAGTTGTGAGAGAGAGGCTTTAACCAATTCCTGAACGTTGCCGTCAGGCTGGCTGTCAGAAGCGGCCAGCTTTACAGCTTCTTGGGCATCTCGTTTCCTAAAGCCCAGCGACTGCAGCGCGGATACGGCTTCTTCTTTTAGGTTTCCTGATACCGATCCGGACTGGTTCGTATAGGTGGCATCCACCATTTCAGATACTTTATCTTTAAGCTCCAGAATCATACGTTGGGCTGTTTTTTTTCCTATACCCTTAATCTGAGATAGGGCAGACTTGTCATTTTGTATGATTGCTCCGGTAATCTCTTGCGGAGGAAGACCCGAAAGAATTGTTAATCCCAGCTTAGGTCCAATTCGCTTAACGGTAATGAGTAACTCAAACAAATCTTTTTCGTTCTGATTCATAAAACCAAAAAGGCGTTGGTCGTTATCAGTAATATGATGGTAGACCAGCACCTTAACCTCCTTGCCGGCAGATGGCAGCTGCTGCAGGGTTTGGACTGAAATTTCGAGCTGATATCCTACATCGTTGACCTCAAGTACCAGCTGGTTTTTTTCTTTAGAGTGGACTATGCCTTTCAAATATGCAATCATATAAAAGTAATATTAAGAGCTTATGCGATCTGGATTGTTGGATACAAAGCTTTTCCAGCTCGATTTACTGTTATTCTGATGCTTATCCCTACTGGATGAGGGTATGTTGCTCTGTAAGCTATCTTGTTTCATCAGATGGCACCATGCAATAGCCAACGCATCCGTGGCATCATTTGAAAGCTTTTCTTTGGGCAAGTCAACCGTCTTGCGGAGCATAAATGCAACCTGCTTTTTACTGGCATTGCCGTTACCGGTAATGGATTTCTTAACCTGCTTGGGATAATACTCTGTTACCGGACTTCCATGATTGGTGATGGCCAGCATTGCGGCGGCCTGCGCGCGACCCAGCTTAAGCATGGCCAGTGGGTCCACTCCGTAAACAGGGGTTTCCACAGCACAGGAGGTAGGATTAAAGGAAGCAATAATTTTTGATATTTGTTCAAATATATACTGAAGACGGTCGGAATGATCGTCCATTTGTGCCATAGAAATGGTATCGCAGCGTTTTGCTACCAGTGAACCATTGGCCTCAGTAAGAACAGCATATCCGGTATTACGAGAACCCGGATCGATGCCTAATATAATATCTGCCATATCGGTATATAAATGTTTTCGGAAATATAACAGATTGGTGCAAGTATTCCATATGTCAATTTACTCCTTTCTATTTAAAAGTTTATTTTTGATGTCCTGCAGCCTCGTAATTAGGAGTTCGTAGCATCCATATCTGTTTTATAAAAGAGGACATTGGCAAACGGGTTTCAGAGAGGTTCTTCAGCAGGCATGGCTCTTTTAGACTTTAGGAGAAGTAATTTATTAGTTTAACATCAACAAAAAATAACCATCTCCTGACAGTCAATTTACAATGTGTTCCAGAATAACAAACTTCAGGGCTTTGTAAAAGTCTCTACACCTAATTACAGAAGAAGTGGAAAATGATCCGCTGGTCTTGGTTGCCACCTATTCGATGAGCTGTATTATCTAAAATACCTCAGATATTCATTAATATTGAGCTCTTCAGTGTTGACTACTATGGTACCTGTATGTTGTGTTTATTGGAGCGGGGGTATTTGACTTATTTTAATACCTTAGAGCTTTATTACTATTTATAATAGGCTGAAATAGTATTCTATTGGAGTTATAATAATGCTGAACCCCATTAAAAAAGCCCCAGCGGGTTAGACTGAGGCTTTAAGGGTATTTATGCTTAGAATAATGCTACTATGCAAGGGTTGGTTGCATTCACATATCGTTTAAAAGATCAACAATTTGTTGGTATCCAAACTTTGAAGCCAAGTCAGAAGCAGTGTTTCCATTATTGTCGGTTTTAGCCACGTTGGCATCATGAGCCACTAACATTTTTACAACATTATACTGTCCTGACTCTGCTGCTAATATTAACGCCGTTTTGCCTGCTTTATTGTGCTTATCTATATTTGGATTATGAGCAAGAATAATATCCAGCATACGCTGGTTTCCAATCTTAGCAGCTGCCATCAATGGGGTATTGCCTTGTTGGTTTGTCTGATCCACATTGGAGCCTTCAGCCAGCAATATATTCAGGCTGGTATAATCAATACTATTGATAGCAGTAAAGATATCCTGCTTTATATTTATGGTTGGATTAGCTTCAACAGATACAGCAAATATAAGTGCTGTAGTCAAGTAGAAGAGTAATCCTTTCATTGTTTTCATGACTATAAAAATATTTTTTTAGCTTTGCAGGAAGGATAAAATCCTCCCTTCATTAGTTCACTCTATCAAACGGCTTAAGGCGACAAATAGTTGCTTATTGCAGAATAATTAAACAAATTTACTGCTTTAGGCTAAGGGTAGTACAATCATTAATATTAAGGCTAAGGCTAATTATATTTAAAATTTTAAATAAATAGCCCACCTATAAATACCATAGATTTAATTTATAAGGTTTTATATGAAAATTAATAGTAGCCTTGTTGCCTGTTTTGTGCGTGCGAAAGAGGTGGGCTCATAATATAATACTATGAATAGCTATCGGTAGGTATCAAAGGATTCGATTCGCGAAAAGTAATCCTGAGCGGCCTTTTTTACCCGGGGAGCCATTATAACGGAAGCGACTATTGTGGGAATAGCCATAATTGCATACATACCGTCAATGAGATCAACAACGGCCCCAATTGAAGTGGTAGCTCCAAAGATGATACTGGCTACATAGAAATAGCGATACCAGTCTTTGCGTTCCGCCCCTACAAGAAAATTGAAACATTTTGTTCCAAAGTAGGAGTAGGTGAATAAAGAACTGAAGGCAAAAACGGCTACGCATAAGACGAGAATGTAAGGCCCAACAGGACCTAATGCTTCGCCAAAGGCAGAAGCCGTTAACGCAATTCCATTTTCATTACCGGTTTGCCATACGTCAGTGACCAAAATAGCCATCGCCGTCATCGTGCATACAATAAGCGTATCAATGGCCGGTCCCAGCATGGCCACTAAACCCTCGCGAACAGGTTCCTTGGTTTTAGCAGCGCCATGGGCAAGCGTAGCAGTACCAATTCCGGCTTCATTAGAGAAGGCGGCCCGCTTAAAACCAATAATAATAACTTGTCCAACCGCTCCGCCTAGTGCTGCTTCGGCGCTAAAAGCATCGGTCACAATAAGGTAGAAGTACTGAGGAATTTCTTGGTAGTGAATGCCTAAGATGGCGAGTACCGTAACAACATAAAGTATCACCATTGCCGGAACCATTCGGGAGGCTACTTTTCCAATGCGCTTGATACCCCCAAAAATAACCAGTGATACGATAATTAATATAAAGATACCGGTATACAGGTCACCCATAAAGTGTGCTTGCGGGGTAACCCATCCATTGGGCAGGTAGATGATATTCCGAAGTGCTGCGGTTAACTGGTTAGCCTGGAAGATAGGGAGTGGGCCAAAAAGGCCGGCTGTTGAGAACAGTACAGCAAGGGGGGCCCACTTTTTGCCCAGGCCTTCGCGTATCATATACATTGTGCCGCCCTGGACTTGCCCTGCCGAATCTTTGCCCCGGTACATAATGGACAGAGTACAGGTAAAAAACTTTGTCGCAATGCCAATAAAAGCACTAATCCACATCCAGAAAACCGCCCCGGGGCCGCCCATGGCAATAGCAATAGCTACACCGCTGATGTTACCCAGCCCGATAGTGGCAGCTAATGCACTGCTTAAAGCCTGGAAGTGGTTGATATCGCCGGGGGCATCGGGATCGTCATAAATGCCTCGAAGAACATCGAGGGAGTGCTTAAAATATCGGAATGGGGCAAATTCAGAATAGAGCATAAAGAAGAGCCCGCCACCACCAAGTAGAATAACGAGCGGAGTTCCCCACATGAAACTTGAAAATGAAGAAAGGAATTGTTCAATTGAAGCCAATAAGCTGTGCTTAGTTTAGATTAAGGGGCTAATATACTAATTCGGAAAGTAAAAGAAGCATAATATCTAATTACATTAGGTATTATGCAAATCCAGAGAGGTATCTTAAAATTTGAAAAAAAAGTGTCGGCTGAGATTTTGAAGTAGGGGGAAGGAAGCCTATTTTTGGCTTTAAATGGCGTATAAAAGTTTCCCAAATCATGTTGTTAGCACTGGACATTGGTAATAGTAACATTGTTATCGGAGTATCTGAAAATGACGAATGGCTTTATCGGTGGCGCATTCGAACAGATGATGAGAAGACCGTTGATGAATATAGGGTACATTTTAGAGAACTGTTTGCTGAGGTAAAGCTTGATTATAAGGCTTTTGATCAGATTATAATTTGTAGCGTAGTTCCTCAGTTAACTCAAACTATCAATGAGGTACTATCCCGGCAGTCATCGGCTAAGGTCGTAGTGCTGAATAATAGTATTGATACGGGCATTGCCATTAATACGAAGGCTCCGGAGAGTGTAGGAGCGGATCTCATTGCCGGCGTTACTGGGGCTTATGAACTGTTCCAAGATGATTGTATCGTTGTCGACTTTGGAACAGCTACGACGGTAATGGCGGCCCAAAATCCGGGAGAACTGGTAGGAGGGGCTATTTGCGCCGGGCTCAAGGTTACAATTGAGGCACTGGTGGGCAAAACGGCTCAGCTTTCCCAGATCCCACTTGAGTTACCGCCTTCCGTGGTTGGTGAAAACACGATGGAGGCGATGCAGTCTGGGTTAGTACTGGGCCATATGTGTATGATTGAAGGACTCATTGATCGACTCAGGAAAAAACTGAACGCTCCATCCGTTAAGACCATTGCAACCGGCGGACTCTCGCCCATCATCTCATCCTATACTGAAGTTTTTGACCAGGTGGATCCTATGTTGACGCTTGATGGGCTTCGGCTCATTATCAACAGGCATCAAGCAAAAGGCTGATTGAATCATTAGGCTCGATGAAATGGATTATTGGAACCTAAAAAGAAAGTATGCTGTTTTGTGTGATGACAGAATAATGAAATAAAGCTCAAAATTTATAGCGCAACCTCACTATTGACAAAAAAGGATATGAAACGAGCAGAAACGGGCTCAGTACCGGTGCAGCAGATTACAGAATTGATTGAACGGAATGATAAAAACCGAGAACAGAAGTTACAGGATATTTGTCAAATATTAGCCGATCACTTTGATGCATTTGACTGGGTTGGGTTTTATTTGGTAGATCCGGATGCTGATCGTGAGCTGATATTGGGTCCATTTGTGGGAGCGCCAACTGAGCATATTCGTATAGCGTTTGGAGAGGGTATTTGCGGGCAGGCTGCAGAAACAAATAAAACTTTTGTGGTTCAGGATGTCGATGAAGCTGATAATTATCTTTCATGCAGCGCACAAGTCCGAGCTGAAATTGTAGTACCCATCAAAAAGGACGGCGATTTTGTTGCTGAGCTCGATATCGACTCCCATAATAAAAATTCGATTACCGCAGAGCATCGTACAATACTTGAAGATATCTGTGTTAAAATAGCCCGGCTATTTTAGCGTCACTTTTAAATAATGAGTGTAAAATTATGTTAGCTAAAAAGAAAACACTCCTGCTTTTAATAGCTACAACTGTGTTTCTTTGTGTTAACTCGGCAAAAGCACAGCACATCAGGATGGGCGGGGGACTTGGATATGGGAGTGGTTCAAATAATCTCAATTTCTATGTAAATACTACTTATTCACTCCCGCAATCTCCCATTCGGCTTGGAGCGGTATTGGGCTATTCAATAAGAGAGGAAAACAGCAGACGAAAGAGAGACCGGATAAGAGGTAATATTAATGCTTACTTAATGATTATCGATAAAAGACCGTTTGGTATTTATGGTTTAGGGGGTCTAAACCTGAGTCGTTACAAAACGAAGTATAAAAAAGGCCCTGATGGGCCTTATTCTACAAGCAATATATATGCTGGGGCGAATGTAGGGGGCGGTCTTGAAATGGATGCAGGAGTGGGGCGCTATTTTGCTGAGGGTAAATATATTATTGGCAGCCAAGAGATTTCCGGTTTCGTAGTAAGGACAGGGCTGAGAATAGGAATATAGGAGTTGGCTGTTTTAGAAGGGCCAGTAGCAGTATTTTATATAATTATATTTCAATTCACTGAATAATAGTCCTATTTTTTGCGGTAGAATATTTTAACTCTATTTTTGCTATGTCTACCAAAAATAAGCTTAAATATGCCTTTATTGTCGTCTTGCTGGTAATAGCTATGCTGGCTTTGGCAGACTCGTTGGGCTATTTTAACCAGAAGCCTTATACTGAAGTCTCGCATGGATCGCATATTCATTATGTACCCAAAGATCGGAATCCAGACGTGAGTATTGATAAATTTCCTATGGAAGAACCTTCTCCCGGAGAAAAGATCACGCCCGAAGGACAGGTTGTTCCCAGGGATCAATAGGAGGTAGCCGAGAACATTTAAGCAAATATAGCAGAGAGGCCTTCAAAATTTTCTTGGACTCAGCTATTCTTCAGCTTCTAAAATATAGCGAAGTCCGCCTTCCAGATGTTTACGGAAAAGAGGTTCTGAATAACTCTCTATGGTGTGTCCCAAGCCGGTATAAAAGATGTGTCCTCCTTCATACTTGTGACACCAGGCAATAGGATGGTGCGCTCCGTTCGTTCCCCCTTCATAAGTGCGTTCATCCAGTTCTAAAAGCACGTGGATATCATCACTTATCTGCTTGTAATTATACCATTCATCGGTGCGGGTCCAGGCCGAAGGAAGAAAAGAGGTAGAGGAGTGATCTGGATCCTTCACGTGAACTCTGGCCTCCTGAATACGGGGATGCTGATCGAAATAGGCACCCAGCATGTTGCCAAACCAAGGCCAGTTATATTCTGTCGTAGTAGCAGCGTGGACTCCCATAACGCCGCCACCTGAACGAACAAACTGCTTAAGCGCTTGCTGCTGCTTGTTATTGAAAATATCACCAGAAGTGCTGAGGAATACAATTCCGTCAATATTAGAAAGGCTGTCCGAATTAAAGAAATCAACCTCTTCGGTATGTTTAGCCTGAATGTTATTCTTATCGGCTAACTCAATGAATGCTTCAACGCCGGCAGGAATAGATTCGTGGCGAAATCCATTGGTTTTAGTAAATATCAGTATGGTTTGTGGGCTCTCCTGGGCGAATACCGAGTTGGAGGCACTTACCAACATTAACACTGACAATGCTATACAAGTGGTTATGATAAAGAGACGCTGCATATTACCTCGGTATGATCAGGCATATTTCTACTCCAATTTATAGAAAAGATAACGGAAAGAATAATAAGAAAAAGGCTTCGCCGCAAGACGAAGCCTTAAATCCATTTTCTACGTATTTAGCTTAGAAGTAGATGCCGGCAACGATAGAAAAGACGCCATTTTTAGCACTGGCATTTTCCATATCGATGACATCTCTCAGCCCGGCTGAATAGCGAACTCCAACATTGAAGCGGGATATATCTGCACCGGCCCCTACAACGACTCCGAAATCGGTTGTCCTTACCTGATCTTCAACATTTACAGAAGAAGAATTATCACCTACTGATGCTTCGACATCGGAATTGATATTAAAACCTACATAAGGACCGAATAGAACATGGGGGGTAAAGAGTGGATTGTCCAGGATGAAGTCCACCTTGGCCACAACAGGGATTTCTATATAGTCTAACTTGACCTCTGCATCACCCAGTCCACTGGAGCTTGTAACCCCCTTTTGAGCATAAAATACACCAGGTTGGATGCTCACCGGGCTAAATGGGACCTGAAATCCATAGGTAATACCGCCCATAAAGCCGGTCCTGGTATCGGTAGAGGCATCCGTATCATTGAAGTTAGCAAAATTTGCTCCACCTTTAACGGCAAATTGGGCCTGTGCATTAGTGCTGGAAAATAAAACTATCCCGGATAAAAGGAATACAGATAATATTAGTTTCTTCATAATAAAAATAATTTGTTGAAATTTATTAAACGTTCAGCGTATCAAAATATGCTTATTTCTACTTCGATAGCAAGGGTTTAACTGATAAAGACCAAAAAAGTTTCAAAATTTTAATGGCCCCGTTACAGAACTGTTTTAAGGTATTTGCCCGTATGGCTGTCATTTACTTGTGCAATTTCTTCCGTTGTTCCGGTAGCCACAATCTTTCCGCCGGCAAAACCGCCTTCAGGGCCAATATCAATGATATGATCAGCGCTCTTGATTACATCCAGATTGTGTTCAATGATAATAACCGTATGCCCGCTGTCAACCAGTTCTTTGAAGGAGTCTAGCAGTTTGGCAATATCTTCAAAATGAAGCCCCGTTGTTGGTTCATCAAAGAAATAAAGCGTATGGTCGCCGGCCGGCTTGCTTAAAAATTTAGCCAGCTTTACACGTTGCGCCTCGCCTCCGGAGAGAGTAGGAGCACTTTGTCCCAGCTTTAAATAGCCAAGACCAACATCTTGCAGCGTTTGCAGTTTATTGGTAATACGCTTCTCATCTGCGAAGAAGTCTATGGCTTCGGTGACCGACATTTCCAGCACATCGTGGATATTTTTTTTATGGTATTTAACCTGCAGCACGTCTTTTCGGTAGCGCTTGCCTCCGCATTCCTCGCAGGTGAGTTCAATATCGGCCATAAACTGCATCTCTATGGTTTGAACGCCTTCTCCTTTACAGGTTTCGCAGCGTCCGCCGGGTACGTTAAAGGAAAAATGCCCCGGCTCATAACCCATTATTTTAGACTGCCGCGTGTTGGCAAAAAGGTCGCGGATGCCGTCGAATGCCTTGGTATAGGTCGCGGGATTGGACCGTGAAGAGCGCCCAATAGGGGACTGGTCAACCATCTCTACTGTATCGATATGATGGATGCCCGTTATATTTTTATGCCGTCCTATTTTGTCTTTGTAGGAGCCAAGGTGCTTTTGAATGGCCGCATACAGCGTATCATGGACGAGAGTAGATTTTCCGGAACCGCTCACACCGGTGACACAGATAAACTTGCCGAGCGGAAAATCTACATCCAGCAGCTTTAAATTATGCTCGCTGGCTCCTTCCAGGCTGATAACTTCTCCGTTTCCTTTACGCCGTTTTTCGGGTACCGGTATCTCTTTTTTGCCGTCCAGATACTTTCCGGTGAGGGTTTGGGAGTCCAGCAGTTTATCATAGCTCCCGGTGAAATTGAGTTCACCGCCATGAATTCCCGCAAAGGGTCCAATATCTATAATATGGTCGGCGGCTTTGATCATTTCCGGATCATGCTCAACAACCAGTACGCTATTTCCAATGTCCCGCAGCGATTTAAGGATGTTGATGAGACGATCATTGTCGCGTGGGTGCAGGCCAATGGTGGGTTCGTCCAGTACGTACAAGCTTCCAATCAAGGAACTACCCAGCGAGTTGGCGAGGCTGATACGCTGCGATTCACCACCGCTAAGGGTTTTGGCCAGCCGGTTGAGGGTAAGGTAGCTTAACCCAACTTCATCCAGGTATTTTAATCGTTTCCTGATTTCGTACAGTACCTGTTCTGCAACCTCTTTTTCAAATTCTGTGAGCTCTAAATTTTCGAAAAAATCCCGGGCATGGCCAATGGTCATTTCAGCCACATGGCCAATATGGTTGTCATTTATTTTAACATATAATCCATCTTTTCTGATGCGATATCCCCGGCATTCCGGACAGCGGCTATACCCCCGGAAGCGGGAATGAAAGACTCGCATATGTACCTTATAGGACTGGCTTTTCACCTCTTCGAAAAAAGGGCGAATACCAATATATTCATCTTTCCCTTCCCATATAATCTCTTTGACCTCACTGGTTAGTTCCCGGTATGGAGTATCGATAGGCAGGCTATTGCGTGCTGCTACTTTAATAAAATCCCGAAGATGGCGGCTAAATTTCTCGCCTCTGAAAGGGGCAATAGCACCATCACGTATTGTTTGGCCAGGATCTGGAATAACCAGACTCTCATCAATTCCGGTAACCTGACCGAACCCTTCGCAGGTATCGCAGGCACCAAAGGGGTTGTTAAATGAGAACATCTGTGGAGATGGTTCGTGGAACTCCATTCCGTCCATTTCGAAACGTTCGGAATAGGGGAGTTCATCGCCATCTCGTATTTTAACAAGACAGCGTCCATTTCCTTCACGAAAGGCCGTTTCCAGCGAGCCGGCAATACGTGTGCGCGTATCCTCATCAGATTTTAGAATCAGTCGATCTACTAATACGCGGCATTCTTGCGGATCAATGTCTGATGCATCAATATCATCAGTGGTAAGGTCTAAGGTATGCTCATCCTCACCCCGCAACAGCCGGGTATAGCCTTTTTCTTTAAGGACTTTTAGCTCTTCTTCCAGATTTTTGTCTTTATGTTCGGGAATGGAAAAAAGCACATAAAATTTAGTTTCTTCTTCGTATTCCCTAAGCAGCTTTTCAATAACCGTTTTAGTACTGTCTTTCTGGACTTCGCGGCCCGATTTGGGCGAAATAGTGTGTCCTATACGCGCATATAGTAATCGCATATAGTCATATATCTCAGTAGTTGTGCCAACGGTAGAACGCGGATTCGTTGAGGTGGTTTTCTGTTGAATGGCCATGGCGGGGGAAATGCCTTGCATATAGTCCACCTCGGGCTTGTCCATGCGTTCCAGAAATTGTCGGGCATAACTCGAGAGGCTCTCCACATAACGGCGCTGGCCTTCCGCATAAATAGTGTCGAAGGCGAGGCTCGATTTTCCTGAACCCGAAACCCCGGTAATAACGGTAAGCTTGTTACGGGGAATGGTAACGTCAATATTTTTTAAATTGTGGACCCGAGCCCCTTTAACAACAATAGGGCGGTCGCTGTCTACTTTTCGCTTTTCTTGAGTAGAAACTGTATCTGTTTTCGACATTCAGTAGTGAAGTTATATTTCTATATAACACGTAAATATACGAAATTCAGGAGTGATATGAGAGGCAAAGGCCTCTCATATGTATGATAAACACCAATTAGGGGAATCGCGTTCTATCCGACGGGGACAAAATTTTGGATTGAAAATGGAGAACCTTAAACAGCATGGAGGAGATATATTTTTTGAAGCCATCGTACTTTTTATAGGTGTTCCTCTGCTGTTCTATTGCAATGTGGTACCTTTTTCCAAGCTCGCGGCTTTAATGTTGGTCGCATTGTTGTGTGGCTATATTCTGTGGCAGAATATAGCCATTAATATAAGTATTTTGCCGGGGCAACAGGGGCAGGGTTGGTAAAGGGCTGTTGCTGTGATTTATCTTTGTGAGCATAGCATTAATGGTGCTAGTCTGGAGAGTGCAAACTCGGCAGTTTTTAGCCCTTCCTTCAGGACGGCCCTTGCTTTTGTGAGCTGTGCTGGGAATTTATCCCTTTCTTTCTGCGCTGGCCCAGGAAATTATTTATCGGTCTTTCTTTTTGAGCGTTAGGGTAATTGTATTCCAGGAAGGTATGGAGCAATGATTGTCAGAGCACTGGCTTTTTCCTTTTTGCATATTGTGTATGATAATTGATGGTCTGTAAGGCTAAGCCTAATTGCCAGGCTTCTTTAAAGCCTAATCTATCTTAAAACACAATCTCTCTTTTGGATTTCCATAGAGCATGTGCTTTACGGATGACTGATCTTTATTTTGGGATTTGGGAACTTTATTTAGGATGGAATTTTCTTAGGAAGCATTTTAGTATCAGCCAAGCTTGCTATTCCTTTTGGCCATAAACACAAATATGGCAGATATAATGAGCAGGGGTATGGTAAGGTCTGTTGGTTCAAAGAAGTAATGATTGTCCAACAGGTTATAGGAGGTCCGGGTATGTGCTTCAAGCAGAAACATAAGTGCAACAGCTACAAGTAAGAAGGCACTGTTGATCCAGTTATACTTTTGTTTCAGAGTGCTGCTCTTTGTGCTCATAAAAATAATTCCGGCGGCAATCAGTAAAAGAATCCCGAAAAATCCGACTAAAACAGAAAAGGACAGTGGACTGAAAATGTTTATTCCCGATACAGTAATATCCCTAAGGAACAAAAATAAACCCGGGGAAAGGAACAAAATTGATCCTCCAAGCCATATTAAATATCGGGAGGGTAAAAAATTTTTGTCCATAGTAAGCAGGTTTATTGTAGTTAGCTAATAGGTATAGCCCTGAAAAAAAGAGCCGTACTTTAGAAAAGGTACGGCTCTTTATAAGATGAATAAATTTACTTGAAAAACCTGTTAGTTGCTGTTGTTAACAGATTTTTTTTCCGGCTGGGGATAATCCTGTCCTTCTAAATTGTTGTCCCAGCCCCCGCCTAAGGCACGGTATAAATCAACTCCGGCCGTTAATTTTAAGAGTTTGTCATTGACGTTGCTCACTTGTGCGGATAGATAAGTTTGTTGGGCTGTAAGCACTTCCGTGTATGTTGCTTCGCCATACTGCAATAATTCCCGAGCGTAATCTACGGCATTTTGCAGAGCATCCATCTGTTTTTTACGCATCTCTAACTTACTATCTACATTTTTATACTGGCTCAGGGCATTTGTCACTTCGCTGCCTGCCTGTAAGATAGTTTGTTTGAGGTTCAGGAAGGCTTGTTCTTGCTGGGCTTTAGATTTATCATATTGAGCTCGAATTTGTCCCCCATTGAAGATGGGCTGCGTGAGTCCGGCTATCAGATTATAAAAGACGGAGCCCGGTTTAAATAAATCTTGTGTTTCCAGGCTTTGATAGCCTCCTTCTGCTGTAAGCTGAAATGAAGGATAGAACTGAGCACGGGCGTTATTAGTCAGTTCAAAAGCGCTGCGAAACCCATTTTCTGCAGCAATGATGTCTGGCCGATTGCGCAACAGCTGTGCGGGCAAGCCCAAAGCTAAGGAGTCAATAGGCTCTTGACGGGCAAGACTTGTTCGGTCAATATGGCCGGGTGGGCGTCCCAATAAGTTACTTAATGCATTTTCTTGCTCAGTAATACTTTGCTTCAGTTCCGGGATAGTTACTTCGGCCGCATAACGGTTGGCAATGCTCTGCTGCAGTGCTACACCGGTAACCATGGCGCCTTCCTTCAGGCTTCTTACCGTTTCTACATCTTGGCGACGATTTTCTACCGTTTTTTTAGTAATTTCCAGTTGTCGATCGAGTGCTAATAATTGATAGTACATATTAGCGACATTGGAGATCAGGGACGTTTGTACGGCCCGGCGGGTAGCCTCTGTTTGCATAAGGGCTGCATAGCTGGCCCGTTTAGCACTGGTAAGCTTTCCCCAGATGTCGAGTTCCCAGCTGGCGCTAAGTGAAGCACTATACTGTTCACTGGGAGGCATCTCGATATCACCCAATTCTCCTCCAAAATTAACGCTGTTGTCGGATTGCTTGTTGTAGGAGGCACTGGCATTCACCCCGAGATTGGGCAGTAAGCTCATTTTACCTTGATAATAGTTTGCTTCTGCCACACGAATTTGCTGGATCGCTTTTTGAAGGTCCAGGTTATTATTCAGTGCCTCTTTAATGAGTGAGCGCAGCTGTGGGTCCTCGAAGACCTGCTGCCACGGCATATCTGCCAGCGTGGTGCTGTCGAGCTCCACATTATCATATGGGTAGAGGTTCTCGGTTTCAATATCAGGCTTTTTATATGATTTCGTCGCCAGACATGAAGATAGTACTACGGCTAATATTGCCGTCAGTCCAACCTTTGAGATTGATTTGATAGTCATAATAAACTCTGTGTAAACCTTAAATTATTGGATAAAACACTAAACTTCGCTTATTTCCTGCTTCTTAATAACCGCTTCGGGAGGTCCGGATATCTTTTCCTGCAGTTTTTGAAGCAGTATAAATAATACCGGAACCACAAAGAGGCCGAAGAGTGTACCTATAAACATACCTCCGACGGTACCAATACCGATTGATTGGTTGGCATTAGCATTAACACCGGTGGCCAGTGCCAGTGGCATCAGACCTGCAATAAATGCAAAGGAGGTCATGAGGATAGGACGCAGTCGTGCTTCAGCGCCGTGGATAGCCGCTTTAGCAATGGTCTGGCCTTCTATCCGACGCCGGTCCAGCGCAAACTCTACAATAAGAATAGCATTCTTAGCCAAGAGACCCATCAGCATAATTGCTGATATTTGCAGATAGATATTGTTGGCTACACCAAAAATGTTAGCGAAGATAAATGAACCGGCCAAACCTATTGGCAGGGGTAGAATAATTGACCAGGGCAGAATGTAACTTTCATACTGTGCGCTTAACAGGAAGTAGATAAAAAGCAGGCTCAGTGCAAAAATGAGTACCTCTTGTCCACTGGCTTGTTCCTCTTCACGCGTTAATCCTGAGAAGGCATAACTATAATTATCAGGTATTTGTTCCTCAAATACTTCTTTAATGGCATCAATGGCGTCACCCGAACTATAGCCGGGATTGGTAGCTCCAGTAAGTTCTACTGAATTATAGAGGTTAAAGCGTGATATATTTTGAGGTCCGTATACGCGTTCAAGCTCCACAAAAGAGCTTATAGGGGCCATTTCACCCTTATCGTTGCGTACCGTTATATTCTGTAAGCTTTCTTTTGAGGCTCGTGATTCCGGCTCAGCTTGTACGTAAACGCGATACAGTTTACCGAATCGATTAAAGTTTGAAATATAAAGTCCACCATAATAGGCTTGCATTACATCCAGTATGGACTGAACCGAATAGCCGGCGCGCTGGGCCTTGGCCTCATCTACATTTACCATGAACTGCGGATAATTGGTATCAAAGTAAGAGGTGGCATATTGTATTTCCGGTCGTTGGAACAGCGCCTGCTGTACCTGCTTACTGGTTTTATCAAGATCGTCAATTTCACCGCTGGCTATGTCTTGTACATTAACCGTAAAGCCGCTGGTGTTGCCGAAGCCTGAAATAACCGGTGGTGAAAAGAAAGCGATATCGGCTTCCTTGATACCGGCCGTTTTTTTCTGGAGCTCAGCAATGACATCATCAACGCTTTTTTCACGTTTATCCCAGCTTTTTAATTCTGCTACTACAAAGCCGTATTGGCTTCCCGATCCACTAATAATACCAAAGCCCGAAATGGCTAATCGTGCGTCAATAATGTCCATTTCCTTGAGAATATCATCCACTTCATCCATCACTTGTTGCGTTCGGTCAAGCGATGAAGAGGGGGGTAAACTAATATTAGCAAAGAAAGTACCCTGATCCTCGTCTGGAACAAATCCGGTAGGAGTATTTTCGATAAGAACCCAAAACAGTGCAAAGGAAGCTATAATAGCTACTACAGACGTCCATCCATAGCGAGAAAGGGTGCTGAGAGACTGCTTATAAACTCGTTTTGTTTTATTGAAAGCCTTATCGAAGCCAGTATGAAAGCGCTCAATAAAACTCTGCTCTTCACTATCTTTACTCTTGTGTTCCGGCTTTAAAAATAATGCAGACAGAGCGGGACTAAGGGTTAGAGCGTTAAGAGCTGATATTATAATAGCTACGGCCAGTGTAATACCGAACTGCTGGAAAAAGACTCCGGTAGAGCCGGAAATAAAGGTTACTGGTACAAAAATAGCAGACATTACCAAGGTAATCGATACAATAGCGCCTGCTATCTCGCTCATGCCGTCAACAGCTGCCTCAATGCCCGATTCGGCCCCTTCCTCTAACTTAGCGTGAATAATTTCAACGACAATAATCGCATCATCCACTACAATACCTATGGCCAGGACCATCGCAAAGAGGGTTAACAGGTTTATGCTGTAGCCGAAAATGTTGAGGAAAAAGAAGGTACCGATAAGGGATACCGGTACAGCAATGGCCGGAATAACAGTGGTCCGCCAATCCTGGAGAAAGATAAAGACTACGATGAAGACGAGAATGAAAGCTTCAATAAGGGTAGAAAATACTTTGTCAATAGAGGCAGAAAGGAAGCTGTTAGCATCAAAAACGGTAGTATATTCAATGCCTTCCGGAAATGACTTGGATGCTTCTGCAATTTCAGCTTTTACATTTTCTACAACTTCCTGGGCGTTTGAACCTGCGGTCTGTGAAATAAACAATCCCACACTGGGCGAACCGTTGGCGGTACTTACCACAGAATAAGTTTCTGCTCCCAGCTCTACATCAGCTACATCACTGAGACGGAGCATTTCGGAGGACTCTGTACGTTCGCGTATAATAATGTCTTCATATTCAGAGGCCTTGGAAAGGCGTCCTTTATACTTCATGGTATACTGGAACGATTGTTCGCTATTCTGGCCAATAGCCCCCGGTGCAGCCACAAAACTTTGTTCATTCAGCGCCTGGATGACGTCTTTGGGAATCAAATCGTAGGAAGCCATCACATCCGGTTTCATCCAGATCCGCATGGCATACGTATTGGCCCCAAAAGCATCAGCGGTACCTACGCCGTTAACGCGCTGAAGGCGGGGGATCAGGTTGATACGAGCATAGTTTTCAATAAATGTACCGTCATGTTGTCCGTTTGGACTAAATAAGGTAAATATCAGCAACCGGCTTGTTTGTTGCTTCTGCGTAGTTACCCCGGTTTGGGTTACCTCCTGCGGAAGCAGACTACTGGCTTGGGATACTCTGTTTTGAACGTTTACCGCTGCAATATCGGGATCGGTGCCCAGCTCAAAATAAACCTGAATCCGTGCACGCCCGCTATTGCTGGCCGTAGAGGTAATATAGGTCATACCCTCCACTCCGTTAATTTGTTCTTCCAGCGGGGCAATTACACTGTTCAATACCGTTTCAGCGTTAGCTCCCGGATAGGTAGCCGTAACCTGAATAGTTGGAGGGGCAATTTCGGGATAAAGCGAGACCGGCAATGCGAAGTAGCCAAGCATTCCCAGAATAACGATAATAATAGATATGACCGTTGATAATACCGGTCGTTCAATAAATCGTTTTAACATTGTATTTAATTTATATCCTTAAAATTTTGATACTCCATTGATACAAAAAATGGAAAAACTGTTTTACTTATCCTTCTCCTGATCTTTCACCGTCAGGGATTGATAAAGGCTGTCTGGATCTATGGGCTGTGGAATAATTTCAGCTTTATCTTGTATATCGGTTAAGCCGGTCGTAACAATCTTATCGCCGGCTGAAAGTCCTTCATCAACTACAAACAGTTTAGGCGTAGATAGCGGAAGCGTGTTAATATGTGTACTTGTTACGGTGTTGCTATCGGTTACGGTATAAACAAACCGTTTATTTTGAATTTCATAGGTTGATTTTTTGGGAACCACAATCGAAGATTCTTTTCTAAAAGGAATTTGAACCTTTGCCGATCCGCCACTCCTGAGTATTTTTTCTGGATTAGGAAAGACCGCTCGAAAAGAGGCAGAGCCTGTCTGAGTGTTAATAAGTCCGCTTGCCAGTTTTAGTACTCCCTCATGCTTATAAGTTGATTGGTCTGCCAGTAAAAGATTAACTTCAGGCATATCGGCAATTCGTTGCTCCAGGGTCTGGTTACCACCTTCTACAGCTACGCTTTTTGACATTTCAAGTAGCTCGCGCTCACTCATTGAGAAGTAGGCATATACTTCAGAAATATCAGAAATAACCGTTAGTGGCTTACTAATATTACTGCTTACCAAGCTTCCGATGCGATATGGAATATTGCCGATGGTACCGTTGGTAGGGCTTTTTATACGGGTATAACCCAGATTAACCTGGGCATTTTTGAGTTTTGCTTGGGCTTGAGCAAGGGCTGATTGCTGGCTTTGAAGTTTGTTTTTGGCAGATTGAAGCTGATAGTCGCTTATAATATCCTTTTCAGCAAGTTTACTTAATCGCTGAACTTCATCTTTGGCAGTGCTTATGCCTGCTTTTGCTGCTTTGACATCCGCTTTGGCTGATCGTACCTGTTGCTCATATTCTTCGCTGTTAAGCTTAAATAAGATCTGCCCCTTCTGTACGTCGTCTCCTTCATCAACCAGCATTTCAGTTATATAGCCTTGTACACGCGGGCGTAGTTCTATTGTTTGGGATCCTTCCAGCGTGGCGGGGTATTTAGAAGTAAGTATAATCGAACGAGGTTGGAGTTCTAGCACAGGGAAGGGTTGAGGCTGCTGGGATCCGCGCATCATACCCTGTTGGCCACCGCCTCCACAGGAGACTATAAAGAATGAAACAGCCGCTATGGCCACAATCCCTTTAAATGTTGAGCGATAAAATTTCATGAGTTTTCTTCTTTAAATATTTAAGTATAATTATATTCTATATTTAGTTGACATAGTCAATAAAAAGCTATTCTGTAATAGATTTGTGCAGATTCTCTAATACGTCTTCAAAGGTCTGAAGCTCTTTATCAGATAACGATCTACTGATTTTACGATCTATTTTCAGATCTACTTCCCGAGCTTCATCTAAAGCTTCTGTACCGGGAGGGGTGATATAGATAATCTTTCGGCGCTTATCTTCAGGGTCTGTAGCACGTGCTACAAACTGATGTTCTTCTAAAGAATTAATCTGTCGAAGCACCGAAGACTTGTCAACACTAACTATTTCGGCAAGTTCCTTTAAAATTAATCCGCCTTCGCAGTTTAGCATATTCAACAAAAAATACTGTTCAACGGTCAGTTTAACATTGGCTTTATCGAATTCGTTCACCAATGTTCTAAAAATTTCCTTGACTATAAAACCCATTTTGCAACCAAGGGTTTCACAAGAGAACTTATTTCTTAACGACATATTACTGATCCATGCAAGTTAAAACGCTCAAAGAAAAGAACATTAGTTGACATATACAACTAATGCAGAAATGTTTTTACAACTATTTAATTTATTGTTCGATATTGAAGGGTTCGTAATGGGATATACACATAGATTTACTTTTTTAGAGCCGGTATTCTGTGGTAAGTTTGAAGACATCTGTCCCTGATTTTGAGTAATAGACCAATTTTCCGTACCTTTTTTTGATGTTTCACAAAGGTGAAATTTTCCACCTTTCTTTATTTTACCAATTTACATTTTATAAAAAGAACAAAGTTACGGTATAGGACTTTATGGATTTATTTGACAAACTGAATGACAGACCAAGTCCATTAGGAAAATTTACTTCCGACGGTTATGGCTATTATACGTATCCCAGATTAGAAGGACCATTGGGGCCAACGATGGAATTTAATGGCAGTGAGGTTATTGTTTGGAGTATTAATGATTATTTGGGTATTGGAAGTAATGAGGAAGTAAGAGCTTATGACAAGCAGGTGGCTGCAGAAGGGGTGAGCCTTAGCAATCCGATGGGAGCACGGCTGATGACCGGGAATTCTACAGAGCACGAAAAATTGGAGCAGGAACTGGCTGATTTTGTTCATAAGCCGGATGGTCTTCTGCTAAACTACGGTTATCAGTGAATAATGAGTGTGATCCATGCCCTTGTTGATCGCAATGATTTCCTCATTTATGATGAACTTTCTCATGCCTGTATTGTGGATGGAAAGCAGCTTGCGATGTCAGATAAGTTTGTATTTAAACATAATGACATTGATAGCTTTGAGAAACAGCTAAAGCGTGCACATCGCAACGCAAGGCCTAATTCTTCTATTTTGGTGGTCACTGAAGGCGCTTTTGGAATGACTGGTGATTTAGGTATTCTAAAAGAGATGGTTGCACTTAAGGAGAAATATCCATTTCGGCTTTTAGTTGATGATGCTCACGGAGTAGGCACCATGGGTGAGGATGGATCCGGAACAGGAACACATCTGGGCTGCCAGGATGGTATTGATATTTATTTTGGTACTTTTGCCAAATCATTTGCGCTCATAGGGGCTTTTGTGGCTTCTGAGCCAGGAGTTATTGAATTTTTAAAAGCGAATACACGCAGTCAAATATTTGCTAAGTCGGTGCCCATGCCGGTTGTAAAGTCCGCGCGAAAACGCCTTGAGTTGATCCGTAAACATCCTGAATGGCGCGAAGAATTATGGAAAAACACCAATGCCTTACGCAACGGGCTGCGGGAAATAGGATATAATGTATTACCTGCCGAGTGCCCTGTGACTCCGGTGTTAACAAAAGGGAGCACCGATCTGTGTCAGACTATTATGCGACGACTGCGCGAAGAGCATGGTATATTCGTAAGTGGAGTAACTTATCCTGTGGTTCCAAAGGGAACGGTACTTGTGCGTTTGATACCAACAGCAGCCCATACAGAGGAGCATATCCAGAAGACACTGAAAGGATTTGATGCTATTAAAGATATAGCACTGAACGAGATGGAGGAGGCCACCAAATTGTCTGCGTAATAAACTTTAAATACTGTTTGGAATTAAGAGGCACTTTTTCAACCCCCCGGTACTATCCTGGGCTCAATTCAGTCGCTCCTCTTTAAGGTTCTAAACTGTTATAGATTACGGAAGGTATCCGACTGCCGGCGGATCAAGTCCGGAATGACGTGGTTTTGCAAGGGTCCTTAAAAAAGCCCCGCTAAAAAGCGGGGCTTTTATAATAAAGGGTGTAGGCGAATGTTACGAAAACAAATTCTTTAGCATTCCAATAACACCCGACTTTTTATCTTTCTTCTTGCTGCCTTCTTTTCCGCCACTATGTTTTTCATAGCTCGGCTGGGGAAGTCCGGTATCATTATTTTTCTTTTTCCGTTTACGGCCATTATTCGATCTTTTTCGTTTCTTTTTTGTTTTATTTCTCCGCCTTTGGAGCTCTTCCTTTACCTTTTTGGGCAGTGTAAGCTCTTTGGGGCCATGGGCCAACTCACCTTCAAGCTTATTAATATCGCTGCGGTCTTGCTTAGATACTAAGGATACCAGAGCTCCGGAATCAGAGGATTCTACCAAGTGTGCGCGATACCGGTATTCATCGCAGTCATTGGGGACGTCATAATTGATAACGTAACCTATATTCTTGAGGCCTAGCTGTGAGGCAGGTATATCCGCTACTAATAAAAACTGGACATCCCCGTTCATAAAATTATTGTATCGCTGCTTGTATTTTTCTTCCGATAGTTTGCCGTGCAGGCTCGTAGCCTTATAGTTTTGTTTGCGAAGCGTTTTATATAAGCGGTCGGTTCCCCGTTTAGATGCTGTAAAAATCACATAACGATCTTTGGATACTTCCTTAATATGGGCCATCAAAGTCGTAATCTTCATCCGGTTGGGCACATAGATATAGCTATGATTAAGACCTTTTTCAACCGTCGGCGGGTTGCCGAGCAGCTGCCCGTTTGTGCCATCAAATCCAAGGCTCATACCATCGTCAAGGGTGCTCAATGAAAATTCTTTTACCTTTTCCGTCAGCTCATCAGCATAGATAAGGGTTTGGTAATCGGATAAAATACGTTTTAGAACTCCTTCTACCTTAGGTAACTGGTTTTGCTTAATCAGACTATTGGCATCGTCAATCACCAGATAGTCCACCTGGCGAAAGATAAAGCGATGATCGTTTAAGGTATTTAGCAGCGAATCCGGATTTCCAACAAGTGCTTCAGGTTTATTGTTTAGAATATGCTTAAACTCTTCTTGATCTCCGTCATTATCAATAGAAGCACAGGAGATATCACAGTGATAACCTATTGCCCGTACGATATCAGTAATTTGCTGTGCTGCTTGTGAGCTTGGCGTCAAGATCAGAGCTTGTATTCCATCGGCTTCTTCTTTAGCATCAATAGCTTCTAATACGGGTATGGCAAAAGAGGCGTACTTCTCTTTTGCACTAGTTGACTTTATGAGTGCATCATGTCCATTGAGGGCTTTTGGGATTATTAATTGTTGTAATTCTGTAGGCTTTTTGAGATTTATATCGTTAAGCCCGCTAACAATATTGGCGCTTAACATTTCCATTTTATCAAACATCGACGTTCATTATTTCATTTTGTTAATATTTCTCGTTCACTACATATTGCTTCAAAATCAAGCAATACCATCCAAAGGATTAAATATACAAAAATTAGCGTGTTCCCTCATCTGAATTTATGGTTCATTCTTGAAAGGGGCTGCTAACCTAAGTTTATGTTCTATGCTATATAAGTAAACGAATGTTGCACCCAACATTATTGCCATACCTATGATGCCAGTAATTCCAGCCTCTGGACCAAAGGAGCCACCCGTCCAAATATCGGGTCCGTATTGAGTAATTTGAATAACGGTAGCATCCATATGTGTACCGCTGACCGGAAATCCAAAGATTGATCCCTGAACGAAATTCCAGCTGAAGTGCAACCCTATTGACAGGCCCAACTGCCCGGTAAGCAAATAAGGCACAGCCAATACTACTCCAGCAAAAATAATATTTAGAATGGCAATTTCTGTAACATTGGGATTGAAGGCATGCATTAGCGCAAAAAAGGTTGAGCTAAGGATGACTGCTGCTATAGCTGTACCCGTTGTGCCTATTTTGGAATGATACAGCCCTTCTGATAGGTTGAGTATCTGATACCCGCGGGAAAGGGATTCCTCGTAGATACCGACGATCAACATAGCTAACAGCGAGCTCAATAATGCCAGAAAAAAAGGATAGGGCAGTGTCGTTTGGTACCACCCGGTAATCGCGATCCAGTTAAGCTGCCATTCTAAAATAAAGATGGAGCACATTGCAAAACTTCCAAAGCATATGCCGACCATAAAATCTTTAACCCACTGTTTGTTTACTGTTAATCCGTAAGATAACACAGGGCGTTTATCTAACATTGTGGCAGCGAGCCATATACTTGCTATAACGCCAATTAAGGAGCCGATAGCCGTATAGAGACTTGTCTGCAGAGGAACGAGTAGCCTTATTAGAAGGGTGGCCAATCCTGCGATAAAGAAAAATACTATAAACTGGATGAGCAGACGCCAGCCCGCGCGAAGGCGATTTTCTTCAACATTAAAAAATAAATTCATATGTTAGGCCCTATTACATAAACCAAAAAGTGCATAAATCTACGTAAAACAACGAACAGTATTAAACTATTCTTTATGAGTGATCGATTTGTATTTGATGATTCTAAACAACGGGTTGAAAAGCAGTTTGGGGTACAGTCTGAGCGAAAAGATTATTATGAATCTGACTTTAATATTACCCCTGGTTCTTTAATTCCCGTCATTCTTAATGACGATGAGGGGGAAAAGGAGATACGTAAGGCATTGTGGGGTTTGCTTCCTCCGGATGCAGAGGATGAGCGGTCCGGTGCCGGACATTATGAAGTAAGTATGGAAGCTATTAGTGAAGAGGAATGGAAAATGGAAGCCCTCAAAACCCGGCGCTGCCTCATACCGGCTCAAGGTTTTTATAAATGGAAGACAACCGAAAAACGGAGTACACCCTTTTATATTCGTCTGCTTGAAGATCGGTTAATGGCTATTGCGGGTATTTACAGTATATGGGAGTCCCCTTCCGGCCGCAAGGCTTACTCCTGCTCAATGTTAACTACTGATGCCAATGTGTTGATTCAGCCGGTAGGGCAGTTGATGCCCGTAATTGTTGAACAGGAAGATTATGAAGAATGGCTGCAAGCAAAAGAGCTCAACGAAGAGGTGGTTAGTCAGATTACTCAACCGTATCCGATGAGCAAAATGGCCGTAAATCGAGTTTCAGAGGCGGTTAATGACGTAAATAATAACGGGCCTGAGCTGGTTCAACCGATCCCTAAATAGTCTGTTTATCCGCAATTAGTGCTGGTTGTTGATGGGCGATGATGGTTTTAAATATTACTGAATCTGGCACCTTATTTTATATGGTCCAAAGGGAGGCGGAAAGTCTAAGGCTATTTCTTTATAAATCCTTTTACTATAAACATCATTTCTGTCGGCAGACGGATCCATCTCCGAAACTCTATTGGTTTTAGGCGTTAAAAGGAGAAGCTGAAATCGAGTCCGACTAAGCTAAGCACGCTCTA
>Ga0079226_10000199_pt1 | contig 39758 bp, 39 predicted proteins | sample Poulit2014_FD_76345 | JGI IMG/M metagenome (GOLD analysis project Ga0079226, IMG submission 76345) | Agricultural soil microbial communities from Georgia to study Nitrogen management - Poultry litter 2014 | ecosystem: Environmental > Terrestrial > Soil > Agricultural land | place: USA: Georgia...
GCACCAGAGGCTGTGGCTGCCGCGAAGGCGAGTGCAAGTGCGATTTTGGAGGGTTTATTCATGTTTCTCCTCGTTGAGCTGATGCTGTTAAGTGACCGCAGCGAACCCCCGCCGCATATAAAATAACGGAACCAGTATAGCAACGCTATTGAACGGGTCAAAGAATTGCGCTGGGTCTCTTGTGTGTTAGCTGAAATGTTAAGACATTTCGGCCAGATTAGCTAAGCTCAAAGGCCATATAACGGCTAATCTTTGGCATAAAACCATTTAAAAGGCTTTAAACGTTGGGTTTAGGCAACAGCTCGGCGAATCCGGGGTCTTTTAGGGTGGGCATCGATGCGTCAGCATTTTATTTGTCAGATTCGCAAAAAATGGTTTGCTGACAAGCGGGTCACCCGCACTTTTGCGGGAAATGATAGAATCTCAAAGTTGGTCCTATTTATAGGGTCGGCCTTTTCCCGAGACTTTTCTAACTTTTATTACCTTAAAGACTACCTATGGATTCCTTCGCTAAGGAAACTCTTCCTATCTCTTTGGAAGAGGAAATGCGCCGCAGCTATTTAGATTATGCCATGAGCGTCATTGTGGGTCGGGCCCTACCTGACGTTCGCGATGGTTTAAAGCCCGTGCACCGGCGCGTGCTGTATGCCATGCATGAGCTAAACAATGACTGGAACCGCCCCTATAAAAAATCGGCTCGTATTGTTGGGGATGTCATCGGTAAATATCACCCGCATGGTGACGCGGCAGTTTATGACACCATTGTCCGCCTCGCTCAAGATTTTTCCATGCGCTATATGCTCGTTGATGGGCAGGGTAACTTTGGTTCCATCGATGGCGATGGCGCGGCAGCCATGCGCTATACCGAGATTCGACTGGCCAAGATTGCGCATGAGCTTTTGGCTGACATCGATCAAGAGACCGTAGATTTCGCGCCCAACTATGATGGTAGCGAACAAGAACCTACCATCCTGCCCACCCGTTTGCCCAATTTGTTGGTGAATGGCAGCTCAGGGATTGCTGTGGGCATGGCAACCAACATTCCCCCTCATAACCTGGCAGAAGTGGTTGATGGTTGTTTGCATTGTTTGGCCCACCCTGATTGCACCGTAGACGAATTATTCGAGTTTATCCCCGCCCCAGATTTTCCCACTGGGGGCATCATTTATGGCATGGCTGGGGTCCGAGAGGGTTATCGCACTGGTCGTGGGCGCATCATCATGCGTGCCAAAACGCATTTTGAGATGATGGATAATGGCCGCGATGCCATTATTATCGACGAGATTCCCTACCAGGTGAACAAAAAATCCCTGCAAGAGCGCATCGCCGAGTTGGTACAAGAAAAGAAAATCGAGGGGATTGCCGACATCCGCGACGAGTCTGACAAGGACGGGATGCGGTTAGTCATTGAGCTACGCCGTGGCGAGGTGCCCGAGGTTATTCTCAACAACCTTTACAAAAACACCCAGCTGCAAGAAACCTTTGGCATGAACCTGGTGGCCTTGGTCGATGGGCAGCCTCGGTTGCTTAACCTGAAGCAGCTAGTAGAGTACTTTCTATATCATCGGCGCGAGGTGGTTACTCGACGCACGGTTTTCCAATTGCGTCGGGCACGTGACCGTGGCCATGTTCTCGAAGGCCTTGCCGTGGCCTTGGCCAATATTGATGAGTTTATCCGGATTATCCGGGCGGCACCTACGCCTCCGGTAGCGCGCGAAGAGCTCATGGCGCGCCGCTGGGATGCTCAACTAGTACGTACCATGGTAGAGCGGGCCAATGAAAGCGAAGTGCCTGGTGGCCATTTAGCCTATCGACCCGAAGATCTCGAGTCGGATTACGGCATTCAGCCCGATGGCAGTTATCGTTTAAGCCCCGTGCAGGCCCAGGAAATTCTGAATATGCGCTTGCAGCGCTTGACCGGGCTCGAGCAAGACAAGATTGTCGATGAGTACAAAGATGTCATGGCGTTGATTGCCGATTTGCTGGATATTTTGGCCCGCCCTGAGCGCGTGACTGAAATCATTGCTGAAGAGCTGACTGCCATCAAGGATGAGTACGTTGCCCGTACCAATGATCAGCGACGCTCTCACATTGAGCTCAATGCAACAGAGCTTGATACCGAGGATCTGATTACGCCCATGGATATGGTCGTGACCTTGTCTCATGCGGGTTATATCAAAAGCCAGCCTCTGTCCGAGTATCGTGCCCAGCGCCGTGGTGGCCGTGGCAAAGTGGCTACGACCACGCGCGAAGATGATTGGGTGGATCAGCTTTTCATCGCCAATACGCATGACTATTTGCTTTGTTTTTCTGACCGGGGTCAGGTGTACTGGCTGAAGGTCTGGGAGGTTCCTCAAGGGTCGCGCAATTCTCGCGGCCGACCCATTGTGAACATGTTCCCCTTAGAGCCCGAGGAAAAGATTACGGCTGTCTTGTCTGTTAAAGCCTTTAGCGATGACCAGTATGTGTTCATGGCAACGACTCAGGGCACTGTCAAGAAAACGGCTTTGTCAGCTTTCGCTAACCCGCGCAAAGCAGGCATTATCGCCGTGGGTCTGGCCGAAGGCGACTATCTCATCGGGGCGCAGCTGACCTCTGGCAATGACGATGTCATGCTGTTTTCTGATGATGGCAAAGCGGCCCGTTTTGCCGAGACGGATGTGCGCCCAATGGGGCGTACCGCCCGTGGTGTGCGCGGCATGAATCTCGAGGCCGGCCAGCAAGTGATAGCCATGCTTGTGGCCCAAGAAGGCAAAAATAGCGTGCTAACTGTTACAGAGCGCGGGTTTGGCAAGCGTACTTCCATCGAGGAATACCCACGTTATAGTCGGGGCACCAAAGGGGTGATTGCCATACAGTGCTCAGAGCGCAATGGCCCCTTGGTGGGGGCGGTGCTGGTTGATGAGCAAGATGAAATCATGCTGATTACCAATACTGGGGTATTGGTTCGTACCCGTGTGTATGAAATTCGCGAGATGGGGCGTGCTACGCAGGGTGTCACCCTGATCAGTGTCGACGAAGGCGGTCGCCTGTCCGGTGTGTATCGGGTCCTGGAACAAGATGTAGATGATCTGGCCACCGAAGAACTGGACACTGAAGGGCAGCCGCTGGCAGAGGGGGGCGATGGAACAGATTCCTTGTCAGCCCCCGAGGCTGACCTTGCCCCCGATTCTGCTCCTCCTGCAGACAATGAACAGGAGCCCGAAGCGGATGACGAACAAGATTAACCCCAACGCCAATACAGCCTATTAGAGGAAATAAAACGAATGCGTCCCTGGAATTTTTCTGCTGGCCCAGCCATGTTGCCTTATGAGGTCCTAGAACAAGTAGGCAAGGAACTAACCGATTGGCAGGGCAGTGGCATGTCGGTGATGGAGATGAGTCATCGCGGCCCGCAATTCAAACAAATCATCAAGGCTGCAGAGCAGGATTTGCGCGCTTTGCTGGCCATCCCTGAAGATTTTGTCGTGCTTTTTACCCAAGGGGGTGCGCAGGCGCAAAATGCGTTGGTGCCCCTGAACCTGCTGGGCCGCAGCGCTGATCAGACAGCAGATTACGTTGTCTCTGGGCGTTGGTCGGCCAAATCCTTCCAAGAGGCGCAGCAGTTTGGCAATGTTCGCATGGCAGCCACTTCAAATGCGGTGACGGAAATCAATGGGCAGATCTATCAGGCTTATACCTGGTTTCCTCGCCCCGAACACTGGGATCTCAACCCCAAGGCGGCCTATGTTCATGTCTGCAGCAATGAGACCGTAGGGGGTGTCGAGTTTGTTGACTGGCCCGAGTTAGACATACCGGTGGTGGTTGATGCCTCTTCCGATATTTTGTCGCGCCCCATCGATTTTAATCGAGTGGATATGGTGTATGCAGGTGCTCAAAAAAATATTGGCCCTGCGGGTCTCACTCTGGTGCTGATACGCCGCTCTTTATTGGGGCATGCCCTGGCGCATTGTCCAAGTGCCTTGAACTATACCTTGCTTGATGAGCAGGGCTCGATGGTCAATACCCCCCCGACTTTTGCCATTTATGTTGCTGGCCTGGTTTTTAAATGGCTACTCAAACAAGGGGGGATAGCAGCCATTGAGCAGCGCAATATAGACAAATCCCAATATTTGTATCAGGCCATAGATCAGTCAGCGCTTTATGTGAACCGGGTCGAGCCAAGCGTGCGCTCGCGCATGAATATTCCCTTCCAGCTGACTCGCGAAGGCCTGGAGCAAACATTTTTAGAGCAGGCTGCAGCGGCTGGCCTGTTGCAGCTAAAAGGGCATCAATCAGTAGGTGGAATGCGCGCCTCCATATACAACGCCATGCCATTTGCAGGTGTCGAGGCCTTGGTTCAATTCATGCAAGATTTTGAGCGTACCCATGGATAAAACACTAAGCGAACGTTTGACCCCCTGGCGGGAAAAAATTGATGAGCTGGATCAGCAGATTTTGGCTTTGCTTAATCAGCGCGCAGAGGCCGCTTTAGCCATTGGCAAAATCAAACAAGATGTGGCGGTTGATGACCCAATTTTGCGGCCCGAGCGAGAAGCCCAGGTCGTCAGAAATTTGCAGCAGGCCAATGCGGGCCCGGTGCAATCTGCCTCCATTGCTGCTATCTGGGCCGAGGTGATCTCTGCCTGCCGTGGTTTGGAGGCTGTCCCTCGGGTAGCCTATATGGGGCCCGAGGGAACGTTTTCTGAACAGGCGGCCCTGGAGCATTTTGGTCACTTCATTGATAAAAAGCCCTGTCAAAGCTTTGATGAGGTGTTCCGTCTGGTCGAGGCAGGGCAGGCCGATTTTGGCATGGTGCCCGTTGAAAACTCTACCGAAGGCGCTGTGAACCGCACTTTGGATTTGCTGCTGACCACACCGCTAAAGGTTATTGGCGAGCATTCGCTCTATGTCCAGCATAATTTGCTTAATCAAAGTGGCGATGGGGCTGATATCAAGCGTATCATGGCGCACCCACAAGCTTTGGCCCAATGTCAGCATTGGCTTAACAAGCATTTCCCCCATTGCGCCCGCGATGCTGCCTCCAGCAACGCCGAAGCAGCGCGTTTGGCCGCCAATGACCCCAGCATTGCGGCGATCGCCGGTGTGCAGGCAGCACAAGCCTGGGGGTTGCAGGCGGTGCATGAGGGAATACAAGATGACCCTCAAAACCGTACCCGGTTTTTGGCGTTGGGTACCCAGATGAACGCCGCCTCGGGGCGCGATAAAAGCAGCTTAATCCTGGCGGTGCCCAACCGTGCTGGCGCTGTTTATGAAATGTTGGCGCCGCTGGCGCGTCACGGTGTATCCATGACCCGTTTTGAGTCGCGTCCTGCGCGTACGGGAGATTGGGAATATTATTTTTATGTGGATATACGGGGCCACCATGATGACCCTGATGTACAACGCGCCTATGCCGAGCTCAAACAAGAAGTCGCCTTTTTTAAACTATTGGGTTCTTACCCCCAGCAATAATGGGTGATTCGCAGGATACTTCGTTTTTTATCCCTTGCTTGGCCATCGTGGGGCCAGGTTTGATAGGGGGTTCTGTAGCGGCAGCACTAAAAGCGGCAGGCAAGGTGGGCCAGATATTGGGCGTGGGCCGAGATGCAGCTGCATTGCAGCAGGCCCAGCAGCGGGGCCTGATTGACCAGGTGGCATCCATTGAGCAGGCCGCCGCTCAGGCCCAGGTAATTTTATTGGCAACCCCGGTTGGGGCGATGCCCGAGCTGTTTGCGCAGCTGCGCAAACAGCTTGGCCCTGAAGTAGTCATCACCGATGTCGGCAGCACCAAGCAAACCATCGTGCAGCAGGCCAAAGAACTGCTGGGAACACATTTTGCCCAATTTGTACCCGGACATCCCATTGCTGGGGCCGAAAAATCTGGCCCCCAGGCAGCCCGGGCAGATCTGTACCAAGGCCGTAATGTGGTGTTGACCCCCACCAAACTTACTCATGACTGGGCGCAACAACAAATTATCAACCTCTGGGAAGCCTGTGGTGCGCGGGTTTTGTTAATGGACCCGCAAGAACACGATCAGGTGCTGGCCTCGGTAAGTCATGTCCCTCATTTTTTGTCATCGGTGTTTATGTGGCAGGTGGCCAGTGCAGAGAATGCCGATTTGCGCCTAAGCGTAGCGGGTAGTGGTTTTCGTGATTTCACTCGCATCGCAGAGGGCTCTGCCGAGGTATGGCGGGATATTTTCATGAGTAATAAACAAGCGGTGCTCCAAGAATTGCAGCATATACGCGCCGCTTTTGCACAGGCTGAGGAAGCCTTGCAAAGTAGCGATGCCCAATCGCTTTATGAGTTTTTGGAGCGTGCTGCCTTAGCGCGTCGTTTATGGGCTACACGGAGTGGTTTTGATGAATAAAGAACAAACTTATGTGCTCCCCCAGGTGCGGCGTGCTCGGGGTACGGTTGTTTTACCCGGTTCAAAAAGCATTTCTAACCGAGCCTTGTTATTAGCAGCCATGGCTCGGGGCCGTACCGAGCTACACGGGGTCTTGGAGTCAGACGACACCGAAGTCATGCTTGATTCATTAAATCGCTTGGGTATTCCGGCCGAGCAATTGGCGCCTTCCACCTATGCGATCACCGGCGGTTGGTCTAGCCTACGACCTCAGGCAGAGCTTTTCCTGCGCAACGCTGGTACTGCCATGCGCTCATTGACAGCGGCATTGGCATGGGCTGGGGGGCATTATCAGCTTAGTGGGATTGAGCGCATGCACGAACGGCCTATTGGGGATTTGGTCGAGGCCCTAAACCAAGGGGGGGCGGCTATCCAATATTTACAGGCCGAGGGGTATCCGCCGCTGGCCATACAACCCGCTACGCTACGCGAGGGGCATTGTTTTCAGGTTAAGGGAAATGTTTCCAGCCAGTTTTTGACCGCCCTGTTGATGGCGGCGCCTTTAGTTGCCCAGCAGACCCGGCAGGCAGTACATATAGAGGTGATCGGGACGCTGATCTCCCAACCTTATATTGCCATTACCTTGGCCATGATGGCTGATTTTGGTGTGGTTGTGGAACGCGAGGGATGGCAGCGATTTTCCATACCGGCGCAGGCTGCCTACCAAAGTCCCGGGGTATACCAGGTCGAGGGCGATGCCTCTTCTGCCTCTTATTTTCTCGCGTTGGGTGCTATCGGTGGCGGCCCAATCGAGGTGCAGGGGGTGGGTTCCAGTTCCGTACAAGGTGATCTTGCCTTTGCCGAAGTGGTGCGGACCATGGGGGCCGAGGTGCAATACCACGCGCACTCTTTGATCGTGCGCGGTTTGCGGGTGGCCCAAGGAGATCGGTTGCGTGCCTTTGATCAAAGCTTCGAAGACATTCCTGATGCCGCAATGACTGCGGCTGCCATGGCGGTTTATGCTGATGGGCCATGCACGTTGCGTGATATTGGCAGTTGGCGCGTCAAAGAAACCGATCGCATTGATGCCATGCAGGCCGAATTGCAGCGAATAGGGGCTCACGTCGAGGCGGGGCCTGATTGGTTAAGGGTGCACCCTGTCACAGGAGATAGCTGGCGTTCTGCACGAATCCAGACCTACGATGACCATCGCGTAGCCATGTGCCTGTCATTGGCAGCTTTTGCCCCAGTGACTGTAACCATTTTGGATCCTGGTTGTGTCAGCAAAACCTTTCCTCATTATTTTCAAGTTTTTGAGCAATTGGTGCAGGAATGAATAATATCCCCGTCATCACCATTGATGGTCCTACTGCTTCAGGCAAGGGCACCGTGGCCCAATTGGTGGCCCAAGAGTTAGGCTGGCATATGCTAGATAGTGGCGCCTTGTATCGGCTAACCGCCTTGGCCGCCTTGCAAAACGAAGACAATCTTGATGATCCCAAGCAGTTGGCCGACCGGGCCGCTGCCTTGCAGATACATTTTCAGGCGGGGCAGATCTGGTTGGCAGAGCAAGAGGTTTCGGCGGCTTTGCGAGAGGAACAGGTTGGTTTGGCAGCTTCCAGGATTGCCGCTTATCCATTAGTGCGTGATGCGCTTTTACAACGACAACGCGATTTTCGCCAGCCACCCGGGTTAGTCGCGGACGGTCGCGATATGGGCACAGTGGTTTTCCCTGATGCGCCGCTGAAGATATTCCTGGTTGCCGAGGTCCGTGCAAGGGCCGAAAGACGTTATAAGCAGTTGATAGATAAGGGTTTCACTGTTAAAATCGGCGATGTATTAAAAGACCTGCAGGCGCGCGATGAACGCGATCAAAATCGCAGTGTGGCCCCGCTGTTACCCGCCAAAGACGCTGTTACCGTTGATTCCTCGCATCTTAGTATCCAGGAAACGGTTGCACAGGTGCTTGCATACTGGTCTAATATCAGGGCTTAAAGCATTGCTCAGGGCAATGCAATTTTAATTTTTCATTAGGTCCAACCTGGGTTTGCTACTTGGCTGTAAGTCAGGTTGGTTTTTTCACTCCACCGCTTGCGGTGTGTTATTAACGAGCCATTTTGGCTGATGGAATTTATTTAATGTCCTCCATCTCTAGTACCGATTTTTCTACAGACGATGTTTTGGGCGGCGAGAGCTTCGCCGACCTGTTCGAAGAAAGTATCCAGGATCAAGACCTCAAAGTAGGCGAGGTTATCTCGGCAGAAGTTCTCCGCATTGACCACAACTACGTCTTGGTCAACGCCGGCCTCAAATCCGAATCACTGATCCCCATCGAAGAGTTCCTGAACGACCAGGGCGAACTCGAAGTCGAGCCAGGTGATTTTGTTTCTGTTGCCATTGACGCCTTTGAGAATGGCTATGGCGACACCATATTATCCCGCGATCGTGCCAAACGCTTGTCAGCCTGGCTGGCACTCGAGCAGGCGCTCGAATCAGGCGAGCACGTTACCGGTACCATTGTAGGCCGTGTCAAAGGTGGTATGACGGTCATGACTAATGGCATTCGTGCCTTCTTGCCTGGTTCCTTGGTTGACCTGCGTCCGGTCAAGGATACCACCCCCTACGAGGGGCAAACCGTCGAATTCAAGGTCATCAAGCTGGATCGCAAACGTAACAACGTTGTGCTGTCTCGTCGTGCCGTGCTCGAAGAAAGCATGGGCGAAGAGCGCGAGCGCTTGCTTGAAACGCTCGAAGAAGGGCTGGTACTCAAGGGCATTGTCAAAAACATCACCGATTACGGTGCCTTTATCGATCTGGGCGGCATCGATGGCCTGCTGCATATCACGGACATGGCCTGGCGTCGTGTTCGCCATCCTTCCGAGCTGCTGCAAATTGGCGAAGAGGTCGAGGTCAAAGTACTCAAATTCGACCGCGAACGCAGCCGCGTATCACTAGGTGTCAAGCAGCTGGGTGAAGACCCTTGGTTGGGCTTGTCGCGCCGCTACCCACAAGGCACCCGTTTGTTTGGCAAGGTAACCAACCTGACCGACTACGGTGCTTTTGTTGAAGTCGAAGACGGCATCGAAGGTCTGGTACACGTCTCCGAGATGGACTGGACAAACAAAAACGTCGACCCACGCAAAGTGGTTACTTTGGGTGAAGAGGTCGAGGTCATGGTGCTCGATATCGACGAAGAACGTCGACGCATCTCCTTGGGCATGAAGCAGTGCCGTCCCAACCCTTGGGAAGAGTTCGCCATGAATCACCAGCGCGGTGACCGGGTCCGGGGTGCCATCAAATCGATTACGGATTTCGGCATTTTTGTTGGCCTTGATGGCGGCATCGATGGTTTGGTCCACCTTTCTGACCTCACCTGGTCTGGCAGCGGCGAAGAGGCCGTTCGCGAGTACAAGCGCGGCGAGGAAGTCGAAGCTGTCGTTCTGGGCATTGACACAGAAAAAGAGCGCATTTCGCTGGGAATCAAGCAGCTAGAAGGCGACCCCTTCGGTAATTTTGTGGCCGAACACGAGCGCGGCGCTGTCCTCAAGGGTACAATCAAATCGGTTGAGCCCAAGGGCGCTGTGGTCAATCTGGCCATTGACGTTGATGGTTACCTGCGTGCCTCTGAAATTTCTACAGGCCGCGTCGAAGACGCCACCACCGTGCTGAACGAAGGTGACGAAATCGAAGTCATGATCATCAATGTCGATCGCAAAGCACGTAGCATTCAGCTGTCCATCAAGGCACGCGAAAGCGCCCAGGCAGCAGAAACCATGCAGCGCATTACCGAGCAAGGTGCTTCTACAGGTACCACCAACTTGGGTGCACTGTTGCGTGCCAAGCTTGACCAGCAACGCGAAGACACCGAAGAATAAGCGTGACAAAGTCCGAGTTAATTACTCTGTTGGCCAATCGCTTCCCGCAGTTTGCGCTGCGTGATGTCGACCTCTCGGTCAATGTGTTGCTCGACTCGATGACCGAGGCCCTGGTTCAAGGTCAACGGATTGAGATCCGGGGTTTCGGGAGCTTTACTGTATCAACGCGAGCAGCACGTGTAGGTCGCAATCCGCGGTCGGGTGAAAAAGTTCATGTGCCGGCCAAGCGGGTGCCGCATTTCAAAGCAGGCAAAGAACTGCGTGAACGTGTTGACGCCACCTTTGTTGCCGAGCAAAACCAGTAATCACGCCTTTATACTTGGTTTTGCATTGATGTTGTCTAAGTAAAACGGGTCCATGTCGGGCCCGTTTTTGATTCGTGCTTCCCTAGGGTGGGCATTTTAGTTGTAATATTGTTCAGCCCATAGCGGAAGTTGTCTAAAATGGGGCGCTAACAAAGCCAAGGCATAGGGTCCCGGTGCAGGTTGCGATAAAGCCCTGCTTTGCCATTACAATAGGGACGTTGAGTACATCATTGGAGCAAAACAATGCGCATTGTTGTTTGGGTATTAAGAATAATTGTGTTTCTTGTTGTGTTGGCCTTTGCCATCAAAAACACAGAACGCGTACCTGTCCATTTCTTTGGTAATTATGCGATAGACAATGTTCCATTGATTATCGTTATGCTGGTCGCCTTTGTGCTCGGCTTGGTGCTGGGTTTGCTGGTGACCTTACTTAGCGGCATGCGCAAACAACGCGAACTTAATCGCTTAAAGCGCGAGGTAGCACATTTAGAAGATCAATTGCAGCAGCCCGAGACCAAAAAACCAATGGTGGCTCCCGAGGCAGCCGCACCCATGGCTCCGCTGTAATTAACAATAAAGGGTTTTCAAAGTGGATTTTGAACCTTGGTGGCTGATTGCCGTTCCTGTATTGTTTGCTTTGGGCTGGGTGGCTGCCCGCGTAGATTTCAGGCAAATGCTTTCGGAAAGCAAGCGTTTGCCAGACTCTTATTTCAAAGGGCTCAATTTTCTGTTAAACGAAGAGCCCGATCAGGCCATCGATGCCTTTATCGAGGTAGCCAAGCTTGATTCAGAAACCATCGAGCTGCATTTTGCACTGGGTAACTTATTTCGCCGCCGGGGCGAAATAGAGCGCGCCATCCGTGTCCATCAAAGTTTGCTGGCTCGCGCCGATCTGGCGCCTCAGGCACGCGAAGACGCCCAATTCGAGCTTGCCCAAGATTTTTTTAAAGCAGGCATGCTGGATAGGGCCGAAGCGGCCTTTGAGGCGGTGACCGAAGGCCGCCATAGCAAAGCTGCCATGCAAGCCTTGATACGCATTTATGAGGCCGCCCATGATTGGCCCAAAGCCATAGAGGCAGTCAAAAGATTAAACGCCTTGACCAATGAACCCGTTATCCAGCGGGTGCATTATTTTTGTGAGCAGGCCGAGCAGGCTCTAAATGCCAACCCCCCTCAGTTGGATGCGGCTCTGCGCGCCTTTGATGGTGCCGATCAAGCGGTTAAGTCGTTGGGTAGCGCCTGCACCATTGGGTCCAAAGCGCGGCTGGCGATGCTCAAAGCCCGTTACGAGCAGCTTAATGAGCACTTAGAACAGCAACGCGACGAATTGGTGCCCATCTTGAACCAGGCCCCTGATTATGCTGGCCTGATTGCCAATGATATTCTGCAGGTCTATGATGCACTCGATCAAAGAGACGAAGGCTTGGAACTATTATTAAGCCACCACGAGCGTTACCCTAGTCTTGATGTTTTTAATGTGCTCTTCAAAGCGTTGCGCACCCAACGAGGCTCCATAGAAGCCTGGCATTTTGCCCGCCAGGCACTACGACGCACTCCCTCCCTGCTGGCGCTTGATAAAATGCTCGAGGTAGAAATCAGTTTGGAAAATGACCCACAGCTGACTGCCCGGTTACAGGATCTGGTCGAGGATAATCTTTCCAAAGAGATTGCCGCCGGTGCGGATCTAGGTCTACTGCGCAGCCTGATTCACAAACACACGCAGCGCCTGGATCGTTATGCCTGTCAGGAATGTGGCTTTGAAACACGATATTATTATTGGCAGTGTCCCGGCTGCAATCACTGGGAGAGCTATCCTCCAAAACGCTTAGAGGAAATGCAATGAAAAGTTTTCCATGGGACCAGGTTGAAAGGGCCCGTGTGCTCGTGATTGGGGATGTCATGCTGGATCGTTACTGGTTCGGCCAGGTAGAGCGGATATCACCCGAGGCGCCTGTGCCTGTGGTGCGGGTGATGCGCAAGGAAGACCGCCTGGGGGGCGCAGCCAATGTGGCCCGCAACATTGTCGCCTTGGGCGCCCAAGCTACGCTGATAGGGCTCGTTGGTGCCGATTCTGACGGGCAAACCGTTCGGACTTTGCTACAGGCAGATGGTATTCAAGAACGTTTGGTGGTTGATGAGCAGCGGCCCACCACGCTGAAATTACGCGTGATTGGGCGCCAGCAACAACTCATTCGGGTAGATTTCGAGGAACAACCCACGAGCCTCGCACTTTCAAGCATTCATCAATCGATGCGGTCCTTGCTGGCGCAACATGATGTAGTAGTGCTGTCTGACTATGCCAAAGGTGCGCTTAAAGAGGTTCAATCCCTGATAACCTTGGCACGTCAGGCGAAGATTCCCGTGCTGGTAGATCCCAAAGGAGAGGACTATTCCCGTTATCACGGGGCTACCTTGCTTACCCCAAATCGTCTAGAGATGAAGCAGGCTGTGGGGGCTTGGCAGACCGAAGAGGAATTGGAGCACAAGGCCCAGCAATTGCGGCAACAATTAGCCTTGGAAGCCCTTTTGATTACACGGTCGGAACAGGGGATGAGCATTTTTGTGGATGAGGCACGCCACCATGTAGATGCCCAGGCCAAAGAAGTTTTTGATGTCTCTGGTGCGGGCGATACGGTTCTGGCCACACTGGCCGTTGGTCGTGCAACAGGTTTGGATTGGGTGCAGGCCATGTATTGGGCTAACCGAGCCGGCGGTATTGCGGTTGGCAAATTGGGCACCTCAGTGGTGACAGCCAAGGAGTTATCATGATTATAGTGACAGGCGGGGCAGGATTTATCGGCAGCAACTTGGTCGCGGGCCTGAATCAGCGTGGTATCAACGATATCATGGTGGTTGATGATCTGAGCGAGGGTGATAAGTTCAAAAATATTGCTTCGACGCAGATTGCAGACTATTTAGACAAAGACGATTTTCGGCAGCGGTTGCAGCAGTCCGGCAAACTACCCAAGATTCAAGCCGTTTTCCATCAAGGGGCATGTTCAGATACCACAGAACAAGATGGTCGCTACATGATGGATAACAACTATCGAGTTAGTCTTGAGCTGCTTGAGTATTGCCAACAGCAGCGCATTCCCCTCATTTATGCATCTTCAGCAGCTGTCTATGGAGCGGGGCCAAACTATCAAGAACAACCAGATTGCGAAGCCCCCCTTAATGTCTACGGCTATTCCAAGCTGCTTTTTGATCAGGTGGTGCGGCGGCAGCTCAAAATGCTCCAGGCTCCTGTGGTGGGACTACGTTATTTTAATGTGTACGGTCCCAACGAAGATCACAAAGGACGCATGGCTTCGGTGGCACGCCATAACATGAAGCAATTCGAGGCCGAAGGCTTTGTGCGTCTTTTTGGGGGGTGGGATGGTTACGGGGACGGCCAGCAGCAGCGAGATTTCATTGCTGTCCAGGACGTTGTGAAGGTCAATTTGTTCTTTTTAGATCATCCCCAGCATTCGGGTATTTTTAATTGTGGCACAGGTCGTGCCCAGCCTTTTAACGATGTGGCTCTGGCGGTGGTCAATAGCATGCGAGAGCACCAACAGCAACCCGCTTTACCGCTTGTTGAATTGGTGCAGCAGCAGCTGATACGCTACATCGATTTTCCCGAAGACTTAAAGGGGCGTTACCAAAGCCATACTCAGGCCGATTTGAGCCAACTGCGCGCCCTTGGTTATGAGGACGAGTTCATGAGTGTAGCCGAGGGGGTGCGGGCCTACGTGCAGGCTTGCTACGGCTGAGCATCTCAATAAACAAAACGCGCTCACCCTTTTGGGGCAGCGCGTTTTTTACCTGCGATTTTGCTGGTTAAGCCTAAAGGGCTTCGATCAATTCGGGAACAGCCTCGAAGAGGTCGGCAACCAGACCATAATCAGCCACACTGAAGATGGGTGCTTCGGGATCCTTGTTGATTGCTACGATAACCTTTGAGTCTTTCATGCCAGCCAAGTGTTGGATGGCCCCAGAAATGCCAAGGGCAATATATAGCTGTGGGGCAACAATTTTCCCAGTTTGACCAACTTGCCAGTCGTTGGGGGCATAACCTGCATCGACAGCGGCCCGAGAGGCCCCTACCGCAGCGCCTAATTTGGCTGCCAAGTCATCTACCAATTTAAAGTTTTCGGCACTGCCTAGCCCGCGACCACCCGATACAACAATTTGCGCAGCAGCGAGATCGGGGCGATCACTTTGGGCGATTTCACGGCCAACAAAACGGCTTTTGCCGCTGTCCTCAACAGCATCTACCGTTTCAACGGTGGCATTGCCCCCACTGTCTGCTACTGCATCAAAAGCGGTGGTACGTACTGTCAGTACCTTTTTGGGATCGGTACATTCGACAGTGGCAATGGCGTTACCGGCATAGATGGGGCGGGTGAAGCTATCCGCTGATATGACGGACAGGACATCAGAAATTTGGGCCACATCGAGCAGGGCAGCGACGCGGGGGGCGACGTTTTTGCCAAATGTGGTAGAGGGAAAGAGGATATGGCTGTAGCCTTCAGCTTGTTGTAGTACTTGCTTGGCCACATTTTCGGCCAGACCATGCTCCAGGGCAGCACCTTGGGCAAGCAGTACCTTTTCCACCCCGTCGATTTGCGCTGCTGCATCGGCGACGCTTTGGGCTTCCTGGCCTGCTACCAAGACGTGTATTGGGGATTGCAGCTGTGCTGCTGCGGCAATGGTATTGAGCGTGGCCGGATTGAGCGTTTGATTATCGTGCTCAGCAATAACAAGAACAGACATATTAAAGTACCTTTGCTTCATTTTTAAGTTTATCAACCAAGCTGGCGACATCGTCGACGATCACACCGGCAGCCCGAACAGGTGGTTCTGTTACCTTAAGGGTTTTGATGCGTGGCGTTACATCTACCCCGAGCTCTTCAGGGGTAAGGGTATCGAGTGTCTTTTTCTTGGCCCGCATGATGTTGGGCAAAGTGACGTAGCGGGGCTCATTGAGGCGCAAATCGGTAGTAATTACTGCAGGCAAATCGATGGCGATGGTCTCGAGACCGCCATCTACCTCTCGGGTGACCTGGACTTGTTCTCCTTCGACTTCGACCTTGCTGGCAAAAGTAGCTTGCGGCCAGTCAAGCAGTGCGGCCAGCATTTGCCCGGTCTGGTTAGCGTCATCGTCGATGGCTTGCTTACCCAAAAGAACAATGCTGGGCTCTTCTTTGTTGACCACGGCCTGTAGCAACTTGGCTACGGCCAAGGGCTGCAATTCGGCTTCGGTTTCAACAAGCAGGCCACGATCGGCACCGATGGCCATGGCGGTACGCAAAGTCTCTTGCGAGGGTTTGGTGCCGCAGGAAACAGCCACAATTTCGCTGACCACTCCTTTTTCCTTGAGGCGTACTGCCTCTTCGACAGCGATTTCGTCAAAAGGGTTCATGGACATTTTTACATTGTCAATATCAACCCCCGTTTGGTCTGACTTGACGCGGACCTTTACGTTGTGGTCAACAACGCGCTTAACGGGTACTAAAACCTTCATCCCGGTCTCTCCAACAAATATTTTTTGAATAGGTAAGGGCTAAAAATAAGCGCCAACCAAATCAGATGAATTGAGCGCTTATCAAATAAAGCGTTAATCAATCGGTGAATACTGCCAAACCCACGATTTTAGCCTGAATTAACATGGCAGATAGTATAGCAAATCACTTTGGCTTATTCGTTGATAAACAGAAAAAGTGCTTAGGTTATTTATCATGCGTACATAATTGGCTTGTCTTGATGCCCCTTGAAAAATAGTTGATACTCTAGGGCTTTGGCGCATGATTAGGTGGCGGTGGTGATATGAGGTCTTTGCTCGTTTTATCTTTTGTGAGCTGCTTGGCATTTTCCCTGGCAGCATGTAGCAGCCCCAAGGCGCCGACCTCTGCACGCGGGGCGACGACGGGCATCTCGGCGCAGGTGGATGCTACCGCAGCAAATGATACTGCGCGGGGTGCTTCTCAAGCGAGTGAAACTCAGGAGCCTGAGGCCGAGGCGACCGTTGTGTCCGTTACTGAGTCTACGGCTGAGCCACAGCCCGGTACAGAAGCGTTACTGTTTCAGCCCTTTAGAGAAGATTTTCAAACAGCACCGGGTCAGCTAAGCCCTTATTTGCAGCAATGGGCTGAGGCATTGGCTCAGGAGCGCAACATCCCGTTACCGCTGATTGAGGGTTTGCTGAATCAGGTTCGTTATGACCCTCAAGTAATTCGGTTAATGACACCCGCCCAGGGTCGCGCTGCTAAAAAAAGTTGGTCTGCTTATCGAGAGCGGTTTGTGGAACAGGTTCGATTACAGGCAGGGTTGAAGTTTTGGCGCAGCAATGAAGCCGAAATAGCCAAAGTGGCCGAGCAGTATCAAATCCCCGCGTCGGTGCTGGTGGCCATCATCGGCGTTGAAACCATCTTTGGCCAGTACATCGGGGATTTCAAGGTGCTTAATACCCTGGCCAATTTGGGATTTAGTTACCCAGATGCACGGCGCCCCGAACGCGCTGCCATGTTCAGGGCACAGTTGGCTGACTTTATAGAGCTGCATCACCAAGAAAAACTCGATGCCAACAGCGCGCGCGGTTCCTTTGCTGGTGCCATGGGTTTACCTCAGTTTATGCCTACCAGTATCAAAAAATGGGCTATTGATGCCGAGGATAAAGGCCATGTCGATTTATACGGTTCAATACCAGATACGCTGGCGTCTGTTGCCAATTTTTTAAATCATCACGGGTGGCAACACGATTTGCCTGTATTTTTGACCTTGCCGCATCAGCAGCCCTCGCTGGCCCAATGGGTGGATGGGGGATTGACCCCCACCTTAAGTTGGTCTGACTTGCAAGAGGCACAAATAACCCCAGACATTGATCCGCAAAAGGGCAAAGAACAGCAGTTTGCCCTGATTGATCTGGTCGATGAGGTGCAAGGTCAAACCGAGTTTCGTTTGGCGACGGCAAACTTTTTTGCACTGACTGCTTATAATCGCAGCTATTTTTATGCCAGCGCAGTGGCAGATTTTGCTTGTGCGCTAGAGCAAGCGTTTTATCGTTCAACAGCAACCTGCCAACTGTGGCGTTATCCTCAGTAACCACCGGGCCAGCCGGGGGGTAGATAGCGATAGCGCTTCAATCCACAAGACGGGTTATTCCCGCTAGCAACCCGGCCAGCACCATTAGAGACAGCCGGGGCTGGCCTAGGCGGGATCAAAAATACCAGTGGACAAATAGCGATCGCCCCGGTCGCAGACGATGAAGACGATGGTGGCATTGCGAACGGTTTTGGCCACCCGCAAGGCCGCAATCAGGGCACCAGCAGAGGAAATGCCGGCAAAGATTCCTTCTTGGGCAGCTAGTCGGCGGGCCATGGTTTCAGCTTCTTGTTGGCCAATATATTCAAAGTGATCAACCTTGTCTGGGGCATAAATTTTGGGCTGATATGCTTCTGGCCATTTGCGAATTCCGGCAATTTGGGCACCCTCAGCTGGCTGAGCACCAACGATTTGTATTGCGGGGTTTTGTTGCCGGAGATAACCACCAACCCCCATGATAGTGCCCGTGGTGCCCATTGCGCTGATAAAGTGGGTCACCTGGCCATTCGTTTGTTGCCAAATTTCAACCCCGGTGCCTTCAATATGAGCGCGGGGGTTGTCGTCATTGGCAAATTGGTCCAGGACCACGCCCTTGCCCTCGGCCTGCATGCTTAAAGCCAGGTCACGAGCATATTCCATGCCCCCTTTGTCTTCGGGGGTAAGAATCAATTCGGCCCCATAAGCGGTCATCGAGGCCCGGCGTTCCAGTGAAAGGTTATCGGGCATGATCAATATCATTTTGTAGCCCTTGACAGCAGCGATCATGGCCAAAGCAATGCCGGTATTGCCACTGGTTGCTTCGATAAGTGTATCGCCTGGTTTGATATGTCCACGTGCCTCGGCTTGCTCGATCATGGACAGGGCGGGGCGATCTTTGACTGAGCCCGCCGGGTTATTGCCTTCGAGTTTGGCCAAAATAATATTGCTGGGGTCCACCCCCTCTTGTTGGGGGATACGCTGCAAACGGACCAAAGGGGTATTACCGATAATGTCTTGGACTGTCGGGTAGTTTGTATTCATGCCTACTTACTCTTTTTCTGAGAATCTTTAGTTGCAGTGAGCCGCTGGCCGCCAACAAAAAGGCCAGCTTCTTGAAGGGCCTGCTTTTTCTTGGGGCCGATGCCTCTGACTCTAGCAGATAAATCATCCAGTGAAGTAAAGGCCCCACCGCGCTCGCGTTCTTCGACGATAAGCGCTGCTGTTTTGGGCCCGATCCCGGGCAAGTTTTGAAGCGTGGCAATACTGGCTTCGTTGAGATTAACAGCCCAAGATTGATAGGCACCTAACAGGGCTAATAATAAATATAACAGTCCGACACGACAGAACATAGAAAAAAAACCGAATGTTTTTTTCATGGTGGCCTCCTGAAAAAATGATGGACAGTGATCAACACACAAAAGAAACCGTACAGCGAGAAGAAACCAATAGGTGAGTAAAAGTACTGGTCGTGCTTTTCGTTATTGTGCGTCAAAAAAATGTGTCCTGAGGGGCATTGTGCTGTCTTTTTCCCAGGATAGCTTCATCCCAGGCGGCGACCGTTGATATGGACAACGCTTGACAACTGTTTGGTTATACAGTACTGTATACAAACACAGTAACAGGGGTTTTATCAATAGCATCCCAGGTTTTTAAGGCTATTTTGTGCTTTAGTTTTGTTTGATTAGGTGGTCTTTGCACTTGCTGTAGCAGTTTGGGCCTGGGTTGTTGCTTGGCTTATTTATTTACTATCAATGGTTGTCGAGGGTGCCATGTTCAAATTCATTCTTAAGGGAATAATGCTCCGCCGGCCTTTTGTCAGGGGCGCAGCGGCGGCTTCACTGCCATCCGTGGCTCAATCTGCCAATGACTTTGCCATGCATGACATCTATCATCATGGGCTATGTACCCAGGGGCGTTTGGCGTTACAAATTGGGGCCGATGATCGGCGTCAGCTCAGGCGGGCCAAAATTATTGATGCTGTTGTATTGGCCTTATGGGGGCTAGGTTTGCTTAGCTTAATGTGGCTCGGTACCGCGGCGGGCTTTTAAAGCCCGTTGTGAAAAAGTAAAAGCAGGTTAAATGCAGCCTGTTTTCTTGCTGCTGTTGGCCTTGCCATGCTAATATTATTCGTTTCATCCTCTATCAGGCCCCCTAATTATGAATAACTGGCCTGCTTATGATGCATCGGAGCAATAAAGTGAATATCATCGAAGTTTTAGAACAGGAAGAGATCGAGCGCCTGTCGCAAGGCAAAATCCTGCCTGATTTTGGCCCCGGCGATAGCGTTGTCGTCAACGTTAACGTAGTCGAGGGTACGCGCAAGCGGGTTCAGGCATACGAAGGGGTGGTCATTGCCAAGCGTAATCGCGGCCTAAATTCCTCCTTCATCGTCCGTAAAATTTCTTCTGGTGAGTCGGTTGAAAGAACTTTTCAGCTTTACTCACCCCATATCCACAGCATTGAAGTTAAACGCCGTGGGGCCGTCCGTCGGGCCAAACTATACTACCTGCGTAATCGCTCAGGTAAGGCTGCCCGCATCAAGGAAAAGCTGGTTCGCCGTCAGCCTACCAAGGCCTAAATAGGGGCTTTCCCCCTAAGCATAAAGCACCCTCATGGGTGCTTTTTTGTTATTATGGGCAAAAGAGGAACAAGGATGACCCAAGTATCAAGCACTACAGCCAAACCTTCTTTTGACCCTAAAACGCAGCCGGTAGTGGGGGCCTGCAACTTGGCCCCATTAAGCGAACAAGAGTTAACCGCCGAATTTATTCGAACTGCTTTTACCCAGGCCAAGCGCATTAATTGGCAGGTCGAGCCACTTTATACCCACGCCTTTGTCAAAGATTTTCGTGAGCATCCGCAATCTATTCAATCAGCGGTTTGCGTAGGCATTATCCAGCACCAAGGTACCTTGCATGTGCTATTTACCAAGCGTGCCGAGCATTTGCCGCACCATGCGGGGCAGGTCAGCTTTCCTGGCGGTCGTATCGAGCAACAAGACGCTGATGCCGTGGCGGCTGCGCTCAGGGAAACACACGAAGAGGTAGGCATCGCTCCCGCCTTTATAGAGCCCATTGCCGAGCAGCCCATCTTTTTAACCAGTACCCGTTTCGCAATGAGGCCAGTGGTCAGCCTTCTGCACGAGGGCTATCGATTGCAGCCAAACCCACAAGAGGTTGCTGAAATTTTCGTTGTGCCTTTGGTGGAATTATTAAATCCGCGCCGTCATACCATCCATCATTTGCCCCGCCGTTTTGGCCGCGAGGGGGCTTATTTCTCTATCGCCTGGGAAGGGCAGTTCATCTGGGGGGCAACCGCTGCGCTGGTACGGAACCTTTATCATTTTTTATCAGCTGCTGCTCGGCAGCTGTGATCTTCATTCAGCAATCCAAAAGACCCTACAGAACAAAGCCCTTGGCAGTGCATGGTGGTCACCCCTGTATGGGTCTACCTTTGGCTTCAGGAACAACGCAACTTAAATGTCATTCCGTCATCAGATGGTGCTCAGCCCTGTTTGATCATCGCAGAATTAGTATAGCGGGCGGCTTTCCAGTTCGGCCAATAAACGACAATAAAGTTGGTAACGTTGGGGGTCAATGGCCCCTGATTTTTCTGCAGCAACGACACCACAACTTGGCTCGTGGCGATGTGTGCAGTTATAAAAACGGCAGTTTTGCATGGCGTCGTGCAAGTCGGGGAAGCCTTTCAATAGCTCGTCGCGTTCTAGATGAGCCAGCCCAAAGCTCTGAAAGCCTGGCGAATCGATCAGGCTCGCCTGTGCCTGGTTGACATGGTACAAACGGGTATCTGTAGTGGTGTGGCGACCCGCTCCCAGGGCTGCAGAATGGGCTTGAGTTTGGGCTTGTGCGTCGGGTACCAGGACATTCAGAATGCTGGATTTACCCATGGCACTTTGGCCGAGCAACAAGGCTGTTTTGCCCTGCAACAGGGGAATAAGCTTTTGTTTGAGTTGCTCGGGGGCAAGAATGCTGGTCTGAACGACAGGGATGCCAATAGCTGCCAATGGCTGCAGCTTTTCCCGTGCTTGCTCGGTTTGCGGCAGATCGGCTTTGTTGAGCAAGATCTTCATATCAATATCGGCATTACATGCAGCCACATAGGCCCGGCCAACCAGGTCAAGAGAAAAGCTGGGCTCAGAAGCCACAATAAAAAGTAGCAAGTCGATATTGGCAGCAAATAGTTTGCTGCGTTGATTATCAGAACGGTAAAGGAGATTACGTCGCTCGAGGGTCTTCTCGATCACTGCCTGATCTTGGCCTTGGGGGGTAATCAGCACGTAGTCACCCACCGCTATTCCCAATCGTTTGCCGCGCGCATAACATTGGTAGTGATGTTCTGAATCAAGACATTGGGCGATAAAATTACGCCCAAATGAAGCAATTACCCGGGCTTTAAGCGGCTTTTGTACGGTTGGCATATTGTTTTAACTGTTGAATGCGTAAAGGCGCAGGAGGGTGGCTATCATAAAAGGCAGAATGAGCGGGATCAGGGGTTAAGGTCGCGGCATTATCATCATAAAGTTTGACCAGAGCGCTGATCAGGGCCGTGGCTGAGCTTTGTTCAGCGGCAAATTGATCAGCCTGATATTCATCTTTGCGGGATAGCACACTGAACAAAGGGCCTAACCAGAAACTGAATACGGGTATGACCAGGAAAAATAAAATCAGTGCCAGACCACTATTGGGGCGGCCCAATTGGGGAATTACCCCAAGGTCAGTATAAAACCAGACTTGCTGACTAAGCCAACCAAGCAACAACAAAAATACCAACGCTAAAAACATGTTAAGTATTAGCCGCTTGGTGATATGTCGGTGCTTAAAATGACCCAGCTCATGTGCGAGTACGGCCTCAATTTCATCCTCATTGAGCCGGTTTAACAAGGTATCAAAAAATACAATACGCTTGTTTTTGCCGATTCCGGTGAAATAGGCGTTGCCGTGTGCGCTGCGTTTGGAGCCGTCCATGACAAAAAGGCCGTTCAGGGCAAATTGACAGCGCTGAGCCAATGCCTCGATTCGACTCTTTAAGGGCTCTTGTTCCAGCGGTTCGAAGCGGTTAAAAAGTGGTGCAATCACCTGAGGGAAAAGCCACATGATCAAAAAGCTGAAGAGCACCCAAATGACCCACGCCCACAAGGGCCAATATCCGGGGGCACTATCCATCAACCAGATCACGGCAGCCAATAAAGGAGCACCCAAAACAACAGCAAGCAGGGTCGCTTTAAGGGTATCGCTGATGAACAAGCCAGGAGTCATGCGATTAAAGCCAAAGTCTTCATCGATTTTAAAAATGCGCCATAAGCTAAAGGGCAGCTGCACCAGGCTACTGAGCAGAAAAACGCTGCCCACCAATAGTAATTGGCGCAATAAATCACCTTCGATGTGGCGGCCGAAAAATAAATCCAGTGCCTGAAGGCCCCCTAGCAAGGTCAATGCCAGCAAGAAAACAGAGTCTACCAGCCGTTCGGCTATCGCTGTTTTAGTGCGACGAATAGTGTAGTCGGCTGCACGTTGATGGCTTTTTAAACTAATATGGTGATCGAACTCGGCGGGAACCTGGTTGCGGTGCTGGGCCACATGACGAATTTGCCTCATGGCCAAAATCAGCTTAATCAGGTTATCGGCAACAAGGAACGCGACGAACAAAAGAGTAAACATTTTTAAAATCGTTTCACCAAATCAAAGGTATCTATTATATGACTTCTACCGATCAACGTTTAGTATGGCTCGATATGGAAATGACCGGCTTGGATCCAGAAAAAGAACGTATTATCGAGGTTGCTGTGGTGGTCACCGAAGCCAATTTGGAAGTAGTGGCCGAGGGCCCTGTGTTGGTGATCCATCAAAGTGATGCCTTGCTGGATGCCATGGATGACTGGAACAAGTCGATGCATGGCCGTAGCGGTTTAATCGACAAGGTTAAGCAATCAACGTTGACAGAAGCCCAGGCTGAGGAACAGTTATTGCAGTTTTTGCATCAACATGTCAAGGAGAAAATCTCGCCGTTGTGCGGTAATACCGTCAGCCAGGATCGGCGTTTTATGTATCGTTATATGCCACGCCTCGAAGCGTTTTTTCACTACCGGAACCTGGATGTGAGCACTTTAAAAGAACTGGCGCGCCGTTGGAAGCCCGAAGTAGTCAGCAGTTTCAAAAAAGAAAACAAGCATGAGGCCTTGGCAGACATTTACGAGTCGATTGCCGAACTAAAGCATTATCGTTCCCATTTCATCAAGTTATAAATTTGGCCCCTTGCCCAAAGGTTAAAGGGGCAAATTTATTCTATCTTAAGTATATTTTAATGACTATGATCTTTTCTCCGTCTAGTGGCTACGTTGGCGGCGTAGGCACTGACATTATTTACGTATCTCGCATTGAGGCCGCCTTTGAGCGCTTTGGCGAGCGTTTCATCAAACGCATTTTGGGCCCACAAGAGCAGCAGGTGTTTTGGCGCCGTTATCACCGCTATGAAGCGCGGGGGCTGCGCTACCTGGCAACGCGCTTTGCTGCCAAAGAGGCATTTTCCAAGGCCATAGGTTTGGGCATGCGCATGCCCATGGCCTGGTCGCGGGTGCAAATTCTCAATGCACGCAGTGGGAAGCCGGAAATTGTTTTGGCACCACAGCTGCAGCAGTGGTATGGTGTTCGGTTTGGTGCAGCTCATGTCAGCGTCACTGATGAGTCTGATCTGGTGATGGCCTATGTGCTGGTCGAGGCGTTAGCTACTACCTGAGCCAGGGCGTGTGCCACGGTAAATATCATTGTTAAGCGTTAAGGGTCATTCATGAAGACACAGCAGAAGGCCTTGGGGCCCATCATGATAGATGTGCAGGGCACTGAATTAACTGCGGCAGAGCAAGAGCGGCTAAGCCATCCTTTGGTGGGTGGGGTGATTCTTTTTGCCCGTAATTTTTCTGATCGGGCGCAGTTGATGGCGCTATGCGCGGAAATCAACGCCTTGCGTGAGCCTGGCCTGCTTATCGCCGTAGATCACGAAGGGGGGCGCGTGCAGCGCTTTAATAGCGATGGGTTTACTCCATTGCCTGCCATGCGAGCGCTGGGCGAACTCTTTGATCGCGCCCCCGAAGAGGCGTTGACTGTGGCACAAGCCATGGGTTTTATTCTGGCGGCAGAATTACGGGCGTGTGGGGTAGATTTAAGTTTTACCCCGGTGCTCGACCTTGACTATGGGCCTAGCACGGTGATAGGTAGTCGCTCCTTTCATCGTGATCCCGAGATCGTCACCCGGTTAGCCGAGTCGTTGATCCACGGACTCGATAAGGCGGGCATGGCCGCCTGTGGCAAGCATTTTCCGGGCCATGGTGCAGTGGCGGCAGATTCGCATGTTGCCAGCCCGGTTGATGAGCGCAGTTTGGCTGCGATTTTTGATCAAGATATGCTGCCTTATCGCTTGTTGGGGGGCGCTTCTTTGCCAGCTGTGATGCCTGCCCATGTGATCTACCGCCAGGTTGATGAGCGGCCTGCTGGTTTTTCATCGTATTGGTTGCAGCGGGTGCTGCGCCAATCTCTCGCTTATAATGGAATGGTTTTCTCGGATGATTTGACGATGGCTGCCGCAGCCTTCGCAGGTACGATTACCGAACGGGTTCAGGCAGCCTTAGCCGCAGGTTGTGATATGGCCCTGGTGTGCAATCATCCTGACTTGGCCGACCAGGTGTTATCCGAATTATCCTGGACCATGCCTGTCGAGGCCCAGCAACGCTTGATGCAATTAAAGCCTCGTCCTTTTTCGATGACTTGGGATGAATTGCAGCACGACGAGTCTTATCGCTATGCCCAACAGCTTCGATCTCAATACTTTTCTACAGCAGCTTCCTAATCTGCCCGGGGTTTACCGGCATTTAGATGCCGATGGCCGGGTTCTATATATAGGCAAGGCGCGCGATCTAAAAAAACGGGTCAGTTCTTATTTCAAAGGAGCTAACCACGGACCGCGTATTGCCCATATGGTGGCTCAGGTAGCGCGTATCGAGGTGACGGTGACGCATAGCGAGGCCGAGGCATTGCTACTAGAGCATAACCTTATCAAGCAACTGCAGCCTCGCTATAACATTTTATTTCGCGACGATAAGTCTTATCCCTATTTGCAGGTCAGCGATCACAAAGCTCCGCGCATTGCTTATTATCGTGGGGCGACCAACAAGGGAGGGCGTTATTTTGGCCCTTACCCCAATGCCTGGGCGGTGCGCGAGACTTTGCAAATCCTGCAACGGGTGTTTCGTCTGCGTACTTGCGAAGATGGGGTTTATGCCCACCGCTCACGGCCTTGTTTGCTTTATCAAATCAACCGTTGCTCTGGCCCTTGTGTGGGTGCCATTAGCGAACAGGACTACCAGGCGGATGTGCAGCGGGCTATTCGCTTTTTGGAAGGGCACACCACTGAGGTGCTGACGGAAATCGAAGATAAAATGCAAGCAGCAGCCCAAGAGCAGGCCTATGAGCAAGCGGCTGCCTATCGCGATCAAATGAAAGCACTTGCAGCAGTGCTCCACCAACAAACTATGGAGCATCAGAACCCGATTGATGCTGATATTTTGGCTGTTGAGCAGCAAGGCGCCAGCTTTTGCGTTAATTTGGCGATGGTACGTGCTGGGCGCCACTTGGGGGATCGGGCATTTTTCCCCCGCCAAACCGAATCCCAATCCGCTGTCGATGTCCTCAACGCCTTTGTTGCCCAGCATTATATCGAGCGGCCGCTGCCCGATTTACTTATTTGTACCCACGCCCCAGATGAGGCAGGGGTTATCAATCTGCTTGAAGCCCAACATCAAAAGCAGGTGCGGGTATTAACCCAGCCCCAAGGCGTGCAACGCTCTTGGCTAGAGCAAGCACAGCTTAATGCGCGTTTGTCTTTGCAGCGTCACCTAAGCGAATCAATGTCACAACTCGAGCGAGCCCGGGCTTTGGTAGAGGTATTAGACCTAGAGTTGGGGGAAGACGAGCTCGAAACAATGCGCGTTGAATGCTTTGATATTAGTCATACATCAGGTGAGGCAACCCAAGCTTCTTGTGTGGTCTATCATCAGTGCGCGCTACAGCCAAGCTTGTACCGGCGTTACAATATTGTTGGGGTGCAGGCTGGTGATGATTATGCGGCAATGCGCCAGGTATTGCGACGGCGCTATGAGCACGTGGTTGAGCAGGGGGCCGAACTGCCACAGGTTGTATTGATCGACGGGGGGAAGGGGCAGTTAAGTAGTGCTCAAGAGGTTTTTGCCGAACTTGGTCTGGACCCTGGCTTGCTGGTGGGGGTTGCCAAAGGCGAACAGCGCCAAACTGGCCGCGAGGTATTGCATTTTACCGATGGGCGCGCACCCATAGCGCTAGGTATTCATAGCCCTGCGTTATTATTAATTGCGGAAATACGCGATGAGGCGCATCGCTTTGCCATCACGGGCATGCGTTCGCGACGTGCCAAAGCGCGCACGGTTTCCAAGCTCGAAGAGATACCCGGGGTTGGTCCCAAACGCCGTCAGCGTCTGCTGGCCCGCTTTGGTGGGTTTTCAGGGGTTGCCAACGCCAGCATCAACGATCTCTGCTCGGTTGAAGGAATTTCCAAGGCCATGGCCGAGCGTATTTATTTTGCCTTACGCTAATTAGGTGTGAAGAATTATGCCTTTTAATTTTCCCATGGCGCTAACGTGGTTGCGTATCATCGTTATTCCATTATTTTTAATTCTGTTTTTTTTGCCAACGAGCTGGCTTGATCCTGCGGCGCGCGATTGTATTGCGGCCCTGCTGTTTATTCTTGCTGCGGTCACCGACTGGTTCGACGGGTGGCTAGCCAGACGCTGGCAGCAAACGACTTCTTTTGGGGCTTTTTTGGACCCTGTGGCCGATAAATTAATGGTTACAGCTGCATTGCTGATACTATTGTCCTTACAACGCATTGATGCGGTGATTGCTTTTATTATCATCGGGCGGGAAATTACCATATCAGCACTGCGAGAATGGATGGCCAAATTAGGGGCTAGCGGTAGTGTCGCTGTTCATCGATTAGGAAAGTTCAAAACAGCAGCCCAAATGATAGCCATTCCTTGTCTGCTTTTTGCCCACACCGTGTATGGCCTTTCTTTGTTCTTTATCGGGAAAATATTGATAGTGGTTGCCGCCATACTGACTTTGTGGTCCATGTTCTATTACTTGCAAAAGGCCTGGCCCGAACTCAAACAATGACCGGCCGCTCAATGGTGCAGGGCACAAGGTAGCCCCTGATTTGACCGCCTGAATACCACACAAAAGGTTTGCATTATGCCTGTAACGGAAGCACTACGTGCACAGAGCCGCCAAGACTGGCTATTAATTAGCCTTATTGGTCTTATTCACGGTAGCTCCCATTTTTTTCAGCTTGTATTTCCGACGTTATTCCTTTATCTCAGCCGCGATTTTGGTTTTGACTATTTGCAGCTGGGCTTTCTGGTTACGGTGTTCTTCTTTTTATCGGGCATCGGTCAAGCGTCTTCTGGCTTCATCGTTGATCGCATCGGTGCCATGCCGGTACTACATTTTGGGTTGCTGTCTTTTGTGCTGTCAGGGGTGTTGATCGCCGTTTCACAAAATTATTGGATGCTCATGTTGGCTGCCATGGTCGGGGGGGCCGGTAATTCAGTATTCCACCCCGTAGATTATTCCATTATCAACCACCGTGTTAGCCCAGCCCGCTTAGGGCACGCCTATAGCGTTCATGGTTTGACGGGCAATTTAGGTTGGGCCTTTGCGCCGGTATTTATTACAGGCTTAAGCATGTGGTTCGGATGGCGCTTTGCTGCATTTGGCGCGGCGCTTTTGGTGTTGCTTATTTATTTTGCAGCCCTGTGGGGGCGGCATTTGCTGGCCGGTGCTCAGCCGGCCTTGGCCGCTACAGTGCACGGCAATCGCGACTCTGAGGCAGATGTCGGGCTGGATCAAGACGATTTATCTGACAGCGGGGTCTGGGAGACCGTAGTGACCATCGTTAAAAAACCGGCTCTTTGGGGGGCTTTTTTGTTTTTTGCCTTTGCTTCGGTCAGCTTTTCTGCGGTACAAAACTATACCATCCCCTTGATGTCGACGGTGTATCAGCTTTCCGAGGTCTTATCCAGTTTCAGTCTATCCGCTTATATGCTTACTGCAGCTTTAGGCATGGTGGCTGGCGGCTTTTTGGCGGGTGCAACCGCACAATCTGAACGCATTGTGTTTATTTCTCTGGTGTTGGCTGGGCTTTTGTTGCTGTTGCTGGCCTTTGCTATCGTGCCTGGGGTTTTTGCCATTGGTCTGATTGCCCTGGCTGGTTTTTGCTCTGGGATGGCTGCGCCTTCGCGCGATATGCTTATTCGCCGGGTAACGCCCAAGGGGGCCACCGGTACCATTTATGGCTTGGTGTATTCCGGAATGGATGTGGGGGCGTCGGTGGGTCCGGCCCTATTTGGTTATTTGGTCGATGCCAACATGGATAGGGGGCCCTGGTATGGGGCTGCCATCGCTTTCGTCATCTCTGCACTTTTGGCCGTTTATGTTGCCTATGCGGCCCAGCGCCAGCCTAGTGCCCAGCCGAAGTACGCTTAAGGCTGGGCACTGCTGGGCTAGCGCGGTTGCCTTTATTGGCGCAGGGTTCGCTGCGCAGTGGGGGGTTCATGGTGGGTGCTGCGCCAAGGGTTAATATCCAAACCGCCACGTCGCGTATAAAACGCCTGAACATGTAACTTTTCAGGCTGGCATTGTTGTAGCAGATCACAGAAAATTCGTTCTACGCAGTGTTCATGAAATTCGTTATGCTGGCGGTAAGAAACGATATATTCCAAGAGCCGGCCCTGATCGATTTCTGCACCGGTATAACGAATGAGCAGGCTGCCCCAATCAGGTTGCTGAGTAACCAGGCAGTTGGACTTCAACAGATGGCTCACCAGTACCTGGTCTTTTACTTTTTTGGAATGACAGCGCAAGTGCTGTGGATCAGGGGCGGCTAATCGTTGGGTGAAAGGGGCATGATCAATAAGCTGCCCACCGAGATCGGCTGGTATCAAGGTTGGTGCAACATCCACCGCGAAAATGGAAATGCCGACAGGGGCTTGGGCAACCGCACTTAAATCCCTAGCCAGGCAGGCTTGCAATGCTTCTACCGAAGCAAAGGTGGTTTCATTCAAGGCGTTCAAATAGAGCTTGAGCGATTTCGATTCAATCAGGTTTGGACTGTGGTGCGGAAAGACAAAACGTCCCAGAGCCACTTTTGGTCGCCCTCCGGGCTCGAGCCAAGAAAGCTCATAAGCATGCCATACGTCCTCGCCATACCAAGTTGCAGGCATTGGCTCCAGTGACTGCCGCTGTTCGGCACGCGGCAGCGGAAATAATAATGAAGGGTCGTGCTGTGTGGGATAAGCCACATTTTTTGCCAGTGGTGAAGCCCCTAGCGTTTGGTTGGTCATCTAATACACCTCATTGGTAGCTTGGGAAGAAGGTATTTCCCGTATTATCTCATATGATGGTCTGCTTTTTTTAGATAGTGAAATAGCCTTGTTGCGGTGCCGAAAAACCTTTATCACAACAAGGTATTTGGTTTTGTACTATGAAATTGATTTTGTAACCCATTGATTTATATGGCTATAATATATTGTCTTTTATAAGACATAAGTGTTTATCGTTGCGCAGCAATTACGTAGAATTTAAATAAGGCTGGCCCAGGTTTTAGCGGCCAAAGCCAAACGGTTTGTTAACCATCCATAAGGAGAACGTAATGACGCAACGAGAGGCGGCCATACGCCAATTGCAAGAAGACTGGTCTGAAAATCCCCGGTGGCAGGGCATTAAGCGCAACTATAGTGCGCAAGAGGTTATCAACCTGCGTGGTTCGGTGCCTGAGGCTTATACGTTGGCCCAGCGTGGCGCGGAAAAACTTTGGCGCGCCATCCATGAAGCACCTTTTGTGAATGCATTGGGGGCGCTGACAGGCAACCAGGCGATGCAACAGGTTAAGGCAGGGTTGCAAGCCATTTACCTGTCAGGCTGGCAAGTAGCAGGCGACGCTAATGTTGCAGGCGAAATGTATCCTGATCAGTCTCTGTATCCCATTAATTCAGTGCCCAAAGTCGCTGAGCGCATTAATAACGCACTGCGCCGTTGTGATCAAATCCAATGGGCTGAGGGTATTAATCCCGGTGATGAGGGCTATATCGATTATTTTGCTCCAATTGTGGCCGATGCCGAGGCCGGGTTTGGCGGGGTCTTGAATGCTTTTGAGTTAATGAAAGCCATGATCAAGGCGGGTTGTGCCGGGGTGCATTTCGAAGACCAGCTGGCCGCGGTAAAAAAATGCGGTCATTTGGGTGGCAAGGTGTTGGTGCCAACGCGTGAGGCCGTGGCCAAACTGAATGCAGCAAGATTAGCTGCCGATGTGCTCGGGGTGCCCACGCTGATCATTGCGCGCACGGATGCTGATGCGGCTGATTTGGTCACCAGCGATATTGATCCCAATGATGCGCCGTTTATTACCGGTGAACGAACTGTAGAGGGTTTTTTTCGTACCCGCGCCGGCATTGAGCAGGCAATTGCCAGAGGGTTGGCCTATGCCCCCTACGCCGATCTGGTCTGGTGTGAAACTTCTACGCCTGATCTGGATTATGCACGACAGTTTGCCGAGGCTATCCATAAGCATTTCCCGGGCAAGCTACTGGCTTATAATTGCTCGCCATCCTTCAATTGGAAGAAAAACCTCGATGACGATACGATTTCACGCTTCCAGCGCGAGTTGGGGGCCATGGGTTATCGATTCCAATTCATTACTTTGGCGGGTTTTCACGCGCTTAATTACAGCATGTTTGAGCTTGCGCATGGCTACGCCCGTCAGCAAATGACTGCTTTTGTTGAATTACAACAAAAGGAGTTTGCTGCGGCAGCGCTTGGTTTCTCTGCTGTACGCCACCAGCGTGAGGTAGGAACAGGTTATTTCGATGCAGTGACGCAGGCTATTGAAGGAGGGGGTTCCTCGACAACGGCGCTGCGTGGTTCTACCGAAGAGGCTCAGTTTGCCATTTCATAGCCGAGTGTTTTACTTGTGAGTCTGTCTGGCTGCCCTTAAACTATGAAAGTCTAAGGGCAGTTTTTTTGTTATGCGTACCACTTATTCCATTTTCAGAATTCCCGAGCATTTGGGTGCCAAAGAGCGACGTCAGCGCAAGCACATGTTGGCGCAGCTGAGTCTGGCTTGGTTGGCCATGATGCAGGTCATGATGTTTGCCTTCCCGGGTTATCTGCGCTCCGAGAGCATGTCAGCAGAAAACCTGGCGACACTCGATAAGGCCATTTACATGATGAATTGGGCTGGTTTTGCTTTGACCGTGCCTGTTGTTTTTTATTCAGCTCTGCCCATTTGGCGTGGTGCCTGGCAGAGTATCAAGGCAAAGCGGGTTGGAATGGATCTACCAGTGGCGCTGGGTATTTTGGTTGCTTTTATCCCCAGCGTGCGCGCCACTTGGGTGGGGCAGGGCGAGGTCTACTTTGACTCTGTCACCATGTTTGTGGCATTTTTGCTCACGGCTCGCTATCTCGAGCTTTGTGCTCGTCAGTCTGTTAATCTGGGTCAAGAGCATCGGTTGGTCGAGGTTTTCCGTAGTCAGATCACTCAAAATGCCAATAAATTGGCCTTTTGGTTTATTGTGGTGCAGATTGCGTTGGCTGTATTGCTTGGCGTGGTCTGGTTTATCTATCGCCCTGAGTACGCATTGGCTGTGGTCGTAGCACTTTTTGTCATGAGTTGCCCTTGTGCCCTGTCCATGTCGGTGCCGACCGCGGTTGCGGCAGCCCATTCCGGCTTAACTGCCTGCCCAGCTCAGCACGAGACTGAGGTAGATTCCGTACTTGGCAACACCCGTCGCATTGCTCGCCAAAATCTGCATGGTTCCATTGCCTGGCATTTCCTGATGACGCCATTGGCTGCTATTGGTTTAGTGCAGCCTTGGTTGGCCGCCATAGCCATGTTTGTTTCTTCCATGGTGGTTGCCCTTAATTCCTTGCGCGTGTATCGATACCGCCTCAGCTTACAACCTCAGGCGACCACTGCCCGTACTTCGGCTTGATTGATTTATGCTTGAATCCCTTTTTCTGTTGCTTCCTATTAGTGTTTTCTTTGTCTTGTTGATTGGCGTTGCACTATGGTGGGCTATTTTTTCTGGGCAATTCGATAATTTAAATGAGGCTGGGCGCTCCATACTAGAAGATGACGACAGAGTTCAGGCCATGAGCACCGAAGCTGAAACCACTGACGAAACCGACACTGATGCAGAGATAGCAACAGACACTGAAATAGAGGCCGAGGTCAAAGCCGGCGCTCACGCAAATGTTAAAGACAGCCCAAGTGCTGAAGCCAGCGTAAAGGCTCAAACTAGTGCGGATGGAAATGCCAATGCCAATGCCAATGCAAGGAGCAATGCAAATGCTGAAGATGGTGTGGCCGTTGACGCACAAGCCAAGAAAAAAACCACAGGCAGCTAAGTGGGCAAAATGGCCCCGCGCCTGTATCTAAAACAGATCTATGCCAGTTGTTCGACTGCATTTAAGTCAGGCAGATTGTTGAAGATTAAATCACCTAGGGAAAAGATGTGTTTTTTGTCATTCTGTTTTTAACTAGGTTAGAATATCCCGTAAACTAAAGTATGAGCTCATCTCAATAGGCACTTACCCGCCGCCCATGGTCCGGGTGTGCGTTTGCGCTCGTACAAGAAATTTAGCTTGAATAAGGGTTTTTTTAATACTTTGAGGGGAAGCAAATGGGCATCACTGATGCTGTCCACATAGGCACTTCCAGCCAACCAAAGGCCACAACCAGTAGTGAGGTTTTTGACTACGGTGTCGTGCGCCAGTTCACCATCATGACTATCTTCTGGGGTGTGGTTGGCATGGGCGTAGGGCTATTAATTGCCTTGCAGCTTATTTGGCCACAATTAAACTTTGAAATTCCATGGTTAACCTACGGTCGTATTCGGCCCGTACATACGAACCTAGTTATTTTTGCTTTTGGCGGTAGTGCGCTTTTTGCAACGTCGTATTACGTGGTGCAGCGTACCTGTCAGGTTCGCATTTTTAGTCCGGCGTTAGCCCGCTTCACCTTTTGGGGCTGGCAGGTGGCCATGTTGGGGGCGTTGATCACGCTGCCAATGGGTTTCACATCGACCAAAGAATATGCCGAGCTCGAGTGGCCGCTAGATATCTTGGTCGCCCTGGTTTGGGTCGCTTACGCCATTGTCTTCTTTGGCACCATCGCCAAGCGCCGTGTGCGCCATATTTATGTGGCTAACTGGTTCTATGGTTCCTATATCGTCACCATTGCGGTGCTCTATATTTTTAACAACCTAGAGCTCCCCGTGTCGATGTGGAAGTCTTACTCCATCTATCCCGGGGTTCAAGACGCCATGGTGCAGTGGTGGTATGGGCATAATGCGGTAGGCTTTTTCCTGACTGTCAGCTTCCTGGGCATGATGTATTATTTCGTTCCCAAGCAGGCCCAGCGTCCCATTTATTCCTATCGTTTGTCGATTGTCCACTTCTGGGCATTGGCCTTTACCTACATGTGGGCTGGACCGCACCATTTGCTCTACACTTCCTTGCCTGACTGGACACAGTCACTGGGTATGGCGTTTTCGCTGATTTTGCTGGCGCCTTCCTGGGGGGGGATGATCAACGGTATCATGACCTTGTCCGGGGCCTGGCACCGTCTGCGCACCGACCCCATCCTGAAGTTCCTGGTTGTGGCCCTGTCGTTCTACGGCATGTCCACCTTCGAGGGCTCAATGATGGCGATCCGCACGGTGAACGCCCTGTCGCACTATACCGACTGGACCGTTGGGCACGTTCACTCTGGTGCCCTGGGCTGGTTAGCCATGATCACCTTTGGCTCCCTGTACTACATGATTCCACGCTTGTACGGACGCCGTAGCATGGCCAAACCGCAATTGGTAGAACTGCATTTCTGGCTAGCTACATTAGGGGTGGTTCTGTATATTGCCGCCATGTGGATTGCCGGCGTGATGCAGGGGCTTATGTGGCGTGCAGTTAGCCCCGATGGCATGCTGACCTATAGCTTTATCGAAGGTTTAAAGGCGACTTATCCGTTTTACGCGATTCGTGCCTTGGGTGGTGCACTTTATCTCACTGGTATGCTACTGATGGCTTACAACACCATTCTTACGGTTGCAGGCCAGAAACGTGTTAACCCTGTTGTGCCACTTAAAAACCCCGATGCCATTGATCCGACCAACGTTGGTCCCGCAGTGGTTACGGAATGAGGTAAAGCATGTCAAAAAAGAAAAAGTTTTTTTCTCACGCGACAATCGAGACCAACGTCGGTATTCTCATTGTCCTTAGTGTGTTGGTGATTTCCTTTGCTGGTTTAGTGCAGATTATTCCCTTGTTCTACCAGCATTCCACCACCACACCCACCGAAGGGGTTACCCCTTATGAGCCCCTTCGGTTGATTGGTCGCGATATTTATATCCGCGAGGGTTGCGTTAGTTGTCACTCGCAACAAATCAGAATGCTTGAATCCGAAGTCCAGCGCTACGGACCCTATTCTTTAGCCGGGGAATCGGTATACGACCACCCGTTTCTTTGGGGTTCCAAGCGTACTGGGCCTGATCTGGCACGTGTCGGTGAACGCTACACCGACGAATGGCATCGCGTCCATCTGCGCAATCCGCGCGATGTTGTGCCCGAGTCAAATATGCCAGCCTATCCTTGGTTGCAACAGCGTACTGTAGAAGACTGGGATGTTCAGCGCCGCATGGAGGTTATGCGCATGCTGGGCGTGCCTTATACAGATGAGGAAATCCAGGAAGCTCCAGAGGCGCTCGTCGGCAAATCCGAGGAAGACGCACTCATTGCTTATTTGCAAGGTTTAGGCGTCCAAGGCAGGTCCGCTGCAGCACAAGCGGTTGCCGAAGGGAGACGTTAATGTGGGCATTTTTAGTTGCCTTAGCCACAATTTTAAGCATGCTAACTTTTTTTGGTATTGTTGCTTGGGCATGGTCGAGAGGCCGTGCCAAAGCTAACAAAGAGGCCTCAATGCTGCCGTTCGATCTGCCGGACGAGGTCGACCAAGAAAGTGAAGTAGGGGATTCAAATGAGTGATTTTTTTAATATAGGTTGGTCGATTTGGATCAGTGTCATTGCGATCCTGGGTATTATCTTTTGCTTGTGGTTGCTCTATACCCAGCGCGCAAATGCGCCCAAAGATTTTAACTACGAAGAAGAGGGCAAGGTTTGGGATGGCGACATCACCGAGCTTGATACGCCTGCTCCACGCTGGTTCACGGTGATGTACGTGGGCCTATGTGTATTTGCTTTCGGTTATTTGCTGTTATATCCCGGCCTGGGCAGCTTCAAGGGCCTATTAGGGTGGACAGCAGCCAAACAGGTGCACGAGGAGCAAATGGAAGTACAAGAGCGCCTCGAGCCCCTGTACGCCCGCTTTGCTGATATGGAGATCGAAGAGATTGCTGCCGACCTTGATGCAGCAATGGTCGGTCAGCGCTTGTTTTTAAATAACTGTGCACAATGTCACGGTTCAGATGCCAAGGGTAGTTCTGGCTTTCCCAATCTGACCGACGATGCCTGGATGTGGGGCGGCGAGCCCGAGCAAATATTGGAAACCATTACCAACGGACGTACAGGCGTGATGACGGCCCATGCCAGCATGATGACCCCGGCCGAGGCTTCCGATATTGCCCAATACATCCGCTCTTTAAATAATTTGGCTCATGATTCTTTGCGTGTTAATGCCGGCGAGCGTTTATATGCCCAGTATTGTGTGGCCTGTCATGGCGCCGATGCAACCGGGAACCAGGCTTTGGGCGCCCCTAATCTGACGGATAACAATTGGCTGTACGACAGTTCGGAAAAAACTATTGTCGAGGGTATTTTGCAAGGTCGTAACAACACCATGCCGGCCCAAAAAGATAATCTGACCCCCGAACAGATACGCGTACTAGCTGGCTGGGTATGGGGCCTGTCCAACAACCCCAAACAAACAGCGCAAGCCAATTAACCGTGTAGTCATAGGTAGCAAGAGGTTTTTATGAGTAGCGAAGCTCCCGATGTCTCTGGACCTGAAAAAAAATCAGAAAAAGTACCAGGTTGGCAACCACCAAGGATCAATAAATCGTCCACGGGGCCTAGGGAGGCGCCTCATCCAGCAAGTCCAGTAGCTGAAATCAAGGGTAAAATCTATCCGCGGTCAGTTACTGGCACCTTTGCTCGTTGGCGGGTCTTTTTTGTTTATTTCACGCAGATCATTTTCTATGGTTTGCCTTGGTTGCAATGGAATGATCGACAGGCGGTATTATTCGATCTGGGGGCGCGCAAGTTTTATCTGTTTGGCCTGGTATTGTGGCCCCAAGACATTATCTATTTAACCGTCATTTTAATCATCTCGGCTTACGGGCTGTTCCTGTTTACTGCCATTGCTGGGCGCCTGTTTTGCGGTTATGCCTGTCCACAGACGGTGTATACCGAAATATTCATGTGGATTGAGCGCAAAGTTGAGGGCGATAGAGTCCAGCGCATTCGCCTCGACGAACAGCCACTTAGTTGGCGCAAGTTTCGCTTAAAATTCACCAAGCATTTTCTGTGGCTGGCGGTTGCTTTCTGGACGGGCTTTACCTTTATCGGCTATTTTGCTCCCATCCGTGATCTGGGGCATCACCTAATTCATCTGACCTTGGGTCCCTGGCAGTGGTTCTGGCTGATATTTTATTCTGTGGCCACCTGGGGTAACGCTGGGTTTTTGCGTGAAGCCGTATGTAAATATATGTGCCCCTACGCCCGCTTCCAAAGTGTTATGGTTGATGACGATACCATGGTGGTCAGTTATGACTACGTGCGTGGTGAGCCCCGCGGAGGCCGCTCGCGCAGCGTCGACCATAAAGCCGAAGGGATGGGGGATTGCATTAACTGTACCTTGTGTGTGCAGGTGTGCCCGACTGGCATCGATATACGCGATGGGTTGCAATATATGTGTATTGGTTGCGGCCATTGTATCGATGTTTGTAATGACGTGATGGATCGCATGGGTTATGAGCCCAATCTCATTCGCTACACCTCGGGCCGGGCCATCAGCGAGGGTTTGAATCAAAGCCAGGCCCGTCGTCGTGTTTTCCGTCCCCGGGTGCTTGTTTATATCGCACTTTTGGTGGTTATTGTTGCCGTATTTTTCTTCTCACTGGCTACGCGCAGCACGCTCAAAATGGACGTCATTCGTGATCGGGGCAGCCTGGGTCGCGTTATTGATGACAAAATCATTGAAAATGTCTACCGCTTGCAAATTGCCAATACCCGCGAAGAGCCGCTGGAATTGCATTTGGATGTCAGGGGCCTCGAGGGCATCGGAATTACCAGTGCCGAAACCGGCACCAACAAGGTTGTGGTCGATGCGGCTTCTAACCAGCTTGTGCCGGTAATTGTGCGCACCCCTTATGATGCTGATCTTAATTCCGGGATGCATCCCATTGAAATAGAAATCAGCACCGACCCCGTTGTTGGTCGCGCAGAAACCACTCGGGAAAAATCCAATTTCTTTGTACCCATTGATTAATTATGTCTACTACTGAACACAAGCAAGCCCTTCTTGAACGCAGGATGGCTGAGCTCGATAAGAACCCTAATCCTTGGTACAAAGAGCCTTGGCCCTGGATTTTGATGTCGGGCCCTGCCATTGCTGTGGTGGCGTGCATCATTACCATTTATCTGGCCTTTAGTTCCGGCGGCAATGAGCCCATGGGCGGTGCCACAAAACGGGGGCTGGTAGTTGAGGTAGAGTTTCTTGAGAACCCATCACAGCCTGCGCATATCCAGCCCAGCAAAGAGGCTAAAAGTACCTCAAATGAGGAAGACTGGTAATTCATAACGCTTCGCCGGTCTCTATAAGCAGGCATAGGCGAACCATATTCACGTTTAGGGGCCATTGGCCCCTTTTTTGTTGCCCCGAATGATGGTCATGATCTATCAGTGCCGTGAGCGGTCAGGGTTGAGGTTATGGAAGAGTGCCAGCAGACGGGAGAGAGTTAGCAGACAAATGAGGATTAATAGACAGAAGAGGATTAGCAAACCGGGAGAGCGACCAGATGCGGATCGCCGACAGGCGCACGAGAGACTTTAATCTTGAAAATATGCTTGTGGATACTTTAGCTTATATCAATGCAGCAGAAGCCAAAGTTGATTAGCCTAGGAAGCTATGTAGAAACCATGGGAAATACAATGTGGTCGCAGACGGAATACAGAACAATGTGGTTGGGCGCTATCTTGTGGCCATCATTTCTAGGCGCATTGTTGCTTAGCCTAATCGTATTTATTGCAGTGGACCCAGCACAGCTGCAATTTTTGGGTCATGTGCAACTCAGCAGGGCAACGGCCTACACACTAGGATTTTTTATTTTTTGGTTCGTGGGCGGGCTGACCAATTATTTAGCGGTTAAATTGCTGCCCCCGCGCCAACAAGACGATGACTTTTAACCACCGGGGTGGTGGTCTTTGATGGGCTAGGCAGTTTCTTTGGCAGCGGCAACGGTGTGCATTAAGACTGCGTTGGGCTGTTGGTCATATGGATAGGGCATTCGCTGCCCGCAAGCTCATGCAAAGCTTCAAGATTAAGCAGCATGACCTCGCGTTGCTGAATTTTCAGTAACCCTTCACGGGCAAAGCGCGAGAACAAGCGACTGACTGTTTCCAGGGTTAGACCAAGGAAATTGCCTATTTCTTCGCGGCTCATGCGTAAAATGAATTCATAAGGAGAGTAACCCAGTGCCGCCAACCGCTCGGACAGGTTAAGCAGGAATGCTGCCAACCGCTGTTCGCTACGCAAAGCCCCCAAGGTTTTCATCAGGTTGTGCGAACGGGTAATTTCTTTGCTCATTAAACGCCGTAATTGAGTCTGCAATACGGGGAGGCGGGTAGCCAGCTGATCAAAATCGGCCAGGCGCATGACACAGAGCTCGGTATCTTCCAGGGCAATGGCGTGTGATTGATGGGTTTCGGCTTGTAGGCCATCGATACCCAGGATTTCCCCGGGCAGCAGGAAGCTTGTGATTTGGATATGGCCAGATACGTCCTCGAGCTGTGTTTTTAGGCTGCCAAAGCGCACTGCATAGATAGCGTCTGCTGACTCACCAAGCTGGTATAAAACAC